>Ga0209131_1000515_pt1 | contig 27832 bp, 22 predicted proteins | sample GraSoi_2013_40cm_FD_185826 | JGI IMG/M metagenome (GOLD analysis project Ga0209131, IMG submission 185826) | Grasslands soil microbial communities from the Angelo Coastal Reserve, California, USA - Sample 9_17_2013_40cm (SPAdes) (version 2) | ecosystem: Environmental > Terrestrial > Soil >... | reverse complement strand
GGCTATGTCGGGTCCCATCCGCAGCGGGCCGCTTCCCCACCGGCCGATCAGGAGCTTGCCGTTCTTGAAGTAGACCTCAGAGGCGGCGCCCTTGACGAGTTGGCCGACGTCGTGCCCGTGCAAGTAGAAGCCGCCGCCCGAGGAGGCGATACGGAAACCGCTGTTGAACGTGGCGACCAGCCCGCGCCGGTGCCCCGGAGGGATGTCCATTGGAGCGCCCCAGTTCCCGTACCCGGGATCTTCGGTTCCTGGCCGGAGCGAGAACTTCAGCAGCCGCTGGTCCATCGACACGATGCCGGCGTAGTACGAAGAGTACGTCTTGCTCTGCCGCACGTAGGTCTTGAATACCGCCGGATGGCCCTTGACGCTGACGGCGACCCGCCACACGCCCTCGCCGGGCAACGGCTGGCCGGCCGGAGAGGCGATATTGGCCGGGATGATCGGCACGAACCCGTGGTAGTGCTTCTTCTTGTGCACGACCTTGCCGCCGAGCTTGTCGAATGAGACGCCAGGATTGCCGCCTTTCTTCGGCGCGCTGTACGTCAGCCATTCGCCGAACGTGACGACTGAATTGAGATAGTGACTGCGCGCCCACTCGGCGACGCGCTGGGAGAAGGTGCCGCCACCGGGAACCGACAGCGCGTGGCCGATCGACCAGCCCGTGATGAGGACGAATACCGCGAGAGCCGCCGTGATTGCCCGCAGGACGATACGGGACCGCTTCCCGTGCATCCAGCGAATCCCGCGCGTCCGGCGCCTCCCGCGCCGCCGCCTCGATGCTGGCCATGACTCACCGGGAGCTACCGGTCGGGCCACGCAAAACCTCCTTCTCCCGTGCGGAACTGCCAGCTTTGATCAGACGGGCCAGATTGAACCGCAGCCAGCCCCAAGGCGCTTACTCTATGGGCGTCTAACCAATCCCGCGCGCCGGGCGGTGCGCTGCAATCCCCATATGCCTCGTCTCGAGCGAGCGAACCGGGGTTTCGCTAGGACACAACGTCTGTCCGTCCGCCTGAGTTTCCGTACCTCGCCCTCGCCGTGAGCCAACGTGCCGGGGACGTGCCCGGCGGTCCTCCCATGGCGGTGGCGCCGCTAAGCTTTCCGGCGACAACACCGGCGGGAGGATCGACATGAGCGACGACAGCGCCATCCAGCGGACCCTTGTCCTGCTGAAGCCAGATGCGGTGGCGCGCGGGCTGACCGGCAGGATCCTGGCCAGGTTCGAGGACGCGCTGCTGAAGGTCGTCGCGGCCAAGATGGTGTGGATGGACGTCGACCTGACCAGGCGGCACTACTTCGACCTGGAAGAGCGGTTCGGGGCCGGGGTCTTTAATTCGATGGCGCAGTTCATGCAGTCGGGCCCGGTTGTCGCGATGGTGCTCGAAGGCGTCGGTGCCGTGCCGTGCGTACGCAAGCTTGTCGGGCCGACGTACCCCGACCAGGCACCACCTGGCACCATCCGGGGTGACTTCGCGCACGTCAGCAAGGCGTACGCCAACGCCAACGGACTGGCGGTCGCCAACCTCGTGCACGCGTCGGGCAATGCCGAGGAGGCCGAGCACGAGATCGGCGTCTGGTTCAGCAAGGCGGAGATGTTCGACTACCCGTCGGCAGCTCAGCAATTCGCTTCTTAGCCGGCCCCCTTTGGTCCCTTCCCAGGGGCGGAGTGTGATACCTCCGATATATGGACGCGATGGGAAACCAGCCAGACGAGGTCACCCAGGCTGCGCTCGAGGCGGTCTCTGAGGCGGTCGAACTGGCGGACCGCGAGGAACGCCAGCAAGCGGCCGTGCGCGGCCGCGGACTACGTGGCCGGGTCAGGCGCCTGCTGGCCAGGCGGCCGGCCCGGGCTGAGCGCGCCAAGGGGATCCGGCGGCTGAACGCGACGCTCGCCGCCACCGCCCGACGCGGCGCCCACGTCACAGGCCGGGGCGTTTCAGCGGGCGGCCGGTGGCTCAGCGCCCAGGTGCTGGCGATGGCGCCCCGGCTGCCGGTCAGGGACCGCGCCACATTGCGCGCCCAGTTCCCCGGCCTCTCGCCGGACGAACTCGCCAGCGCGCTGATTAATGGCGCATCCCGGGCGTCAGGAGCGGTCGGCATGGCCGTCGGCGCCTGGGCCGTGCTTCCGTTCATACCCGCCGCGGGTGTCGAGATTACGGCCGAGACGCTGGCGGTGGTCGGTATCGAGATCAAGCTGGTCGCGGAGCTGCACGAGGTCTACGGGCAGGCCGTGCCGCGCGGTCGCGTCGACCGGATGACCGCGTACGTCGGCGCGTGGGCCCAGCGCCGCGGCGTGGCGCTGGCGCCCGGCGGGCTCGTGCTCGCTGCCGGATCGCCGCTCGCGCGGCAGCTGCAGCGCAGGCTGGCGGCCAGGGCAGGGCGGAGCATCTTCTCGCTCGGACCGCTGCTCACCGGCGCCGTGGCGGGCGGGATGATCAACCGCAGGGAGACCCGGAAGCTGGGCCGGATTCTCAGCGACGACCTGCGCAAGCGGTCGCCACATGCGAGCGGCTGGCCGGACTGATCAGGCGCGCTGACCGGCATCCAGCCAGCGGTCGAGCCAGTTGAACTGCTCGGCCAGGACGTGCAGTACCGACTCCCTGGCCACGTAGCCGTGACTCTCCAATGGCAGGACCACCAGGCGGGCGATCCCGCCGTTGCCGCCAATCGCCTGGAACAGCCGCTCGGATTGGACCGGGAACGTGCCCGAGTTCGCGTCGTCGGCGCCGTGCACCAGCAGGATCGGCGCGCTGATCCGGTTCGCGTACCTGAACGGGGAGACCCGGTCGTAAATTTCGGGCACTTCCCAGTAGCTACGCCGCTCGGTCTGGAACCCGAATGGAGTCAGCGTCCTGTTGTAGGCACCGCTTCGCGCGATGCCCGCGACGAACAGGTCGGTGTGCGCGAGCAGGTTGGCGGTCATGAAGGCGCCGTAGCTGTGACCGCCGACGGCCACCCGCGCCGGATCGGCGATACCGGCTTCGGTGAGCGCCTTGACGTGCGCCGCCGCTGCCGCCGTGATCTGCTCGATGTAGCTGTCGTTCTTCGTCTCAGGATCACCGATCACTGGCATCGTGGCGTCGGCTAGCACCGCGTAGCCGCGCAGCAGGAACCACGCCGGGTCGGAGGCGGTCAGCCTGGTGAACCTGGCGGAGCTGCCGCGGACCTGGCCAGCGGTACCGGCGCTGCCGAAGTCGTGCGGGTACGCCCAGATGACCAGCGGCAGCGGGCCGTCGCGGACCGGATCGTACTCGGGAGGAGTGTGCAGCAGGCCCGAGAGCTGGACGCCGTCGCCGCGGTCGGTGCTGATCAGCCGCTTCTGCATGCCCGTGAGCCGTGGATGCGGGTCGGGCCAGGCGGTGAGCTGGCGACGCTGCCCCGAGCCAGGTCCCAGCGTGACCAGCCACAGATTCGGTGGCTCCGTCGGGCTCTCGCGCCAGATCACGGCCTGATCGGTGCTGCCTCCCGCAAAGCATGCCACGGTCTCATGCGCGTCGGCCGGGCTGTGCAGAAGCCTGGTTGTCTCATCCGTCAGCAGGTCCCGGCGGTCGAGGAACGGTCGCTCACCGTCTGGCGTCGCACCGTCGCCGCGCAGGAATATTGCCGGGCCGTCCTGGCGGACCGTACGCGTGCCATCGGGGTGCAGCCGCATCATCGGGGTGCCAGGGTCGCCATATGCATCGTCTTCCGCGATGTCAAACAGAACCCTGTTCCGGCTCGGGTCAGCCAGGTCGCACACCCAGGTGGTGAGCCACCGGCGGTCCCTGTCGTGCTCGGTCAGCAGCAGGCCTCCGGCCTCGTCCAGGTTGGTCCAGCCCAGGCACCGGTGGGTCACGTTGAAGGCGAGTTCAGGCTCTGAGGCAAACGGCGCGCCCAGCCGCATGATCGCGTCGCGGTGCTCGGCCGGCTTGACCGGGTCACCGCCATCTAGCGCCTCAGTCCAGACCAGCCTGGCAGGCGCGCGCTCGTCCCACGACACCTGGCGCGGGCCGGTGGGCACGCCCATACGCGGCACTTCGTCGCTGACCGGCAGGTCGGCGATCACTCTGACAAGCTCGCCCGCAGCTGACCACACCTCGACGCGCCGGGCGAAATAGGGATAAGGCACGCGGAACGAGAATGGCCGCTGCAGCCGGTAGACCAACAGGTACCCCCCGTCGGGGGACTCGCTAATAAATTGATACAGACCTGCCGGCCCGAGCAGGGAGGCCGCGCCGGTAACCGGGTCAACCCGCTGCGGCACGGTCGTTGCAAGAGTCTCGAAAAGATCTTCGTCCGCTGCGCTGGCCAAGAGGTCCTGGAACGTGGCCATCTCCGAGCGCTTACCCGCGACCTCGGTGATCCGCGGCTCGGCCGGCGCGGGTGACCCGGCTAGTTCGTCCAGCGCCGCCCGCCCCCCGGGCGGCTCGCCGAGCACGACCAGTGACCTGCCGTCCCTGGACCACCTGACCGTGCCGCCGAGCCCGGGCGGCTCGGCCCCGAGCACGTCCCTGACCCGCAGCCCTGGCACCTGGACGGGATCAGCGCCGCTGCTCACGTCGCCGGTCCAGACGCCGATGCCGTCTGGCTCGTCGACCGTGAATGCGAACCCCTGTGCGTCGGGTGCCCAGACGGGAACGCTGACCTGGGCGTCCTCCGGCAGGGCGAGCACCCGCTCGGTGCCGTCACTGATCCGCAGGACGGACAAGCCGGTGAAGCGCCTGGTCCGCTGCCGGCCGCCGATAGCCGGGTCAAGCCGCAGTCCAGCCAGACTGAGCCTGCGCCTGGCCAGCATGACGACTGGCGGGTGAGCCTGGTAGTGCACCAGCATCACGAACTGCTCACCTGGGGACGGCGAGGCCAGCGGCGGCGGCGGCGCGTCGATAATCGAAACTACGTCGCTGTCGGGAAGTGAATACGGCAAATCCGGACCCCTCGATAGGCTCACCGGCAGCCTAGTTGCTCGCTCGCCCCAGTCAGCCCGCCCGCGCCAGCCGACTCGCCGCCGTCACCCGCCACCGCCGATGATCAAGCGGATTTGGTTGTTCTATGCGCCACAACCGCTTGATCATCGAGGGGGGTCGCAGGGGGGTTCGGATGATCAAGCGGGCAGCACAAACCGCGTGATCATCGAGCCGGGGTGGTGCGATGGCGCGCTGTACCCTTGGGCACCATGATCGAAGACCGGACCCGGCGCCTGCTCGATGTCAGACTTGCCCGCGATCAGGCAGGTCAGCGGCTTCCGTCGGTCGCGGCCTGCGTTGCCCGCGATGGCGAGGTCGTCTGGACAGGCGGGCGCGGCCGCGTCGACGGCCAGGTACCCGATGCCAGCACCCAATACCGGGCAGGGTCGATCACCAAGACTTTCGTTGCCACGACCGTGCTCATGCTGCGCGACGCCGGCCGGCTGAGCCTGTCCGACCCGATCGGCGAGTACCTGGACGCGGACGCGGCCGGCTGGGCCCGCTCGATGACCATCGGCCAGCTGCTGTCACACTCCGCGGGCCTGCGCGCGGAGACCGCTGGACCCTGGTGGGAGCGGACCCAGGGAACCTCGCTGGCCGAGCTCGCGGCGTCCTCGCTCGGCGCCGACGCAGCCAGGTTCAGGCCAGGTCGGCGGCACCATTACTCAAACGTCGGGTACGCGTTGCTTGGCGCCCTGATCGCCGCCCAGCACAGCCGGCCGTGGTACGAGGTGATCGCGAGCGTTCTGTTGCAGCCGCTCGGCATGAACAGGACGGCGACGCGGCCGCAGCGCCCGCACGCGAGCGGCTACGCCGTCCACCCCTACGCCGACACGCTGCTCGCCGAGCCGGAACACGACGCGGGCGCGATGGCCCCGGCCGGGCAGCTGTGGACCACCGTCACCGATCTCGCTGCGTTCGCGCGGTTCCTGTCGGGCGACGTGCCGGGCCTGATTGAGCCGGCGACGCTCGCCGAGATGCGCGAGCCGATCGTGATCAACGACACGGCCCATCAGCCATGGGCGGCCGGATACGGCCTGGGACTGCAGCTGTGGAACGTGGCCGGCCAGCGTTACTACGGGCACACCGGGTCGATGCCCGGCTTCATCGCCGTCCTGCAGATCTCCGACAGCCCGGGCGCCGACACGGCCGTTGTGCTCTGCAACTCCACGAGCGGCTTCAGCCGCTCGCTCGGCACCGACTTGCTCGGCATCCTGGCCGAGGGCGAGCCGTACTGCCCGCAGGAGTGGACGCCGTCCAGGATCGAACAGGACGTGCTGGACATGCTCGGCAGCTGGTACTGGGGTCCCGTGCCATTCACGTTGCGCCTGACCGGCGATGTGCTCGAGCTGGGCAATCCAGGCGGGGACGGGCAGGCGATGCGGTTCAGGCCCGACGGCGAAGGCGGCTGGACCGGGGTCGACGGCTACCAGGCGGGCGAGCCGCTAGCGGTCGTGACCGGGCCGGACGGCTCAGTGACCGCCCTGAACATCGGCTCCTTCATCTACACGAGGACGCCCTATGATCCGGTTGCGCCGGTTCCCGGCGGCGTCGACAACGATGGCTGGCAGGCGGCCGCCAGCCAGAACCCCGGCTAAGCGGGAGCGCCCGCGCGAATCCTCGCAGCGCGGGCGCCCCTGGTCCGCTAATACCAGCCGTACGCGCATTCGTGCGCCCACGCCCGGCGCGGCGAGCCGTAGCGTGACCTGATGTAGCGGAATCCCCACCTGATCTGGGTCCGCGCGCTGGTCCGCCAGTGGCTGCCTGCCGACGCCATCTTGCTGCCGGGCACCGCCTGAGGAATGCCGTACGCGCCCGAGTAAGGATTGGACGCGTAGACCCGCCAGCCGCTTTCGCGCTCCCATAGCCGGTTTACGTACCTGAACTGGTACTTCGGCCGCCACGGAAACCGGTGGTACATCATTTGCCAGGCGATCTCCCGGTTCCGCCCGAGGTGATGGCTCCCCGCGGCGGATGTGACCTGGGTCGACAGGAGGGTCGCGGATGTCGCCGCGACTCTGGGGGAAATCGGCCTGGCGGCCGCGCCGCCGGCCAGCCCGCCGCTGGCGGCGATGGCCGCCACGGCGACAGCCGGAGCGCTGAGAGCGATGGTGAATCGGAACGTGGACGTACGGTTCAGCAATCGCGTGCGATACAAGGTGAACTTTCGGCCGGGCACGTCTTCCGCGTGCTCAACTACCACCCGTCATTGCCTGGCCATGATCGTGTCGCTCCGGCGGCGCTTGCCCACCGGACGGCCCAGGCAGTGGGCGTGCGGGCGGCGTCGCGGGTTCAAGGCGACAGCGCGGTTACGATACGTAACTCGCCACGCACGCGGGGTGCTCTGTACAGCTACGATGCCCGAAGTCCGTCGGTTCGACAGGCAGAATTGCCAAGAAAGTCCTATGAAATGAATCACAGCCGAATTTCAAAGGTCTTGCGCCATTCGTGGGTAACGGCGGCCCTCGGGGCGGGTAAGGTACCGCCTCGGTGCTCGCCCGCGGGCTACCCGGCCCCCCGGCTAGTACGCCAGCAGGGCCCGAATCGCAGCGGAAACCGAGTCCACCGTCGGGATCACCCGCTGCTCGAGCGCGTCAGCGAACGGCAGCGGAACGCACGCCGCAGCGACCCGCCTGACCGGGGCGTCGAGCAGCTCGAAGCCCTCGTCAGCGACGATCGACGCGACCGTACCTCCCCAGCCGCCCTGGTAGGGGTTCTCCTCCACGATCAGCAGGCGCGAGGTCCGGTCCACCGATGCGAGGACCGTCGCCATGTCGAGCGGCACCAGGCAGCGCAGGTCGAGCACCTCGGCGCTGACCCCCTCACCGGCCAGCCGGTCGGCGGCGGCCAGCGCCATCGGCACGGTCGCGGCCAGGCCGACGATCGTGATGTCGGAGCCTGACCTGGCGATGGCGGCCTGGCCGAGCGGCACGACATAACCGTCGGGAGCGGCCGGGCCCTTGCTGGCGAACAGGCCCTTGTGCTCGAAGAAGACGACGGGATCCTCGCTGCGGATCGCCGAGGCCATCAGCCCGACCACGTCGGCGGGGTTGGAAGGGGCCGCGATCTTGAGGCCGGGTATGGTGAGCGTCCAGTTCTCGGTGGCCTGCGAGTGCTGTGCGCCGAAGCCGAGGCCGCCGCCGTTGGCCGTGCGGACCACGAGCGGAACGGTGACCTGGCCGCCGGTCATGTACCGCATCTTGGGCATCTCGTTGGCCAGGTAGTCCCAGCACACGGCGAAGAAGTCGGAGAACATGATTTCGGCCACCGGCCGCATGCCGGTCATGGCGGCGCCCATGGCCAGGCCGAGTATGGCCTGTTCGGAGATCGGGGTGTCCCAGATCCGGCCAGGCCCGAACTCCTCGAACAGCCCCTGGGTGGTCTTGAAGACTCCCCCAGCCGCGCCGATGTCTTCGCCGAGGCACACTACAGCGGGATCGCGCCGCAACTCGCGGGCCAAGCCCTCGGCGACGGCCTCCCGGTAGGTGACTGTGTTCCCAAGCGCGCGCGTCGGGTCCGTCGCGCGGCCGCTCATGTCCGCGTCCGCTGCGCGGCCGCCTACGTGCGCCACTGCGAGCCTCCGTCTGCCCATACATCGGTGAGCGCACCGGATGGATCGGGCGGCGGCGCGGCACGCGCCGCCGCGATCGCTGCCTCGACCAGCCGATTCGCCCGATCATCGGCTGCGACGGCGTCCTCGACAGGCACGCCAAGCGCGGCCAGCCTGGCCCTGGCGATGTCGAGCGGGTCCCGTTGCAGCCATTCCTGCACTTCCTCAGGCGGCCGGTAGGTGGCGGGATCGGTACGGCTGTGCCCGAAGTGCCGGTAGGTCCGCGCCTCGAGCAGCGTCGGTCCCGCGCCCGACCTGGCCCGCTCCGCCGCGCGGGCGACGGCGTCGGCGACGATCACGACGTCGTTGCCATCGATGATCTCGGCGGGGATGGCGTAGGCAGGGGCGCGGTCGGCCGCGGGGTTGGGCACCGCTGTAACCGAGCCGATCGGCGTGTACTCCATGTACAGGTTGTTCTCGCAGATGAACAGCACCGGCAGGGACCAGACGGCGGCGATGTTGAGCGCCTCGTGGAAGGCGCCGATGTTGGTCGCGCCGTCGCCGAAGAAGGCGACGGCCACCTGGCCTGATCCCCTGAGCTTGGCCGACCAGGCGGCTCCGGCCGCGAGCGGCAGGTGCGCGCCGACGATCGCGTAGGAGCCGAGCATCCCGGCCGAGGCCTTGGTCAGGTGCATGGAGCCGCCCTTGGCCTTGCACAGGCCCGTCGCCTTGCTCATCAGCTCGGCCAGGCACTCCTCCGGGGTGGCGCCGCGGGCGATGGCGTGGTGGTGCCCGCGGTAGGTGGCGAAGACGTAGTCGTCGGGCCGCAGGCCGGCGCTCGCACCAACCGCGATGGCCTCGTGCCCGGCGGCTAGGTGGGTGGTGCCCTTCACCAGGCCGGCCAGGAACAGGTCGTGGGCCGCCTTTTCGGTCCGCCGGATCACTGCCATTTGCTCGTACAGGGCAAGCAGCTCGCTGGCGCCGATCGCATCCTGGGCAGTCGTTGGCGTCGTCATGTCGTCTCCCCGGGCCTGACCTCGCCGCGCCCGGCCTCGGCGGGCGGATTCGGGGGGTTGCCCCCCCGGCCAGCAACCGTATTCAGGTGCGACTGGCTCTCCCGGAGCGTGTTGAGCGCGCCGCCGACCGTCCAGTACTTCCGCCCGGCGACCAGCAGCTCCTCGGCGGGAAACTTCGTGATTACCTGGCAGCCGTCCGCCGTCACCACGACCTCCTCCTCGATCCGCGCGGCCGACCAGCCGTCGGCCGCTGGCCAGTAGGTCTCAAGCGCGAACACCATCCCCTCCTCCAGGATCTCAGGGTGGTCCAGGGAGACCAGCCGGCTGAAGATTGGTTTCTCCCATATGGACAAACCAACCCCATGGCCATACTGCAGCGCGAACGCGGCGGTCTCGTCGGGGAATCCGAACTCCTCGGCCCTAGGCCAGAGCGACACGATCTCGGCCGTGCTCGCCCCCGGCCTGACCATGGCGATGGCCGCGTCCATGTACTCCCGGCACCTGGTGTAGGCATCGCGCTGAGCCGGCGAGGCGCTGCCCACCGCGAGCGTACGGTAATAGCAGGTGCGGTAGCCGTTGAAGCTGTGCAGGATGTCGAAGAACGCCGGATCGCCCGGCCGCAGGATCCGGTCGCTGAACACATGCGGATGCGGCGAGCACCGCTCGCCCGAGATCGCATTGACTCCCTCGACGTATTCGCTGCCCAGATCGTAGAGGATCTTGCTGACGAGGCCGACGCACTCGTTCTCCCTGACTCCAGGCCGCAGGAACTCATACAGCTCGTCGTAGGCGGCGTCGACCATCGAGCAGGCCTGGGTGAGCAGCGTGATCTCGTCGGCGGTCTTGATCCTGCGCGCCTCAAGGAAGACCTGCTGGCCGTCGACCGCCTGGATGCCCTCGGCCGCGAGCGCTGCCAGCACAGGCATCTCGGCGACGTCGATGCCGATGGGCGCCCCGGCTAGGCCGTGCTCGCGCAGTTCGGCGGCGATCGTCCGCGCGAGTTCCCGCGCGATCCCGAAGTCGGGGTGGAACGCGCCGCGCAGCGTGGAGACGCCTGCGCGAGCGCCGGTCCTGGCCGCCCCAGCCGCAGTTGGCTCCCCTGGCGTGTGGTCGAGCCACGGGTTGTACATCTGGTGATGCCTGGCGGCCGAGCCGAAGTCCCAGACGACAGGCTCGCCGCCGCGCGGCAGGAGCGCGAACCTGATCAGCTTGTCCATCGCCCAGGTGCCGATATGGGTGGCCGTCATGTACCTCGTGTTGGACATGTCGAAGCTCAGCAGCGCGCCCAGGTCGGAACGCTCGAGCTGTGCCTTCAGCTTGGCGAGACGCTGCGTGCGCAGGCGCTCGAAGTCGACGCGCTGCTCCCAGTCGACCGCCATCGTTCCGAAGGTACGTATCGCCATAGCCGCTACCTCACCCGTGATTGATCGATTTGCCTAGGTCGGCCAGCATGACCATGGCAGCGTTACGCCCCGGCGCGCCGGACACCGAGCCGCCGGGATGCGTGGTGGCCCCGGTCTGGTAGAGGCGGCCGATGGGCATCCGGTGACTGGCCCAGCCTGGCACCGGGCGCAGCTCGCCCGATTGCGCCGGACCGGCGTCACCGCCGTGGCAGGAGCCGTGCCAGTTGTGCTCGTTCATCCGCTCCAGGTCGAGCGGGCTCTTCACCGCCGACGCGAGGATGACCTCGTCGGTGAGGTTGGGCGCGTGCCTGCGCAGCTCGCCGAGGTTGGCGCTTGACACCCCCGCCTTCAGCTCGTCCCACTGCCCAGGTCCGCCCGGGAGCTCGTAGGGCTGGAACCCCACGACCTTGAGCGTGTGCCTGTGCTGGGGCGCCCTCGACGGGTCGGCGACAGTGGGGCAGAGCACAAGCAGGATCGGCTCGTCGGTGGCGATCCGGCCGGCCCTGAAGTCGGTGCCGAGCCGCAGCATGCGGTCAGCGGAGTGCGGCGTGCCGGAAGCGACCGCGGTGATGTGACCGTCACCGGTGACGTACTCAGGCGGGGAGGTGGTGGCGTAGTGGCTGACGAACATGGAGACGCCCGGCTGCCAGGTATCCACTCCGTACCTGAAGTCATCGCCCCAGGCCTCCGCGGGGGCCATCTCGATCAGGTGCTTGATATGGATGGTCGACAGCACGGCCTGCCGGGCGACATACCGCTCGCCCTGCTCGGTTTCCACGCCCGCGCATCGCCCGCCCTCGAGCACCAGGGCGGTGACCCTGGCGCCAGTGATGACCACGCCGCCGTGGCTTTCGATGACGCCGGCCAGCGCCTTGGGCAGCGCCGCCGAGCCACCGCGCGGCAGCGTCCAGCTATGCTGCTGCCTTCCGTAGGCCAGCGAGTAGGCAAGCATGCCGGTGCCGGGCCGCTCGGGGGGCTGCATCGTCATGAAGGACATCCACAGCATGAACGCCCTGGTGTGCTCGTCGGCGAACTCGCCGGCGATGACCTCCCACGCCGACATGGCGTTCCTCCGCAGCCAGCGTGACCCGTCGGGCTGACGGGCCAGCGCGGCGCCTGCGGTCTCGCCGAATCCGAGCGGGGTGTACCTGGCACGGCCGAGATCCGGCGCGATCCGGCCGTAGCCGGCCATCATCCGCCGGTAGGCATCGGCGTCCCTGGCGTCGAACTTCGCGAACTCGGCGCAGGTCCTTTCCTCGTCGCGCCACATGGTCAGCCACGACCCGTCACCGAACGGCAGGTGCACGACCGGGTCGGGGTGGCTGTACTCAAGGCCGTGGTCGGCCAGGCCGAGCTCATCCAGGACGGGACTGGCCTGGATCAGGTTGTGCGCGGTCGAGCAGGAGTCGTGCAGGAAGCCGGGCAGGGTCAGCTCCTCCGAGCTGGTATCACCGCCGATGTCCTGCCGTGCCTCCAGCACCAGGCAGGACAGCCCAGCCTGCGCCAGGTAGGCCGCCGCGACCAGGCTGTTATGGCCGGCCCCGGCGACCACCACATCGAAGGTCTCGCTCATCGCGCCTCAGGAACTGGCAACGCCATTCTCCGATCTGCGCTCCTGGGCCGACTCGGGAGCCTGCCGAGCTTGCTCCGGGTGCGCCGCGCCGCCCAGGTACAGGGCGCCGATCTCAGGGTGCTCGAGCACCTCACGGCCCGTGCCGGCGAGCCGCACGCGCCCGTTCTCCATCACGACGCCGTGGCTCGACAAGGCAAGACCGGCCCGTGCGTTCTGTTCGACCAGAAGAATGGTCTTGCCGCTCGCGTTCATCAGCCGGATCGCGTCGAATACCGTCTTCCGCACCTTCGGCGCCAGGCCGACCGACGGCTCGTCCAGGATCACGAGAGCCGGGTCGAGCATGAGGCACCTGGCGAACTCCACCAGCCGCTGCTGGCCACCGGACAGGCTGCCTGCCTTCTGGTCCGCCCACCCGGCGACCGCGGGGAACATCTCCTCGACCTCGGCGCGCCTGCGGGCCACGCGGCGCCGGTCAGCCAGCAGGTAGGCGCCGAGCTCGATGTTCTCGCCCACCGTCATCTCGCGGAAGAGGCTATGGTTCTGCGGCACGTGCACGATTCCGGCGCGCAGCACGTACCTCGGACTCCGGCCAGTCAGCGGCTCGCTGCGGAAGGTGATGCTGCCGAGTCTCGGCCTGAGCAGGCCGCTGATCGTGGCGAGCAATGTCGACTTGCCGCAGCCATTCGGCCCCACCACGCAGGTGATCCCGCCCTCGGCGACCGTCAGGCTGACGCCGTGCAGCACGTCGCCGCCGCCATAGCCCGCGGTCAGCCCGTCGACGACCAGCGCGGCTGGCGTGCCATTAGCCGGCCGAGTCATGATGGTCCTCCGCGTCTTCAGCGGTGCCGAGGTAGGCGTCGAGCACGCGAGGATCGTTCCTGATCACCGACGGCGGCCCGGTCGCGACGATCGTCCCGTAGTCGAGCACCGCGATGTGGTGGCACAGGCCCATCACGAATTCCATGTTGTGCTCGACGATCAGGAACGTCTTCCCCGCCGCATTCAGCTGCCTGATCCGCTCCGCAAGCTGGTTGATCAGGGAGGGGTTCACGCCGCCGGCCGGCTCGTCGAGCAGCACGATCGCCGGGTCGGCGACTAGGACGTAGGACAGCTCCAGCAGCTTGCGCTGGCCGTAGGAGAGCGTCCCGGCGAGCTTGCCCGCGTGCCCGGCGATGCCGGTGAACTCGAGCAGTTCCATGGCGCGCTGCCGGTCGGCCGGGCCGCCGGCCCTGGCGAGAGGATTGCGGAAGCGGCGTGCCTGGCTGCTGTGCTGGCCCCGTCTCCCCCCGCTGTGCTGCGCCGCGACGATCATGTTCTCGAGGACAGTCAGCCGCGGGAAAATTCTGGTCAGCTGGAAAGTCCGGCCGATCCCCGCGGCGAACACCCGCTGCGGCGACGCGCCCGTGATCTTGTTGCTGCCGAAGTACACCTCACCGGCATCCGGCCGGTCGTAACCGGTGATGACGTTGAAGAGGGTCGTCTTGCCCGAGCCATTCGGCCCGATCAGCCCGGTGATCGTCCCGGCCTGGACCTCGACCGTGCAGCCGTTCAGCGCCTGCACGCCGCCGAAGGCCTTGCTGATTCCCGCGGCACTGAGGAGGGCGGTCATGGGGCGGTGCCTTCCGCCGCTGGCACATCCGCGGCCGCTGGCACATCCGCCGCTGCTGGCCGTCCTGACCTGCGCCGCTCCAGCCAGCCGCTGCCCTTCTCCGCGATCGTCGGGATCAGGCCACGCGGCACGAAGAGCACCACCGCGAGGAACAGCGCGCCGAGCAGGATCTGGCTCAGGTAACTGTTGTTGAAGGCGGTGGTCATGTACTGCTGCGCGGGCTCGATGATCAGGGCGCCGAGCAGCGGGCCGGAGACCGTGCCAAGCCCGCCGAGGAATGCCATCAGGGCGACGGTGAGGTCGAAGAGAGGGTCGAAACCCGACTGCGGCAGCACCTGGCCGATGAAGAAGAACCACAGCGCTCCGGCCAAGCCGGTGATCGCGCCGGAGATCACGAACGCAGTCAGCTTGACCGGCATCGCCCGCACGCCCAGGCTGGCGGCCCGGTCCTCGTCGTCCCTGATCGCGCGCAACTGGAGGCCGAACCTGGATCCCTTGATCAGCCACGACAGTGCGATGGTAGCGAGTGCCAGCGCCAGCGCAATGTAATAGAAGCGCTGGTCGAAGGTCACCGGATTCCAGAGCAGGAACGGCGCGTTGAGCCCGATCGTGCCGTTCGTGAGGCTGGTCAGGTTGAAGGCCATCAGCTGGAAGATGAAGAAGATGGCGATCGTGATGACCACGAACGTGTGTCGCCGCACGCGCAGCGCGATCAGGCCGAACGGGACCGCGATCAGCGCCGCGACCGCGGCGGCGAACGGCAGCAGCGCGAACTCTGCCGAGCCGGTGATCTGCCAGTCCTTGGCGGCGATTCCCGCCGCGTAGGCCCCGCTGCCGAAGAACACCGCGTGGCCGAGCGCGATGTAGCCGGAGAAGCCCGAGAAGATGTTCCAGGCTGCCGCGGCGCAGACGAAGATCAGCGTCTGGAATGCGATGCTGTTGGCCGATTGGTTGGTCACTGCCAGCGGGAAGACGATAGACACGGCCAGCAGGAGCACGAAGACGCCGGCCCGCGTGACGTTGGCCGGGCGGACGCCCGCCGGCGGGAGCAGCGGCACCGCCGACTGCCCCGCCTTCGCCGCGCTCCTGGCGGTGGCGGGGCTCACTGCGCCCTCGCGGCCTGGCGCCCGAAAATGCCGGCCGGACGGACCAGCAGCACGATCACGAGCGCCGCGTAAAAGACCACAATGGACCAGGACGGCTGCCAGATGTCCACGATGGACTCGACCGTCAGCATGAAGACCGACGCTACGAGCGCGCCGCCGATGCTGCCGAGCCCGGCCAGGATGATAAGCGCGAGCAGCCGGGAGATCAGGTCGTACCCGCTGTTCGGGTTGAAGCCACCGCCGCTGGCGCCGAAGATCATCCCGCCGGCGGCCGTGACGGCGACGCCGATGCCGTAGGTCAGCGCGGCCACCCGGTTCACATCGACCCCGACCAGCATCGCGGCGGTTCTGTCCTGCATGGTGGCGCGGACGCTGCGGCCGAACCTGGTTCTGTACAGCAACAGGTAGAGCGCCGCCACAAGGACTACAGCCAGGCCGAAACCGTACAGGTCGATGTAGGGGAGGTGAAAGCCGAGCAGGGCGACGCTCTTGGTGACGTACGAGGCGTTCAGCGTCACGTAGTTCGGCCCGAATACCAGGTAGAGCACGCCCTCGATGATGATCGCGACGGCATAGCTCGCCAGCAGCGACATCGACGTGCGCTCGCTGCCGTGCAGCGGCCGGATGAAGGCGACCTGGATGATCACGCCGATCACGAACATCGCGGGGACCGTGATCAGCAGGCCGAGGAAGAGGTCCAGGTGCAGGTGCACGGAGAGCACGTAGCTGAGGTAGGCGCCGAGAATCACCATCACGCCCTGGGCGATGTTGATGATGTCGAGCACGCCGAAGATCAGCGTTAGCCCGACGGCCATCAGCGCGTAGATGCCCCCGCCCAGGACGCCGTTGATCACGGCGCGGGCGAGTTCAGTACCCATCACTGTCTCCGCCGCGCGCTGCTCCGTGCACCAGCATGCTCAGCCTTACTTCCAGGCCGGCTTGGGGTTGAGGATTTTCACCGAGCCGGCTGCCCCGGCCGGGAGGACCTGGACGAACTTGCCGTTCTGCCACTGGAAAATAAACGTCGTCGCCGCGCCATTGCGGCCGAGCGAGTCGAACTTGACCGGGCCCTGAACGGAGTGCAGCGTGACCCCGCTGTGCAGGAACTGGATGATCTTGGAGTTGACGAGGCCATTTGTAGCCGTCACGGCCTGCTGCGCGACCTGGCCCACCGAGTACGCCTCGGCAACGTCCGCGTTAATCCCGGACGGCGTGCCGTGGTAGATCTTGATGTACTCGGCGACCATCTTCTGGCTCTCCGGGTTCGGCGAGCCGCCGTACCACGCGTTCGGGACCATAATCCCGCTCGCGTTGCCGACGCCGACCGCCGAGGTGAACGCGGTGCCCTGGTCGGGGCCCGCCGCCGCGATGAAGATCCTCGGGGTGTAGTGCTGCTGCTGGAATGCCTTGATGAAGGCGCCGACGGTCGGCACGTCGGTCGAGCCGAGCACGACGACGTCGGGGTTCTTTGCCGCCACGTTGGTTGCCGCCGGGGCGTAGTCAGGAACCTCGGCCGGGAAGATCTTGGAGTACACGGTCTTGACGCCGGCCTTCTGCAACATGCTCTGCGTCAGCTGGACGGGCGGGTCCGCGAACGGGTCGTCGGCCATCGGGTAAGCGGCCGTCTTCGGGCGCTGGCTGGCAGGCAGCGAGGACAGCCAGTTGGCGAACGGGACCAATTCGTCGGCGATCGGCAGGCTCACGTCGAACACGTTGTGCGCCTGCTCGTTCGGCGGCGCCGTGAACACGCTCGGCGCGCCGCCTGCGCCCTCGATGAACGCGTAGCCGTTCCGCGCGGCCACGCCCGAGGCCGGGGTGGTCAGCAGCGAGGAGAACGGCCCGAAGGTCAGGTCCACATGCTTAGTAGAGATCAGTGTCGTGTAGTTGGTGACCACCTGGCCAGGGTCACTCCGGTCGTTCAGGTAGATCAGCTTGACCTGGCGGCCGAGCAGGCCGCCCGAGGCGTTCACGTCCTGCACCCAGAGCTTGTAGCCCCGCAGGAACGCCTGGCCGTCAGCGGAGAAATCACCAGTCAATGAAAGCGACGCGCCGATCAGGATCGGTTTGGTGGCGGGGGGCGAGTTTGAGCCGCCTGAGCCGCCGCTGGAGCAGGCGGCAAGCATGGCCGACAGGACGGCCGCGGAAATGCCGATGGTCAAGAACCGGGCGCGGTGAGAACTCATCCCCGGTCCTCCTTCCGAGTTGAGTGGATAACCCGTTCAATCTCTGCTGGCGGGCTCGAGCCCGTCAGATACCTCCGCGTTCTCGCTGGCCAGCTCCAGGCCGGCCGATCTGGCCTGGAGAACGAGCAAGGTAGCGAAGTCGTCCTCGCTGAATCCGTAGCCGACAAGGCCCTGCACGAGCTGGTGCACAGCCGACGCGATCGGCATCGGCACCTCGTGCTCTCTCGCCGCCGCCAGTCCAAGGTCGAAGTCCTTGCGCAGCAGCGAAGAGGTAAATGTCGGGTGGAAATCGAGGTTCACGAAGGCCGGCGTCTTGTACCTGCTGAACGTCGAGCCCATGACACTGTTGTTGAGGCAGGCCAGCAGAGCCTGCCTGCTGATGCCGCTCTTCTCGGCCAGAACGGTGATTTCGGCGAGCGACTGGGTGACGACGCCGAGGAACAGGTTGTGGCAGAGCTTGACCGTCCTCGCCAGCTCCCCGTCGCCGACGTAGGTCGCGCCCGCGCCGAGCATGTCCAGGTAAGGGCCGACCGTATCGAAGGCCGAGCGGGAGCCTGAAACGGCGAAGGTCAGCCTGCCGACCTCGGCGACTTTGGGGTTGCCCATTACCGGCGCGGCGAGCAGCGCGCAGCCCTGGCCGGCGAGCATCTCCCTGACTCGCTGCGACGCCTCGGCCGAGACGGTCGAGCAGTCGACTACCACGGAGGGCGCCCGGCCGCCTGAAGTCAGCCCGCCCGGCCCGGTCAGGGCATCGATAAAGTCCTGCGAGGTGCCGACCGTGACGAACACGATGTCGGCCGAGGCAAGCTCGGCCGACGTGCTGGCGATCTTCGCCCCGGCTGCCGCGAGCGGTTCTGCCTTGGCCCTGGTCCTGTTGTAGACCGTGACGTCGCAGCCTGCGTCAAGCAGCCGGTGGATCAGCGCCACGCCCATCCGGCCGGCGCCCAGCCAGCCGAGCCTGTGTCCGCCACCCCGATCGGCCATGTCGCCCACCTCGGACTCGAAGACACCGGGCAGCCGGCGCCGAGCCAGCGCCGCCCACGTCCATTTCACCGGAATCCAGCAATCGTTTGCAGCACGAGCGTGAGGTATCGGACACCCTCTTGTCAACGGATGATTTTCCGGCCCGGTTCCGCGATAGGCGCACCTGCTCGCCCCTGGCCCGGTCGGCCCATTGTGTGCAAACGTGTGCAATGCTGGCGCACATGGCAGATAGCCCAGTCCCTGATGGCCGAGTCTCCGCCGCGGTCAGCCACTGGGCGCCGCGCTTCGTGGCCAACGGCATTGACTACAACGACTTCGTGCGGGTGACGTCGGCGATCGAGAGCTGGGGTTCCTGGTGCGAGCAGTGGTGCGCGGCAGGCGCCGTGCACGAGAAGCTGGGCAGAGACGCGCTCGCCGCGGGCCGGCAGCGCTCGGCCGGGGCGCATCTGTCCCAGGCGGCTGTCTACTACCACTTCGCCAAGTTCATGTTCGTCGACGACATCGACCAGATGCGCGCCGCGCACTTGATGGCTGTGCGATGCGCGGGCGAAGCGCTGCCGTTCCTCGACCCGCCCGGTGAGCGCGTCGATATACCGTTCGACGGGGCAACGATCGCCGCGGTGTTGCGGCGGCCCGATGGCCCTGGACCACATCCTGCCGTGGTCCTGATCGCTGGCCTGGACTCCGCCAAGGAGGAGTTCAGGCCGACCGAGGATCTGTTCCTCAGCCGTGGCATTGCCACCTTGTCCGTGGACGGCCCCGGCCAGGGCGAGGCCGAGTACGACCTGGCGATCAGGCCGGACTGGGAGGTCCCTGGCGCGGTCATCGTGAACACGCTGAAAGGGCTGCCCGGCATCGATCCGGGCCGGATTGGGATCTGGGGAGTGAGCCTCGGCGGCTACTACGCCGCCCGGGTCGCCAGCGGAGATGCTGCGATCCGCGCCTGCATCTCGCTCTGCCCGACCTACTGCCTCGGCGATATCTGGGACCGGCTGCCCGATCTCAGCCGCGCAGCCTTCACGGTCAGGTCCAAGTCCGGGTCGCAGGAGCAGGCCAGGAAGCGCGCAGCGGAGCTGTCCATGGCCGGTCTGGCCGGCCGGATCACGGCGCCGGTGCTGGTCGTGGCCGGCAAGCTTGACCGGATCTTCCCCTGGCAGGACGCCGAGCGCCTGGCCAGTGAGATTGGCTCCCGCGCCGAACTGCTGCTGCTCGACGACGGCAATCACGGCTGCGCCAACGTGTCGTACAAGCACCGCCTGTACAGCGCTGACTGGATGGCCAGCCGCCTGGCGGGGTGACTGCCCCGCACTGCCGTCGGTCCTTGCAGCTGTCCGCTGGTGTATGGGTGGCACTCCCATCCCGCGATTGGCTGTGGGTGGCACTTCCATCCACGCGCCTGCTGATGGCTAGCCGGGTGGCTGCGCGGTCGAGCCCCTGACCTTGAGATCGGGCGCGAGAAAAAGGACCTTGGCCTCGTCGCCGACCGCGCCGTCGCGGCTGGCGCTCGCCGCGATCTGCTCGAGGATCAGTCGGCCAGCCTCGGTTCCCACCTGGTAATGCGGGAAGCTCACCGAGGTCAGCGGTGGCCTGAGCCGGTCGATGAAGGGCATGTCGTTGAACCCGACCAACGAGATGTCCTGCGGGCAGGACAGGCCGGCGGCCTCGAGCGCCGCATAACACCCCACGGCCAGCATGTCGTTCGCCGCCGCGATGGCCGTGCAGCCGCGGCCCACCGCGAGCAGCTCGCGGCAGCACCTGTCCCCCTCTTCCAGCGAGTAGGCACCTGCGCGAACGACCAGCGCGGGGTCGGCCGCCAGACCGTGCGCCCGCATCGCGGCGAGAAAGCCCTGGTAGCGGCTGAGGCCAGTCGAGACGTCCTGCGGCCCAGCGATGTGGGCGATGCGGCGGTGACCGAGCGAGACAAGATGCGCGACCGCCATGGCGATGCCGCGCTCGTTGTCTGCGGACACGCTGTGAAACCCGTAGCCCTCGGCGTGCCTGTTGACGAGCACCACGCAGATCCCCGCGGCGGACGCCTCGGCCAGCAGCGGGCTGCGCAGGTGCGCGGTCGCGCAGACGAATCCGTCGACGTGCCTGGCTCGCATCCGCTCGAAGACCAGTCGCTCCCGGTCGATGTCCGAGTCGGTGTTGCCAATCAGCGCAACATATCCGTCAGCGGCGAGTCTGTCCTCGATGCCTCTGACGATCGGAGGGAACAGCGGGTTGGTGAGATCCGGTATCAGTACGCCAACGGTGTGCGAGCGGCGGGTCCGCAGGCTCCTCGCCACGGTATTCGGCCGGTAGCCGAGTGAGTCGGCGGCGGCCATGATGCGGCTCGCAGTTGCGCCGCTGACCAGGAGTCTGGTCTCGGGGTTGAGGGCGCGTGACGCCGTTGCCGGATGAACGCCGGCCAGCGCGGCCACATCTTTCAGAGTGACCGGCGGATCGGACTTCATCGGCGTGTCACGCTCCGATCTGCGCATTACCGTCTTAGCGCTCCGTGCCGTGTTGTCTCACGCATCGTAACTGCGCCGCCGGATTTGCACTATCATCCATAAAGTTTCTGGCATGATCGACGGCCGGTGCGGGCCGGCCCGGGGTACCCGGCTGCCGGGGCCGTCGCCCCGGTCCTGCGTCACCCGCGCCATTGCGAGACTGGCGCTGCTCGGCCTGGTATAGCTCATGGCTGACGCTTACCGTGTACCATGCGAGCACTGTATTTCCGGTTCGCGAAATTGGTGCTAGAAGCTCTTGCTGATGCGCGCATGGGTCCGTCAGGATCTAGGCTCGATCCCAACATGAAGTCCTACCGTTTTGCTGACCGGGCCGCCGACCCAGGGTGCGGGTCGTGGTGCCGACCCGACCGGCTCGATCGTCCTGGAGCTGCGTGATGACATTTGCACTCCGCTACGCGGTCCGCTCGGACGTCGGCCTGCTCAGGGAGGGCAACGAGGACTCAGCCTACGCCGGACCGCACCTGCTCGCGGTCGCCGACGGAATGGGCGGGTACGAGGCAGGCGAGGTAGCGAGCGCCGCGGTTATCTCTACGGTGGCACCGCTTGACCAGGCGGCCATGCCGGAGTCCGAACTGATTGACGCGCTCGCCGCGGCCGTGACGAGCGCCAAGCAGACGCTGCGCCGCATCGTCGACTCCGATCCCGCGGTCGGCAGCATGGGCACCACGCTCACCGCGATGCTGTGGGCCGGCGGATCGGCTGCGATCTGCCATATCGGCGACTCTCGCGCCTACCTGGTGCGCGATGGCGACCTCTACCAGATCACCCGAGACCACACCTTCGTGCAGGCGCTCATCGACCAGGGCAGGATCAGGCCGGAAGAGGCATCGACCCATCCGCAGCGTTCACTCCTGCTGCGCGCGCTCGACGGCCGCACCGACGCCGACCCCGACCTGTCCATGCTGGACGCTCAGGTCGGCGACAGGTACCTGATCTGCTCTGACGGGCTGCCCGTGGCCGTCGCCGACGAGCAGATACTCCAGGCGCTCGTAGCGGCGCCCGAGCCAGCCGACGCCGTGCTGACCCTGATCGATCTGGCCATCAGGGGCGGCGCCCCCGACAACGTCACGTGCATCGTCGCGGACGTTATCGACCCAGATCAGAGCGGCATTGCGCCAACGAGCGCGCCCGTCGTGGTGGGCGCCGCGGCGAGCGCCAGCGGTCACGACACCAAGCCGCTGACCAGGCCGGGTATAGACGGTGCGAGCGCGAGCGGGCTGACCATGCTGGGCGCTTTCCCGGCGGCTCGCGGCACCCAGACAAGGTCCGGGCATGCGACCGCCCAGCAGGCGAACTCCCGGCCGGTGCCAGGCCAGCACGCGCCTGCCGCGACCATCCCGCCTGGCCGGCATGCCGCTGAACCCGCAGAGCTGGACAGCGAAGTCCAGCAGATTTCCCGGCGGCGCCGCCGGTGGCCGCTCATGACGTCGATCCTCGCGCTGTTCGTGCTGCTGCTCGGCGGCGGGCTATTCGTCGGCTACCAGTACGTGCACAGCCAGTACTACGTGGGCAGCCGCCATGGCAAGATCGTGATCTTCCAGGGCCTTGATCAGCAACTGCTCGGCGTCTCCCTGTCCAGCCCGTACCGCTATACCGGCGTTCCGCTGGCCGGCATCCCGACCCAGGACGCCCAGGCGATCAGGCGGACTTCGGGCCTCACCCTCGCCCAGGCCAGCCACCTCGTCGCCAATGTCCGCAACGACTACCAGGCCTGCCTGAACGCGTACGCGGCAGTCAGTCGCTGGGTGGCCGGCAAACCCAAGCCGGTCACACGGCGGCTGCGGGTCAACGGCAAGATCGTGACCAGGACCATAACGCCGCACTACCGGCCCAAGCCGTCCGTCCCGGCCGGCTGCCCGGCACGGCCGTCGAGCGGGCGATGACCGGATGAGCGGGCGGGCTGTCCTGATCACGGGGGCTTCCCGCGGCATCGGCCGGGCGATCGCCAGCGAATTCGCTGCCGCAGGCGACCGGGTCGCAGTTCATCACCGGGACTCGGCCGAGCTCGCCGGAGACCTGGTCGCTGGGCTCCCTGGGTCCGGCCACGCTGTCGTGCGGGCCGACCTCGCCGACCCAGACGCGGTCCGTGCCATGGTGGACCGCGCCGCCGGATTGCTCGGCGGCCTTGACATCCTGGTCAACAACGCTGGCGTCTTCACGCCGCACCCGATCACCGACGTGTCGTACCAGCAGTGGCAGCAGCAATGGCAGGCCACGCTCGGGGTCAACCTGATCGGCGCCGCCAACGTCACGTGGTGCGCGGTGCAGCATATGAAGGGCCGAGGCGGGCGGATCATCAACGTGTCATCGCGCGGCGCGTTCCGCGGCGAGCCCAACTCACCGGCCTACGGGGCGAGCAAGGCCGGCCTCAACGCGCTTAGCCAGTCGCTCGCCCGCGCGCTAGCGCCGCACGGCATCGCGGTCACCGCCGTGGCGCCGGGATTCGTGGCGACCGATATGACCAACGATCACCTTAAGCCGCCGCGCGGGGATGAGATCAGGGCGCAGAGCCCGTTCGGCCGGGTCGCCGAGCCCAGGGAGATCGCCGCAGCGGTCTTCTACCTCGCTTCGGACCAGGCCGAATGGGCCAGTGGTGCCGTCCTCGACCTCAACGGCGCCTCCTACCTCCGCTAGCACCCGCCGCACGCCGACACCCGCTGAACCCCTGGTGGCGCTATAGGCCCCCCAAAGGTTCAGCGGGGTTGCCTGGCGCTGGGGTGCGCGCGGGGCGGGTGCCGCTAGGCGGGCGGGTCGGGGATGGCTAGGGCGAGACGGAGGAACGCGAGGATGTCGGCCGACTCGGCGATGATCTTGCTGGTCGGCTTGCCCGCGCCGTGGCCGGCCGAGGTCTCTACTCTGATCACAACCGGGGCGTCGCCGCCCTGAGCGGCCTGGAGCGCCGCGGCGAACTTGAACGAGTGACCGGGAACGACCCGATCGTCGTGATCACCAGTCAGCAGCAGCGTCGCCGGGTATGCCTGGCCGGGCGTTAGGTTGTGCAGCGGCGAGTACGCGCGCAGCCACCGGTACTGCCCCGGATCATCGGGGCTGCCGTAGTCCGACGTCCAGGCCCTGCCGATGGTGAACTTGTGGAACCGCAGCATGTCGAGCACCCCGACGTGCGCGATGCAGGCGCCGAACAGTTCGGGGTGCTGCGTCAGGCACGCGCCCACCAGCAGGCCGCCATTGGAAGCGCCCTGGATCGCGATCCGGTCTGCCCGAGACCAGCCAGACTCGGCCAGCCAGCCGGCGCAGGCGCAGAAGTCGTCAAAGACGTTCTGCTTGACGGCCAGCATGCCGCCCTCGTGCCAGGCCCGGCCGTACTCGCCGCCGCCGCGCAGGTTGGCGACGGCCAGCATGCCGCCGGTCTCGAGCCACGCGGCGTGCAGCACGCCAAACGACGGCGTGATGGGGATGTCGAATCCGCCGTACCCGTACAGCAGCACCGGGACGTCCCCGGTCGGCTCCAGATCGGCACGCCTGGTCAGGAACACCGAGATCGCCGTGCCGTCGGCGGAGGTGGCGAATACCTGCTCGGTCAGGTATTTCCCTGGATCGATCCGGGCCGTCGACGCCCCCACCTCGTCTGCCTCGCCCGCCGCGATCCGATACGACCAGAGCGAGCCTGACTCGGCGAACGACGTCACGCCGAAGTGCATCAGGTCGCTGGATGGCCGGCCGGAGAGCCCGGTACCGTTGCCGCACGCGTCACCGATCGAGGCCAGTCCGGGCAGCGGGATCTCGCCAGCTAGGCTTCCGTCGAGTTCGCGGCTTCGGAGCACCGAATGCGCGTTGTGCAGGTAGTGGCAGATGAGCTTGCCGCCGTAATACCTGGCGTCAAGCAGCGTGTCGCCGGCCTCGGCAGCGACTTCGCGCCATCTCTGCCTGGCTGGGTCGTCCGCATCGACGGCCACCAGCCGCTTGCGTTCGGCCTGATAGTCAGTGACCAGGTAAAACGTGGTGCCGACGGTGGTCACGACCTCGGCAGTCGACTCGAAGTCATCGATCAGCGTGGTCAGCCCGCCGCCCGGCTCAGTCAGGTCTACAGCGTGCAACTGCGCCTGGGGAGCCGTCCCGGCGTTGACCGAGATGATCAGGTACCGGCCGTCGTCGCTGACCTGCGCCCAAGGCATCCAGTCGGGCTCGTCCGGCCTCGCGAACACCAGTTGGTCCTGGGCTTGGTTCGTCCCGATCGTGTGGAAGAAAATCCGGTGCAGGCCATCGGCGGCAAGGTATTCGCGGCCCGTCTCGGGCCGGTCGGGTGCGCCGTAATAGAAGCCGCTGCCGTCCTTACGCCATGCGGCCCCGGAGAACTTGGACCACTCGACCAGGTCGTCGGTGTCCTTGCCGGTGGCAACGTCGCGCACCCGCCAGGTCTGCCAGTCCGAGCCGCCCGTGCTCGTGGAGTACGCGAGCAGGCGGCCGTCGTCACTGACCTCCGCGCCGGAAACCGCCACCGTGCCATCCGCGGATAGCGCGTTCGGGTCGAGCAGCGGCTGCCCGGCGTCGGCCGGTGAATCCATCACGTACAGCACGGGCTGGTCTTGCAGCCCGGAGTTACGGAACTGGAACCAGCGGCCGCCGCGCTCGAAAGGGACGCCATACTTCGGATAGTCAGCCAGCTTCGTCACCAGCTGGGTCAGCGCCGCGCGCTCAGCATCGCCCGCCCCGGCTAGCACCGTCCGGGTCAGCGCGTTCTGGGCGGCGATCCAGGCCGTCGTCTCAGGTGCTGTCGTGTTCTCCAGCCATCGGTAGGGATCGGCAATGATCTCGCCGTGGTAGTCGTCGGCGTCGGAGCCCGTCGCGGTCGGGGGGTAACTGAGCACGGCAGATTGCCTCCTTCAGAGCGCTCGCCAGGCTCCTCCGGAGCGCTTCGCTTCGCCGATCGTAAGCCGCAGATGCCGTGCCATCAATTCGCGCCTGCCTCCGCAGCGTTCTTGCAAGTAATTTGCAATTAGCCTAAGGTGTCGCCATGGCAGACGGGAGCGGTCGCCTGGCCACCATCAGGGCCGCACTCACGCCGGCCGAGTGGCACCGGGTAGGCGCTATGGCCGTCGCGGTGGTTGGTCTGCACGTCGTCGGCTGGGGCCTGCTGACACTGGCCGTGGTCGGCGGGCACCACCAGGTCAGCGCAGGGAAGGCGTTCGGTGTGGGCACCGGAGTGCTCGCCTACACCCTCGGGATGCGGCACGCGTTCGACGCCGACCACATCGCCGCCATCGACAACACGACCCGCAAGCTGGTCGGGGACGGCAAGCGGCCGTTGTCCGTCGGCTTCTTCTTCTCGCTCGGGCACTCATCGGTGGTCTTCCTGCTCGCCATTGCGCTGAACTTCGGCATCCGCGCGCTGAATATCCAGGTCCGGCATAGCGGCTCTGCGCTGCACGGCATCACCGGCGTGATCGGCGCCTCGGTCTCCGGCACGTTCCTCTACCTGATCGCCGCGCTGAACGTGGTCATACTGGGCGGAATCATCAAGGTCTTCCGCGAGATGCGCGCTGGCTCGTTCAGCGAGGCCGAGCTTGAGGAGCAACTGGCCAAGCGCGGGCTGATGAACAGGCTGCTCGGCCCGCTGAACAAGCGGGTCGACCAGCCATGGAAGATGTACCCGATCGGCCTGCTGTTCGGGCTCGGCTTCGACACCGCGACCGAGGTCGCCTTCCTCGTGCTGGCGGGCACCGCCGTGATCAGCGGGCTGCCCTTCTACGCAGTGCTCTCACTGCCCTTCCTGTTCGCCGCAGGAATGAGCCTGTTCGACACGGCGGACGGCTGCTTCATGAACTTCGCCTACGACTGGGCTTTCGCGCGCCCGGTCCGCAAGGTCTACTACAACCTGACGATCACCGGCCTGTCGGTGTTCGTCGCCTTCTTCATCGGCACCGTCGAGATACTCGGGCTGATCGGCCACCAGGCTCATCTCGCCGGCGGCTTCTGGGAATTCATGGCCGCGTTCGACATCAACAAAGCGGGCTTCGTGATAGCCGGTGTCTTCGTCCTCACCTGGGCGGTGGCGCTGGCGATCTGGCGGTTCGGCCAGATCGAGGAGAAGTGGGACGCCGCCATGATCGAGAACACCGTGGCAGCTAGCTCCTCGCCAGAGGGCTCCGCGCAGGCAGCTGCCGGGCTTTCCTAGCTGTGGCCGCCGGACGGCGCGTCTCGGAGCTGCGGCTGACTTGTTCCCGCTCTTTGGCTAGCCTTGCCCCGTGAACTCTGATTCGCAAGCCACGGTCTACCGCGCGCAGGAGCAGCGCAAGCCCTGGGGGCATGAGCAGATCTTCGCCGCCGCCGAGGGCAAGTACGTGGGCAAGATCATCCACGTGACAGCAGGGCAATCGCTGAGCCTGCAGTATCACGAGCACAAGGAAGAGACGATCTGCCTGATCTCCGGCGAGGCCGATATCCAGTACGGTGCGCTCGGGAGCGAGCTGACCGTGCGCCGGTTCGGGCCTGGAGACACGATCCACCTTCTGCCCGGGGCAGTACACCGGGTGACCGCGATCAGCGACATCGTGTTCGCCGAGGCTTCCACCGCGCCGCCAGGCTGGCGCGAGGACGTCGTCAGGCTCGAGGACGCCTACGGCAGGACCGGCACCAGCGCGCCCTAATCCGAAGTTTCGTGTCCTCGGGTAAGTCGCGCCTTGGGTGGCCTCGGCGTTCCGTCTGGCCGGGCTGCCGCTTCTGCCCGAGATGGTCGCTCTGGGCGTCCCATTAAGCCGAAGGATCTGCGCAGGACGTAAGATCTGCGCCACATGTGACCACATCCGCTACGGCTTGCCATAACTCTTCGGCTTAATTGCCGAGTCCCGAGTTTGGAGGCTCAGCACGCCAACACCCGCCAAGCGGCGCGACTTCGGCCTAACCGGGCCTCAGCCGGAACGTCAGCATCAGCTCGGGCCGCTGCAGAATCTCGGCGCAGGTGCGGTACGCCCGGTAGAAGGCGTCGGCCTCG
>Ga0209131_1000514_pt1 | contig 27835 bp, 24 predicted proteins | sample GraSoi_2013_40cm_FD_185826 | JGI IMG/M metagenome (GOLD analysis project Ga0209131, IMG submission 185826) | Grasslands soil microbial communities from the Angelo Coastal Reserve, California, USA - Sample 9_17_2013_40cm (SPAdes) (version 2) | ecosystem: Environmental > Terrestrial > Soil >... | reverse complement strand
GTTTCAATCGGTGGCTATAGGCGAACGCCAATAACCACATCCGGAGGATCAAGGGCATTCATGCTGGCCAGGACGATCGCGTTGCCGTCGGCGCTCACACCCCCTGTAAATGGAGTGCCGCCGGTGGGGCTTACGGTCAACGCGCCGCTTGCGGTCACGGAATAGGTTCCCGTGACCACAGAGCTGGAAATGACCCCGAGGTCATTGGCGGTTGCCATCCCGCTAATGTTTCCGGCACCGTCGAAAGTGATCTTCAACAATACGCCGCTGTCGCCGGAATTTTCATGGGTGACCAGCTGGTAAGCGCCACTGACGCTGGCGTTGGTGAAGGTGCTCTGCCCCTGCTTGACGCCCACCGTGAAGGACGGGCCCTGGCCGGCCGTCAGTTGCGAGAGCACAAAGCGGTTGCCGCCGGTGCCAATCCCGCCTGCCAACGCCGCGCCCCCGGTGGGGATCACGGTGAGCGAGCCGTCGAGGCCGACGGCGTAGGTGCCCGATATGGCGCTGCTGGAGGAGATGACGCCGCCATTGTTTTGCACCTGGGAACCCGTGAAGCCGCCCAGACCATCGGCGACGATCGTGGACAGTGTGCTGGAGTCCCCGGAATTGCTATAGGTCACGAATTCATAAGTGCCACTAAAATCGGCGTTCACAAAGTTGGTCTGTCCCTGATAGACTTCGACATCGATGTAGGCCGCATCACTTGCCGTCATGTCGGCGATCACGATCATGTAGCCGTCCGCGCTCACGGCGCCAACGTTGGTATCGATCGTCATCGCACCGCCCGCGGCGACCGTATAGACGCCCACATCGGCGATTGCCGTGACAATGGAGCCCGCATCGTTCTGGTCCGAGGTGCTGGTGTAATGACCCATACTGTCAAGACTGGTCGTGCCCAGGCTTCCCACATTCCCTGACGTCGCGTAGTCGACTCCAACATAGGTTCCACTCACGACGGTCGTGCAGGAGACCGCCACAGTGGTGATATTGATGCTGCCCATCGTGCCGCTGCCAGAGGTAACCATGCAGTTCTGCACAGGACTGATCGGCTGGACGTACACGGTCACGGAGTACATGGCGCCGTTGGCGACCTTGGTCGCAAACGTGAACATCCCGGAGGCTGAAACGGCAAGGTCATCGCCACCGTTGTCGCGCAGCACGAGTCCGTTGCCGTTCAGGCCCGTGACCGTTCCGCCGACTGTGTAGGAATATCCGCCGCCGCCGCCACCTCCGCCACCGTATCCGCCGCCGCATCCCGCCAGCACGGTGAGTGCGACCAGCATCAGGAATCGATTCGAGACTCTTGAGAGTGAGGGGTTCATAGCGTCGCTCCTGATTCTCGTAGTGTACGCAGTGCGAAGGAACGCTGGACTTGCTGGGCGCAACGGCCACCGGCGGGCACCAGGGTGGTAGCGCTTCGATCGGCACAACCTGCCGTGGCTGCCCGTACCGGACCGATTCCGTGGATCGTGCGACGAATCCCGGGAAGTTGCAAGAATGGCCGGCGCGACGGGCAAAACGACGTGCATTGCGAGGCCGGCGAGGCGGTGGCCCTTGAGGCGGGGCGCAGGCGTCATCCGCGCCGGGCGAGCACGATTGTGCCCTGCGGCAGTATTGTCGATATGCTTGCGATGCGTGCCATTAACAAGAGCAGGCCATGCTGACGATTGAAGAAGTACGCGCGATCCCGCTGTTCGCGACGCTCGCGGAGGCCGAGCTCGAACTGCTCGCGCAGACTTCTGCCGACCTGCGACTCGGGGCCGGAGAATACGCCGTGCATGAGGGCGGGGCAGAGCGTGCGCTGTTTGCGGTGCTCGCCGGCAAACTGCAGGTCGTCAAATTGATCGACGGGGTCGAGCGCGGCCTGGGTTGGCGCGTCGCAGGCGCCATATTCGGTGAGATCCCGATCGCCATCGGCTTGCCGTTCTACGCCGGGTATCGGGCGTCAGAGCCTTCGCGTGTCATGCGCGTAGAGGCGCGGCAGTATTTCGCGATCGCAGCGACCTCGCAGGAAATTTCCATGAAGGTCAGCGCGCTGGCGCGAGAACGCATCGGCGGGATGCAGGGCCTCTCTGCCGAAGCGCCCAAGCCGCTGGTCACGCTGTTCGGAGATCGCTGGGATCACGCCTGCGCTGACTTGCGCCGCTTCCTGTCCCGCAACCAGATTGTCTTTGACTGGGCGGCACCGGATTCGCCCGCGTTGTCCACGCTCTGGCCGGGTCCCGTCCCGAAGCATGGGGATTGCCCGATGCTGCGTCTGGCCGACGGCACCGTGCTCACGCGCCCCCAGGCGCGCGATCTGGCGCAGCGTCTGGGCCTTCAGACGAGCGCGCGCCTGGCTGACTACGACACGGTCATTATTGGCGGCGGGCCGGCCGGTCTCGCCGCAGCGGTGTACGGCGCCTCCGAGGGCCTGCGCACTCTGTGCATTGAGCGCGAGGCGCCGGGCGGTCAGGCCGGGACCTCATCCCGTATCGAGAATTATCTGGGTTTTCCCAACGGCGTGTCGGGCGATGAGATTGCGAGCCGCGCTTTGCAGCAGGCAAAGCGGCTCGGAGCCGAGATCCTGGTCACGCGCGCTGCGGTCCGCGTTGACTCGAAGACGCGCGATGTGCTGCTGGATGGCGAGGAGACTATCCATACGCGGACGGTCATCCTGGCTACCGGCGTCATCTGGCGGCGCCTGAATATCGAGGGATTCGATCGGTTCCTCGGAAAAGGCATCTACTTTGGAGCGGCGCAGAGTGAAGCAGGTGCGGCCAATGGATTGGACCTCTACCTCATCGGCGCCGGAAACTCCGCCGGCCAGGCGGCCCTGTACTTTGCCAACTATGCCCGCAAGGTAACGCTGATCGTCCGGGGCGATTCTCTGGAGAAAAGCATGTCCCGCTACCTGATCGAGCAGCTGCGCGGGAAGTCAAACGTGGCGGTCATGCTGCACTCTGAAGTGCAGGGCGTCCACGGCAACACTCACCTGAAGGCCATTGATATCCGCGACCGCACGAGCCAGGCGCTGTCCAGGCACGATTGCGGCGGCCTGTTCGTGTTTATCGGCGCCGACGCGGAAACCCGCTGGCTGCCGGAGGAGATCGCGCGCGATGCGCGCGGGTTCGTGCTGACCGGAGACGAGGCCGTGAAGGCCGGTCGCTGGTCGCACAGCCGCGATCCCTACCTGCTCGAAACGAGTGTCCCGGGCATCTTCGCGTGCGGGGATGTGCGCGCGAGCAAGGTCAAGCGTGTTGCAGCCGCGGTCGGGGAAGGCAGCATGACGATTGCCTTCGTCCACCAGTACCTGCAACACGCTGCCTCGTCCAGGTGAGCCCGGAGCGCCGCGGCTCGGCCATCCTCATTCGGCCTTGCCGAAGCGACGATCCAGGCTCAGGGCGCCGGCGCCATTGGCCACCAGCAGCAGGAACCCGCCGGTGATCGCGACGTTCTTGAGGAACATGATCATCTGGACCTGATCGGCGAAGTTGCGGTGAAACAGCAGCGCCGCCAGCAGCGTGAACCCGGCCAGCAGGAATGCGGTGATGCGCGTCTGCCAGCCCACGATGATGGCGAGGCCGCCCAGGACCTCGGTCGCGATCACCACCGGCAGCAGGGCGCCCGGAACGCCGAGCGCACTCATATATCCGGCGGTCCCGGCGTAAGCGCCGAACTTGCTCAGGCCAGAGAGCAGGAACAGGGAGGCCAGCAGGACGCGACCGCCGAGTTCGGCCACATTTCCAAGCGTGACTGCGCCCGAGTCCTTGGGTCTGATTGCGGAAACCGTCGACAGCGGGTCGCGGGCGCTGGCGGGGGAGAGGGTGTTCATGGCGGGCTCCTTGGCTAAACGATGTGATCTAGACTAGCCACTGGCATACCATCTGAGAAGACTATATAATTAGATAGAACCTATCGTCAGGAGCGATCGATATGCTTGACGGAATCACCCTCGATCAGCTGCGCACCTACATCGCCGCGGTGGATACCGGCAGTTTTTCCGCCGCGGGCCGGAAGCTCCGGCGGGCACAATCCGTCGTCAGTCAGACGCTGGCCAACCTCGAAGCCCAGCTGGGCGTGAAGCTGTTCGACCGCTCGGCGCGCTATCCGCGCCTCACGGACGAAGGGCGGAGCCTGCTGTCCGAAGCGCGCTCGGTGGCAGACAATGTCGATGGGTTCAAGGCCCGGGCGCGCGCGATGCGCGAAGGACTCGAGCCGGAACTGAGCGTCGCGATGGACGTGATGTATCCGATGGAGGCGCTCACGCGGGCAGCGGCGCACAGTCGCAAGACCTATCCGCACACACCGCTCCGTCTCCATGTGGAGGCCCTGGGCGCCGTCATCAAGCCGGTGCTCGATCGCAAGTGCAGCGTCGGTGTCATCGGTTCGCTGCCGATTATTCCGGACGAGCTGCAGACCGAGCAGTTGATAGACCTGGCCTTCGTCACGGTCGTCGCTCCCTCCCACGCCCTGGCGGGGCGGCGGGGTGTGGTACCCGCCGCGGCCCTGGACAAGCAGGTGCAGCTGGTGCTGACCGACCGGACCGTGCTGACCGAAGGCCGGGACTTTGGCGTGCTCTCGCCGCTGACGTGGCGTCTGGCGGACCTGGGAGCCAAGCACGCTTTTCTCCGTGCTGGCCTGGGCTGGGGGGGCATGCCCCTGCACATGGTGCAAGCCGATCTTGACCGTGGAACGCTGGTCAGAATCCGCGTCGAGGGATTCCCGCGCGATCTGGTGATGCCGATGCGGGCCGTATACCGCAAAGATGCACCGCCAGGGCCGGCCGGCCGCGCCTTCATGGCCCAGCTCAAGCCCGCAAAGGGCACTACATGCGCAGCGTGATCTTCGACGTCGGCGGCGTCCTGCTCGACTGGAATCCGGGCCGGGTTCTGGAGGGCTACTACGCCGATGCCACCGAGCGCGCGGCGATGAAACAGGTCATCTTCCACCACGCCGACTGGGTGGAGTTCGATCGCGGCGCCTTGTCGGAATCGGCCCTGCTGGAGCGCGTGGGCGCTCGGGCGGGGCGGCCGGTTCCGGAGCTGGCGAGCCTGTTCGAGGCCATACGCGGCTCGCTTCAGCCCAAGACCGATTCGATCGCGCTGCTGGCCTCACTCGGGGCGCGACGCGTGCCGTTGTATTGCCTCTCCAACATGCCGGCGGAATCGTTTGCCTACCTGGGAAAGCGCTTCGATTTCTGGCGGCACTTCCACGGCATTGTGATCTCGGGCGAGGTCAGGATGGCGAAGCCGCAGGCGGAGATCTTCGAGTACCTGCTGAATCGCTATGCACTGAAGGCCGTGGACACGGTGTTCGTCGATGACTACCCGGTGAATATCAACGCGGCGAAGGCGCTGGGATTCCACACCGTGCTGTTCCAGAATGCGCCGCAGTGTGAGGCGGCGCTGCGCGAGATCGTGGGCAGCGAGTGAAGTGCCGCTAGTGTGCCGTGGATTTGGACACCAGCAATCCGGTGTTCTGCCGCGCGTAGACTTCGTTCCACATCTCCTCCGCTCGCTTGTCGCGGTACAGGAGCGATCCCAGGATGACGGCGAGGAATCCCAGCGGTATTGAAACCAGGCCCGGATTCTTCAGTCTGAACAGGGGTTTTTCCAGGCCCATGAACGACGCGTTCTGGGTGCCCCACTTGTCCAGATCCGCCTGCGCCTTGGCCACCGCCTTGTCCAATGCCGCCAGCTCCGTCGAGCTCCTGGCGGCCTGCGTAGCGTCGCCCGCGGCGTTCGCCGCGGCTAACGCCGCACGCCTGGCCGGCGCTTCATCGAGCACCTTGTGAGCGGTTGCCCTGACCGCGATGGGGTAGGTCAGGTTCGGTGACACCAGCGTCAGGCCGACCGCCGCAATCGTGCCGACGAGCATGCCTGCAATAATGCCGCCCGTGTTGCAACGCTTCCAGTACAGCGTCAGCAGCACGCAGGGAAAGTTGGCGCTGGCAGCCACCGCGAAGGCCAGGCCCACCAGCACCGCGACATTCTGGCCCTTGGCGGCAATGCCGATGCCAATGGACATCGCCCCCACCACGGCGGTGGCGATGCGGGCCGCCTTCACCTGTCCCTGAGCCGTGGTGTCCTTGCCGGCACGCACCACGCCGACGTACAGGTCATGGGCCATCGCCGAAGCGGCGGCGAGCACCAGGCCCGCGACCACCGCCACGATCGTGGCAAAGGCCACGGCCGAAACGAACGCCAGCATGAGGTTGCCGAAGAAGGAATCCGGTCCGCCGCCGATGAACTGCGCGAGCAGGGGTCCGGCGAGGTTGCCACCGGCATCGACGGCGGCAATGCGGGCGGGGCCCACGCGCAAGGCAGCGCCAAAGCCAAGGAACAGCGTCAGCACGTAGAAGCCGCCAATGATCACCATGGCCCACAATACTGAGCGGCGCGCCTGCTGCGCGGAGGGCACCGTGAAAAAACGCATCAGGATGTGCGGGAGGCCCGCGGTACCAAAGACCAGCGCCATCCCGAGGCTGATCTGGTCCACAGGCGCCTTGAAGTACAGCCCCGGTTCCAGGAACCGCTGTCCGAGTTCGGCTGCCGACATCGCCTTGGCCGGATCGCCCAGCAGCGTCGCCACGCGTGCCTGCACCTTCGGGTCGGCCACCACATCGGCCAGGAAGGCGGGGAGCGAAAATCCGTACGGCGCCCAGACGAGCATCACGATGAGGATGGAGGCGCTCACCAGCAGGATCGCCTTGATGATCTGTACCCAGGTGGTGGCGACCATGCCGCCAAACAGCACGTAGCCCAGCATCAGCAGGCCCACGCAGACCACTGAGGTCTCGTAGTCGATGCCGATCAGGATCTTGACCAGCACACCACCGCCAACCATTTGGGCCGTGAGGTAAAAGGTCGAGACCGTGAGGGTCGAAAGTGCCCCGACGATTCGGGTTTTCTTCGGATCGTTCCGGTAGGACAGGATATCGGAGAGTGTGTAGCGGCCGATGTTCCGGCACGGCTCTGCGATCAGCAGCAGCACCGTGACGTAGGCCACCAGCCACCCCACCGAGTACATGAACCCGTCGTATCCGTACAGTGAGATCAGGCCCGCGATCCCGAGAAAGGAGGCGGCCGAGAGGTAATCACCGGCGATGGCCCAGCCGTTCTGCAGCCCGCTCACGCCACCACCGGCCGTATAGAAGTCCGCCGCCGAATGCACGCGCCGGGCAGCCAGATAGGTTACGTACATCGTCAGCGCGATGACGGCGGCAAACACCGTCAACGTCAGCCAGCGGTAACTGGCGACGACTCCCGCCTGTGCAAAGGCCGGGGCGCACGGCAGCAACGCCGCAGCCACCAGCGCCACGCGCGATCGTCTGCTATGCATAGTCCGCGGCAATCTGCGCGGCCAGTTGGTCGAACTCCCGACCCGCCTGCCGCGCGTAAAACAGCGCGATCACCCAGGCCACCACGAACTCGCTGAGGGCGAACAGCAGCCCGACGTTGACGGCACCCCAGACGCGGATCCTGAAGAAATCCTGGAAGTACGCCGCACCGATGGGCAGCAGGAAGTAATACACCACCGACAGCACCATGAGTCCCCACAGGAGCCGTGTCTTGCGCCGGTGCAGGGTCTGGAAGCGCGGATCCTGGATCAGCGCGTCCCAGTCCACGCCTTCATGCATGGACGCTATGGCGCCCACTTTCGTCTGGTGACCAAAGTCAACAGCGTCGAGCCCAGGAGGATCATCACGTCACCGACATCGAGCGCGCCACCCCCGCCGTTTCTCTGAACGACTCGCACCGGGGCAGTGCCGGACTTCACCCGCTCAGCGAAGGCCGTGAGTTCCCGGTCAAGGTTTACGTTCAGTTCCTGTGCTGCGGCGTCCAGACCCTGCGTGCTCTGGTGTTGTACCTCGGCGCTTTGGCGTACCGCGGTACTGCTGCCACTGGCGTGGCTGGTGCCTGCAGCGCGCAGAATTAGGCTTCGCGAACTCGGATCGAGCACGGCCAGGTCCAGTAGCGTCGAGGTCTCGTTCTCACTGCCCCGGATCAGGAATGCACCGACAATGGTCAAATATGCCAATGAGCGGTTATTTTCACTCTGTCTCGCGACCTGATCGTACGATACGAGTGCCACCACATCGAGTTGCTGCAGTCGCGCCAGCTGCTGGAGGGAATCGAATCCGCCGTGAGGATTGAGGTATCCCTCGGAAATGATCTGTATGTCGCGAACATACGGGCGCGTACGGAAATGTTCTTTGATGCTGGCAAGGAGCTGTTCCTTCTGCGTCGCGTCCAACCGCTCATAGCCGCCCCGGCTGGGCAGGAAGCTCAAGCCCACAGTCAGCGGAATCTTCAGTTCCGGGGTCGCGTCAACCGGCGGGACTTTGCCATCAGGGTAGAGAAATTCCACCAGCGGAGTCGACCCTGAGTGCTGGTCGCCGCAGTGCCACATGCACATGCCATCCGAGACGCAACTCGACAGTGAAATAGCAAGGCACGCAAGTGACAGGGTGCGAATCGGCAGGGCTGGCATACACGACCCCTTGAACGCAGGTTCGGGGGATTATGGGTGTGGTACGCGTGAGACGCAATGAAACGCGCGCCCGTTCCCCAGGTAGGGCCTAGCCCCTGGAGTGCTCCTCCAGATACAGGGTCCGAATGTCATTCAGGATGACCTCGGGCTGCAGATAGGCCAGCGTGTAGATTTCGCGCACCACGCCACTGTGATCAATCAAAAACATCTTGAGCATGTGATGAAGGGCGCGCCGCGGCGTGCCGTCGGGCCCGCGCTCGACGCTGACGTCCTGACCAAAGTCCTCGAGCACGGGCAGCAGCGCCCGGACCGATCGGGCCGTCAGCACGTTCCACTCCATGGTGGAATCACGCATGACCATTTCCCTGTAGCGCCCGATGGCTTCAGGTGTATCCGTGGTGGGATCCAGGCTGACGCTCAGGAAACGAACCCGTTTCGTGAGGCGGGTATCCTCCACCACGCCGCGCCGCACCTCGGTCAGTGTGTGGTAGGCAAAGGGGCAGCCGAGCGGGTCGGCACAGTAGGTGTAGAAGAAAGTGAGTAGCGTGATCCTGCCGGTCGTGGCAACGGACAACCGCGTCGGCTTGCCCGCTGGGTCGAGCAGCGTCGCGTCAGCAATCAACTGGATCTTCTGCAGCACATAGCTGCCGGCTCGCGGAGGCGTGAATTCCATGCGCGGTGCGACGGCCGCTCCAGGATCGACCGCCGCCAGCGCGGCGACCGAGGCGACCGAGGCATAGAGCACCCCGGCCGCCGCAACCATGACATGAAAGCGAGCCACGCTATCTCGCAGAATCTGCATACGCGAGCTGGCCCGCCGCCTTGGCGGTGAACTTCATATGATGCGGTCGTCCAAGCTTCTCCTTGGTGAAATCGACCTCGAACGCGGGTGTGAGCTCCTTGCCGTCCCACTTGTATCCGCGCAGGACCTGCTCATTGTCCTCACCGGCCTTGTCCCACTTCGACAGCAGGCTCGAGGTGATGTAGACACGCTTGCCGTCCCAGCTCTGCGACACCATGTTGACCTGTCGCCCGGTGTGCTTCTGATACGTTTCCTTCGGATGTTCCGGATCCGTCAGGTCAAAATAATGCGTCGTCCCGTCCATGAAGGTATTGACCCAAAGGCCTTTGCCGTCGGCAGCGATGGAGAGGTCAACGGGAAGCGGAATTTTGGCGGGATCGCCGATCGTGCCGACTTCCTTCGCTGCCCATGCCCCTTTGGTGTCCTGCCTGATCAGCCAGATCTTGGAGGTGAGTGCGGCCACTGTGACTGCCCAATTCTGGCCGCCCCCCAATGCCCAGCGAATCTCGAGCGGAGCCCCGGGCACCTCCATCACCTGGGTCGGCTTCATGGTCTTGACATTCCATGCCACCATGGTGGAGCCGAAATGCTTCATCGCTTCCGGGTCGGAAACGACCTCACCCAGGCTTCGCATGTAGTTGTTCCAGCCTGCAAAGCTCGACGTCAGCATCACGTTCTTTGCGGGATTGATGGCGATGTCGTAACCATAACCATCCCCCTGCACGCCACCTACGGTCCCCGTGGGGATGTCGTATTTGGTGATGAACTTCCCCTTGTTGTTGTACAGCGCCAGGCCCGTAACGCCACCCTTGTCAGTACTGTTGGAAAGATTGCCGATGAGCATGCGCCCCGGCAGGGCATAAAAAGTATGTGGCCCGACGAATCCGGACTTGTCCGGCAGGTCGGTAATCGTCCGCACCAGGCGCGGCCTGCCCGGGTTCGTTCCCACGTCGAAAACGTAGATCTTGCTGTCGTCGAGGCCTCCTGCCCAAAGGTACCGGCGATCGTCCGTGAAGCCCATGTGATGTGCTTCCCCACGTCCGCCGACGGACACGGTGGCGAGTACCTTCCCGTAAGTGCTGGACGCCGGATTCACGTCGATCGTCACCAGCTTGTCCGAACCGTCACCGAGACCGGGCTCGCCGAGTGTCCAGACGTGGATGAAATCCTCCTGACCCTTGATCAGGCCGCTCATGTAGGGCGAATTGCACGTCTCGTCGGCCCACGCCATTGAAGCGCCGATCAAAAGGGCGAAGAGCAGGCTGCCGGGCCGCATGCGAGTTTTCTGTGTACCGTGATTCATAGCGCACCTCCATTCCGTTGAAGAATCGGCCGCTCGTTCCGATCTGCGAGCCTAGTAATACTTTGCGTCTTAGCTGTCAATTTAATTCGAGCCGGCGCCCGCGAGCTGCCAATTGCCATGCTTGCGCACCTTTCTGTGACCATGGACGGTATGCGCCCGACGGTGACCGTCGGGTTCAATGGCTGGTAATAATTAGTGGTCGTCGACAGCGGCGAAACGGGCGGAAGGGCCACGCTCGCCAACTGGAGTTGCCCGTCAATCCCTAAGACCGGGACGATCCCCGGTCTGGATTCACGCTGTGGGTCGGATGTTCGCGTTCAGGCGGAACAGATTGGCGGGATCGTATTCCCTCTTGAGAGCGGTCGCGTTCAGGCGGAACAGATTGGCGGGATCGTATTCCCTCTTGAGAGCGGTCAGCCGTGCCCGGTTGGGGCCGTAGTTGTCGTCCACCGCCTTCTGATCGGCGGTATTGAGATTGACGTAGAAGCCGGTGGTGAATTTGCTGATCTTGTCCCAGGCCGCGTGGACTCTGGCGCGATGCACTTCGGTGTCGGCCGCGTCCTTCCAGCTCGCACCCAGCAGCACCTGATGCCGTTCGCGCCGGTGCGCGATGGCTGTCGCGGTGGGCGCCACGTCGCCGATGGCACCGCCGCAATGCTCAACAATAAGGAGCAGCGTGGCATCGGGCTTGACCTCGTTGATCAGCGCATCAATGACGGCCGGGGTCAGCTCCGCCACGTACCCACCTTTAATATAGTGGTTTTGGCTGGACAGGGGCGGGCCGTCAAACTGGCGCTGCACCGCCACGTAGTCCTGCAATTTGATGGTGTCGGCGCGGGCCTTCACGCTCGTCCGCAAGGGCTGCAGCACTTTCTCTCCATCCTTCGGATCGCCGATGTAGCACAGGGAAATATCCATGTCCCCATCATCCCCATCCGCGCCGCCCCAGGAGAGGCCCGCGTACACGTCACGGGGAGCGCTGGCGGCGAAATGAGCGTAGTACTCCAGGGCGTCGCGCGCTTGCGCCGGCGCGTAGGTGAGGTCGCCCGCGAGCACCTTGGGTCCCACCTGATGCAGCCGATACTCGAAGGAACTGACGACGCCGAAGTTTCCGCCGCCGCCCCGAATCGCCCAGAACAGATCGGGATTGTCACTCTTGCTGACGTGCCGCAACCTCCCATCGGCGGTGACCAGATCGGCCGACAGCAGATTGTCACAGGCGAGCCCGTGGCGGCGGGCAAGCCAGCCATAGCCGCCGCCCAGGGTCAGGCCCGCGACACCGGTGTTCGATATCTGGCCCATGGTCGTCGCCAGACCGAACTGTTGCGCCTCCCAGTCCAGATCGCCGATCCAGGCGCCGCCAGCCACCTGCGCCGTCCGGGCGATCGGATCGACCCGCACGCCGTGCATCGTGGACAGGTCGATGACCAGCCCGCCCTCGCACATGGAATACCCAGGGAAGCTGTGACCGCCGCCGCGCACCGCCACAAGCAGCTCGCGTTCCCGCGCAAAGGACACGGCATGTGCAATATCGGCGGCCCCGCTGCAGCGCGCGATCAATGCCGGTCGCCGATCGATCATCTTGTTCCACAGCCGCCGGACCTGATCGTAGTCCGCGTCGCTGGCGGTCAGGAGCCTCCCGTGCAGGTTCGCGCCGAATTCCTTGACCGCCGCCGCCGGAATGAGGGTTTGCTTGCCTGACAGGGTGACGGCTTGCAGCTCGCCCCCGGCAGCAGCTGCCGGCTCCGCCGCGAAGGCCCGCATGAGTGGTACGGGCAGCGCGGCCAACGCGCCGCCAGCGACTGCCGACTTGCAGAACTCACGTCGCTGCATAGAACCCCCCTGTTGGCCCGTCCGGCGGGCCGCCCTACTATATTCCTTTGACGAATTTAGGCTAGGCCGCTCGCTTGTTGACCAGCGAGATCGGTAGCCCGACGAACACCGTGTGAGTGAAGAGTGTGCCCAGGAGCTGCCACGGATCCTTTGGCCTAATCGAGCTGAACGACACCTGCAGGCGTGAGATGACTTCGTGCCATCCTGCCGCAAAATGCTGTGAAGGATGCGCTGCCGAGAGCGGCACGACCACGTAAGTCATGACCACGTAGAGCCCCAGGCCATAGGCCAGGCCCGCTATCACCGGATTGGCCTTCAGTGCGGGTAATCGTTGTGCGGCGTAGACAAACGCCGCCGCCATGGCGGTGGTCATCGCGAAGTGTGTAGCCAGCCCGAGAACCGCCATCATGGCGCCCCCGGCGTCGGCGGCATCGTGGCCCACCCATCCGGCGGCGACCGAGTGCAATATCTGCACGGGGGTCATCTGGTAGCTCAGCGGTCCGTAAACGACAAAGGCGTACGTGATGTCCAGAGCGCCCGCGACCAGGCCCCCGACCAGAATGGCCTTAAAAAGCTTCATGGTAACGACCCCTCAATCTGCTCTTTCAGTGCGGAATCTGCGGCCTGAAGACATTTCACGTCAAGTTGGATTGAAGTCCGTACTCCGGAAATTCACCGTGCCGCCAGTTAGCGGTGGATTCCTTGACATCCTGTGGCACACTCCAGTCGGGGGCGAGCCGTGCAAAAGAATAAGACCAAGGGTGAGCGCTATGGCTACCGTTGGTGATGCCGGCTACCCGGCCTATATGGATCAGCAGCTCCGGGAGGCGGCCGAGAATATCAGGCCGGCGGACTATCCGCTCAATGCGCGGCGGTTGCAGGAAGAGCAGCACAGGCGGCGGGCGCAGGCCCTGCCTGCGGCCAGCGAGGCGGAGCGGGCCCGTCGGGCGAAGGATAAGGAGTAGGGGACTTTCAATGAACGATGTGGGGCAGCAGGCCGGGGCGCGCACCCCGGGCGCCGGGTTCTACACGGATCCAGGGCAGCTCGCGCGTGAGATCGCGACCGTGTTCCGGTGCCGCTGGCAGTACGTCGGGCCCGCGAGCCAGCTGGAGCGCTCGGGTGACTACTTCACGGCGCGCATTGCGCACGAGCCGCTGGTGCTGCTCAACGACGGTGGCGTGATCCGTGGATTCTTCAATGTGTGTCGCCATCGTGCCGGGCCGCTGGCCCTGGGATGCGGTAACGCAACGCGTCTGGTCTGCCGTTACCACGGCTGGACCTACAGCCTGCAGGGGCAACTGTTGCGGGCGCCCGAGATGGAAGGCGCGCCCGGATTCGATCCGGCAACGATTCATCTCGCGCCGGTTGCGGTCCATGTCTTTGGGCCCCTGGTCTTCGCGGCACTCGACGCGTCGACGCCCCCCTTCGACGAGGAGCACCCGCGCCTGGCGGATGATTGCGCGCCCTATCAGCTCGCACGCATGCGCCACGTGATGACGCGTGATTATCCGGTCGCCGCCAACTGGAAGCTGTACGTCGATAATTATCTGGAGGGCTATCACCTGCCGCAGGTGCATCCGGCGCTGTGCCAGGAAATCGACTACAAGTCCTATGTCACCGAGCTCGACACGCACCGCGTGCTGCAGCAGGCGCCGGCGCGGGCCGTTAGTGGGAGCCTGTACACGCCGGCGGCCGGGGAGCCGGCGGCCCGCTACTATTGGCTATTTCCGAACCTCATGCTCAGTTTCTACGAGCGCCAGCTGCAGGTAAACGTCGTGGTGCCGGATGGCGTTGATCGCACGGTGGTGCGCTTCGACTGGTTTGCCCTGGACGCTGGGCCACAGCACCGCGAGCTGGAGCACTTTCGCCGACTGGTGGAGTTCAGCGACGCCGTGCAGGCCGAGGACGCGGCGATCTGCCAGGTACTGCAGGGCAACGTCCGGTCCAGCGCCTACCAGTCAGGGCCCTATTGCCCCGCTCGCGAAGCGGGCGTGCAGCTTTTCCATCGTCTGATGACGGGGCGCCTGCAACAGACGCGCTAGCCCGTGCAGCATCCGGGCTTCAAGCCAGCTGCTCCGGGGCAACGGGGTGGTCGAACTTCAGGCCGATGGCGCATTCGGTTACGCCCAGGCGCTGGCAGTAGATCACCTTCGCGCCAACCTGAACGTCGCCCTGCAGCCGGATGAGGACCATGTGATCCTGCGGTTTCCAGGCCCGCCGACTGTGGATGCGGGCACCGTGGCTGCTGATGTTTTCAATCCATACGATATCCACGACAGGGGGTACGCCGCTGCCGTGGACTCGAGCGGCGGCGTTTAGCGCCCAACGGGTTTCAGTTCTGCCGGCTTCCATCGCATCAACATAGCCGCGCCGTCGCGGATTTCAATCGGGCGAGCGACCGAATTGTGTATCGGGAATCGGCTGGCAGCGCGCTGTAAAAAAAGGGGTTGGTTGCATTGCTGAGCGGCCAGGGTCCAATCCTGGGCTGATCAGGTCCGGTGCACGGACTTCCAACGTCCAACCCCTAGCGGGGAGCTTAGTCAGTAATCGGTTGGGCGGAAATGGGTCTGAGTGGCGCGGCAAGGGGCCCGGCAAGGTCGAGCAGCTTCGTCATTTTGTGGCCATACATCGCGACGTCTGCCCTCTGCATCAGGGCAACAATGGACATTGGCTTGTCCGGGTCGAACCGTGCGACGCCGACGCTCAGGGAAAGGCGCGGCCCGGCGCTTGCCGCGTTGCTGGCCTCGAGCGCCTCGCGGAGGCGGCCCATGATTACTTCGGATCCGATGGGATCCGAGGACGCCGCCAGTGCTGCAAACTCGTCGCCGCCCAGGCGGCTCACAATGTCGCGATTTCTAAACACGCCGTGCAGCAGCTGCGCCGCTTGCACCAGCACCGCGTCGCCGGCCGCATGTCCGGCGGAATCGTTGATCTGATTCATGTTGTCGACATCAAAATAAAACAACAGCGCGCCATGCCGGTCACGGCGCACGGCCTCCAGGAGGCGGGTTCCGCTCCGCACGAAGCCGCGGCGATTGTACAAGGCAGTCAGATCGTCAATGAGCGGCATCGACCGTAATGTGGCGAACAGGTCCTCCATGGTCTTCAGTTGCAGCTGCATCTTCTCGTCCGAGCGGCGCACGGGCCGCTTCAGCAGTTCTGCCATCGCTTCTCGGGCAGTCGCCTCGTCAGCATCGAAGGCGGCAATGCTCAGGTCCATTGCAAGATCACGGGTGCCGGCAGGCGAATCCGCCGCCACGAACCACGGATTGAACTCTACGGCCGCGCTCATGATCGGATTCTCCTCCAACGGGTTAATGGCCCACTGTGCGTGAGCCTGTCGAAAAGCATACCAATGCTCGTCGGGGCGCCAAGCCGGTGCAGCACCGAGGGCCGGTTCCGGCAATCAATGTGTTTGCGTGTAGGGATATTCCTGAATGCCGGGGCGTCCGGATTGCACCGGTCCCTTGCGGATCGCGTAGTGCACCAGGCCGGCGAATGGATTCCGGGCCGTGTGGCAATTCTTGCACAATCAGGCCTTTACCCGAGCGCAGCTCAGGAGAACAGCCGATTGCCTGGAACGGCAGGGGTCGCTATTAAAGGAGTTGCATGGACGCGGTTCCGATGTCGTTCACGGAATGTCACGATTGGCTGCCGGCCGGCAAGCGCGCTGCCGTGTGTTTCAATGTCGATGACATCCACCCGGCGACCTCCCGCGACGAGTTCGATGGCGGTGGTGACTTGGGGCGCGGCGCACTCGGCAACGTTGAGCGGCTGCTGTACGGGCATCCGCAGTTGCGCGTCACTTTGTTTGTGACACCCGATTGGCGCCTGCGGCGTCTCGTTCCGACCCGGGGGTGGCTGACCCGGGTTCCACTGCTGCGCGAGCGCATCCATTGGGCACCGCTGACCCCCAGGGGTCACTTTCGAGTCGATCGCTTTCCGGGTTTTGTCTCCTACCTGAACGCCTTGCCGCGCACCGACTGCGCCCTACACGGGTTGAATCACGCCCATCCGGGTCCGCGCATGGCCGTAGAGTTCCAGCAGCAGTCGCGCGGTGAGTGTGGTTCGCTGCTTCAGGAAGCCCGTCAGATCTTCGAGAGCGCGGGGCTGCGCCACGTCCCGGGCTTTGCCGCCCCCGCCTGGAACACTCCTCCTGCGCTGTGCGAGGCGTTGACTGACGCGGACTTCCACTACTTCACTTCGGCGCGAGATCTGGATACCCCGATCAGCGGCGCCGCACGTTCGGCCGGTAGCGGGTTGCGTGGCGCCTCCCTGCTGCAGCCGGTGTGGATCCAATGCGCGAGCCATGGCGAGGCCACGCGTGCGCCCTCCGGACCCCGACGCCTGGTGCATTTCACGACCAACTTCCAGGCCACGTCCAGTATCGAGCGCGCGCGCGCAATCATTGAAGCCGGGGGGCTGCTGTCGATCAAGGCTCACATCTTCAAGTGCGGCGGGGGTGTCACCATGCTCGACGGCCTCGACGGCGAGTACTGCGACTATCTCGAGCGGCTCTGGTCGGAACTCGAAGGCGACTATGGCGATGCGCTGTGGTGGACCACTTTTGCCGAGATAGCGAGTCGATGCCGGGTCACACTGAGTTGAGGATCCTGGTCAACCCCGGGGGCATGAGCGCCGACATTGGGGTGGATTTCCTCTCGCGCTGTTTTGCCGCCGGTTGGACCGAGGCCATGTGCCGCTGGTATCTGCAACGCGCCTTCGGTGATGAGACACCCGATCGGCTGATCCTGATGGACGGTCAGCAGGTGGTGGCGGGGTGCGGCCTTGCCTACCGGCTGCTGCGTACTCCCGACGCCAGCGTGCACCGGGTCAGTGTCGTGGTCGCGGCGTGCACCGCGCCCGGCGAGCGTGGGCGGGGGTGCTACGCGCGCGTGCTACAGGGCGCCATCGAGCGCAGCGCCGCGCGCGGCTGCACCGCGCTGCTCGGGTTCGTCACCGCCGACAACGCCACCGGCCGCGGCCTGCTGCGACTGGGCGCCACAGCGGTACCAAGCGCCTATATCACTTCACCGGGCGAATTGAGCGAGTCGCACGCCAGCACCCTGCGTCTGTGCGCCGCACCGGTCGCGGACAGCTGGCCGGCGCGCGCCGGCGCGCGCCTGCACCGCCGGCCTGGCGAGGCCGGCTTTCACTATCCGGACGCGCGCTCGTGGCGATCGCAAATGCTCGAGCGCCCGCATTCGGTTCAGGCACTGGGCGTGGGCCGCAGCGGCCGGGCCCTCGTTGAGCAGGTCGGTGACACTGACCGGCTGCAGTGGCTCGATGCCACGCCACGTGAACGGGTGGCCGCGATCCGCGCGCTTGCCAGCTACGCGCGGCGCCGCCGGCAGAAATTCTTCATGTACTCGACCCGCCCGGACGATGCCGCAGCCGCGAGCCGGCTTGGGCTGAGCGTGCGCCCGGGATTTATGATGGCGCTGGCGCCGGAAAGGCACCACGAGTCCACCGTGCGCGGCTGGGCCACATTGCCGTGGCACGTGCAGTCGGGTGATCGGCTGTAGCGCTCCGGCCGTTGCCGACCTCCCCGCTCAATCAGGCGCTGCCGGCACGCGTAGCGCCGTGGCACCGGACCCGAGCCTCTCGGTGCCCACTCCGTCCTCATGTAACTGGTAGTGGTCACGAAACAGGCGCCGGCGCCACAGCCGCAGCGCTATCCAATTGCCGAATCCGACCGTGACCGGCGCGATGTGCAGCAACACATAAAGGAAGTAGAGCGGCACGACGGGTGCGATGTAAGCGCGTTCGCGCTTTGGCACCACTATGAACAGCGCCATTGTGCCGAGGGTAAGGTAGCTGCCTATCGCAGCCATGAAATACACCGGGTTGGTTGCCCCGACATCCGGCAGCACATGCAGGACGAACAGACTGTCGAGGATGGCTGCCAGGCTCACCAGCAGCAGCGCGGCACTTACGATCCTCAGCAGATGCAGGCCAAGCGCGACGACACCCATGTAGACAATGAAGTTGTACATCGCAAAGGGCGTGCGGCGGCCGATGTGCCAGAGCTCGTGGAACCGCTGGGTATAGACCCGGAGCAGCCCGTAGTACCAGCCCACCCGCTGCGAGAACCAGTGACGTAGTGAGCCCGGCCCTTCGGTACTCACCACCAGGCGCCCGTCATAATAGATGCGCTCCCCGTCGCGCAGCAGGATGACCGCATTTTCCAAATCCTCGGCATAAATGGACAGTGAATGCCGGGCCAGGGCATGCTCGAGTGCATCGCGCCTGTAGATCGACACTCCGGAGGTGACGCCGAAATCTGCCAGACTGCGCCGCCCCACCACGAACGCCAGGGCATACTCCAGCGCCTGAAAGCGCGCCAGGAAGCCGTCGCGCTCGATCGCCACACGCGGGCAGGCGGCGGCGGCGCCTGATTGCTGCAGGTCGGCCACCACGCGCTCGAGCTCCACGGTACTGCCTTCACCTCGCGGGCAGATTCTGACGTCCGGATCGATGACCATGACGGTCCCAATGCGCGCCGGCAGCATCGAGAGCAGTCGCCGCAGGGCGCCCGGTTTGTGGCGATTCACCTGCTCTTCCATGCAGCGCCAACCCGCCTGGCGCAGGCGCTGCACGGTGTTGTCTGTGGAGCCGTCGCTGATGAGCCAGACGTGATCGCGATAGGGCTGCAGACGCTCCATGAACTCGTCGAGCTGGTCCGCGAGATTGAATATTGAGGCCACAATCGCGTACGGCCGGGCACTCACCATGCCGGGGCCGTCGGGCCGCGCCGCTGTGAGATCAATCGACAGTCGGGACGCTTCGCTCCGTGCGGGATTGGCGTCAGCCGCGGTGTGGCGGCGATGCACGTACAGGCGCAGCCCAAAATCAAGGGCATCTGTGAATACGATCAGGCTCGCCAAACCGTAGATCAGCAGCGAGAAGTCACTCGGGGAGATGTTGGTCGCCAGAAGCGCAATCCACCCCGTCAGCAGCGCGCAGACGCCAAGCGGAGCGAACAGAGTCCAGGAGCGCCTGATTCTCACAGGTGGGTCCAGCCGCGTGCGCTCGTCAGGATTGGACGGCATGTTTAGCGTCCGGCCGGCCCGGTGGAGCGGCTTCGTCTGCGTCGGCGCCGTTCTCCCGACTCGCCGGCGACCGCAGCTTCAGGGTAGGGGAATAGGGCGATGCCAGGGTGGGAGGTTCTGGCAGCAGCTGGGTCGGGCAATCGTCGGGCGCCACAGCGCCAGACTCCGTCGCGGTCAGCGTTGTAACCATCGTGGTTGCATTGCGCTCGAGTGCCGTCGCCGAAATAGTCGGCACGATTGCCGTCGGATAGGTGTGACTGCGCAACTGCTCGAGCGCGATCTCCGCTTCCACCGGCTCTGAAAAGTAGTATCCCTGACCAAAGGTGCACCCCATCTGCGTCAGGGCCTGCGCGGCGGCCTGGTTTTCCACTACTTCCGCTACGGCCCGCAGGCCCAGACTTGATGCCATCTGGACAATGGCCGCTGTGATGGCGGTATTGGCGCGCTCCGATCCGGTCCGGTTGACGAAGGGCTGATCGATTTTCACGTAGTCGAATGGAAATCGTTGCAGGTCGCTCAGTGATGAATTTCCGGTACCGAAATCATCCAGCATGAGCTCGACGCCCAGGCCGTGGAACGCGTCAAGCACTTCCCGGGCTGTGCGCACATTGTTGATGAGGCCGCCTTCCGTGAGCTCAAGCTTGAGATATCTGGGTGGGGTGCGCGTGACCTCCAGGACACGCGCCACGTGCCGGTGGAGCCCCGGGTCGCTCAGCGCGGCCGCGGACAGATTGACGCTGATATAGAAATCCGAGTCTGCCGGCAGGCGTTGGCGCCATGCGGCTGCGAGTCTGCACGACCGCTCAATGACCCAGTGTGTGACCGGCACGATTACGCCCGCCTCTTCCGCGATGGCCAGAAATTTGTCGGGCGTCAGCAGGCCCTGGACCGGATGCTGCCAGCGGAGCAACGTTTCGACGCCCACCGCCCGCCCGCCGCGCAGATCGACAATCGGCTGGTACAGCAGGCCGAATTCGTGACGATCGAGTGCGATGTGCAGGTCGGCCTCGAGCCCGATCAGGCTCATTGCAGCGCCGCCCATGCCGGGTGTGTAGCCGACGGCGAGTGGACCCTTTTGCTGGTTGGCGACCGACAGGGCAATATCGGCTTCGCGCAGCACTTCCTCAGTGCGGTGCAGCCCCGAATCGATACAGGTGTATCCGATATGCGTCGCGATCCGCACCCGGTGCTTGCGCAGCGCGAACGGCTCCTGACACGCACGCTGCAGATCGCTGGCGATGTCCTGTATGCCCGCGGCGGATTCTACCGGATATACCAGCAGCGCCAGCTGGCCACTTCCCCAGCGCGCCAGCACGGCTCCAGACTCTCCGAGCACCTTTTCGAAGCGTTGCGCCGCGTGTAGCAGCAGCTCATCACCGGCGGTATGACCCAGCGTATCGTTGATGAGCGTGAAGCGGTCAATGTGGATGAGACCCACCGCAATGCTCTGGAGGCGGCCGGTTCGCATCTCGCGCAGCGCACGATCCAGCTGATCCATGAAGTAGCGGCGGTTCGGCAACCCGGTGGACGGATCGTGGTAGCGGGCATGCTCGAGGTTCTTGCGCAGCGCTTCATACTTCTCGGTTTCAGCGACCAGGCGCGCCTGAGCACCGCGCAGGCGTCCGCGCGCCGTCGCCAGCGCAGCCTGGGCGCGGCTCAGGCTATGCGTCATGTCGTGCGTGCCCCAGGCCAGCAGCCACGCCAGTACGGCGACCAGACCGATTCCGGTGGCCAGGAATCGTGCCGGATACCACCCGGTGCGTGGGCGTATCGCCAGCTCGAGGTAAGCGGAGGAAGACTGCGGCGCGAGCGTCCCGGGAGCCGTAATCGCGCCGCTCACAGCGTCGGAGAAATGGCCGCCGCTGGAGTGGAACACCCGTTGCTCAGGGGTGAGTGGCAGGCGCTGCCGCAAATCGAAATCGTAACCCTCCTGCACGAGTTGCCCGAAGTGCGCCCGCAACAACAGCGCGTCCAGACCCTCATAGACCACCACCCGCGCCCGGCTTGCTGCGGTGCCGTCCATCGCCGGTCTGTCGATGGCGGTTTGCGCGGCGACGAACCACTGGCTGCCGTAGCGGACCGGCCCAAAGAACTCGGCCGCCCCGTGGCCCCTGGGGCTGGCCAGCGCCCATTCGCCCGCCAGGGCGCGACTCACGGTAGGGTCAGCGTCCCCCGCACGCAGTACCGTGCCCGTGTCGGTCATCCAGAAGGCGTTGCGACGCGGAACCAGGGACAGCAGCGGCACGGACCCTGGCGCGCGTGCGGCGCGCCGCGCTTCGCCGCGCGCGTCCTGGAGCAGCCTGTCCAGCTCAGTTTCAATCAGGCGCGCATGGTTCGCCACCGCGCCCTGGGCCGCCACCCGCAGCCCGGCGGCTCGCTCGTGCGCGCTGAGTGTGACCAGGCGCGCGCCGGTCAGGACTACCACGGCCGCGACCATCGCGGCCGGCCGCCAATGTGAGGGGCGCTTGAGTTTGCCTTCGCTCACGGGAGTTGGCTGCGTGCGCGCACAGTGAACGCACAGCTCAGTGAGATCGTGGTGCGGCTGGTTCCAGCCACGTTCTGCTGATCGCCGACCAGCAGCCACGTCGCGCGTCCCACTGACTTGCCAATGCCGACGAAACTTTCGGTGAGCGTTGCGCCGGGTGTCACGTTCAGCCGGAACAGGTCATATACGGCCGGGGCGGCTGGCCCCCACACGGCTCCCGCCATGCCGCTGAGAGTGCCGGCGCCGTAGTCAAGGCGCACTGAAGTAAGTCTCGTGCCCAGATTGCCGCCCACCGAGTAGGCGTACGATGCGGTGGCCATCAGCGCCGGCGTGACTCGAAACGACAGGCCCACTTTCGGCAGGTTGCCGTAGCTCGTATCGATATCGATGCGGCGCTCCTCGAGCTGCGCGGAAAGTCGTGGCGTCAGGTTGCCGAGGACGCCCGCCACCACCAGCGAGTAGTTGAAGGCGCGCGTACCGATGTCTCCGGCGCCTTCGTGTACCTCGGCGTACAGGTGCGACTTGGACTGACCCTGCCCGAGGCCGACGGAGCCGCTGAGGACGCCCACGCTCCAATGCGCGTCCGCGATCTGCTGATATTCGGCGCCGGCGCCGAGTACCGTATCGGCGCTGAAGTAGTGCAACCAGGTTCCCGAGCCGCCGCTGCCGCTGGCGTTGCCTCCGCCCGAGAGCGTCGACCCGTCGGCGGCAAACACCAGGCGGTCCTCCGCAGGGGCAGGCGCCGCGGGCGGATCGGCGAGGGCCCCAAGGCTCCCGCAAGCGCCGAAGGCCAGGATTAATGGCGCTGCGGCCGCTCTCATGAGTGCTGCACCAGCGCCGTCAGCCCGGTGGTGCTCTGATCGACCGCCGCGACCTGAGTCGCCGGCAGGAATGCGAGCACGTACAGCCGCGCCTCCTCTCCCGGCAGCGGCACCGCCGAGCTGGTGACCTGGTACATGCGCCGCGCAATCATGATGTGCATCTTGCGCCGGCCGCTCAGCCCGGGATCCCACCAGCGCGGCTCCGCGTCCGCCTGCGGCACCAGCTGTGATACGTAGGCACCGATGTCCACCCCCGGTAAAATCGCGCGGGCGGCCCTGTTGAAGGCCAGGACGCGCCCCTGGGAATTCGTCACCAGCGCAACATGCTCGGCCACGTCAAGCGCCGAGCGCACGCAGAAGGCCTCCGTGGTGTCGTTGATCAGCACCAGCGCCAGGCGGCGCCCGTTGTGCGCGACGTGCTGCACGCATACCTCGGTCGCAAGCAGCGCGTCGCGGAGCCGAACCATGCTCAGCCGATTTGCGCCACCTGCGCCGCTGACGAGCCGCTCGATGGGTTCGGGGTAGGAGAACTCCAGGGCCTGGAACAGGTCGCGTCCAACGAGCGTCTTTGCGCCGGCGAAGAATTTGGCCTGCGCGCTGGCGCTCACACACAGGATCTCATGGGTGTCCGCGTCCAGCAGCACGGCCGGCAACGGCAAGCCTTCCACGAGCGCGGACCACAGCCCCACGCTGCGCACCGCCTCGGCTCGGCTCGCGGCAACCTGAGTCTGAAGTCGCTCGAACAGGGTGCCGAGGTACTCCGCGGCCACCGCACAGGCGAGGAGCATGATCACGAACACTTCGAGTAGGGCGACAAAATATGGCGAGGGCGCGTAAAAGCCCGCGAAGGGCGGCCGCCCGCCCGTGGCCGCATCGCCGATCAGCGCGCTCAGCCAGGCCGCCGCGCTGCCTGGCCCGGCGGCATACCAGCGCAGTTCCGGTGCCTGCGCGGATGCCACGAGCGCCACCATGATGACCGCCAATGCGGCCATCAGATAAGGCTGCCAGCGCGAGAGAAAGATGGAGCCGATGACCGGTAGTGCGAATGCCACCAGCAGCGCGGGGTTCTGCAGCCCGCCGGCATGCTGCCAGATGAAGGCCATCGTGATGACGCCAAGCGCATGCAGCGCCGAGAGCGTGCGGGTGCGGGCCACCGGAGTGTCGCCCGGGCGCCTGGACAGGACGGCGAAGCCAACGTGGATGGCTCCGAGGACCAGCAGCCCCAGCGCGGCGGCCGGAAAGTCGATGCTCACCCCGCTCAGGAACCATGGCGCGGCCATCGCCAGCAAAAGGGCCGAAATGGTCAATAACCAGGTGTCATCGAGCGGACGCGCCCGCGGATCGTGGGAGGGGAGCGCCGGCAGGAGCTGCGTTGGGAATGGCTCACTCACGGGGGGCCGCCTCCCGGGCCGGGCCGTTGTCGGACGCCACTTGCAGGGCATCGGCGCGGAAGTTGTTGCCTTCCAGAACGGGCTGCGCGCGTACCGTCTGGCCAGCGGCTGCGTGGAAATCCACCACATGCAGCGCAAGTGCGTGGGGTCGCAGCACCTGGTTGTGCCGCAGGATCGGTGAATCGCCGATGATGTCGATGCCATTGAACTTCGGCTCGACGATGATGTTGTCCAGGGCGGTGCTGGGGTGGCCTGCCTCGCCGAGCACAAACGCAATGCCGGAGCCACAGTCCGCGACGCGGTTGGCGCGCACCAGCGCGTCGGCTGAACCTCGCACCATGATGGCGTAGGCGCCGAGCTGACTGAAGTCATTGCCGTCCAAGCTGGCTCCGCGTGCGTTCTCCGCGACGATGCCCGTGGCCGCCGCGCCGCGGATGTGATTGCCCCGGATCGCCGCACCGGCGCCGACCAGGTGCACGGCGGCGTCGGGAGCATTGGCGCTAAAGTCATTACCCTCGACGAGAATGGCAATATTGCCCGCCACCACCCCGCTGTGATCTGCAGTGAAGCGGTTCTGGCGCACGACGATGGGCGCAAGACCGGCGTCGGAATTGCCGCGCACCGCCCACACTCCGGCCCCCGCTGCCTCACTAAAGCTGTTGCCCGTGACTACCGTGTTGCGGTTCGGCGCGGCGAAGCGTATGCCGATGCGATCTTTCGCGAAGCGGTTCTGCTCGATGAGGACGTCGCTGGCGTTGGCGGCCACATCGACGCCGACGTCGCAGGATACGATCGTGCTCGACTGCAGCTGGAAATGCTCGGCGCGCAGCTGCACGGCGGCCGCGGGGCAGTTGCGCAGCACCAGCCCCACGAGCGAGGTGTTGGCGCCGATGACGTCAAACACCGGGCCGCCGGCGAGCGCCTGGGCATCGATCTCGCTGCCGGGCTGTTCGACGCTGATCCGCACGCCGTGCGCATTCAGGAGTGGCGGCAGGGCCGTTAGCAGCACTATTTTCCTGGTTTTGATCAGGATGTTCGCCTTGCCATGGGCTGAGGCGACGATGAACAGCGCCTCGCGCAGCGTGCCCGGACCGAGGTCCTCCGGGCTGGTGACATTCACGCTCAGGGCGTCCGTGCCGGAGGCCGCTGGTGCGGAGTAGTGCGATCGGCCGACGAGGGCCAGCACCCCGAGCAGCAGGAACAGCCCTAAAGCAACCGCAATTCTCTTGTTATTACTCATATCAACCCCCGTCGAGTTGCAGGATGAAGACCGCGTGCCACGATTGCTCGACCGCACGGCGGCCGAAGGGCACTTCTATCGGGACCGACAAAGCCGTGGCCAGGGCGAGCGCTGCGGTGCGGAGCGGCGGAGTCAACCGTGGCAAGTAGGGTAACAACCAGTGCCTGAAGGGCGCCGGGTCGACTCCGGTGATCGCCCGCAGATGCAGACCGCAATCGGCGAACAGCTGCAGGTAGGCGCTGCGCGAACGCGCACGGAAGATTGGACTGTCGCAGCTGTCGTCAGCGCAGTTCGGCGCGGCCTCGAGCATGATCAGCGTCCCGCCCACCGTGAGGTGAGCGGCCATGCGCTGCACGGCGTTGCGCAACGCCTGCGCGTCGAGAATATGCTGCAGGACCGTGACGCCCAGGACGACATCAAATGCCTCACCGGCATCCAGCACCGCCAGATCCTGAACGAGAAATCGACAATGCTGCGCAACACCGTCCAGGGCAGCCCGCCGCCTCGCCTCGGAAATCATGGTGGGACTCAGATCGACGCCAGTGACCTGGGCGCCGCGTGCGGCGAGCCTGCGGCTCCAGCGGCCGACGCCACAGCCCACGTCCAGCACCTTGGTTCCCGCGGGTCGCTGCAGCCACGGTTCAAGGGCCAGTTGCTGGGCGAGGTGAATGGCCTTGTTGTAGAAGGCCGGCATTCCGTACGAGCACACGGCCGCAAGTCCCTCGCCCTCGACGGCGAAGCGCCGGGCGCGCTGCTCCCAGTAGGCCGATGGCGGGCAGGCGGCTGTGTCCGCAGAGGTGACGAGGCTCGTCACGACGGCGAGCTCCGCGGCGGCGGGGGCCACAGCGGCCAGTGCTGCAGGGATTTCATGCCGTCGCGCCACTCGCCCTCGCGAGCGGCCGGTGCAGTTGCGGCATCCTGGAATCGAGCTCGGAGCGCACCTCCGCTTCGTTCGCAATGGGCAATCCCCGCGCGGCCATCACCGGCAGGGAGCTCAGAATCCACAACAGCGAGCGCAGCCGCGACGGCAGGTGTGCGGCGCGCGGCTGCAGCTGCAGCAGCGCCTCCTCGAAGTCGCGCTCGATCCGCAGGATGGTTTCGCCCACCACCGGATCCATCGGCAGGATCTTGCTCGGCTGCTCCCAGGAGATGCGCGTACCGGCGATCGCCCGGTGCTCATGAACGGTGAATGCGCGCAGCCCGGGATCTGCCGCCATGGCCGCTCCCGAGAACGGAATCACGTAGGGATACATGCCCACTTCGCATCCCTTCCTCAACCAACGGTAGGCCTCGCGCAATGTGGTCGCGATGTCCGCCAGTGTTGCCCTGGGGGAGCTCAGGATGAGATCCAGGAACGGGGTGATGCCCAGCTCCAGGGCCGATGTCAGTGTCGGATGGATGTGGCCGTAAATATGCGCCTTGTTGAATTCGGCGAGGATGTCGCGCGAAAAGCTCTCGATGCCGAAGCCCAGCACGCGGAATCCGGCGTTTCGCATGGCTGCCAGGCGCTCGTGCGACATGGCATCGACGCGGTTGGTGCTGATGAACTGCAGTTCGCGCGGCACGGTGCCGCCTTTCTTGCCGGCAATGATCGCCTCGCACAGCGGCAGAACGCGCCGATCCTTGGTGAACACGAAGATATCATCCTGAAAGATGATCGTGCGCACTCCGGGGTGTGCGCTGACGATACGCTGAATCATCTGCACACACTCTTCGGCATCGAGCCGAGCAATGCCCGCCACGCTTCCCTGGGCTTCGTGCAGGAAGTTTGTGGAGGAGCAGAAGGTGCAACCCATCGGGCAGTAGTTCAACGTGATCAGGCGTACCGAGCGGATCTCAGCGAGTCTGGCCTCGCGGGCAGCCTTCGTCGGCAGGGCGCCGACGCGATACGCCTCTTCGAGGTGGTCCCAGTAGCGGCGGTAGGGCATCTTGCCGTAGGGGATGCGGAATATGGCGTCGCGCAGTTCTCCGCGTTCGAGCGCCCGCTGTGGCATTCGCAGGCACTGCCCGTCGCCGCTGCGCTCCGCCGTTCCAGTGACCCCGAACAACGACTCCCCCGAGCGCAGGCGTGCGGCCAGCTCGAGAAGCGGGCGCTCCCCCTCGCCCAATACGACGCGATCAAACGGGCCCAGCTCGAACATGAGCTCAGGCCGGAAGGTCGCCTCCATGCCACCGGCGACCAGCAGCGCTCGGGGCGCCATGCGCCGTGCCAGGTGCGCCAGCTCGAGATCGAAGCGCAGCGTCATGCCGGTGGTCGAGACGCCGATGACATCCCATGAGGATCCCAGCAGTTCGCGCTCGAGGGCGCGGTGGACTGGCCCGTCACAGCAGTTTGGATCGAAGACCCTGGCGTCGACCCCTGCGGATTCGAGCACGCCCGCCAGCCGCCAGACGCCAAGTGGAGGGGCGAGAAAGGTGTATTCCCCGCAGAG
>Ga0209131_1000512_pt1 | contig 27866 bp, 29 predicted proteins | sample GraSoi_2013_40cm_FD_185826 | JGI IMG/M metagenome (GOLD analysis project Ga0209131, IMG submission 185826) | Grasslands soil microbial communities from the Angelo Coastal Reserve, California, USA - Sample 9_17_2013_40cm (SPAdes) (version 2) | ecosystem: Environmental > Terrestrial > Soil >... | reverse complement strand
CCCGCCGGTATCGGTGCCCGTCGCCGCGGGCGCAAGGCGCGCGGCCACCGCCGTCGCGGAACCGCCCGAGCTGCCTCCGGGAACCGCAGCCGTGTCCCACGGGTTCTTCACGGGGCCGAAGTGCGAGTTCTCGTTGGACGATCCCATCGCGAACTCGTCCATGTTGGTCTTGCCCAGGATCACGGCGCCCGCGCGCTTGAACTGGCCGATCACGTGCGCGTCGTAGGGCGCCACGAAATTCTCGAGGATCTTCGAGCCACAGGTCGTTCGCCAGCCGTCGGCACAGAAGAGGTCCTTGTGTGCGATGGGGATTCCGGTGAGCGGCGCCGCGTCGCCTTTCGCGATGCGCGCATCGGCCGCCTTCGCCAATGCGAGCGTCTTCTCCTCGTCGACGGTGATGAAGGCGTTCAGGGACTTCGCCGAGGCGATCCGGTCGAGGTAGTAGCGCGCGACCTCGACCGCCGAGACCCTCTTCGCCCGGAGTTCGCCGGAAAGCTTCGCGAGTGTCGAGTTGTGCATGCGCTTACCGCCTACCGCCGACCGCACGCCGCCTCATTCGATGACTTTGGGTACGAGGTAGAGCCCGTCCTCGGTCGCCGGCGCGATCGCCTGGTGCTTTTCGCGCTGGTCGCGCTCGGTCACCTCGTCCTCCCGCAGCCTCTGCATCGCTTGCTGCGGGTGGGACATCGGCTCGACGCCGCGGGTATCGACCGCCTGCATGCGATCGACCATCGCGAGGATGCCGTTCAGCTCTTGCTGCAGTGCAGCAGCGTCGGTGGCGGACAGCTCCAGCCTCGCAAGCTCTGCGATTTTGGCGATCTGGTCGAGGGAAAGCATGGGAAGTGCTGCTATTATATTGCACCCCCCTCGCGGGACCACGGCGCCGTCCGAAACTCGTTACGGATCAAGATGTTCTCCTTCGTTTCCAAGTACTTCTCCACCGATCTCGCGATCGACCTCGGCACGGCCAACACACTGATATACGTCCGCGGAAAAGGCATCGTGCTCGACGAGCCTTCCGTGGTGGCGATCCGCCAGGAAGGCGGACCCAACGGCAAGAAAACAATCCAGGCGGTCGGACTCGCCGCGAAGCAGATGCTCGGACGCACGCCGGGAAACATCACGGCGATCCGCCCGATGAAGGACGGCGTCATCGCCGACTTCACGATCACCGAGCAGATGCTCAAGTACTTCATCAAGAAGATCCACGACAACCAGTGGTTCCGTCCGAGCCCGCGCATCGTGATCTGCGTGCCGTACGGCTCCACGCAGGTGGAGCGCCGCGCGATCAAGGAAAGTGCGGTCGGCGCCGGCGCTTCGCAGGTGTTCCTCATCGAGGAGCCGATGGCCGCCGCGATCGGCGCGGACCTTCCCATCGCGGACGCGACCGGCTCGATGGTGGTGGACATCGGCGGCGGTACGACGGAAGTCGGCGTGATCTCGCTGGGCGGCATCGTCTACTCTGCCTCGGTACGCGTGGGCGGCGACAAGTTCGACGAGGCGATCATCAACTACATCCGCCGCAACTATGGAATGCTGATCGGCGAGTCCACGGCGGAGAACATCAAGAAGACCATCGGCTCCGCGTTTCCCGGCAGCGAGGTGCGCGAGATGGAGGTGAAGGGGCGCAACCTCGCCGAGGGCATCCCGCGCTCGTTCACGATCTCCTCCAACGAGATCCTCGAAGCGCTCACCGATCCGCTCAACAACATCGTGTCGGCCGTGAAGAGCGCGCTCGAGCAGACGCCGCCCGAGCTGGGCGCCGACATCGCCGAGAAGGGCATGGTCCTCACCGGCGGCGGCGCGCTGCTGCGCGAGCTCGACCGGCTGCTCATGGAAGAAACAGGGTTGCCCGTGATCGTGGCCGACGACCCATTGACTTGCGTTGTCCGCGGTTCCGGAAGGGCGCTTGAGGAAATGGACAAGCTGGGCAGCGTCTTCACGAATGACTGATCACCTGCGGGCCTTCCAGCCATAATCTCTCACGACTCGCCAGCTTTCTTCCACAGGGGACCGAGCCCCCTCGCCCGCCTCACCTTCTTCACGCTCGCCGCAGTAGCCCTGATGATCGCCGACCACCGCTTCCACGCGCTGGATACGGTTCGCATGTCGCTTTCGGTCCTCGCCCACCCGATCCAGCAGGTCGCCTCGACCCCGGGCGAAGCGATCTCGCGCATCGGCGAGTATTTCGCGAGCCAGGACCGGCTGCTGCGCGAGAACAACGAGCTGCGCACGCGCGTGCTCGAGCAGAGCGCGGCCGCGCAGGAATCGCGGCTGCTGAAAGCGGAGCAGGAGCATCTCCTGTCGATGGCGCGGGGCAAGAGCCGCTACGCGGATTCGGGGATCATCGCCGAGGTGCTCTACACCGCGCGCAATCCGTTCATGCGCAAGATCGTCATCGACAAGGGGCTCAACAACGCGGTCGCCCCGGGAATGCCCGTGATCGACGGCACCGGCGTGGTGGGCCAGGTCACCAGCGTCGGGTGGTTCTCGAGCGAGGTCACTCTGGTCACCGAGAAGGACCAGTCGGTGCCGGTGATGCTGGTGCGCAACGGGCTGCGCGCCGTCGCCGTGGGCTCGGGCAAGTACGGATCGATCGACATCCCATTCATGCCGATCGCGGCCGACATCCAGGCGGGCGACGTGTTCGTCACCTCGGGCATCGACGGCACGTATCCGCCGGGGCTGGTCGTGGCGAGCGTCACCGGCGTAGAGAAGAACGCGGCATACGTGTTCGCGAAGGTGCTCGCACGCCCCGCGGCCGGCGTTGAAAACCACCGCTACGTGATGGTGTTGCCGCTTCCGCCCCCCGGAGCCGCGCGCCCGGACACGAAGGGCGACGAGACCCCACGCAAGCCGGGCAAGGACCGCGGGCGCGGCCGGCGCTCGCAGTGAGCTGACGACATGCGCGCCGCCGACCTCACTCCCCTCGCGCGAGACGTGATGAAGATGCCGGCGAGCCTCGGGCTCGTCTTCTTCTCGTTCGTGGCGGCGTACCTGCTCATGCTGCTGCCGTGGTCGGGGACGTGGCTCGCCGCGCGGCCGGATTTCCTCCTCCTGGTGCTTCTCTTCTGGGCGCTGCACCAGCCGAATTCCATCGGGCAGGGCGTCGCGTTCCTCGCGGGGCTGCTCATGGACGTGAGCGACTCGATGCTGCTCGGCCAGCACGCGCTCGCATACGTGATCGCGGTGTTCGGCGCGCAAATCTTCCGCGTGCGCATCCTCACCTTCCACATTCCGGAGCAGACGCTGCACGTTCTCGGAATCACGCTGGTCGCGACCTGCGTGATGCTCACACTGAACCTGCTCCTGGGCGCCGAATTCCCCGGCTTCGCCTACTTCGCCTCGCCCGTGATCACCGCGATGCTGTGGGGTCCGGTGAACTGGATCCTCTATCTTCCGGCGGTGCGCCGGCGCCGCGGGAATGCGACGTCATGATCGTGGGCCACGCCCTTCGCGACCGGCAGCGCGAGCTCATCGTCTTCCGCAACCGGCTCATGCTGTCGGGCCTCGTCATCGTGCTCGCGTTCGTGGTCCTGCTCGCGCGCTTCGGCTGGCTGCAGGTCGTGCAAGGCGGCTACTACCACGCGCTCGCGGAGCAGAACCGCATCTCCGTGGTCCCGGTGGTGCCCAACCGCGGCATCATCCTCGATCGCAACGGCACGGTGCTCGCGGCCAACTACTCGGCCTACACGCTCGAGGTCACGCCGAGCCGGGTGGGCAACATGGAGCTGGCCATCGACGAGCTCGCCGCCGTGATCGACGTGAGCGCGCGCGACCGGCGCCGCTTCAAGAAGCTGCAGGAGGAGAGCAAGAACTTCGAGAGCCTGCCGATCCGCACGCGGCTCACCGAGGAGGAGGTGGCGCGCTTCGCCGTCAACCGCTTCCGCTTCCCGGGCTTCGAGATCAAGGCGCGGCCCTTCCGTTCGTACCCGCAGGGGGAAGTCGCCTCGCACGCCATCGGCTACATCGGCCGCATCAACGAGGCCGACGTGAAGCGCATCGATGCCGCGGGGTTGACCGCCAACTACAAGGGCACGGACCACATCGGCAAGCTCGGCATCGAGGGCGCTTACGAGAAGGAGCTGCACGGGGTCACCGGCTCCGAGCAGGTGGAGATCGACGCGGGAGGACGCGCGATCCGCGCGCTGTCGCGAAGCGAGCCGGCCTCGGGCAACAACCTCGTCGTGACGCTGGACCTCGAGCTGCAGAAGATCGCGGAGGAGGCGTTCCAGGACTATCGCGGCGCGCTGGTGGCCATCGACCCGAAGACGGGCGACATCCTGGCACTTGTGTCGAAGCCCGGGTTCGATCCCAACCTCTTCGTGGACGGCATCGATCCGCAGAACTGGGACGCGCTCAACCTTTCGCCCGACAAGCCGCTCAACAACCGCGCGCTGCGCGGCCAGTACCCGCCGGGCTCGACCATCAAGCCGTTCATGGCGCTCGCCGGCCTCGAGTACAAGAAGCGCACGCCGGAGTACGCGATCTCCGATCCGGGCTTCTTCTCGCTGCCGGGCGTGCCGCACCGCTACCGCGATCACAAGAAGGACGGGCACGGCTACGTGAACATGCACAAGGCGATCGTGGTCTCGTGCGACACGTACTTCTACGGCCTCGCGACGGAGCTCGGCATCGACTCGATCAATCGCTACCTCACGCAGTTCGGTTTCGGGCAGCCCACGGGCATCGACATCGAGGGCGAGACGCCGGCGCCCACGCCCTCCCCGGAGTGGAAGCAGCTGCGGTTCAAGCAGAAGTGGTACGCGGGAGACACCGTGAGCATCGGCATCGGCCAGGGTTACCTGCTCGCGACGCCGCTGCAGCTCGCCGCCGCGGTGGCCACGCTCGCCAACAACGGCCGGGTCGTGCATCCGCGGCTGCTGAAGGCCGTGCAGAACGCGCGCACGCAGGAAACGCGGCAGATCGCGCCGAAGGAAGGCGAGCTGATCGCCATCAAGCCCGAGCATCTGGCGCTCATCAAGGCCGCGATGGTGGACGTGACCAAGCCCGGCGGCACGGCCGTGCGCGCGGGCCAGGGTGCGCCCTATACCGTCGCCGCCAAGACCGGCACCGCGCAGGTGATCGGCATGAAGCAGAACGAGACCTACAACGAGAAGCGCGTGAAGGAAGAGCACCGCGACCACGCGGTGTTCATCGCCTTCGCCCCCGCGGAGGATCCGAAGATCGCGATGGCGATCCTGGTCGAGAACGGCGGCCACGGCGGCTCGACCGCGGCGCCCATCGCGCGCGAGGTGCTCGACTACGCGCTGCTGCACAAGAAACCGCAGGCGAAGCAGCCGCTGGGCGGCGAGGAACAGAGTGATTAGCCGGCTCTTCGACGCGTTGTCGCGGCGCATCGACGGGCCGCTCATGGCCGCGCTGGCACTCACCATCGCGCTCGGCCTCACGGTCGTCTATTCCGCCTCCGGCGGCTCCTCGGTGGATCGCGCCGTCGCCCAGGCGCGAAACCTGGCCCTCGCCCTGATGGCGCTCTGGATCTTCGCCCACATCCATCCGCAGATGCTCATGCGCCTGGCGTTGCCGGCCTACGTCGCGGGCCTCGCCCTTCTCGTCGGCGTGGCGCTCTTCGGCGACGTTCGCAACGGGGCGCGCCGCTGGCTGAACATCGGCGTCACGACGATCCAGCCCTCGGAGGTCATGAAGATCGCCGTGCCGCTCGTGCTCGCCTGGTATTTCCACCGGCGCGAGGAGGGCACGCGATTGCGCGATTTCGTCATCGCCGCGATCGTGCTCGCGATTCCCGTGGGACTCATCGTGCGCCAGCCCGACCTGGGCACGGCGCTGCTCATCTTCGCCTCCGGCTTCTTCGTGATCTTCCTCGCGGGCCTGTCGTGGAAGGTGATCATCTCGCTCGCGGTGACGGCGGGCGTGACCGTGCCGTTCCTGTGGCCGATGCTCCACGACTACCAGAGGAAGAGGATCCTCACGCTGATCGACCCGATGGAGGATCCGCTCGGCGCCGGCTACCACATCATCCAGTCCACCATCGCCATCGGATCGGGCGGCATCCTGGGAAAGGGATGGCTCAACGGTACCCAGGCGCAGCTCGACTTCGTGCCGGAGCGCTCGACCGATTTCATCCTCGCGGTGTTCGGCGAGGAGTTCGGCCTGGTGGGCAACGTGGTCCTCATCGTGCTGTACCTGCTCATCATCGCGCGCGGGCTCATGATCGCCGCCAACGCGTCCACCGTGTTCGCGCGGCTCACCGCGGGCGCGATCACGCTCACGTTCTTCACCTACGCCTTCGTGAACATGGGCATGGTGAGCGGCATCCTTCCCGTGGTCGGCGTGCCCCTGCCGATGATCAGCTACGGCGGAACGGCGCTGCTGTCGATCCTGGTCGGGTTCGGGATCCTCATGAGCATCTCGACGCACAAGCAGCTGGTGTCGAGTTGACGATCCGCTGGGCAGGAGGCGGCGGGGGCGCGGCGGTTGTATTGCTATGCCTGCTGCTCGCGGCGTGTGGCGGCGCTCCGAAGAAAACCGAGGGCGGCGCGGGGAAGTACTACCTCGATGACGGGCCGCCGGTATCCGTGCCCGACAACCTGGACAGCGTTGCGGACGCGGTGCCGAAGGAGGAGCCGTTCCACAAGTTCGCGAACCGGCCCTACACGGTGATGGGGCGCACGTACGTTCCGGTCGTCAACAAGGAACGAACGGTGCAGCGCGGAATCGCATCGTGGTACGGGAAGAAGTTCCATGGGCAACGCACGTCCTCCGGCGAGATCTACGACATGTTCGCGATGACGGCGGCGCACCCGACTTTCCCGATCCCGAGCTACGCGCGCGTGACGAACGTGAAGAATGGAAGGTCGGTGGTAGTGCGCATCAACGACCGGGGTCCCTTCCTCTCCGATCGCATCATCGACCTGTCCTACGCCGCGGCGGTGCGGATCGGGATCGCCAACGCCGGCAGCGGACTGGTCGAGGTCGAGCGCGTTTACGAAGCGGCTCCGGCGAGCCCGATGGTCGATCGCACGCCACCGCCCACGCCCGCCCTCGTCGAGACGGCGGTGGTGACGGCGGAGCCGAGCGGCCTCTGGCTGCAACTGGGCGCCTTCTCCAGCCGCGAGAGCGCGGACGGCTTCCGCGACCGGATGGTGCGCGAGCTCCAGTGGAACAACGAGCCGCTCCAGGTCTTCTCGCGCGATGGGCTGCATCGCGTGCGCATGGGGCCGTACCGCAACCGCGACGAGGCGAGCGCCATCGCCGACAAGGTCCGCGAATCCCTCGGCTACGTGCCGGCGATGATCGGCAAATGAAGCTCTGCTTCGCGGTCCTTGCGGCCTTCCTGGCGCTGCAGTGCGCCGCACAGCCCATCACGCCGCCGCCCATCGCGGCGCGCGCCTTCATCGTGGTCGATCTCCTCTCCGGCCAGACGCTCGCGGCCGCGAGCGAGAACGACCGCTTCGAGCCGGCGTCGCTCACCAAGCTCATGACGGCTTACGTCGTCTTCTCCGCGATGCGCGAGGGCAAGGTCGACGCGGCCACGACGGTGAAGCCCAGCGCCGAGGCCGCGAAAGCCGAGGGCGCGCGCATGTTCCTCGTCGCCGGAAACCCCGTGACCGTGGGCGAGCTGCTGAACGGCATGATCGTGGATTCGGGCAACGACGCCGCAGTAGCTCTCGCCGAAGCGATCGGCGGGAGCGAGGCGGCGTTCGTCGAGGGCATGAACCGGCAGGCGCAGCGCCTGGGCCTTGCCAACACGCATTTCAGCAACGCTTCGGGCAGGCCCGCGCCCGACCACCGCTCCTCCGCGCGCGACCTCGCGACAATCGCCTCGGCCGTCATCCGCGACTTCCCCGAGCAATATCCGCTCTACGCCCAAAAGGAATTCACCTACAACCGCATCACGCAATCGAACCGCAACCGGCTGCTGTGGAGCGACCCGACCGTGGACGGCATGAAGACGGGATTCACCGAGGCGGCGGGCTATTGCCTCGTGGCGAGCGCCCGGCGCGGCGAACGGCGCCTGGTCGCCGTGGTGCTGGGCGCGCAATCGGAGATGCTGCGCACGACCGAGAGCCAGAAGCTCCTCAATTTCGGTTTCCAGGCCTACGAGACGCGGCGCCTGTACCGCAAAGGCGAGGCGGTGGCGAGGCCCGCGGTCTTCAAGGGCACGAAGGACGTCGTGGCGCTCGGGTTCGACCACGACATCTGGCTCACGATGCCGCGCAGCAAGTTCGAGGGGATCGCCGCGACGCTCGAGACGCGCCAGCCCTTCGTCGCGCCTTTGGCGACGGGCCAAAAAGCAGGGATAATGAGGCTCACGCGCGCCAACACCCCGGTGGCTGAAATTCCGGTGGTCACGCTCGAGGAAGTCCCCGTCGCGGGCTTCCTGTCCCGCGGCTGGGATACGCTGCGCCTCCTCTTCAAGTAGGACCATGAACGCTCCCATCGCCCATTTCAACGGCAAGCTCCTGCCCATCGACCAGATCTCGATCTCGCCGCTCGACCGCGGTTTCATCTTCGGCGACGGGGTCTACGAGGTCATTCCCGTGTACGGCGGCGTGCCGCTTCGCGCGCGCGAGCACTTCGAGCGCCTGCAGCGATCGATGGACGAGATCCAGCTCACGAACCCGCACACGGTCGACGAGTGGATGAAGCTCACGCAAGAGCTGCTCGGCCACCATCCGGGCGACCAGGCGGTCTACATCCAGGTGACGAGGGGCGCGCCGCAGAAGCGCGACCACGTGATCCCCAAGGGACTGCAGCCCACGGTCTTCATGATGAGCAATCCCATGACGACACCGTCGCGCGAAGCGGTGGAGAACGGCGTCGCGTGCGTGACCTCTCGCGATTTTCGCTGGGAAAAGTGCCACGTGAAGTCCACGTCGCTCCTGGGCAACGTGCTCGCGCGGCAGATCTCTGCCGAGGTGGGCGCGACCGAGACGATCCTCTTTCGCGACGGCCACCTCACCGAGGCCTCGTCCTCGAACGTGTTCGTGGTGAAGAACGGCGTGGTCGCCGCCCCGCCGCGCGACAACCTGATCCTCATGGGCATCACCTACGACCTCGTGATGCAGCTCGCTCGCGAAGGCGCGGTGAAGCTCGAGACGCGGCCGATCACGCAAGGCCAGGTGCGCTCGGCCGACGAGATCTGGCTTTCGTCCTCGACCAAGGAAGTGCTGGCGGTGAGCACCCTGGACGGCAAGCCCGTGGGCTCCGGCAAGCCCGGCCCGATCTTCAGGCGCATGCACCAGCTCTACCAGGAGCACAAGGCGAAGGCCGCGAAGGCGAAAGTCGCCGCCTGATTCGACCCTTGGAACCGGGCGCGCCGGACAACCCCTCGCTCCTCACCTTCCCCTGCATCTTCCCGCTGAAGGTGATGGGACGGCGCGAGGACGGCTTCGCGCAGGTCATCTGCGAGATCGTGCAGCACCACGCGACGGATTTCCATCCGCGCACCCTCGAGATGCGGCCTTCGAAGAACGGCCGCTACATCTCGCTCACCGTCACCATCAACGCGACCTCGAAGGACCAGCTCGACGCGCTCTATACGGAGCTGTCCAGGCACCCGATGGTCATCATGGTGTTGTGAAGCTGCGCAACCTGGGGCGTTCAATGCCGCGCGCGACGCATCCACGGACGACCAGCTCTGGCTCGCCGAGCACCCGCCGGTCTTCACCCTCGGCCTGGCGGGACGGCGCGAGCACGTGCTCGATCCCGGCGCGATTCCCGTCGTCGCGACCGATCGCGGCGGCCAGGTCACCTACCACGGTCCCGGTCAGGCGCTGGCCTACACGATGCTCGACCTGCGGCGCCTGAAGATCGGCGCGAGGGAGCTGGTGAGGCGCATCGAGCAAGCGGTGATCGAAACGCTCGCCGGTTACGGAATCGAGGGCGTGCGCCGTAAGGGAATGCCGGGCGTTTACGTGCGCGACGCCAAGATCGCCGCGATCGGGCTTCGCATCGCGCGTGGTTCGGCCTATCACGGCGTGGCGCTGAATTCGGACCTGGACCTCGCGCCCTTCTCGCGCATCGACCCCTGCGGCTACCCGGGCCTGCCGTCGACCCGGCTTCGCGACGAGGGCGTGTTTGATAGAATTTCGAATGTGCACGCGAGGCTTGCGGCCTCGCTCGTGAAATGCCTGACACCCCCCTGAAAATCCAGCAGAAGCGCGCTTTAAAGACTGCCCGCATTCCCATCAAGGTCGTGCAGGGCGAACCGCTGCGCAAGCCCGAGTGGATCCGGGTGCGCGCGGGCGGCGGCGAGCGCTTCAACGAGATCAAGCGCGCGCTTCGGGAGGCGAAACTGCACACGGTGTGCGAGGAAGCCTCCTGCCCGAACATCGGCGAGTGCTTCGGCCACGGCACGGCCACGTTCATGATCATGGGGGACCTGTGCACGCGCCGCTGCCCGTTCTGCGACGTGGCGCACGGCCGGCCGCAACCCCTGGACACGGACGAGCCGCGCCACCTCGGCGAGACCATCGCGGCGATGAAGCTCTCGTACGTCGTGATCACGAGCGTGGATCGCGACGACCTGCGCGACGGGGGCGCGGGCCATTTCGTCGATTGCATCCGCGCCGTGCGCAGCCTTTCGCCCGCCACGAAGATCGAGATCCTCACGCCGGACTTCCGCGGGCGCCTCGACCGGGCCCTCGAGATCCTCGAGGCCGGGCCGCCCGACGTGATGAACCACAATCTCGAGACGGTGCCTCGCCTCTACCTGCAGGCGCGCCCCGGTTCCGACTACGCGCATTCGATGAAGCTGCTCAAGGACTTCAAGGCACGCCATCCCCACATTCCCACCAAGTCCGGGCTCATGGTGGGACTGGGCGAGACCAACGATGAGATCCTCGGCGTGATGCGCGACTTACGCGCGCACGACGTGGACATGCTCACCATCGGGCAGTACCTGCAACCGTCGAAATCGCACCTACCCGTGCTGCGCTACGCGCACCCGGACGAGTTCGCCATGTTCCAGGAAGCCGCGAAGGCCATGGGATTCGCAAACGCCGCGTGCGGACCGATGGTGCGTTCGTCGTACCACGCCGATCGCCAGGCGAAGGAAGCCGGCGCAGCGTAAGGAGCCGGCCGCTAGATGAGCTTGCGCGCCGCGAGCTCGTCCTTGAGATAGGCGTAGTAGATCGGCGCGGCGACCAGGCCCGCGATCCCGAAGGCCGATTCCATCAGCAGCATCGCGAGCAGGATCTCCCACGCCTTCGCCCGGATGCGCTCGCCGACGATGCGCGCGTTGAGGAAGTACTCGAGCTTGTGGATCACGATCAGGAACGCAAGCGAGCCGAGCGCCGCCGACCCCGACTGGGACAGGCTCACGACCACGATCACCGTATTCGAGATGAGGTTGCCCACGACGGGCAGCAGTCCCACGAGGAACGTGATCGCGACCAGCGTCTTCGCATAGGGAAGGTGCACTCCGGCGAACGGGAGGACGGCGAGCAGGTAGATCGCCGTGAAGAACGTGTTCAGCGCCGAGATGCGCACCTGCGCGAACACCACGTTGCGGAACGCGTCGCCCAGCCGGCGCGCGCGCTCGGCGAGAGCCGAGGCAAGCGGCCCGCGCGCGACGGCGTGCGACGCCTCGTTGAGCGAGACCATCGCCCCGATCACCATGCCGATCAGCACATGCACGAGGACGCGCCCGATGTCGCCGCCCACGAGCCGAAGCTCCGCCGCATGCTCGCGAAGCCACGTGATCGCCGTGGCCTTCATCGTTTCCGCATCGCCGGGAACGTAGTCGAGGATCCACGCCGGCAGCCGGTTGCGCGAATCCTCGACGATCTCCGCGAGCTTGATGAGCAGCCGCGGCAGGCTTCCCGCGTCGCCGCGGACGAATTCGACGATGCCGAACATCATCGCGACCAGCAGGCCGACGATGAGCGTGGCGAGCAACCCCACCGCCGCGACCTTGCCGCCGGTGCGGGCCGTGATGCGCTCGGCGATCACGTGCACGAGCTCGTAGACCAGCAGGCCGGCGAGCAACGCCGGGAGCAGGTGCAGGTAGATCGTGAGGAAAAGGAGGGTGCCCGCCGTCACCCAGGCCGCGATGTCGAAGCGCAACTCCGCCGAGCGCGATTGCGTCATGCGTTGCGACCCATTACCTCTACGGGATAATATGAATACGGGGGCGCGGTCATCGTTTTCATACTTTCATAACCATTATGGACCGATTCAAGGAGCTCACGACCTTCGTCGAGGTGGCGCAACGCGGAAGCTTGTCCGCCGCGGCACGCGAGGAAGGCATCACGCCCGCGATGGTGGGCCGGCGCATCGACCAGCTCGAGGAGCGTCTCGGCGTGAAGCTGTTCAAGCGCTCGACGCGCAAGGTCACGCTCACACCCGAGGGGACGACGTTCTACGAGGACGTCCATCGGGTGCTGGACGAGCTTCGCACCGCGGAGGATTCGCTCACGCTCGGCGCGAAGAGCGCGGCGGGCCGCCTCATCGTCACGGCGCCCACCGCCTTCGGGCGAAAGCACATCGCGCCGCATCTTCCGGCATTCATCGCGGAGCACCCGAACCTCGCCATCACGCTGCATCTTTCCGAGCGGATGGTGGACCTCAAGAACGAGCGCTTCGACCTCGCGATCCGCATCGCCGACATGAAGAGCGCCGACCTCATCGCCGCGAAGCTCGCCCGCAACCACCGTGTCGTGTGCGGCTCGCCCGCCTACTTCAAGCGCGCCGGCAAGCCCCGATCGCTCGCCGAGCTTTCGCGCCACAACTGCCTCGTCACCAGCACCGAGGACGGCGTGGCCGACACCTGGAGCTTCCAGGACAAGGGACGCCATGTGCCGGCGAAGGTCGCGGGCAACCTGCAGTGCAACGACGGCGAGGTACTGACCCGCTGGGCCATCTCGGGGGAAGGTCTCGCATGGCGTAGCGCCTGGGAGGTGAGCGAGGAAGTGAAGCGCGGGCGCCTCGTCACGGTCCTGGACGAGTACGCCTTCCCGGGCAACAACATCTACGCGGTCTACCCCGAACGGCGGCTGCTCCCCGCGAAGGTGAAGTTCTTCATCGAGTTCCTCCGAAAGACATTTGGAGATCCGCCGTACTGGGAGTGAAGGTGTCAGACACCTTCACCGGAATTGCTTCACCACATGATGCTGCCTGCGGCTAACCGGCAGCTTCTCGCCGGTGGCCTTGATCACCACCGCCCAACCCGACTCGCCGTCCTCGGCGCTGCGCTCGAAGCCGCCGATGGCCGGCCGCGCCACGAGGCAGCTGCGATGCACGCGCACGAAGGTGTCGGCGAATTCCTCCTCGAGGTGAGTGAGCGACTCCTCGACCAGGAACTCGCGCTCGGCGGTGCGCACCGTCACGTACTTGAGCTCGGCACGCAGATAAAGGATGTCGGCGAGAGGAACCAGGATGATCTTGCCGCGTTCGTGGACGGACAGGTGGCGGCGCGGCTGGTTGGCGGCGGCATCGAGGGCGGCGCGCGTCACCGGCGGCCCCACGCGCGTCTTTCCCAGCGCGCCCAGCAAGCGCTCGAGCCGCACCGGCTTCAGCAGGTAGTCGATCGCGTTCACCTCGAAGGCCTTGAGCGCGTATGAATCGAACGCCGTCGTGAAGATGATGGCGGGCGGCTCGGCCATGCCGGCGATGTGGCGGGCGGCTTCCATTCCGTCGATCTCGGGCATGCGGATGTCGAGCAGCACGATGTCGATCTTCTCCCGATTCACGACCTCCAGCGCGTCGCGGCCGTTGCGCGCCTCGTCGACGATGACCAGGGGGAATCGATCCCGGCAGTCGTCGAGCAGGTCGCGAAGGCGCGCGCGCGCGGGCGCCTCGTCGTCGGCGATGAGGATGCGGGCGGCTTCGGAGCCGGCGAGCGTCATGGGGCCGTCGTGAGGTACGGGATGCGGATCGTCACGCGGTAGGAGCCGTCCTTCACCTCGGAGCGCATGCTGGCTTCCGCGTCGAAGTGCAGCTGCAGGCGCTCGCGGATGTTGGTGATCGCCATCTTGTTGCCCGCAGAGTGCCTGCTTTCGCCGGGAAACGGGTTGCGCAGCTCCATGACGATCTGCTTGCCGGCGAGTCCCACGTCGATCTCGATCGCGCCGCCGCTCTGCGACGGCTCGATCCCGTGATAGACGGCGTTCTCGACCAGCGGCTGGAGCACGAGCGGCGGGACGAGCGCGTCGGGCGGCATCCCGTCGATCCTCCAGACCACGCGCAGCCGGTCGCCCAGGCGCAACTCCTCCAGCGCCAGGTACTGGCGCACGAGCTCGACCTCGTTGGCGATCGGGGCGAGCGTGCGGTTGTCGGCCATCAGCACCCGGAAGAGGTCCGCGAGATCCTCCAGCGCCCGCTCGGCGCGGCGCGGGTCCGAGCGCATCAGCGCCAGCACCGCGTTGATGCTGTTGTAGAGGAAATGCGGGCGGATTCGCGCCTGCAACGCCTGGATGCGCGCCTCGGCGACCGCGGGAGACAGCGCGCGGGCGCGGAAATCGAGATAGGCGAGCGAGATGCCGACCACGAAGACGGTGATCGCCGCGAGCTGGGTGAAAGGCATCTGCTGCGCGAGGCTCACGTTGGCGGCGAGGAGGTGGAAGGAGTACGCGAGCGCGAGCTCGAAGACGGCGACCACCAGATACGCGCCTGCGTAGCCGAGCGTGACGAGCCAGCGGCGCGCGAGGCACAGGAGCGCCAGCGAGACGATCAGCATGGGCTCGCCATAGGCGGCGAAAGCGAGCATCTCGGAGGCCACGTCGTCGAGCGAGGGCGCGCGGATCACCGCGGCGGCGGCGAGCAGCGTGTTCACGGCGATCATCGAGCGCAGCATCACGCCCAGGTTGCAGAAGTTCGGCAACCGGATTGCGGCACCCGACTGATTTATACTCGCCACGGGTCACCATTTGGCCACCGCCGCCGCTCCCATGCAACAAGACGACAAGCCGGCGCCGTCCGGCAAGGCATGGTCGGGGCGCTTCTCCGAACCGCTCGACGCCCTCACGCAGCGCTTCAACGCGTCCATCGCGTTCGACCGGCGCCTTGCCGAGGTCGACATCCAGGGATCGCTCGCCCATGCGCGCATGCTCGCGCGCGCGAAGATCATCGGCGCCGACGACCTGAAGGCGATCGAGCGCGGCATGGCGCGGATCCTGAAGGAGGTGCGCTCGGGGCGCTTCCCATGGTCGCTCGAGCGCGAGGACGTCCACTTCAACATCGAGCACCGGCTGACCGAGCTCGTCGGCGACGCGGGCAAGCGGCTGCATACGGGCCGTTCGCGCAACGACCAGGTGGCCACCGACACGCGCCTGTGGCTGCGCTCGGAGATCGACGGGCTTTCGACGTTGCTCGGGCGCGTGCGCGAATCGCTCCTCGACGTTGCCTCGAAGCACACGGACACGCTGATGCCCGGCTTCACCCACATGCAGGTGGCGCAGCCGGTGACCTTCGGCCACCACCTCATGGCCTACTTCGAGATGTTCACCCGCGATGCCGAGCGCATGGCCGACTGCCGCCGGCGCATGAACAAGCTGCCGCTGGGCGCCTCGGCGCTGGCCGGCACGAGCTTCCCGATCGACCGCGAGTGGGTGGCCCGGGAGCTGGGATTCGACGGCGTGTGCGAGAACTCGCTCGACGCCGTGTCCGATCGCGACTTCGCGGTCGAATTCCTCGCCGCCGCCGCCCTTTGCATGGCGCACGTCTCGCGCCTGGCCGAGGAGCTCGTGATCTGGATGAGCCCGTCCTTCGGGTTCGTGGACATCGCCGACCGCTTCTGCACCGGCTCCTCGATCATGCCGCAGAAGAAGAACCCGGACGTGCCGGAGCTCATGCGCGGCAAGACCGGGCGCGTATACGGGTCGCTCGTCGCGATGCTCACCGTGATCAAGGGACAGCCGCTCGCGTACAACAAGGACAACCAGGAGGACAAGGAGCCGCTCTTCGACACGGTCGACACGCTGCGCGACGTCCTGGCGCTGCTTGCCGAGCTGCTGAAGGGCGTGAGAGCGCGGCCCGATCGCATGCTCGAGGCGCTCACGCGCGGTTACGCGACCGCCACCGACCTCGCCGACTACCTGGTTCGCAAGGGTTTGCCGTTCCGCGACGCCCATGAAGTCGTGGCGCGCGCGGTGCGTGCGGCGGAATCCGCGGGCAAGGATCTGGCCGGGCTCAGCCTGAAGGTGCTGAAGCGCTTCTCGCCGCTGATCGGCGAGGACGTGAAGCGGGTCCTGACGGCCGAAGGCTCCGTCGCTTCCCGCGCACACATCGGCGGCACGGCGCCGGCGGCCGTGCGGGCCGCGATAAAGCGCGCGAGGCGCCGCCTGAAGGAAGGCTAGGCCGCCTCGTCCGCGGTCTTGGCCTCGTAGATGCGGCAGATCCGGCGCGTTTCCGGGCCGGAGATCCGATCGCCCATCTTCCCGCAGCGGTAGATGCGCTGCGAAAGCTTCTGGCACCAGACGCAGTTCTGGCAATCGCCGAACATCGAGCCCTCGTTGTCTTCCTGCAAGGTCTCGAGCGCCTCGCGCAACGCGGACACGGCATTGCGGATCCGGTTGGGGCTGATGTTGCGGGTGGCGTTCTGCCACGCCAGCGCCGGCTGCGACTCGTAGAGCAGCCGCTCGCCGGCCGACGAGAGCCTCAGGCGCACGACGCGACGGTCGATGTCGTCCTCGAAGCGCTCGATCAGGCCGCGCCTGTCGAGCAGCAGCAGCGTCTGCGAGACGGTGCCCTTGGTGAGGCCGAGGTAGTCGGCGAGCGCCTGCGGGGTGTTGGAGTAGCGGTTCGCCTTGCTAAGATAGACCAGCGCCTGGAGATGCACCGGCTGCAGCGACTCGTCCGATCCGGACTTGCGAAGCTCGCTGCGCATGAGGTTGCCGAGCCGTTCGACCAGCTCGAGAAGCACGAGCGGATTCTTGTCCAGCATCGCCTCCATCGCGGAACCGACCGCTTCCGCGCATTAGTATCGGGTCGATACGGAAAAGTCAAGCATTTCACGCGCGCGTTTTTCGTATCGGATCGATACCAACCGGTCCGGCGGCGCGTTTTGCGCGCTTTTGAGGCATTTTCGCGCGACCGGCGTCACTTCCATCGCACCTCCAAGCGCGCCTGCGACGCGATCACGCGCGCGAGCGACGCGAAGAGCTCGTCGCCGCTGCGAGTGTCGTGCCACGCGCCGGCGCGGAAGGTGAAGTGGAAGCCGCCGGAGCGCGCCGCGACCCAGATCTCGCGGTTCGGCGTCTGGCGGTTGACGATGACCTTGCTGCCGTCACCGCACGTGACGGTGAGGATTCCCGACTCGAGATCGACGTCGAGGCCTTCCTCGTTTTCCAGCGACGACTCGATGCGCGCGAGGACGGCGTCGACGGCGCCGTGGAATTCCGATTCCGTCATAATCCGTTCGATGATACGCGCCCTCCTCGCCGCCCTCGCGCTCGCCTGCGTCGCGACCGTGCCCGCCTGCGGCCAGAAGGGCCCGCTCAAGCTTCCCGAGGCGCCGCCCGCGAAGCCCGCTTCGCCATGAGCGGGCTGGGCCGCGTCGCGGGCGAGCTCGCGCTCGACGGCATGAAGCTCTCGGAGGTCGCGCGCCGCTTCGGCACGCCCTGCTACGTCTATTCGCGAGCGATGATCGAGGCCGCCTACCGCGAGTTCGACACCGGGCTCGCGGGCGTGGACCATCTCGTCTGCTACGCGGTGAAGGCGAACTCGAACCTCGCGGTGCTCGACACGCTCGCGCGGCTGGGCGCGGGCTTCGACATCGTCTCGGGAGGGGAGCTCGCGCGCGTGATGGCGGCCGGCGGGCGTGCCGATCGCGTGATCTTCTCCGGCGTGGGCAAATCGGGGTCCGAGATGGCCACGGCGCTCGCCGCGGGCATCCACTGCTTCAACGTCGAGAGCGAGCCGGAGCTCGAGCGCCTGGACGGCCTCGCGCGCCGCGCCGGCGTGCGCGCTCCGGTGTCCCTTCGCATCAATCCGGACGTGGATGCGCGCACCCATCCCTATATATCCACGGGGCTCGCCGCCAACAAGTTCGGCATTCCCTTCGGGCGCGCGCGCGAGGTCTACGCGCGCGCGGCGAAGCTTCCCAATATCGAGGTGACCGGCATCGGCTGCCACATCGGCTCGCAGATCCTCGATGCCGGGCCGCTGGAAGAGGCGCTCGACCGCGTGCTCGAGCTCGTGGCCGTGCTCGTGGAGGATGGCATCGCCGTCTCGCACCTCGACCTGGGCGGCGGCTTCGGCATCCGCTACCGCGACGAGAAGCCGATGGACATCGGCGCGTACTGCCGGCGGCTGGCCGAACGGCTCGCATCGAGGGGTTTCCGGGTGATGCTGGAGCCCGGGCGCGCGATCGTGGGGCCGGCGGGCGTCCTCCTCACGCGCATCGAATACCTGAAGCTCGACAAAGCCAGGCGCTTCGCCGTGGTGGACGCGTCCATGAGCGAGCTCATCCGTCCCGCGCTCTACCAGTCGTGGCACGACATCGTGCCGCTGGTCGAGCGCAACGGCGCCCCGCAGGCGTACGACGTCGTGGGTCCCGTATGCGAATCGTCCGACGTGCTCGGCACGAATCGTCCCCTCGCCGTCGAGTCGGGTGACGTCCTCGCGATCCTCGCCGCAGGCGCGTACGGAATGTCGATGGCGTCGAACTACAACTCGCGCCCGCGTCCCGCGGAAGTGCTCATCGACGGCGATCGCGCCATCGAAGTGCGCGCGCGCGAAGACACGCAATCGCTCTTCGCCCTCGAAAAACGCCTCGCCGACGCTCCAGCACGTTAAAAACGCTCGGAGCGGGTCGCTTCGGTATCGACCCGATACCAATTCGGTGCGAGTCGATGCAAATAGTCACCCTTGACAGGTGACGTCATGCATAGAATCGCCTCACCAGTGTTCGAGTACGAACGTTGGTAGTGCGAAGCAGGTCCGTCGGGCCTGCCGCACCTGACAATCGATCAACATTGAAAGGAGCCACCATGGCTGCGAAGAAAAAAGCGAAGAAGAAGTCCGCGAAAAAAGCGAAAAAGAAGTCATCTAAGAAACGTTCATCCAAGAAACGCGTAGCAAAGAAGTCGAAGAAACGGAAGGCGGCAAAGAAAAGGAAGCCGGCCCGCAAGGCGGCGAAGAAAAAGAAGCCAGCCAGGAGAAAGGCGGCGAAGCGCAAGCCAGCGATGAGCGCGGCGGCACCGATGAAGCCGATGGCTCCCGCGGTAACGCCAGTGATCACGCCGCTGATCAAGCCGATGAGCTGAGGACTCCGCGAGGGGTTCACAGGGCAAAGGTAAGACCCGAATAACGAGGCGCGACCCGACCGGTTCCGCGCACGCGGCAGCAAGACGGCCGGGTAGCGCCTCGCAAGCGGGTTACTTCAAACCCCAACTTTCCAGCACCTCGTAGCGTCCGCCCGTCGACTGGACGAGCGTGAAGGCGTTCGACCGCCATTCGATCGGGGCCGTTGGCGCGCGGGCGATGGTTCGGGAGGTTTTTCGCGCGAGCGTGGCGTGGGGGTTGAATTCCCTCTCTTCCAGGGCGAACCCGCGAGCGCGAAGCTCGCCTGCGAGCTTCGCCTGGAGCGCCGCCAACGCCGGGGCCGCAAGCGACGGCGCCGCCCAACCGACGCGGGCACGCCGGAACGAGCCTACGGTGTCGATGCGCATATCGATGGGCTCGCCGCGGACCGCGCTCGCCGCCGCCACCGCGCCTCCCATGTCCTCGTCGCCAACCGAGCCGAGGAAGGCGAGCGTCATGTGGATCTTCCCGGCGGGAACGGGCTTGCCCCCCGCAAGGCCGGCGAGCGCCTCGCCCACGACCGCGAGGCTGCGCGATGCCGCGGCGCCGGGCCAGATCGCGAAGAAGAGCCGCGCCATCGGCGCTACATCAGGAAGACGGTCGCCAGGCCGAGGAAGATGAAAAAGCCCATGCTGTCCGTGATGAACGTGAGGAAGACGCTGGAACCGACCGCGGGGTCCCTGCCGAAGCGCTCCATCAAGAGCGGGATGGTGTAGCCCGCCAGCGCCGCGACGATGAGGTTCAGCAGCATCGCAAGCGCCATCACGCCGCCCAGCGCGACGTTGCGGTAAAGCATCCACGCGACCATCCCAAGCACCGTTCCCCACATCGCTCCGTTGAGGATGCTGATGCCGATCTCCTTCAGGAAGAGGCGCTTGGCGCTCTGCGCGCTGATCTGTCCCACCGCCAGCGCGCGCACGATGAGCGTCGTCGTCTGGTTGCCCGAGTTGCCGCCGATGCCGGCGACGATGGGCATCAACGCGGCGAGCGCCGCGAGACGCTCGATCGAGCCCTCGAAGGCGCCCACCACTCGCGAGGCGACGAACGCGGTGCAGAGGTTCAGCGCGAGCCACGGCCCGCGGTTCTTCGCGCTCTCCCAGACGCTCGCAAAGATGTCCTCCCCCTCGCGCAGGCCTACCTTGGCCAGGTCCTGCTGCGCCCTTCTTTCGCGCACGTGCTCCAGCACGGTATCCACCGTCACGCGGCCGATCAGCTTGCGCGAGGCATCGATCACCGGCGCGCTCACGAGGTTGTAGCGCTCGAACGCCTCGGCCGCCTCGTCCGCGTCGCTCTCCGGCGCGAACGACACCTTCTCGGGCTCGTAGAGCTTCTCGACCGGGACGTCGGGATTGCTCACGACGAGCTTGGCGAGCGGGACTAGTCCCTTCAGCCGGCCGAAGCGGTCCACCACGAAGAGCGAATCGGTCTGCGCCGGCAGCTCGTCGTAGACGCGCAGGATCTGCAGCGCGTCCTCCACCAGCGCGTCCTCGCGGATGCGCGCGGCCTCGAAGTCCATGAGCGATCCCACGGTTTCCTCGCCATAGGACAGCGCGGCCCGCAGCTGCGCGCGATCCTCGTCGTCGCGCGCCTCGATGATGTCCTGGACGACTTCGTCGGACAGGTCGGGCGCGAGATCGGCCACCTCGTCCGGCTCGAGCTCGCTCGCGGCCGCGACGATCTCGGCGTTGTCCATGTCCGCGAGGAGCGTCTCGCGCACCGAATCCGACGTCTCGAGGAGCACCTCCCCTTCGCGGTCGGGACCGACGAGGCCCCACACCAGCAGGCGATCCTCGAGCGGCAGGCCTTCGAGGACGTGCGCTATGTCGGCGGGATGCAACCGGTCGATGCGCTTCTGCAGGTCGGCGACGTGCTGCTTGTGCACCAGGCCTTCGACGAGCTCGGGCTTGCGCCCGCCCTGCTCGCCTTGCCGGTGCACGAGCCCCTCGACAAGCCTCACTTTCGCGATGACGCGCAGCACCTCGTCCAGGTGCGTCTGCGGCGGTGCGGCGGAGACCTGCTCGCGTTCGTCTTCCTGGGCGCTCATGGAAGCTCGGCCTGCGGCATTCGCGCGAGGATCGTCTGCGTGTGCCGCGCGAGGAAAGCCGTGTTGCGGTTGCGATCGTAGAAGCGCGGATTCGGCACCATGGCGGCGAGCCGGGCGGATTGCTCGGGCGCGAGCGCGATCGCCGCGACGCCATAATAGTGGCGCGCGGCCGCCTCGGCGCCGAACACGCCGTCGCCCCACTCGATCACGTTGAGGTAGATCTCGAGGATGCGGCGCTTGTCCATGACGTGCTCGATCATCACCGTGATCAGCGCCTCCTGACCCTTGCGCAACGCCGAGCGCTCGCCGGAGAGGAAGAGGTTCTTCGCCAGTTGCTGCGATATGGTCGATCCGCCCGCCACGATCCGGCCCTTCTTCAGGTTCTTCTCCCGCGCCTTTTCGATCGCTTCCCAGTCGAAGCCTTCGTGGTCCGCGAATTTCGCATCCTCGGCCACGACGACCGCGCGCTTCAGGCTCGTCGCGACGCGCTCGTAGGGAACCCACGAGTGGCGTAGCTTGGCCTGCGGATCACGCGCGCGCAACTGTTCCATGCGGGCCTGGATGAAGGCGGTGCTCTGGGGATTGTGGTCCTTCCACCACCAGACACGCGCGAGGAAGGAAATCTGGATGACGAGGAACGCGGTGGCGGCCGCGACGGCGAGCCACGCGAGGATGCGCGCGAGCCGCCTCACGCCATGCGCGCCCTGAGCTCCGCCAGCACGGGCCCCGTCTGCGGCCGCACCCCGCGCCACAGCTCGAAGGATTCCGCGGCCTGTTCGACCAGCATGCCGAGTCCGTCGGCGGCCTTCATGCCCGCGGCCATCGCGCGCTCGACGAATGCGCGCGCCCCCGCGCCGTACGCGAGGTCGTATGCGAATGCGCCGGGCGGCAACGCATGCGCGGGCAATGGCAGGGCTTCGCCGCGGGTCGAAGTGGAAGTCGCATTGAGGACGAGGTCGTACCTGTCGCGCAGAATCGCATCGAGCGCCACGCCCTCGATGGGACCGCGATCGCGAAATCGTGCGGCCAACTCGAGCGCGCGCGCCGCGGTCCTGTTGGCGATCACAAGGCAGGCAGGCTTGCACGCGAGAAGCGGCGCGATGATTCCGCGCGCGGCGCCGCCGGCGCCGAGCACGAGGATATGCGCGCCCTCGAGGCGCACGCCCTGGTTGCGCGTGAGATCGGTCACGAGCCCCGCGCCATCGGTGTTGTCCGCTTCGATCGCGCCCCCGCGCGCGACGAGGAAATTCGCCGCGCCCGCGACGATCGCGCGATCCGTCTTCGTCGCCGCGAGATCGAACGCATCGAGCTTGAAAGGCAGGGTCACGTTCGTGCCGCGCCCGCCTTCATCGAAGAATCGCCGCGCCGATTGAGCGAACTGTCCGAGTGGCACTAACAGCGCCGCGTACTCGATCGACTCTTTCGTCGCGCGCGCGAACGCCGCGTGGATCGCGGGCGAAAGGCTGTGGGAGATGGGATTGCCCATCACGGCGTAGCGGTCCATCCCCCTATTTAATAGTATGGCGCTCGCACAGGCGATCCGAAGGCGTATGCTCCGTTCTGGTGCATAAGCTCACGGAAGGCACCACGCCAGTGCGCCGGCATTTCCAAGTCTGCAGTAACCCCAGCGAAGTCAAAGACTTATCGAGATACCCGCGTGGCATAAATTTCGCTATTTCAAGGCCTCGACCGGCCCTTCGAAGCCGCCCCTTCACCAAATCCGAGCACCCCAATCCATCAGGAGAGATCTATGGCAGCAAGCGACGTGTTCAAGACAATCAAGGAAAACGAGGTCAAGTTCGTCGACCTGCGGTTTACCGATACCAAGGGCAAGGAGCAGCACGTCACTGTGCCGTCGAAGGCCTTCAACGATGCGAAATTCACGGACGGGCATTTCTTCGACGGATCCTCGATCGCCGGATGGAAGGGCATCGAAGCCTCCGACATGCTGCTCATGCCGGATCCGGATTCGGCGCGCATGGATCCGTTCTTCGACGAGCCAACGCTCGTGATCTCATGCGACGTGCTCGAGCCCACCACGAAGAAGGGATACGAGCGAGATCCGCGTTCGATCGCAAGGGCCGCGGAGGCCTACCTCAAGAGCTCGGGCCTCGGAGACACCGCGTACTTCGGGCCGGAGCCCGAGTTCTTCATCTTCGACGCGGTCGAGTGGAAGGTCGACATGTCGGGATCGTTCGTGAAGATCTACTCCGAGGAAGCGCCGTGGTCCTCGGACGCGAAGCTCGAGGGCGGCAACCTGGGCCACCGCCCGCCGATCAAGGGCGGGTACTTCCCCGTGCCGCCGGTCGATTCGCTGCAGGACATCCGCTCCGCGATCTGCCTCGCGCTGGAAGAGCAGGGCGTGGAGGTGGAAGTGCACCACCACGAGGTCGCGGCACCGGGGCAGAACGAGATCGGCACCAAGTTCAACACGCTGGTGAAGCGAGCCGACTGGATGCAGATCCTCAAGTACACCGTGCACAACGTCGCGCGATCGTATGGCAAGACGGCGACCTTCATGCCGAAGCCGATCGTGGGCGACAACGGCTCGGGCATGCACGTGCACCAGTCGGTATGGAAGGCAGGCAAGAACCTCTTTTCCGGCGACGGCTACGCGGGCCTGTCGCAGTTCGCGCTCAACTACATCGGCGGCATCATCAAGCATGCGAAGGCGCTGAACGCGATCACGAACCCGGGCACGAACTCGTACAAGCGACTGGTGCCGGGATTCGAGGCGCCGATCAACCTCGCGTACTCGGCGCGCAACCGCTCCGCCGCGTGCCGCATCCCGCTCGTCTCGAGCGCCAACGCGCGGCGCGTCGAGGTGCGCTTCCCGGATCCGACGGCCAATCCGTATCTCGCGTTCGCCGCGATGCTGATGGCCGGACTCGACGGCGTGCAGAACAAGATCAATCCCGGCGATCCGCTCGACAAGAACCTCTACGACCTCGAGCCGGAAGAAGCGGCGAAGGTGCCGCATCCGTGCGCTTCGCTCGACGAGGCGCTGGAGAACCTGGACAAGGACCGCGGCTTCCTCACGCGCGGCGGTGTGTTCACCGACGACATGATCGACGCGTACATCGCGCTGAAGTACGAGGAGGTGCAGCGCTTCCGCATGACCACGCACCCGATCGAATTCGAGATGTATTACTCGGCCTGAGGCGCACAGGAAAACACGACGACGACAAGGGGGCGGCGCGCGCCGCCCCTTTTTCTTGTGCTTTGCGCTTCAGCCAACCACAACCTATTGCGCCAAGGTGTGCGCATCCCATTGATCTTGTTGCTTTTTCCATGACCGCTCCCTATCCTGTCCCTCCCATTCCGCGAAAGGGAGCGCTGAATGAAGATCGTTTGGATAGCAGGCCTCGCCGTTGCGATGAGCAGCGCCGCGTGGGCTCAGACGACGATCTACAAGCACGTCGACGAGAACGGTCGCGTCACCTACACGAACAAGCCCATGAAGGGCGCGACGGTGCTGGAGCTCGATCCCATCACGACGATTCCCGCGACGCCGGCGCTCGCCATTGCTCCTGCTCCCGCGGCGAAAGCCGTCGCGACGCTGGAGCGCCTGGACAAACCGGCCGTGGCAGCGCCGACGCTCGCGTCGATCGATGCGAACATCCAGAGGAAGCGCGACAACGATCGGCGCAAGATCCTCGAGGAAGAGCTCACGCACGAGGAGGACTCGCTCGCCGAAGCGCGCGCGTCGATCTCGCAGGAGCAGCAGAACCCTACGCTCGTCGCCGCAGTGAGGACGATGCAGACGACAGCGGAGCCCAGCCCCGCGCAGCTCGCCGAGATGCGCGGCAACATCGAGAAGGCGTCGGGCCGCATCCGCGGCTTGCAATCCTCCGTCGCCGAGCACGAGAAGAACATCGAGGCGCTCAAGAAAGAGCTCGGCGCGCTGAAGCCCTAGCCTCGCGCAGTCTCCCCTTCCGGCATCTGCGTTCCGCCGACGCGCCAGCCGACGCGGCTGGCGCGCTTGTTGCTTTCTTTTCATGGCGCAGGTCGTGACGCCATACGACGGGCTCGAGCTGCTCAACACCGCCGTGCTCATGCTCGACGAAGGGCTCACAGTGACTTACGCCAATCCCGCAGCCGAAACGCTCTTCGCACAGGCGCGAAAGCAGATGGTCGGCGCGCCCTTCGACACGGCGCTGCCGGGCAACGAGGAGTTCATGCATCGGCTCGCGCACGCGCTCGAGACGCAGGCGGGCTTCAACGACAACGACCTGCTGCTCGAAGTCGAGGGCTATCCGGTCCACCTGCATTGCGTCATCACCCCGGCCGAGACGGGCGAGGCGCGCCTCGTGCTGGAATTCCGCGAGCTGCAGCAGCAGCTGAAGATCGCGCGCGAGGCGAAGATGCTCGAGCAGCAGCAGGCCAACCGCGAGCTCATCCGCAACCTCGCGCACGAGATCAAGAACCCGCTGGGCGGAATCCGCGGCGCGGCGCAGCTTCTCGAGCGCGAGCTGCCCGACGCGGAGCTGCGCGAATTCACGCAGGTGATCGTGAAGGAAGCCGACCGCCTGCAATCGCTCATGAATCGCCTCCTTACGCCCAATCGCCTGCCGCAGATCGAGCAGGTCAACATCCACGAGGTCATGGAGCACGTGCGCACGCTGCTCCACGCGGAATTCCCCGAAGGGCTCGAAGTGAAGCGCGACTACGACACGAGCCTTCCGGAGATCACCGGCGACAAGGAGCAGCTCATCCAGGCGATCCTCAACGTGGCTCGCAATGGCGCGCAGGCGACCGGCGGCCTGGGTGAAATCCGCATGGTCACGCGCATCGCGCGGCAGGTGACGATTGCCCGCATGCGTTACCGCCATGCGATCGCGGTCTCGATCGAGGATGACGGGCCGGGGGTGCCGCCGGATCTCGCCGATCGCATCTTCTATCCGCTGGTGAGCGGCCGGCAGGGCGGCACGGGCCTGGGCCTGTCGCTTGCCCAAAGCTTCGTGAGCCAGCACCACGGCCTCATCGAGTTCGACAGCGAGCCGGGGCGCACGCGGTTCACGCTGCTGTTGCCCCTTCGCACGCCGGCAGAGACGCCGCAATGAATCCCGTCTGGATCATCGACGACGACCGCTCGATCCGCTGGGTCTTCGAGAAGGCGCTCGCGCGCGAGGGCATCGCGCACCGTACCTTCGGCTCCGCCCTCGAGGCGCTCGACCGCGTGTCGCAGGAAGCGCCGCAGGTCGTGGTGAGCGACATCCGCATGCCGGGCCTGTCGGGACTCGAGCTCATGCAGCAGCTGCGCGCGAAGCTGCCCGCGACGCCGGTGATCATCATGACCGCGTACTCGGATCTCGAGAGCGCGGTGGCCGCGTTCCAGGGCGGCGCATTCGAATACCTGCCCAAGCCCTTCGACGTGGACCACGCGATCGAGCTCGTGCGCCGCGCGATGGAGGAGGGGCGGCGCCACGGTGAGGCGCCGGTCGAGGTCGAGGAAGCTCCGGAGATCCTCGGGCAGGCGCCGGCGATGCAGGAAGTCTTCCGCGCGATCGGACGCCTCGCGCAGTCGCACGCGACGGTGCTCATCACGGGCGAGTCGGGAACGGGCAAGGAGCTCGTGGCGCGCGCACTCCACCGCCACAGCCCACGCGCGGCGAAATCGTTCATCGCGATCAACACGGCCGCGATCCCGAAGGACCTGCTGGAGAGCGAGCTCTTCGGCCACGAGCGCGGCGCCTTCACCGGTGCGCAGGCGATGCGCCGGGGCCGCTTCGAGCAGGCCGAGGGCGGCACGCTCTTCCTCGACGAGATCGGCGACATGCCGTCGGACCTGCAGACGCGCCTGCTGCGTGTGCTGTCCGACGGCCAGTTCTATCGCGTCGGCGGCCACACGCCGCTCGCGGCGAACGTGCGCGTGATTGCGGCCACGCACCAGGAACTCGAATCGCGCGTGAAGCAAGGCCTCTTCCGCGAGGACCTCTTCCACCGGCTCAACGTGATCCGCCTTCGCCTGCCGGCGCTGCGCGAGCGGCGCGAGGACGTGCCCGCGCTCGCGCGCCATTTCCTCGCCAAGAGCGCGCGCGACCTGGGCGTCGACGGCAAGCGCCTCACCGAGGGCGCCACCCAATTCCTGCAGGTCCAGGATTGGCCGGGCAACGTGCGCCAGCTCGAGAACGTTTGCCACTGGCTCACCGTGATGGCGCCGGGCCAGATCGTCGACGTGAAAGACTTGCCGCCCGAAGTGCGCGGCGAGAACACCGCGGCAAGCGCTCCGGATGACGGGGATTGGCGGCGCCTGCTCGAGCGCGAGGTCGCCTCACGCCTGGCCCGCGGCGAATCGGACATCGCCGATCCGCTCACGCGCGACTTCGAAACCGTCCTCATCTTGAAGGCGCTCCAGCACACGGGCGGGCGCCGCATCGAGGCCGCGGGGCTGCTGGGCATCGGGCGCAACACGCTCACCCGCAAGGTGCAGGACCTGAAGATCGATACGAAGGACTAGCCTCGCCGTCAGCCGTTATAGCGGTCAACGGCATAGTTGATCGGCGTGCCGGGCGGCACCGGACACGAGGCCTTCACTGCAGCGCAGGCTCGCTTCCGCTGCCCCCGCCACCGCCACCGCATCCGCTCGAGATCG
>Ga0209131_1000511_pt1 | contig 27907 bp, 22 predicted proteins | sample GraSoi_2013_40cm_FD_185826 | JGI IMG/M metagenome (GOLD analysis project Ga0209131, IMG submission 185826) | Grasslands soil microbial communities from the Angelo Coastal Reserve, California, USA - Sample 9_17_2013_40cm (SPAdes) (version 2) | ecosystem: Environmental > Terrestrial > Soil >... | reverse complement strand
TAGTCAAGTAAAAAGTGAACCGCCGGCTCGTTGCCGTGCGTCGCCGTGCTCACAAGCACCAAACGACTTACGCGTTGGGGGTACGAGAGTGCAAGTTCCTGTGCGACCAGCGTGCCCATCGAGTGACCGACCATAACGGCTCGGCGGATGTGGCGAGCGTCCATGAACGCAATAATGTCACGCGCAAAGTCAATTGGCTCAAAGCAGCTCTGGGGTGCAGCCGGGCATTTGGCATCGGATGGCAGCGATGTCTCCCCATGACCGCGCAGATCCGGCACGATAATGTCGAGGTCTGGCGACAAACGATGAAGCGTTGGCAGCACGAGCGACCACGAGCTGCTCGCGTCCGTATAGCCGTGCAACAGGAACACCGCAAGTCCGTCGCTCGGGCCGACCTCCAGGTAGCGCATCGTGATACCCGTTGATAACTGGATACTGCACTTGGGAAGGTAAATGTCAGAGCAATTAGCAGGACCATTCGCCGCCGCAGGCGAGACGCCCGCGACAGATACCATGAGCACGAACAACAATAAAACATAGGGCAATTTGGAAAAACGGATTTGTTTCATTTTTTCTCCTTTGGGTTTAGGTTGAATGTTTGTACAATTGAACCAAAATACAGGATTTCCCATAATGCGAAAAGTGATACCAATTCCGATACAAGCAATCATCATGCGACAGATAAAATCTCCTTCTGGTGAAGCGCTTGGAAAATACCGCTTCAGAAGTCAGCTGAACAGGTTATGCAGCTGCTTTTTTCATTTGATCTGCAACCTTCTGAAATTGTTCCAGATGTTTATGCCAGTGCATCAAGCCATGAAGAAAGGCTGTTGGCGCATTGACTTTCATCCAGCTCAACTTTTCCGGCATGATGCGCAGCGTTTCCATGTGCGGCTGGTCTGGCCAGGTGTCCAGGTAGGCCAGGCCCATCCGGCGGCATTCTTCCAGGCGCGCGATGATTTCCGGGCGAGTTGACACCAGGTGCCAATCCGGCTCGTAGCGCAGTCTCTCTTCGATAGCGATACCGCGCGCTAACAGCGAACTGAATGCAGCCCCCTCTTCGAAAGAAGCAGTGGCATGCAGCACCAGATGAGCCAGGCTCCAGCCCTCATGGCGTTCTGCTTCACTGGCATGCGGGTCATCGGCTTCGGGGTCGTCAGGGATACGAAAGAGTTGTTCATCGGACGCGCTATTGATAATTTGCAAAGTGAAGTCCACATAGCTATGGACGGCTGCCCGTAGATCGTCAGGGCTGAACTTCATCGCAAAATCTATCGGGAAGATTTCCCTTTTAAATAAGGGTTGAAAGTCAATAAGCATATCGGCTCCTTGTGGTTTTGTTGTTGTGAGAAATTATTCGAACATGTCTGTTAGCAGTTCCTCAGATGGCATATCAACCATCAATAGACCAATGTTTGCTAATAGCAGCGAATAAAGTTTGCAAGTAAAAGAAAGACAGGCCAGAATTTTTGAGAACATCGTCAACTCCTTTGTGTTGGATGTTCCCAATATAAAATATTCCGGGGGTGAATGTCTCCCCCCTGGCAAGGGGGAATCGAGGGTGAAATTCGACAAACTCAGTGGTATAACAGAATGAGACTCCCTTTTGGCCACGCAAAGGAAAGATTCATGCGCGATGATGATCGATCGCTCGAACCGTTTACCCCACGCGAGCAGGATATTTTGGGCTATCTTGTTGATGGGCTGAGTAATGACCAGATGGCAGAACGGCTGGTTCTTTCCCGCGCTACCGTCAAGTGGTATGTAAAACAAATCTATCGCAAGTTGAACGCTCATAATCGCGAGCAGGCAATCGCCAGCGCGCGTGAGCGCGGCCTGGTGAAACATGCGGAAACTTTCGATACTGAAAAAATAAACCTGGGGGTGCAGTACATTAATCCGTTGCCACAGGATGTTTCCATCCGCTACATCGGCTACGAGGAAAAAAACGCAAAGCTTGTCGAGTTGCTCAACCAACGCGCAAAATTGATCAGTATCAACGGGCGGGCCGGTTCGGGAAAAACCGGATTAGTATGTAAAGTGCTGGCGGAGTTAAAAAACAATCGGGAACTGGATGGCATCGTTTGCCTGAGCGCCGTCAGCACAGGCATCAGCCTGGAGCGTATCCTGCTTGACCTGGGAAAGCTGCTGACAGATGCAGACCAGGCGGTGATGGAATCGGTGGCGCGCAGTAGTGAGTTGGATGCTGCTCAAAAAATCAACATCCTGCTGGAAAAAATTTCGCGGCAGCGCGTCATTCTGCTGTTGGACAATCTCGAAACCCTGCAAGACTCGCAGACAGGCGCGCTGATGGATGCGGGGATGCAGTTGTTTATCGAAAAAGCGCTCGAGCAGAGCAGCGCCATCAGCCTGTTGATTACCAGCCGCGAACCGCTGGCCTTGCCGCGCGCGCTGAAAACCTGGGAACATCTGATTTCTTTGGAAGATGGTTTGTCCACCGAAGACGCAGTCGCCTTGCTGCGAAAATTCGACCCATCTAGCTTGACAGAACTGCATACTGCTTCACAATCAAGGCTAAATGACATTGCTGAAAAGCTTGGGGGCTTTCCGCGCGCGCTGGAAGCGCTTGCCGGCATGTTGCTGGGAGACCCGCTACTGCGCCTGGATGACCTGACGAAAAATTTGTCGTCCGTTCATGGCGAATTGAGCGCGGTCGTAGTACAACAAGCGCTGGCGCATCTGGAGCTTAATGCGATGCGCGTCTTGCAGGCGCTTGCCATTTACAACAAACCCGTCAGTTTTGATGCGTTTTCTTTTTTGGTCTCCCCTTTTTTCGACGAGTCCACGCTGCGTCAGGTCGTCGGACGCCTGATGCACGCCTGTTTCATCAAGTCGAACCGGGATGCGCAGCAGTTTGGGCTTCACCCGATTGACCAGGAATATTGCTACGACAGTATTCCGCAAGGCAGTCTTGCTGACGGTGCCAAGCAGCTCTTGCCATTTACACGTTGCGCACTGCACCTACGCGCCGCGGAGTATTTCCACTCCCAAGCGCTGCCGGCATCCGAATGGAAACAGGTCACCGACCTCCAGCCGCAACTGAATGAATTCAAACACCGCGTAGCAGCCGGGGACTACGATGGCGCTGCTCGAACCATACTCGTTTTAGACCAGGATTATCTGTGGGAGTGGGGGCAAAAAGAACTGTTACAACAGTCGTATGCCATGCTCAAAGGGAAGACGAACGATCCCCGCTTGAGCCAGCAAGTTAACCGTAGGGCTGCCTGGCAAAAATTCCACGCATCCCAGGCAGAAGCCGACAGTGAATTTGAAGCGCAACTGGAGTTTGCCCGCGCCAGTGGAGATGCTCTTGGAGAGGCGGATGCTTTGGACGATCTGGCCCAAACCTGCCGACGCAATGGCCGGGATTTACCGCGCGCCTTTGCGCTTCATCAGCAGGCGCTGGGAATCTACCGCAGCCTTGGGAATTTACGGGGCGAGGCAAATGCGCTCGGGGGCATGGCCGCCGTTCTGAATTTTCGTATGGATAGCGACCCGGAAGAAACAATTAATATACTGGAAACCGCCATCGAAATTCAGCGCGGGTTGGGCAACGCCAACAGCCTTAGTTTTTTGTTGGCCAGTCTTGGAACCGCCTATGAAGACCTGGGCTTGTATCAGAAATCTCTCGAAACCACTCAGGAGGCTGTCCGATTGGCGGAAGAAAATCACGGCACCGAGGCGCTCATCCGCGGCATGTTCAGGCTAATGTTTGTCTACGGCGACCTGGGGGACGATGCTAACGCACTTTACTATGCACAAGCAGCAGCTGCCTGCGCCAATGAAATCTCAGGCAATCAGGCAACACCACTCTCGATCATTGCCCAAAGCTCTCTCGGCTTTGCGCGCGGAAATTCTGGCGACCTGCCGAACGGGATAAAACTGCTAAACGAAACCATCCTAGCAGCCGGTAACCAGCCAATAGCGCGTTTGAGCCGCGTTATTCTAAGCCAATTCTTACTGCTGAGCAAAGAATTCCAGCAGGCGCGCAGCCTTCTTCCTCCTCAGTTGTTAAGACCCAATGTTTTTCTGCTCAGTGCCTCTGCCCCCTGGGTGGGTATCCTGCTGATACGGGTGGGCGAAACCGAGGCTGCGCTGGCATTTTTCAGCGAAGCCATAGAAATCACGCGGCACGCAAGTTACAACATTCCGGCTGCTTATTTCGCCGCCCTCGCACATGCCGGATTGGCCGTATTACAAAACGATCCCGACTCTGCCAGTAGGTCCGCCGGGGCCTATCAAGAAATCACCTCACGCGCCAACTCAATCTGGAGAACCCGTCAACACCTGGCGCTGATCAACTTGTTGATTGAAACTCCCGGGGGAGGCATACTCGAGCCTGTGCGAGCAATTCTCGCATCTACTCAACATTCACCCTTTGAATATAATGCCCGCGGCTAAGAATTGCGCTTCTCCACCCGATAAAAAGCGCTTGAATTCAACGCGAAAGAGCAACAGACTGTTCAAAGAATTCATGAATATTTATGACTTATCCCAGCATCACCTTCGGCCTGTATTGCAACGCCTCCGCCAGGTGCGGCGTCTGGATGGCTTCACTCCCTGCCAGATCGGCAATCGTGCGCGAGAGTTTCAATATGCGGTGATAGGCCCGCGCCGAGAGCTGCAACTGGCTCATGGCCGCCTTGATCAAACTCTCCCCGGTTTCATCCAGCTTGCAAAACTTGCGGACTTCGGCCACGCGCATGTCGGCGTTACATACCAGGGCCGTGCCCGCGAAACGTTCTCGCTGACGCTGGCGGGCAGCCTCCACTCGTTTGCGAATATCCGCCGAAGATTCCCCTAGCCGGTCGCTACTCAGTTTTTCATAATCCACCCTGGGCACTTCGATGTGGATGTCAATCCGGTCCAGCAGCGGGCCGGAGATGCGCTTCTGATATTTGGTGACGGTGGAGTGTGCGCAGGTGCAGGGTTTAAGCTGGTCGCCGTAATAACCGCAAGGGCAGGGATACCCGCAATTGGGCAAATTTTTCGTGCGAGATGAGGGACAGAAAGATAATTTTAAAATCCTATTTCAAAGCTAACGCACTGTAAAAGGTGATTTTCGCAAGTTGATAATCTGTTTTAATAAGAAGAATTGACATCAGACTGTCTAAAAAGCCCAAAAATAATTGCAGCGACTACCAAAGCTGGTAGTCGCTGCAATCGTTACCATCTATGGATGGTGGTGAAATGGATATCCCTTACGGTACAGAGTACCCCACAATCAACTGCGGACGGTCAGCCATTGCTGCATTGCCGCTGTAAAAACTCAGATAATCAGCCAGCCCGTCATCGTTGTCGTCCTTTACAAAGCGAAGGCGGAACTGCGTCAGGCCCGTCTTGTTGACTTTGGCAAAGGCAGTGTTCAAAACGTTGGCGCTGTACCAGGCTCCAGATGGGGTACTGCCAAATGTGGCGGCCAGCAGTTTGCAGTTGGAGGCATTGTTGTAGTTGAAGTCGCTGACCTGTAACGAGTTGGTTGCGCCAAAGAAGAGTTTGCAGACATCCACTTTCAAACCCTGCCCCCAGGCGAAGGGATTGTTGTTACCGGTCAAAAACCCGGTGGCGGGACGTTTGATCCTGATCGTGACACTGGCGATCGTGGCATTATCGGGAATGGAAGTAGTATTGAAAGAAAGGATGGAGCGGTACTGTTTATCGGCTGCCGCATCGCCCAGGAGCAAGGTGGCGGCAGCGGCGTTGAGCGTGCCGCCCAGGTTGCTGGTTTCACTCGATTCGAGTATCCAGCCATCTTGCGCGCCGGTGGAGTTGAGTGTAAGCGTGACAGTTTTGTCGATTGTGTAGACTTCTCCGGTTGTGAATGGCAGGCTGGCTAGCGAGTTCGCTGCCAGGTCGGTAACCGTTGCGGTGTTGGGGATGTCCATGCGGATGGTTCCGTTGCCGGAACCGGTGTTGACGCTGATGGTGTAGACTGCGCCCGAGCCGCTGACCCCGCTGACGGCTGGGCCCGTCACGCCAGTGCTGGTCAGGCTAAAGTCGCCGACATCCACACCGCTGACGGGTTCGGAGAAGGTCACCGTAAAGTTGACGCTGGCGGCTTTGGTGGGGCTGGCGTTTGCGCGCAGGCTGGAGACCACCGTCGGTGGAACGACATCTGCGGCTGTAGCGCCACCCCAGAAACCGCCAGCCAGAGAGTAAATTCCGCCGCTGGATGTTCCGGCATCTGGCTGGCCGATATTGCCGCCCACGCCATAGACGCCGCCCACGCTGGATGTCACGCCGCCGCCGTCGACCGACCACCAATCCAGGTTGTAGCCTGCCAAGGCGAGAGCGCTGGTGACGCCCACCAGCACGCCAGCAATAACGAGGAGCAAAAGAGAGAGAAGTATTTTAGGTTTCATGGCTCATCTCCCGGTTAGGGGCAGGTGTTGGCAAAGAAGGCGTAGGCCTCATCGTATACCCCGGCGCAGGTCAGGATGCCCAAATTGAGCGCCACACCGCCGTCCAGTTGTGAGGCGCCGACGAGAGTGGTGAAACTGGTGTCGTTCAGGATGGTGTTGGTACTACCGCTGATCTGCGAATTGTTCACCAGCACGGTATAAGAACCAATGGCAGCATGGTTATAGATGCCGTAATTGTGCGCTCCGCTGGTGGCGCGCAAGATGCTGTTGTTAATCGTCGGCGAGGAGGCTTCGTTATATACAGCATTGTTATCTGCCCCGCCTGATGCGCTGGCGGTGACATTCGTCAATCTTGGCGAGGATAGGTTGTCGTTGTAGATACCATAGCTGCCGAAAGTTCCCCCCGATGCGTTGACGGTAACGTGGGTCAGTCGCGGCGCGGCGCTGTTGTTGTAAATGCCAATCGCGCCCAAATTTCCGCCGGTGTTCTCGACGGTTAAAAAGCGCAGTTCGGCACTGTTCGCGCCTATTAGCGTCCCGGTGTCCTTCGTGGCGCTGCCGGTGAAAGTGATTTTGGTGGTCAATTCACCCGCGCCTTCGATATCCACGAAGGGCTTCATCGTTACCTGCTCGGTATAGACGCCCGGCGCAACATAGACCAGATACGGGTTGTTCGCGCTGGCATCAGTGATGCTGTTGAGCGCGGCGGTGATGGTTGTGAAGTCTCCGCCGCTCTTGGCCACGACCTTGATATTTTGGTATGAAGCGCCATTGTCCACGCCATCGGCAAAACCGCCGGGCATACCGCTGATACCACTCCAGGGGGCTTTTAATGCATACAAAGCATAGGGGGTCGCGCTCAATGGTTGGCGCGGGGTGAGCGTAGTATAAGCGCCCACGCTGGCGCCCGCGCGCACACCGATCTCCAGGTACAACGGCGTACCATCGAAGACATTGCCAAAATCCAACTGCACCGTGAACAAGCCTTTGGTGACGGCTACATCATTCTGGGAGACGGCGCTACCCACCTGACTGCCGCCGCTCAGGGCGTCGTACAGCTTGAACTCAAGATCGTAAGGGCCATTGGCAGGTACACCGGCATCGCTCAGATTGCCCTGATAGGTGAAGCCCGTACCAAGCGGGGCGTCAAGCGAGCGCGCCGAGGCAGTGCCGCTGATCATCAGAATCACCAGCAAAACAGAGAGTATGCTAAAAGCTGATTTTTTTGTGAACATGGAAAATCTCCTGATAACAAATCTGATATCTCTCCGCAAAGTGGTTGTATGGCTTTTCCTATCATTTTGGAGAGTGAGAGCATGTGTAGAACGGCGATAGCGCTCTTTTCCTCGCTTTTAGGGCTGGTGAATCAGAATGGCGTGCCCAGGCTCGGCAATTATTTGGTGGATGTTGTCGGGATAGTTCGTCCGAAAGAGAATTCGCGTTGGCTGTCCTCGCTCGATAAAACTCGCAATGTCGAGCGCGACCGCGTCTGGCGCCTCCGACAGAAGGCCATGCCCCAGGTCGGTCTGCCCGCCCGTCTCTGGGGCTGGCAGCACGCCATACTGCTTCCACCAGAACGAACCCTTGTCCGTAGCCGCCGCGGTGAGACTTTCGATCAGAGTCTGCTCGATAGCGCGCGAAAACACATTATCCTGTACACCCCAGAGTACGAGTGTTGGCACGGTCAGGTGCTTGAGGCGCTCCGTGTTGTCGGCCGCCGCGATTGCTTGCAGCGCACCGATCCACGTTCCCAAAGGTGTCGCTGCTACCTCGGGGCGGATTTGATCGAGGAACGACGGTGCTGCAATGCTGGAGGTGACCCACTGGTTCTCGATGAAATTCTCGTAATCAGGGGCGGCAACGGCTGGCGAAAGCGCGTACACATCCGCGGGCCATGCATATCCCTGCGCCGTGAACGCGGACTGCCAGGCACCCTCAATCACATAGTCAAGTAAAAAGTGAACCGCCGGCTCGTTGCCATGCGTCGCCGTGCTCACAAGCACCAAGCGGCTTACACGTTGGGGGTACGAGAGTGCAAGTTCCTGTGCGACCAGCGTGCCCATCGAGTGGCCGACCATAACAGCTCGGCGGATGTGGCGAGCGTCCATGAACGCAATAATGTCACGCGCAAAGTCAATTGGCTCAAAGCAGCTCTGGGGTGCAGCCGGGCATTTGGCATCGGATGGCAGCGATGTCTCCCCATGACCACGCAGATCCGGCACGATAATGTCGAGGTCTGGCGACAAACGATGAAGCGTTGGCAGCACGAGCGACCACGAGCTGCTCGAGTCCGTATAGCCGTGCAACAGGAACACCGCAAGTCCGTCGGTCGGACCCACCTCCCGATATCGCATCGTGATACCTGTTGACAGATGGATACTGCACTTGGGATGGCTAAGGTCAGAGCAATCAGCAGGACCATTCGCCGCCGCAGGCGAGGCGCCCACGACAGATGCCATGAGCACGAACAACAATAAAACATAGGGCAATTTGGAAAAACGGATTTGGTTCATTTTTTCTCCTTTGGTGAATAAGATGGAATGTTTGTATAATTGAACCAGAATGCGAGATTCCCGATAATGCGAAAAGCGATACCAGTTCCGATACAAACGATCAAGCCGTGACAGATGAAGTCTTCTTTGGCAAACGGCTTCGGAAGTCTCATTAGTTATTGCGTGAATACTACGCTGTCAAGAATGCTTTGAATTTCTTGTTGCAGTTCTGGAACCGCGCTGAAGGTCTTTCCTGTCGGCGCAATCATGAAGATGAGCACGCGTTCTCCCTTAACATTGTCAAGCAATATGAATCTCCAATCTCCATCGCTTGTGAGAATATTCCAGGTCAGACCAAAAGTCTTTTTGTTGATTTTCGTATTAGGTGTTGCATCGATCTGCCCACCGCTGATCCCCCCCACCGTCACTTGAGTCGGCTCGCCGGTTTTGAAGTCGGGATCTGACTGAATCCAGGACATGAAATCATCAGGAAAGGGAATTAGATTTCCACCAACAGGATCGACGAGTTGCGCAGTGGTGACTATGTTGAAAACAATCGGCATTTTCCCGTTGTCGAGGTATAAATCGTGAAGCAAATCTTCCTCAACATGCCAATCTGAACCGAAGCTGATGCTCGTGATAAGTTTGAATGTTTTGGGTGAGAACGTCGTCAGTGCTTGAACAGGAGCAATGGTCGAGGGTATAGTAGCAGATGCAGACAGTTGGATTTGACCGATCTTGTTGCCCTGCTGTTCTGTGAACCAGAGATTACCATCTGGACCGGCGGTGATGTGGTATGGCACGCTAGCAGTAGTCGGGACTTGAATCTTAGTCAGTTGGCCGTCAGTGGTCATGCGTCCGATTTCTGTCGAACCATAGCCTGTGAACCAGAGAGCACCGTCTGCGCCCGAGGTAATTCCCACCGGACCCATGCCCGCGGCATCGAATGTTGTGATCTTGCCATCCGTGCTGATACGCCCAATCTTGTTCGCGTCGTGCATCGTGAACCACATCACCATGTCAGGTCCCACGATCATACGCAGGGCTCCACTACTAAAGTCTGGCAAGGCATATTCGCTCAATTTGCCATCGAGCGTGATACGCCCGATTTGATTGGCGCCCTTTTCGACAAACCAGAGTGCGCCATCCGGACCAACGACCATCCCCACCGGAAGGCTTCCTGCTTCGGGTAGCACGTACTTGGCGGCGACCTTGCCATCCATCGTCAGCTTGACGATGGCATTCACGGCGCTGGAAGTCACCCACAATGCGCCGTCGGGTCCGGCAACAATGGTACGGATGGGAAAGTCCTGCTCTTGCGTAGGTTTGAACTCATCAGGTAATTTGTATTCTGTCACTTGTCCTGAAGTTGTGATGCGTCCGATTTGATTGGCTAAATCTTCATTGAACCATAATGCGCCATCCGGACCGACCGCGAGGAATCCCTGATCCGTATCAATCGCGCGAGCGGTTGGCACAGGATATTCGGTGACAATGCCATCGGTGGAGATGCGCCCGATCTTGTTGACTGCCGTCTCGACAAACCAGAGTGCGCCATCGGGTCCCGCCACAATTCCGCCGGGTTCGGAAGCTGAGGTCGGAAGATTGTATTCAACGACCTGCGGATTCGGCGCTTGAGTGGGAGCAAGGGTTGGGGGCACAGTAGATGGGATGATAGTGGGGGCAGGTGGCGTTGCTGTCGCAGACGCGCAAGCCGCGAGCAAAACACTTACGAGCATCAAAACTGAGACGATCAATTTACGAGCATTCATTTTATGTCCTTTGATGAATTTATTTTGCCGAACAAGCGCCGAGCCTTCAGACGCCTGCTCGAGTGCTGCAAAATTGCTATTCTTCGGCTTTAGGGCTTTGAAAACACGACCGTATCCAGCACCTTCTGAGATGCTTCCACTCCTGCCTTGAAATCTGCGGCAGCCAAATCATCGCCGCCGGTATTCATGATTAAGACACGTTCACCGTTGACATCCTCCAGGAGGATAAAACGGTAATACTCACCTTTCCTACAATTCCATCTTGTACTGGAAAGGAATAACCAGTTTCTCTTACTGCCACAGTCCGGGGTAGCATTGGTATTGATCTGGATCCCTTGAAATCCACCAACGACAATAGGTTGAGTTTCCACAACAGGGAATAGACCGTGAGATTGGATCCAGCTGACAAAGTCATTGGGAAACGGTACCTCCGAAAACGAAGTCATCGGGTCAGCGATCTTTGCATTTTTCACAATGATGAAGGCAGTATCCACATAATTCTCTTTGGTCACCAGTGTAACCACATCGGGATACTCCTCCGCAACAGACCATTCGGGGCTTAAACTAATGCTCATGGGAAGCTTGAAGATTTCAGATGAAAATATCGTCTTGCCTGGAGCGGGAACAATGGCTGGGGCCGCAGTCGGCGGGATGGCAGTTGGGGCAGGCGGCGTTGCCGCTGGCGCGCAGGCTGAGAGCAATATACTTACGAGCATCAATACTGGAACGAGCAATTTTCGAGTGTTCATTATTTCTCCTCTGTCTAATGCGAAGAAGATTTTCTTCACACGAATATCCTAGCATCCACGTTCAAGGAAAACCTGACATTTCCCGCCAAAGCGACAAACTGGGGTCTAAGCTATTGCTTTTGAATTTGCAAAGACATACAATGCAATCAGATTACAGACAGCCATTATCAGGAGCTCCATGCCCAATCAACCCTTCTCCCAGGAATCATTTCAAACGTTTGGTGAATTATTGAAATATCTTCGCCGACGCGAACATCTAACGCAACTTGAACTTTCCATCACCGTTGGTTATAGCGAAGCGCAGATCGGTCGCCTCGAAAAGAATCAACGCCGGCCCGATCTCATTGCATTGAGAGCACTTTTCATGCCCGCTTTGCACATTGAAAATGAGCCTGAGCTCACGGAGCGCCTGCTTGAATTGGCAAAGTCTGCAAAACAGGAGGATGCGCCCGCGCCAGGCTTTGCTCCATACAAAGGATTATTGTTTTTTGAGGAAGCTGATTCAGATCTGTTCTTTGGACGAGAGACGCTAACTGCACATCTCACACAGCGGGTAACTAATCTCGCCACGGACTCGTCTTCGCGTCTATTGGCTATCGTCGGTGCTTCGGGAAGCGGCAAATCATCACTTGTGCGCGCTGGGTTGATGGCCGCTCTCAAAAGTTCTGGTTGGGATGCACATGTCTTCACACCAGGCGCCAATCCACCAAAAGCGTTGGATGGTCCTCTCGGTCTGATTCAAACTGCTGGAAAGTCTGAGCGAATTCTGATCCTTGTTGATCAATTCGAGGAGACCTTCACGCTATGCCGCGATGAAGCGGAGCGGACCACATTCATTGAAAGGTTGCTCGAGTGCGCTCAGGATAAAGCAAACAAAGTAGCCGTCGTGATTGCCCTGCGCGCGGACTTTTATTCACATTGCGCGCAATACCCGCTCTTGCGTCAGGCTGTGGCAGCCGAGCAGGAATATATCGGGCAGATGACTACTGACGAATTGCGCCGCGCTATCGAAGAACCCGCCAAGCATGGTAGCTGGGAATTCGAGCCGGGACTTGTCGATGTATTGCTGCAGGATATTGGCGCGCAAGGCACAAGCGAACCGGAGCCCGGTGCGTTGCCATTGCTTTCGCACGCACTGCTAGCCACATGGGAGCGTCGCCGCGGCAGGGTCTTTACAAGAGATGGCTATCACGCATCAGGCGGCGTGCGCGGCGCCATCGCCGAGACCGCCGAGAGCGTTTTTACCGATCAACTCAACCAGCAGCAGCAGGAGCTTGCGCGCGATGTATTCCTGCGTTTGACCGAGTTGGGAGAAGGCACGGAAGATACTCGCCGCCGGGCGGCATTGAACGAATTGGTGCGTCAATCTGCAGAAGTGACTGAGTTGCGCGCCGTGTTGAACACGCTGGCAGAGGCGCGCCTAATTACATTGAACGAGGATAGCGCCGAGGTCGCACATGAAGCGTTGATCCGCGAATGGCAGCGGCTCCACGAATGGCTGACCGAGGATCGCGAAGGCCTGCAACTGCATCGTCACCTCACCGATTCGGCGCACGAATGGGAAGCGCGCGGGCGCGATACAAGTGAGCTATATCGCGGCGCGCGCTTGGCGCAGATCCGCGAGTGGAGTGGGACAAACGAAAGCAGCCTGAACGAATCAGAACGATCTTTTCTCGAAGCATCCATTGAGCAGGAAGAGCATGATTCCTTGGAACGTGAGGCACAGCGCCAGCGCGAACTCGACGCTGCACAGAAACTGGCATCGACAGAACATCGTACCGCAAGACAATTACGCCAACGAGCGGTCTTTCTAACTGGTGCATTTGTGCTGGCAATTGTGCTGGCAGGTGTTGCATTCTTATTTAGCAGGCAAGCCATAGCGAATGCTAAAATGGCGCAGGATGAGCAACAAGTCGCATACGAGCGTGAGTTATCAGCATCAGCAGTTAACAACTTGTCAGTTGATCCAGAGCGAAGTATCCTGCTCTCCTTAGAGGCAGTCGACATAAGCATCAAGAATGGACAGCCCGTTTTGATCGAAGCGCAGGATGCACTGCATCGTTCCGTTCAGACGTCGCGCGTGCTGGCCACACTGCCTGGCCAGACCCAACCAGTTGACGGCATCGCATATAACCATGCCGATACCCGACTTGCATCGATCAGTAATGACGGCACGCTGATAATTTGGGACGCCAGCACGGATAAAGAGTTGCTCACACTTCAGGCTGGTATCCCAAACGTTAACCTTGCTCGCAAGATCAGTTTCAGCCCCGATGACAAACGCCTGGCTACACCGGCGGGCGAACATAGTGCCAAAGTTTGGGATGTTGCATCCGGCAAAGTGCTGCTAACGTTAGCGGGGCACGCCAACGAAGTGACGTCCGTGAGCTTCAGCGCGGATGGAAGCCGCATCGCCACTTCAAGCGCGGATGGAACATCCAAGATCTGGGATGCGGCGACCGGCGAGGAATTGCTGGCCCTGACAGGGCAGAATGAATCTGTTAACGACATCGCCTTCAGCCCGGATGGGACATACCTGGCGACTGCGGGCGAAGACAGTGCAGCGATGATTTGGGATGCCGCCTCAGGTAAGGCCCTATATACCTTGCCTTCTGTTAGCGGAGTCACAAGCGTCGCTTTCAGCGTGGATGGGAAAACACTAGCGACCGGCGGATATGATGCCACCTGGAAGCTTTGGGATGTTGCAACGGGTCAAAAGATATTTTCGGCCTATGGTCATGCGAGCAACGTAGTTGATATTTCATTTGATCCAAGCGGAACACGCGTCGCTACCGCGGACGAAGACGGAACTACAAAAATTTGGGATGCCGCCACCGGAAGCGAACTGCTCACCCTCGCCGGTCATACGAGTGGCGTGCTAGGGCTTGCCTTCAATACCGCTGGCACACGTTTGGCCACAACCAGTCGGGATGGGACGATCAAGATCTGGGATGTGTCACCTACAGCCGGCAGCGATTTGCTGAATTTCGCCGGGCACACGGATCGTGTGTGGAGTGTGGCCTATCGACCCGATGGAAAACAATTGGTAACTTTGAGTCAGGATGGCACGGTCAAAATCTGGGATGCAGTTAGCGGAAAGGGATTGCTGAACATCGCCCTTCCAAACCTGATTAGTGGTACGGGATATGAGCCTCCCGGAGGTGTAAGTTATAGTCCCGATGGCAAACAGTTGGCTATTAATGATGTCAATACAACGAAAATCGTTGATGCCTCAAGCGGCGCTGAAATTCTCACACTGCCACATTTCAAAAGCGCCACGGTGGATGTTGTCTTCAGCCATGATGGAACCCAACTCGCCGTCGCCAGCCAGGATGGGACGATGGGAATCTATGACAGCAGCACAGGTAAGATGCTTATTCAGTTCCCGACAAGTTCCGCATATATTCAACGGATTGCATTTAGCCCCGATGGCAAACGCATCGCCTCAGCAGGCGAAGGCGGCGTTGATGTATGGGATGTAGCTACAGGCAAGAAACTGCTAACCTACAGCGGGTACAGTAATGGAGGCCGCAATAGTGGCATTGCATTCAGTCCCGATGGAAAATGGATCGCCACCTCAAGCAATGATGCAACCATCAATGTATGGGATTCTGAAACCGGCGCAGAAGTATTCACGCTGACTGGTCACACGGGTCCCACCTTCGGCGTTGCATTCAGTCCCGATGGTCAGTATCTGGCAAGCTCCAGTGTTGATCGGACGGTCAAGATATGGAAGTTGCCGAAGTCAGGAGAACAAGTCCCCGAGCCGCTTACTCTTTATAGCAACTCGGGCGCAGTCTATCAAGTAGCGTTCAGCCCGGATGGAACGCGCATCGTATCTGTGGGGCGCGATCATGTTGTGCACATGTACGAGTTGAATATTGAAGAATTGATCTCGATCGCCAAATCAAGTCTGACGCGCGAATTAACACAGGAAGAATGTCAGAAGTATTTGCACGTTGAGGTATGCCCGGCCATTCCGTAATAGACAAATATCAGCAACTGCCGTTCGATCATAATCTTCGTCATGCCCGACCTCTTTGACCACGCCATGCAGGAACGCATGAAGACCGAAGCTCCACTTGCCGCCCGTATGCGTCCGCATACATTGGAAGAATACATCGGGCAGGAACATATCGTCGGCGAACGAAAGCTGTTGCGGCGTGCGATAGAAGCCGACAAACTTTTTTCATCCATCATCTTGTGAGGACCGCCCGGAACAGGCAAGACCACTCATCTCGTTGACAAATCGCTCATCATCCTTGACGAGCAAGCCGAGGGGACGCGCTATCGAATCCTTGAAACCATCCGGCAATACGCGCGCATTTGGGCTATCTGCTGTTGCGCCAGGATGATCTGTTTGAGGCGCGCGCCTTTTTTTTTCTGAAGCCGCACAGGACTTTCAAAACGACCATGTCGAAAGTGGCGTCATCTACATCCTGGAGGGCATAGCGAGTTTGGATGTTCTGGCAGGCAATCCCAACAAAGCCACACGCCTGATCGGTTGGGCGGATACAGCGCGCAAAAAGATCGGCGATACCCGTCCGCCAATTGAGCAAAAAGATGTGGATCAGGACATCGCGGCATGTCGTCTGGCGATGGGCGAGACTGCATTTTCGGATGCCTGCGCTGCAGGCGGAGTCATGACACTGGAGCAGGCGGTTGCGTATGCGCTGGAAACAAATTAAAAATAAATGATTTGTCCAATCTGTGCTGGATAAATCAAACGCGCCCAGACGGGCGCGTTCTTTTGTACTTGAATTCAACGCGAAAGAGCAACAGACTGTTCAAAAAATTCATGAATATTTATGACTTATCCCAGCATCACCTTCGGCCGATACTGCAACGCCTCTGCCAGATGCGGCGTTTGAATTGCTTCGCTCCTCGCCAGGTCTGCTATCGTGCGCGAGAGTTTCAAGATGCGGTGATAGGCGCGCGCCGAGAGCTGCAACTGGCTCATGGCCGCTTTGATCAGACTCTCCCCGGTTTCGTCCAGTTTACAAAACTTGCGCACCTCGGCCACGCGCATATCGGCATTGCAGACCAGCGTTGTGCCCGCAAAGCGTTCGCGCTGGTACTGGCGCGCGCTTTCCACCCGTTTGCGAATATCCGCCGAGGATTCCCCCAGTCGGTCACTGGACAGTTTTTCATAGTCCACGCGCGGGACTTCAATATGAATGTCAATCCGGTCCAGCAGCGGGCCTGAGATGCGCTTCTGGTATTTGGTGACCGTTGAGTGCGCGCACGTGCACGGTTTGAGAGCATCCCCAAAATAACCGCATGGGTAGAGGGATACACACAATCGTACGGCTTTTTCATGCGAAATGAAGGACAGACGGGTAGTTTTAAAGGCATATTTCAAAACTGATGCAGAGATATATTAGATACGCACCTCGCCAGAGTGATTATGGTGGTCGTATAGTGAGTATGTGGAAAAACCTACAATTTCCCCAATTCTTTCTGTAAAGATGGGCGGCGGGCGTAAGTGGTTTTGAGTTGGGTGAAATAAGCCAGCCAATTTGCCTTGCGGCCAGACTGGAGATAGGCTTGTTTGGCTTTGGCAAGCCAGCGCGCAGCATGGGGATAGTATTTGCTCTGGGTTGGCTCAATCAGTTTTTCGGCTTCCTGGATGGCAATTCGAATTACCCAATCAGGCCGGTGATTGATAACAGCGTCTGCCACTTTTTCACGCAAACTGTAATCGTAAGTGTTTTTCTCGGCTATAGCGGTGGCTTGATCCCATTCCTGTTCATGCAAATAAACACTGGCAATTGCATCGGATCGCCCCGATTGAAGCAAGATTTTCATCTGAGCAGGTTTCAATTTTCCCCAGTTTTCTCCTGAAAGCCTCTGGATGCTTTTGTATGCTTCCAACGATGGATTGGCGCCAAAAGTAGCGAGGTGCGCTTGAAGCGCCTGTTCGTTTCGCCCTTGGGCTTCTTCCAACGGAGCAAGCCAGGCAGCCAGGTGATATTTTTGTCCTTCCAACGTTAACCCGTGTTCGGCCAGGTTGATGGCATCTTGTGGACGGTTTGCTTCGCGCAGGATTTTGGCAACTTCAAGAATTTCATCGGGCATGGCAAGCCGTTGGTTTGCGATGTGAATGGCATCCTCCACGCGGCCAAGTTGCAAGAGTTTCAGGGTGTAACGCAAATATTGATCGGTTTGTTGGCAGAGGGAGAGAAATTCATCTATTCGCCCTTGGCGCTCCAGCACGTTGAGTTTGGCCTTGGTCAGGTTCGCAACAAAGTCATCTTCGCCGTCAATTGGTTCATTCCAGTCATATTCCAGGGCAAGCTGGGCAACTTCCAGTCCTTCTTCAACGCCATACTCGGTCAAATTTTTGGCAATTGGCGCAATTTTGTGCTCAAGGGTTTTGCGTTCCTGGACAGTTAGGTCGGCGCTGAGAATGGCTTCTGCCAGGAGTTCTCCGGCGGTGTCGCCGCTTTGGCCCAGATCGCCATCGGAATCGTCAAACATTTCGTAGGCGTCTGAGAGTTCGTTGAGCAGGGCTACAAGGACAGTAATTGCTCCCTGGGAATCCCCGGTTTTGAGCAGTTCCTCGGCAGAGTCAAAGATTTCGTCCAGTTCTTTCGCAACACCATAGGCGGAACCATACTCATCATACTCATACCGGCTGGGCCGCAGGATGTTTTTGATGCGTTTTCGGTAGGCTTGCTCGGAGACCTGGCTGATCGGCCTGGGATGGGATTCTGCCGTTTCCCTGGCACCGCCCGCGAGCCGAAGGCCCCCTGTGGGCAGGGCAGGTGTAGCGGCGACAACGACTCCGGGTGGCAGGGTCGTTTCGAGCCAGTTATAAAATTCGGGATGGCGGTCAGCCAGTTTTGCGAGAATCGCTACCAGGGCAGTTTTATCCACATTTTCCAATAAAGCAGAAAGGCTTTTGCGTTCGTTAAACTCGCCCGGCTGGTGAAAATAAGTGAGCAGGAGTGCGACGATATGTTTGCAGTAGCCGCCAAATTCGTAGGGGCAGGTGCAGGAGGCCGATTGGATGCCGCCTTCGTCGAGTTCGACACGCAGGTGGTAGGTGTGTGTACCTTCGCAGTCGGCCAGCAAGGTGTTGCCCTGGCGAATCGCATTGTAGATTGCGCCAGAGTGGTAGTATTCACGCCCGCGCTCGAAACTTTGGTCGCTGGTGTGAGAACGAATCGTGTCTTCCGTCAGTGTGTTCATTTTTTTTAATCCAAAAGGCTGTTTGGTTTTTCGGCCAGGTGCGCCAAAGGGATTGCCTCGATATTTTCCGCCAGCGGGTAAGGGTGTGGGCCGGGGTAAATGACCATTACTTTGGCCAGTTCCAGATCAATGAGCGCCGTGTGCATGGAACGCGTCAGGTGGGGGGCATCCATGCGTTTGCATTCTACGCCGATGCGTTTGCCATCTTTGATTAAGAGCAGGTCGAGTTCTGCTCCGGAGTGAGTTTCCCAGAAATACACCTCATCGGGCGCGGTGGCTTTGATGACTTCTTCGACAACGTAGCCTTCCCATGATGCGCCACTGCGTGGGTGCAGGAGCAAATCCTGTTCGGTGCGAATACCCAGCAGGTAATGAAGCAGCCCGGTATCGCGGATATACACTTTGGGCGATTTGACTTGCCGCTTGCTCAAGTTGGCGTACCAAGGCTGGAGCAAGCGCACCATGAACAAATCCTGAAGCAGGTCAATATAGCGGCGGGCAGTCGTTTCGCCGACATTCAAAGCGCGGGCAGCTTCAGCGGCGTTCCAGATCTGCCCGTGATAGTGCGCCAGCAGGCTCCAAAAGCGGAACAGGCTTGTTGATGGGATGTCGAATCCAAACTGGGGAATGTCGCGTTCCAGAAAAGTACGCACAAAATCTTTGCGCCATTCCAGGCTGGCCTCTTCGTTGGGTGCGATGAACGAGAGTGGGTAGCCTCCGCGTCGCCAGTGCTGGTTTTGAGCTTCTTTGCCCACTTCTTCCAGGCTGAATCCGCTCATATTGACGGTGGAAATACGGCCAGCCAGCGATTCGGATGACTGGCGCAGTAATTCGGGCGAGGCGCTACCCAAAATCAGGAAACGAGCTGGAAGGGGTGTGCGGTCTGCAAGTACGCGTAGAACAGGGAAAAGCTCCGGGCGGCGCTGGATTTCATCAATGACAACCAGTCCTGTTAAATCTTGCAAAGCGGTCATCGGCTCGTCGAGGCGGGCCAGGCTAAAAGGGTCTTCCAAGTCAAAGTAGTTTGCAGACGTGGGTAGGACGAATTGCCTTGCCAGTGTTGTTTTGCCGCACTGACGAGGCCCGATGAGGAGGGCCACAACACGATTGGTTTCCAGCTTGCGCTGGATCGTGTTTTGTAACGCTGCTCGAGTAATCATACAAATATAATACCACGAAAATCCACTTCCGAAAAGCGGATTTTCGTGGTATTTGATTGTGATATCTGTTTTATTGGATAATGACACTCCCTATAACGTCAGGATAACATCAACTTCGGCCTATACTGTAACGCCTCCGCCAAATGTGGCGTCTGGATATTTTCACTCCCCGCCAGGTCCGCAATCGTGCGCGAAAGCTTCAGAATCCGATGGTAGGCCCGCGCTGAAAGCTGAAGCTGGCTCATGGCCGCTTTGATTAAACTCTCCCCCGTTTCATCCAGTTTACAAAACTTGCGCACCTCGGCCACGCGCATATCGGCATTGCAGACCAGCGTTGTGCCCGCAAAGCGTTCGCGCTGGTACTGGCGCGCGCTTTCCACCCGTTTGCGAATATCCGCCGATGATTCCCCCAGACGGTCACTGCTCAGTTTGTCGTAATCAACACGCGGCACTTCGATATGGATGTCAATCCGGTCGAGCAACGGGCCAGAGATGCGCTTCTGGTATTTGGTGACGGTGGAATGGGCGCAGGTGCACGGTTTGAGTGCATCCCCAAAATAACCACAAGGGCAGGGATACCCGCAATTGCACATTTTTTTCGTGCGAAATGAAGGATAGAAAAGTGGTTTTGAAAGTATTTCTCAGGCCTGATGCACAGGGAAAGGCAATTTCTGCAAGTTGATATTCTCCTGGCGGTGATGTGAAATTCCATGAGATGTCACTTATCGCCCAAATTCTCATCTGCGATATTCTTTCTGAGTAGCGTGGGCAACGGTTTGCGTTAGCTGCGTGTTGCCACGCGAACCAACCAACGAAATGGGAAAATATTTTCGAGCGGAAAAAGCCCTTGAACGGAACGTGGCAACACATCAGCCTGCACGCGGTGTTGGGCGGCGTTCTTGCTTTCACTCGACCTTAACCACTTGCCCTACTTCAGGGTTTTTAGGTGCGGACTTTTTCGACTTCTCTGTTTCAACAATTTTCATGCCTAGCTGCATAGCAAGTTGAGTTACACCTAGAACAAAAAGGCTTCCATGTGACTTTGGCGTAGAACTAACATCTGCAATCATTTTTGCTAATTTCAAGGAATTACACCAACTGACAATTTCCGGTTCATCAAAAGAATAGCCGTGCATTTCATGAGCGAATTTATTTCTAATTTTTCTTATGACGTTCAGATCATGAAATACGCTTTCGCTAATTAGTCCCATACAGTAGGCGGTTTTTGTTCTAGAGCTAAAAGTGGACAAATCCGAATCAAGCAAGTCGTCAACTACTTTTTTGTCGTCAATAAGTGAATTAGACAGTATTGCCCTTAGTTGGGCATCTAAAAAGGCGCTTGCAATAATAACAGCTGCTCTTGGCGATTCGCTCTGTAGTTCTTCGAAAAAACCATCCCAATCGGTTAGAGGATTGACCTTGTTTTGACTCATAGTAGTCCTATTTTGTCACTCAATTTTATATTTAGCGAAGCCACCCAACGGTTTGCATAAGCGGCGTTTCGCCGAGAACCAACTTTCGAAACGGGACCAGAATTTCGAGCGGACAAAGCCGGTTTAGCGTGAGCGGAGCGAAACGTCCGCTTCATGCGGTGTTAGGCAACCGCAAAAAATGCTAAGCGGTAAGGGTATTATGGTCGATTTCACCTGCCGCCTAACGAGATCGATTATCTATTTTCCTTTATCAACCTTGGAAGTCCATTGGAACCAACAGAATGCCAAACAGTTGATCGGAAGGTTTGAAAATCAGGATCACCCAATTCTTGGCATCACGATCGGCGCCCACCAATGCAAATTCGCCATCGGAAAGTGCTTTGCGGGGATCGTAGTTTGTTTGGGCAAGAATATCTTGTGGATTTGTGATCGCAGCGGGTGTGCCAGCAGGGGCGTCCGGAATCAATTGTCCAACCGAGTCAACCAGCTTGTCTGCCGAATCCAGCATGTTGAGCGGCGACGTTGTGCCCATGACCATCACTTCGCCGATATAGAATGTTCGGAAGGCTTGCGCATCACGAGCATACCAGGCATTGATAACTTGCTCCTGGTAAGTAGTCCCTAAATCTCCTGAAGCTGATTGAGGCTGGTAGTTGAACGGAACCAACAGAATGCCAAACAGTTGATCGGAAGGTTTGAAAATCAGGATCACCCAATTCTTGGCATCACGATCGGCGCCCACCAATGCAAATTCGCCATCGGAAAGTGCTTTGCGGGGATCGTAGTTTGTTTGGGCAAGAATATCTTGTGGATTTGTGATCGCAGCGGGTGTGCCAGCAGGGGCGTCCGGAATCAATTGTCCAACCGAGTCAACCAGCTTGTCTGCCGAATCCAGCATGTTGAGCGGCGACGTTGTGCCCATGACCATCACTTCGCCGATATAGAATGTTCGGAAGGCTTGCGCATCACGAGCATACCAGGCATTGATAACTTGCTCCTGGTAAGTGACTTGTGCTGATCCAGGATCTATCGTGGCAGTCTGTACAGTTTCGAGTGTTGGCATTTCGGTCGGCATCACTGTAGTCTGGGGTGAAATCTGGGTAGAAGTGCATGATGCCAGCAAAAAGCACAGGAGTACAACCGTTCTTGATAAATATATTGTTTTCATTTTTACCTTTTCACCTTATCGAATTGGGTAGGTCTCTCGTTGGTTATGCAATAAGTTATCATTATAAAGTTCCCTGGACATGCCGCCTAACAAATTACTTAGTTGACGATATCAACGTAACTGCTTATGTCTGAGATTTGTTGCTTTCTTGCAGTTTAGGTTGACCATGCGAAGGATAGGTTGGTTTCCTGTGCCACACTATCAATTCATTATAGAGTTTATTGTCTGTGAGTCAAACCCGCTCTTGCTCAGAATGCGTCAGCGCTGGAGTAGGGCTGCAGAACGAACTTCTTACACCGGGTTGTTGGCGAAACCGGGTCGTTTGAGTCATCGGTTGGCTATATTGAAACGCTACAGGCCGCATATGAAGGACGAAACATGGCGCAGATTAAATTGGTGTAGGTCGCAAACTTGGAAGCAAACTCGAGGGCGTGTGCATCTACATTGACAAGTGCCTGAGCGAACCGCATTTCCACGGCGATCGATTCAGAAACTGTCACATTTAGGTGCGTAGTCATCTTGTCCGCCAGAGCGAAACTAACCAATCTTTTCATAAGCACCCATGACTTGATATTTTCATTAATCACCACATAACGCACCACACGCTATACGGGTGGATAACGGTAGATTACCGAAGGGGCGCCGAAGAATTCCACTGACTCGCTCGCTACTGCGCCGAGCGAAGACGCGACACGAATGGATGCCACGTTCGCCGGACGGATGATGCTCGTGATCTCCGTACGACCCAGCGTTTCACGGGCGTATAGCAGGGCTGCAGCGGCAGCTTCGCGCGCGTAGCCCTTCCCCCACGCCCACGGTGCGAGGGTATAGGCGATCTCGAATGCAGGAAACCCTTCGAGATTTAGACACCCGACGCGCCCGATGAACTCACCGGTCGCGCGCTCCTCGACGGCCCAGAGACCGTAGCCCCTTAACACCCAATGTCCGACGAACATCGCGAGCTGTCGCCACGCTTCGACTCGCGTGAGCGGGCGCCCATCCATTAAATAACGCGACACATTGGGATCGGCCATCATTTCTGCGTACCGCTCGAAGTCATCGGAGCAGAAGCCGCGAAGCAGGAGGCGGTCAGTAATAAGCTGTGGGATTTGAAGCACAGATGATTGCATCAAACACTTTCTCCTTGTAGGCTTGTACCGGCTACTTTGGTCATCCGCCCGGCTTTTGATCCTTTTGCTTATAAAATCTTCCCTAAAAGCCAAATTTGACCGGCGGATGGAGCAAGTAGCCAGTACAGGTATCCCAGAGCGCTGTGTGGGCAGGGATACCCGCAATTACACATTTTCTTCATGCGAAATGAAGGATAGAAGGGTGGTTTTGAAGTCATATTTCAAAACTGAAGCATAGAGAAAGGCAATTTCTACAAGTTGGTATTCTACTCACAGAGAGGCGATGAGCCATACGAAAAGCTGCGCTCAACCGTCCGCCTTCACGTGATATTGTTCTAAAAATTTTCGCTTTCAGCCGTAACCTTGTCAAAACCCCAGACTACTTCGTCTGTGAGTTTACCGGAAGCAAGTATAAAACCGATATTTTCAAGACTTGAACTATCGATAGATAACAACGATTTTGTCAACAAGTTAATCGAATATGCTGTATTTTGGCCAGGTTCTGCCAGACCATAAATGCTGGGGCCAGCAACTAGTAAATTACGATTAGGCGGTAGACCAAGCCTGAAAATTGTGCCAAGAGAACCACTGTGGACGTTTAGATTGGCTGATTTATAGAAGGGCCGAATATGTGAAAGCCCAACCATTTTTTCAATTTCCGTGAATGTTACCTTGTCTTTTTCTTTTTTGTTAAGGGCGTTATGAGCCCATCCATAATCACGACCAAAACTGACACCAAAAAGTTTCAGTACTTCATCATGCTGTTTCTCGATAAAATCGAATTCTTCGGGTGAAGGCGGCATATAGCCTATTACTGAACTATGTTCGCGGTAAGCGATAGCTCTTTGATAATCTGCGACAACCGCGTGTTTTGCGTATCTAAATGCTACATCATTACCATAAATTTGAATGAACCTTGCTTCTGTACAAATTTCATGGAGTGTTCGCCACCTTGCATGAGCGCCATCTGCAAACCCGTTTCTTAGTAAAGTCAATATTTCTGAGCTAACTTGGCAGCCACGAGCGTGTAATCGAGTAAGCACATCGAAAACAAGATTGTTCTCTTGAATGGCTGTTGGTCTATACTTTTCATTAAAATCCAAACCTACTTCTAAACAAACCCCTATTAATGCTTCCAGCAAATCCAAAGATTTACCCCAATGTTTATTTACATAGATATTAAATATTCGACGGTTGCTTTTTTGCATTCTTAGCATGGGTTTTGATTGATTCTTCCACTCTCTCAAAAGTTTCTTTGATAAATAGGCTAAGGTTTTTTCCCCAACATTTGAAAATAACTCCTCGAGTTCAGCCCGCAGATTATCGAGATCCGTATCATCGATACTCAGAATCACATTTTCATGCCCAAATTTCTTGAGTTGTGCTTTCTGTTTCCGGTTAAGTTCAATTTTTAGTCCATCGAGACCTTCAACCCCGTTGTTTTGGAAATGCAAAGTTAATTTTTGCTTCTGGTTCCTTGTAAGGTTAATACCATGTTTTTTGACCTTTTTTGTAACAAGAAGAAGCAATAACACATCTTGGGGGAAGTTCTCCTCCATTAGTTTAGCAAAGAGATCACTTAATGTATCTTCCACAGATTTCATAATAGCAAGACGTTACAAGGTGAACTACTTCTGGCTAAGACACAATATAATCAGTATTAGACTAACTGAGACAAAATTCAAAAGTCAGGAACAGCGCCCTGTGGTGGCTTGACTCATCCAGTTTATCAAATCGAACGGATGACCAAAGTGGCCACCATAGGCTTGGGCGCTCTTGTTCTTTATTTTACTCCCCATAAACGTATTGTTCCGTCCACTGAAGCCGAAGCAAGCATGCTCCCATCGGGCGAAAATGCAACCGCCATGGTCATCATGGTATGACCTTCAAGCGTTTGCAATAAAGCCCCATTGCTTGCTCTTAATACCTGTATGATTCCATCGGAGTAACCAACTGCAAACAATTGGCCATTGGGAGACCACTCCCGAATAAACAGCTTTCACTTTTTTACTCATGTCGTCGTTATTGCATTTCGGGCAAATGGCAGGCATCTTAGGGCTCCTAAACAAATCTGATCTTAATAAAGCAGGTGTCTTTAATATCTAACTATTTTCCAGGGTTCTATCGAAATTTCATTCTCCTAGATTTTTATTACGAAAGTGCCCTCTTGACTTAGAAGACAAACGCCAAACGGTTTGTGTAAGTGGCGGTTCGCCGAGAACCAACCTTCGAAACGGAGCCAAAATTTCGAGCAGATAAAAACCGCTTTAATGGGAGCGTAGCGAACCGTCCACTGCACCTCATCAAGATCGCAAATGAGCGATCATTTTCCCCAAAGGACACTACACGTGTCCTGAGAACGTGGTGTGTTAGGCGCGGTTTTGCTTAAAATTATCCCAAACTTCTACATTAAGTTTATCGCTTGTACGGCGCAATTCACGGGGCAAAGCGCTTTCTATAACCAAAAAACATTTCACCTTTGTCGTTTTTTCTCGAACAAAATTTTCCGATTCCAGAACGGCCCGATATTTTACACACTGAAAAATACCACGCTCTAAATCGTCATCGCCTGACCTTGCAGACTTTACTTCAACCCCGATAATCTCTGTGGCTGTTTCAAAAAAAACATCAACAATATCACCAGACTTTAGGGGATATTCTCGAAATTTACGGACAGCGATTATGCCGAAAATGGCTGGATTTTCATAAACGTAATCCCCTAAAGCCTTGTGTTCTGGCGAACCTTCGCTACCATAAGGATTGTGAAGAAAGTCTTTCCGCTTTTTTATCTCGGCATTGTCTGTTGCAATGCCCAATTCTAAAAGTAGTTCCTCCCAACGACTGCCAAAATCGAAAATTCGTTGATATTCGGCTGCGATTAAATCTTTCTTCTTATCCTTTGGGAGATTTGGATAATCGCTGTAGAATTCTTTGATGCCATCGCCTGGTAGATTTGTGCCTGTTCTAACTACAAGGGCTTGAATATAGGGTGGTTGTTCCCCGTCAATGGGTACATTATCTATCAGGCGCCCCATCTGTCCCAAAGTGCGACCTATCCTGTTTGCAAAAAGATTGCCATATTGCGGTTCAGGGTAATTTATAGCCTTTGCAAGTTCTCCATAATGGATAAACTTTTTGCCGCCGCGGAAATCTCTGACGTGCTCTACAAGAAATTTCAAAACTTCCCTTGCCCAATATTGATGGTCAAATGTATAGGTCTCACCTTCAGTTGCGTCCTTCTCTATTATCGACTTAATTTCTTTCTCAAGCTCTACCAAGACTTCTTGGCGTAATTCACGCACGGTATATCGTTGTTGGTCTCCAAGAGACATTTTTACTGCAACAAAATCAGATTGCCATTCGACTGGAACTTGATGTGCCCAAGGTATGCCATTGGTATCAATAATGCGAAAGTGCGTATCAAATTGGTATGAACCTTTTACTAACCCCTTTCCTATTATGTTTGCACCCTGTTTGACGAAAATAATATCGCCTTTCTCCATAACATATGCCACTTGGCGAAGACTATATTTTTGAGGTGGCGATAATTTTGCCCATAAATCTTTCGGATAATTTTGCGGAAACTTTGAGAGGTCAATTCGTGCTAATGGATCATAAGTGATAGCGGCCACTCCAAATTGAAGACAAGTCGGCCACATTTCATCTCCGCCATCCCCAACTCGAAAAGCCATGCGCCATAATTTCATGCAAAATGTTTCCTTATTATTCAGATGGTGCGCCTAACGGGCGGCGCGTCAGCGGCGAGTCCGCACGCGCATGTTAGGCGGCCCCAGCCTCGTCGGCACAAAGCCTTTCTGCTACCTTCTCGGCTCATACCGCATCGCCACTGCCCCCGAGCCGAACTCCAGCCGGCTCACGAGCTTCAAGTCGATGCGTTTCGATAGCCCCGCCAACAACGTCGGCCCATGGCCCGCCAGCGTAGGCTGTACCATGAACTCGTACTCATCGATCAATCCCAGCTCCGCCAACGCCAGCGGGAGCTTCACACCTCCGACGAACAGGCCATTGCCTGGCTCCTGCTTAAGCTGCTGCACGGCCTTCCCCAGATCCCCACGCACGAGCTCCGCGTTCCAATCGACCCGGTCCAAGGTGCTTGACACGACGTACTTCTTTGCTGCGTCGATCGTCCGGGCGAAGGTCTCCATCCAATCCGGCCTCGCTCCTGCAGGTGGCGGCTGCCGCCACGCTGCCTCCATCATTTCGTAAGTCACCCGGCCAAAGAGCAGGGCATCGGCCTGGGCGAGGTTCTCGGTTGCGTGGCGATGCAAGTCTTCGTCTGGGAGTATTGCACGATGATCGCAGCACCCGTCTAATGTGACGTTGATGGAATACCGAAGGGGTCGCATTATGTAAGACCTCCTACAGTGATAGGGCCCCTAACGGTTTGGCTCAGCGGCAGCGGCGG
>Ga0209131_1000509_pt1 | contig 27947 bp, 23 predicted proteins | sample GraSoi_2013_40cm_FD_185826 | JGI IMG/M metagenome (GOLD analysis project Ga0209131, IMG submission 185826) | Grasslands soil microbial communities from the Angelo Coastal Reserve, California, USA - Sample 9_17_2013_40cm (SPAdes) (version 2) | ecosystem: Environmental > Terrestrial > Soil >... | reverse complement strand
AAGGCGCCGCGCTTCGGTGAGCGGTTGGCGGGGTCGAGGATGAAATCGAAAGTGGATTTGACGTCGGCGGAGGTAAGCGGGCGGCCGTCTTGGAAACGAACGCCGCGATGGAGATGGAATACGTAGGTGAGCGGGTTGGGAATTTCCCAGATATCCGCGAGATCGCCGTGAAGGTTCATCTGGGCGTCGCGTTGCAGCAGGCCGCTGAAGAGGAGGCCGTCGATGCGTTGGGAGTAGGAATCTGTGGCGTAGCGGGGGTCGAGGTTGGTGGGATTGGATTCGATTAGGAAGGTGAGGGAGGAGGGATCGTGTGCGGCTTGGTGCGAGCAGCCGACTGACGCAAGGGCAGCGGCAGTGACTAAGAGAACAGAAAAGGATTTAACACAGAGGGCACTGAGGTCGGAGCCTGCCTGCGCAGGCACGCACACAGGGCGCGGAGAAGAGAGATTCCTCACTCCGCAGGCTCCGTTCGGAATGACGTGCTGTGGCTATTGCGTCTAAGCATAGGAGATTTTACCAAGTATGGCGGGGCGGCGCGCGCCGGTGGCGGAGGGCACGTTGCTAGGGCGCTGATGAAAAGTTTCGTAGGCTAAGAGAGAGAAGGCGAAGGCTTCTTTGGCATCTTCGGGTACGCCGAGTTCGGAGGAGCGAAGAATTTCAATTCGGGGAAGTGCCGCAGCCAATTGCGCGAGGATTAGCGGATTGTGGCTCCCGCCACCGGAGATGATTAGTTGATGGACTTTCGTTTTGGGGAGGACGAAGCGGTTTAGGGCGTCGACTATCGACAGGGCGGTGAACACGGTAGTGGCGCGGATCAGGTCGTTGGGCTTGGCATGATGGCGGCGTCCAAGGGCCAGGATTTTGTCAACGTAGGTGCGGCCGTAGTATTCGCGGCCGGTAGATTTGGGAGGCGCGAGTTTGAGATAGGGGTCGCGCATCAGTTCGTTGATCAACGCGGGAATGCTGTGTCCTTGCTGCGCTAGGCGCGCGTCTTTGTCGTAGCGCTGGCGACCTCGTGTGAAATGGGCGACCAAGGCATCGATGAGCATGTTGGCGGGCCCAGTGTCGAAGGCGAGGATTTGCGACGGCTTCGCGTTAGCGGGAATTACGGTGATGTTGGCGATGCCTCCGAGATTTAGGGAGACGCGGCCGAGTTTCGCGTGGCGATAGAGGAGGTAGTCGGCATACGGGACTAGCGGAGCGCCTTGGCCGCCTTGCGCAATGTCAGCGGGGCGGAAGTCGGCAATTGTGGTGATGCCGGTGCGCGCAGCGATGATGGCGCCTTCGCCGATTTGCAGCGTCGATGCTGTGCGGCGGCCGAGATAAGGCACCGGCTTGCCTTGATGAAAGATCGTTTGGCCGTGCGAGCCGATCAGCGCGACTTTTTTTGGCGCGATACGGAAGCGGCGGCAGGCCGCCAGTGCGGCTTCGGCGAACATTTCTCCTAAACGAAAATTTAGTTGGCTGAGATCTCCGGCGGAGATGGGTTGCTGCTCGGCTACGCGTAGGATTTCTTTGCGCAGCTGTGGCGGGAAACTGACCGAGGTGTGATTCAGGAGCTTGGCGTTCAGGTGCGGCGGAGCGCCGGAGATCTGCGCGAGGGCAACTTCGATGGCGTCGGCAGAGGTGCCGGACATTAGGCCGAGGACGAGGGACGGTTTGCTGAGCATCGCGGCGCGGAATCTAGTTTGCATTTGTGCGAGAGAATAGGCGGAAACAGCGGGCGCTTTCATCCCAGGAGATCAACTCCTTGTTTTTGTCCCATGCAGTAAGCCATTGGTCTTGAACAAATTTCCTTCCACCCTTCTTCAGGATGGCGCGCCAGCACGACTCAGAGTCAATGTCCTTACAAGTCAGCCGGATTGATTCTAGGTCCGGCATTTGGAACGTCCCATTTGGACCAGTAAAAAGGTCCATCAACACGAAATAAGTTATATCGCCTTCTGTTATGAGGTTCCAGTAATCATAGATGGGTTCCTTGGTGGGGCGGGTCCGGCTTAGCTGTGAGATGAGAATGGGGATTGCATCTTTCCCGTCAGCGACAATCCGATCCATGAGGTGCGACACGCAATATTCATGATCTTGCAAGCGCCCTTTAGAGCGGCAAGTGTGACCCTGTTCGTCAAAAGCCCAAAGCGGATAGCTCGTTTTGATTTTTGGGACACATCGCACCGCCGTGCAGCAGAAAGACATTCCGAGGACAGTTATAAGCACAACGAGAGCAATGCAGACCCTAGTCATACGTCTACCCTAGCACTGAGTTTCGGTCGCAAAACGTGATTTAGGAGATTTGTTTCTTTAAGTCGGCCAACAGATTTAGGGCATCGAGGGGCTTTAGCTGATCTAGGTCGGCGGCGCGGAGTTTTTCCAATACGGCGCGATCGAGCGGGGTAAACAGAACTTCTTGCTGGCCGTTGCGGCGCGGGCTTGGCGATTTCGAGGGATCGATTTCATCGATTGCGCCTGGCGATAGGGTTTCGCTTAGTTGGTGTTCGCTCTGTTCGTGGCGCTTTAGGACTTCGCGGGCGCGTTCGATTACGGCGCGGGGGAGACCGGCGAGGCGGGCTACTTCTATGCCGTAGCTTTTGTCGGCGCTGCCGGGCTCTACGCGGCGGAGGAAGATGATTTCGTTGGGCGTTTCTTTTACGGAGACGTGAACGTTTTTCACGCTGGGCAACAGCTCGGCTAGCTCGGTGAGTTCGTGATAGTGCGTGGCGAAGAGCGTGCGGGCGCGCGTGTGCTTTTGCAGATGCTCGACAACGGCCCAGGCGATGGAGAGGCCGTCGAACGTGGCGGTGCCGCGGCCGACTTCGTCGAGGAGGACGAGGCTGGCGGGCGTGGCGTGATTAAGGATTGCGGCGACTTCGGACATTTCGACGAGGAAGGTGGAGCGGCCGCGCGCGAGATTGTCGCTGGCGCCGATACGCGTGAAGATGCGGTCGATGATGGGCAGCTTGGCTTGGCGCGCGGGAACGAACGAGCCGATCTGCGCCATGAGTACGATGAGCGCAGCCTGGCGCAGATAGGTGGACTTGCCGCCCATGTTCGGGCCGGTGATGAGCAGAAGCTGCTGGCGCGCGGGCTCGAAGAACAAATCGTTGGGGACGAAGCGCTCGCCGCGCTGGCGAAGCAGCTCCTCGATAACCGGATGGCGGCCGGCGATGATAAGCAGTTCGCCGCTGGAATTGAACTCCGGGCGAGTATAGCCGCGGTCGGTGGCTAGCTTCGCGAAGGTCGCGAGCACGTCAAGCTGCGCGATGGCACAAGCGGTCTTGCGCAGGCGCGCGGCTTTCCCGGCGATGCTCGAGCGCAAGTCGATGAAGAGTTGGCGCTCGATTTCGAGGATGCGCTCATCCGCGGCGAGAATTTTGCGCTCGTACTCTTTCAGCTCGGGGGACGTGAAGCGCTCGGCGTTGACGAGAGTTTGCTTGCGTTCGTAATCGTTGGGCGCGAGATGCAGGTTTGGTTTGGAAATTTCGATGTAGTAGCCGAAGACGTGATTGAAGCGAATCTTCAGCGAGGCGATGTTGGTGCGCTTGCGTTCGCGCTCCTCCATGGAGGCAATGATTTGTTTGCTGTGCTGGCTGAGATTGCGCAGCTCGTCGAGTTCGGCGTGGAAGCCGCTGCGAATGATGCCGGGATCGGTGGCGAGAGCGGGCGGCTCGTCGGCGATGGCTGCTTCGAGCAGTTCGCGGACATCGGCGAGTTCGTCGATTTCATCGTGAATGCGGCGGAGCAAGTCGCTGCCGCCGGCCGGCGGAGGCATTACAAAATTTTTCAGGACGGGAACTTGAGTCAGGGACTTGCGCAGCGCCAGCAGTTCGCGCGGTGTTGCGAGGCCGAGCGTGATGCGGCTGGTCAACCGCTCGAGATCGACAATGCCGCGCAGCTCTTTGCGGATTTCGCCGCGAACAACGGTTTGCTGCAGTAGATGCGCCACCGCACCGAGACGGGCTTCAATAGCGTCGCGATCGATCAGCGGGCGGAGAATCCAGGAGCGCAGCAGCCGCGCAGCCATGCCGGTGACGGTGGCATCGAGGGCGGCAATTAGCGTCGTCGGACCGCTGCGGGAGGATTCCTCCGTGAAAATAGGATTGATCAACTCGAGATTACGGACGGAGACGGGATCGAGAACGAGCGCGTCGTGCTGCTGGTAGTAGCGAACGCGGTCGAGATGGCCTAGCGCTTCAAGCGTGGATGATGCATTGCCGTTGGTTCCGTCACTCGGGATTTCGTGAAGATTGGGCCGGTGCGTGGCGTTTTCACGGAGATAGTGGACGATTGCTCCCGCTGCGGCAATGGCTTGCGGATGCGCGTCCAGGCCGAAACCGGTGAGTTCTGCAACGCCGAATTGCTCGCGCAGGATTCGTTCGGCGTAATCGTATTGAAAAATCCAATCTTCGAGACGCGATTCCACACCGCCGGTGCCATCGAGCAAGGAAGTTTTCGCGGTCTCGAAAAGCTGCTGCGGGCGGGGCAACAGCGTCTCGCGAGGATGCAGAAGCTGCAACTCGTCGCGCATGTCTTCGTCGGCGCGCGCGCCGGAGAATTCCGTGGCTTGAAATTCGCCAGTGGAGAGATCGACGTAGGCGAGTCCTACTGGCGAGCCGGACGCATGCTTGGCGACTGCGGCGAGAAAATTATTTTCGCGCGCGTCGAGCACGGCGACATCCGTGGCCGTGCCGGGCGTGATGACGCGCACAACTTCGCGGCGAACGATTTTTTTGCCGGGGCCAGGCTGCTCCATCTGGTCGCAGATGGCGATTTTGAATCCGGCGCGAATGAGTTTGGCGACGTAGCCATCGGCGGCGTGATACGGCACGCCGCACATCGGAATCGGCTGGCCCTTTTCGCGATTGCGCGAGGTCAGCGTGATTTGCAGCTCGCGCGAAGCGAGCATGGCGTCTTCGTAGAAAAGTTCGTAGAAATCGCCGAGACGGAAAAGCAGCAGCGCGTGCGGGTAGCGCGATTTGATCGCGTGGTACTGCTGCATCAGCGGTGTGGTGGCGTCAGACATGGTTGGCAGTGACTGGTGCTTGGTGACTAGTGACTGGGACGGGCGCAGCATGCTGCGCCGCTACAACGCGAGGTTGGCGCTTTGTTTGGCTCATGCGTGGATTCCAAGTTGCGTCAGCAGGAAAGCATAATCCAGCGCAATTTCGCGTAGATAATCGTAGCGGCCGGAGGCGCCGCCGTGGCCAGCGCCCATGTTGATTTTCAGCAGCAGCGGATTGGTATCCGTCTTTAGCGTGCGCAATTTTGCCACGTATTTTGCCGGCTCCCAGTACATCACTTGGCTATCGTTCAGCGAAGTTTTCACGAGCATCGTGGGATAGGCTTTGCGCTCCAGGTTCGAGTACGGATCATAGCTCTTCATGTAGGCGTAGTCGGCCGCGACTTGCGGATTGCCCCACTCTTCGTACTCGCCGACAGTGAGCGGAAGAGAAGCATCGAGCATGGTGTTGATCACGTCGACGAAGGGAACGTGGCTGATGACGATGCGGAAAAGATCGGGGCGCATGTTGGCGACGGTGCCCATCAGCAGGCCGCCGGCGCTGCCACCTTCGATGATCAAGCGATCGGGCGAAGTGTAACGGAGAGCGACGAGCCGTTCGGCGGAGGCGATGAAGTCCGTAAACGTGTTGCGCTTTTTATGCATTCGCCCGGCGTCGTGCCACGGTTTGCCCAGTTCGCCGCCGCCGCGTACGTGCGCAATGGCGTAGATGACGCCGCGATCGAGAAGGCTCAGCCGATTGGAGCTGAAGCTCACGGGAACGGAGATGCCATAGCTGCCGTAGCCGTAGAGCATCAGCGGCGCGCTAGCGTCGCGCGGCGTGTTGCGGTGATAAACGACGGAAAGGGGAATGGTCGTGCCATCGGGTGCTCGAGCGAGCAGGCGCTCGCTGACGTATTGCGACGGATCATACCCGCCGAGAACCGGCTGCTGCTTGCGCAGGATTTGCTCGCCAGTGCGGAGATCGAAATCGAAGACGGAGCGCGGGGTAATGAACGACTCGTACTGAAAGCGAAAATAGTCGGTGACGAATTCGGGATTCGCGCCGGGCGACGCGTTGTAGACCGGCTCGGCGAACGCAATTCGCCGCGAGGAAGCAAGCACATCGGCCTCAGGATCACGTGCGTCGGTGCCGAGCGGCACGATGCGCAAATCAGGCAGGCCGCCTTCGCGTTCGTACAAAACGAGATGCGACGCGAAGGCCTGCGCCGAAGCGAGCATGACGTCCGGGCGATTGGGGATGAATTCGCGCCAGGCATCGCGCCGCGGATTGTCGACCTCGACGGTAACCACGCGAAACGTGCGACCGCCAGAATTGGTACGAATGTAGAAGACGCCGCCGGAAGAATCAGTGGGCCCGCCGGGATGGTGATCGACGTAATATTCGTGCTCGTCTTCGCGCTGAGCGATCAGGCGGAATTCCGCGTTGGGCTGATCGGCTGGAAGAAAGCGAACTTCGCTTGTGGTGTGGCTCGCTATTGTCAACAGCAGAAAGGCACCGCTCCGCGTGCGTTCGATGTCGATCCGAAAACGTTCATCGGCTTCTTCATAGAGCAGCGCGTCGGGCACGGTCGCGCCGAGCACATGGCGGTATAGCCGGTACGAACGCTTAGTGGTTTCGTCTTCGACGGTATAGAAAAGCGTGCGATTGTCTGCGGCCCACGCGGCGCTCGTGACGCGCTCCATCCGTTCAGGCAGAGTCTGGCCCGTGCGCAGATCTTTGATTTGCAACGTGTACTGGCGAAACCCGGTGGTGTCGAGCGAATAGGCGAGCAGGGAATTGTCGTCGCTCACCGAGAACGCGCCGAGGCTCAGAAATGAGTGACCCACTGCGAGCGCATTTAAATCCAAGAGCAACTCTTCCGTCGCGTTTTCCGCGTCGCGCTTGCGATAGTGAAGCGGATACTGTTTGCCCTCTTCCGTGCGCGTGAAGTACAGGTAGCCGCGCAACCGGTAAGGAACGGAAAGATCGGTCTGCAGGATGCGACCAAGCATCTCCTGATACAACTTTTCCTGAAAGCGCTCGGTATCGCGCAAGACGGCGTCGGTATACGCGTTTTCCGCGTTGAGGTAGGCGATGACCTCGGGATTATTCTTGTCGCGGAGCCACGCGTAGTTGTCGACGAGGCGCTCGCCGTGAATGACGTGTTCGACAGGCTGACGCCGTGCGACCGGGGGCTGCGGCGCGCCGGAGTCCTGTGAATCGGGCGTAAAGCTGGAGGTGGCGACTTTGGCGTCGGGGTTCATGCGTCAGTTTGTTCGGTGCGCGCGGCGAGATCGGTAGGCCGGGCGAAGTGAATCGTCTTCGTCCGGTATAGTAGCGGAAGTTGGCGGCGGCGAAAAGCGGTCACGACGTGGCTGAGGAAGAAATGGGAAAAGAACGAGAAATCAAGCTGCGGATGGCCGATTTGCCGGCGCTGCGGCGGGCGTTGACGAGGCTCGGTGCGCGCGTCGTCAGGCCGCGATTGCATGAGCGTAATGTTCTTTTCGACACGCCTGAGCGCTCGCTTGCCAGTCGCGAGCAGTTGCTGCGCATTCGCGCGGAGTTACCGGCAGGGCAACGCCGAAGCCTACGCCCACGTTGCATAGTGACGTTCAAGCGCCCGCTCATGACCGCAGAATCGAGCCACAAAAGCGGCCGGCACAAAGTCCGAGAAGAAATCGAACTGGAGGTCTCCGACGCAAAGGCGCTCGCGATGATCTTCGAGGGACTGGGAATGCGGAGTTGGTTCCAATACGAAAAGTTCAGAACAACGTTCCGCTTGCCCGCATCGAATGCCTGGGCCAAGGGCCTCTTGATCGAGTTGGACGAGACACCGATCGGCGTTTTTCTGGAACTGGAAGGCCCGGCAATCGCCATCGATCGAGCGGCGAAGGCCCTGGGCTTTGAAACGAGAGATTACGTGCTGGCGAATTACATGACGCTTTACCAGGAATATTGCCGGAGCAGGGGAGAAGAGCCGCGCGACATGCTCTTCGCAAAGGGCGAGAACAAAAAACGCGGCGCTAGTTCCAGAAATCGCAAAGTTTTTTCGTGAAAATCTCATTCTCTTCTTGACAATAGATTGCGCGAGGGCTTATCACTGCATTCGGAGTAAAAGTTTTGGCGATGTTCATGCTTAGGAGTGAAGTCGAACCGCGGCCGAGGCAATTGAAGCGCAGCCGGAAAACGGTGAAGACCGCAGCAACGCGCAGGATGCGGCTCCGCGTGAGCTCCGCACCTTACGCGGTCGGGTGGGGAGGGTTCGCGCCGGGCTAGAGGTAAGTCCATCTGTATCAGGCGCTTACCCCGCGGCCGACCTTTTACGGTACGCGGGTTTTTTATTGGCCGGTTTACGAAAAAGCGGCCCGGCTGTTGGGAATTGAGGTAGTGCTATGCAACTTTATGCTACAGAGCTGGTGGGCGCTGAAGCCTACGACGCGCAGGGACATTTTGTCGGGCGCGTGCGCGAATTCTTTATCGAGCCGGCGGACCAGCCGAATCGCATCTCGCATTTTCTGCTGTCGCGCGGCCGATTTCAGCCGCTGCTGGCCCGCTACAATCAGGTCGCAGCGGTAGCTCCCGGAACCATCCGCCTCAATTGCAGCGAACGCGATCTGACGTTGTACACCCCGAATGAAGCGTGGCTGGCGGTGCGCAAGGATTTGCTCGACCAGCAAATTATCGACACCCAAGGCCGCAAGGTCGTGCGCGTGAACGATGTGGACCTCGCCGAGCAGAAAACCAACGGCAATGTAGAACTGCGGCTGACCCAGGTGGACGTGGGGCTGCCAGGGGCGGTCCGGCGCTTACTGCAAGGAGTGGTGGCGCCCGGATTCATTCGCAAACTGCAGAACCCGCTGCCGCAGCGCACCATCCGCTGGGAGTTCGTGAATCTGCTCGAGCCGGACCCTCTGCGCCGTGTGAAGCTGCGCATCACCCACGAAAAACTGGAAGACTTACACCCGGCTGACCTGGCCGAGATGATGGAAGATATCTCGGCCGCCGAGCGCCAGGGCATCATCGCCTCGCTCGATGAAGAAACCGCCGCCGCAGTGCTGGCGGAGCTAGACGAGCGGCTGACCACGCAGATCGTAGAGAAGTTGGACCCGGAAAAGGCCGCTGACATCCTCGAAGAGATGGCGCCGGACGCCGCGGCGGACGTGCTGGCCGACCTGCCCAAGGAAACGTCCGAGGAGCTGCTGGAAGAGATGCCCGGGCACGAGGCCAGCGAAGTCCGCGGGCTGCTGGCCTTCGACGAAAATACAGCCGGCGGCATGATGAACCCGGAGTTTGTTTTCGTCGGGGAGACTTCGACGCGCGACGAAGTGCTCCATTGGATGCGCTCGCAGGACCTTAACGTCGACCAGCTCGACACCATCGTCCTGCTCGACGGGAACGCGAAATTCTCGGGGACTGTGCCCGTGGCTCGCCTGCTCCTCGCGGATCCGGACCAACGTATGTCGGAACTAAAAACCGAGCCGCTGCTCGGCGTCCCGGGAGATGCCGATGAGAAGGACGTGTTTGAGCTGTTCGATAAGTACAACCTGCGCATGTTGACGGTCACCAACCGCGAAGGCCGGCCGATCGGAACCATTACGGTGGACGATGTGGTGTCGCGGCTGGTTAAGAAGTAACGAACAAACGCGAGTAACGAACTAAAGAAAAGCGGGGCAGAAGAGTCGGAAAGCCATGAATTGGGATGCCATCACGACGCGTGTGGACGCGGTCAAAACGCGTGGAACCGATTTGCAGAAGCGTCTGCGCGCCTTGCGGCACCGGCTCACCATGTTATTGGCGGTGATCGGACCGGGCCTGATTACTTCCAACGTGGACAACGACGCCGGCGGAATCTCCGTGTACACGCAGGCCGGCGCGAAGTATGGCTACGCATTGCTGTGGTCGCTGATTCCCATGACCATCGCGCTGTACGTCACCGAAGAGATGTGCGCGCGTATGGGCGTCATCACCGGCAAGGGATTGTCGGACCTGATTCGCGAAGAGTTCGGCTTCCGGCCTACGTTTTTTGTGATGATCACCGGCTTTTTCGTGGACTTGGCCAACGTAGTCGCCGAATTCGCCGGCATCGCCGCTTCCATGCAGATCTTTGGAGTGAGCAAGTACATCGCGGTGCCCATCGCCGCAGCGCTGGTGTGGGCGCTGGTGCTGAAGGGAACGTATCGCCAGGTCGAGGTGATCTTCCTGTTCGCCTGCACCTTGTACCTGTCGTATGTATTTTCCGCGATCTTCGCGAAGCCCGATTGGCTGGACGCCGCGCGCCACACGATCATTCCCAACATCCGCTTTGAGTCCGGCTACCTCGTGATGCTGATGGGGCTTATCGGAACGACTATCGCGCCGTGGCAATTTTTCTATCTGCAAGCGGGATTCGTGGAGAAAAAAGTCAGCCCGCGGCAGTATCCGCAAGCGCGCGCGGATGTGCTGTTTGGCAGCGTAAGCTGCATGGTGATTGTATTTTTCATTATTGTCTGCACCGCGGCCACGTTATATGTCTCCGGCCACCGCGATATCACCGATGCGGCGCAGGCGGCGCAGGCATTGATTCCGCTGGCGGGGCGCGGCGCGGGCATTCTCTTTGCTTTCGGTCTGTTGAACGCTTCGCTGTTCGCCGCGTCGATCCTGCCGCTTTCTACGGCGCACGTGATTTGCGAAGGACTCGGCTTCGAGGCCGGCATCGATCACAAATTCAAAGAGGCGCCGATTTTTTATTGGCTGTACACGATTCTGATCGTGGTCGGCGCGGGGATCGTGTTGCTGCCGCACGCGCCGTTGTGGAAAATACTGATCTTCTCGCAGGTCGGCAACGGCTTCTGGCTGCCTGTGGTGGTGATTTTTATTTTGCTGCTGGTGAACCGCCGCGACTTGATGGGCGAATACGTGAACACGACAACCTTCAACATCGTGGCCTGGGCAACTGCGATCGCCATGATTATTTTGAGCCTGGTGCTGGCCTATACCGCCGTTTTTCAGGGCGGCGCTCCCGTGGGTTGAGTGCATCACAAGACATGCGCCATTGCGTCAGCGTCGCGGCGTGTGTTAACTTTGCGGCGTAAAGGGAACTCCCCGGAAAAACGTATTAGCGATGAAATCTCATTCCACTATTTCCGTAGCCGATCCCAGCGCTCTCGGTCCCGTCACGCCGGAAGAAGCGCAACTGCTGACCAAGCTCGACCTCGCGCGCTTGCCGCGGCACGTTGCGGTCATCATGGACGGCAACGGCCGCTGGGCGCAGCGCAAGCACTTGCCGCGTCCCGCCGGGCATCGTTCCGGGACACAGACGGCGCGCACGACGATTGAAACTTGCGCGCGGCTGAACATTGAGGCGCTCACGCTGTATGCGTTTTCCGTCGAAAATTGGCGCCGCCCGAAAACCGAAACCGATTTTCTGATGCAGCTTCTGCGCGAATACTTGCGGCAGGAAATGCCGCTGATTCAGCGAAACAATATTTGCATGCGCTTTCTGGGCCGCGCCAGCGAACTGCCTGCCGGCGTGCAGCAAGATATGCGCGAAGCGGTGGAGAAGACCGCGAAGAACACCGGCATGGTGCTGTGCCTGGCGCTGAATTACGGCGGGCGCGCAGAAATCGTGGACGCGCTGAACGAAATTATTGCGCAGCGCAACGGCGATAGCCGCAACAGACCGGTGACCGAGGAAGAAGTGGCGCGCCACCTGTACACGGCGGGATTGCCGGACCCAGACTTGCTGATTCGTTCCAGCGGGGAAATGCGCGTCAGCAATTTTCTGCTCTGGCAGATCGCGTACGCGGAAATTCTCGTCACGGAAACACTTTGGCCGGATTTCAATCGCGAGCGCCTGCTCGAAGCCTTCGTGGAATTTCAAAGGCGAGAGCGGCGCTACGGCGGCATCCGCGAAGGCGGCTCAGATTCAGAAGTTCCCGCCCGCGTTGCCGGCACATAAGTCGCCGTAGTCGAACTCGACACATTGAATCCGAGCGAATGCTAGCGTCGCCTAGGAAGCCCGGCTTGTTTCCACAATTTATCCCACCACCAAATTCCGGCCCAGGCTTGGACAGGCAGCCTATACCCAAGCTGGTGCGCAAGCATCAGGATTTGCCCGCGATGATGCGCTTCGTGCGAGAACATGTATGCGAACATAGTTGCGCTGGCGGGCCAAACCGGCGACCAGCTCCCGCGCGAAAACTTTGTGACGCGCCGGTTCGCTTCGCTAGAAAGAGCCTCGCTCAGCATGCGAAGGCATTGTGCTGCGCTCTTCCTGTGCGCAGCAGCGGCTTGCTTGATCGTGCAGCGATCCGGATTGAGAGGCGCGGGACATTTCAGATGCGGCGCGGAGTTCTTGAGCCACACCAGGCGGTTGTTGTGCAGATGCGCGTAAATCGCTGCTATGGTGCGGCCGTTCCGTTTGGGGCCGGGTAGTTTCGCTCGCCATGCGCGGGGATCGAGGTGCGAAAGGACAAGCTGGTTCATCGCGTCGTTAATCGCATAAGTCCGCAGGAGATCGGAATTTTCGATTTGGACTTCCGCTTCGCGCATCATACCCAACCCTTCCCTGGGCGCCGCGACACTGCGACCTAAGCAAGGCCTTGCGATAGTAATATCTCACCTTACTTCCTCTTTTTCTTTCAACTTTTGCGCGGGCACTGTTAACCTTCCGTGCGGTGCGCCGGGAGATTTCTTTTTCATGACTTGGAAGCGTGTGGCGACGGCTGTCGTTCTGATTCCCTTTGTCGTTGGGCTTGTCCTGTGGGGCTCGACGGCGTGGGTGGCGCTGGTTCTCGCGCTGATTATTGTGCTGGCGCTCTTCGAGTATTTCGCGCTCGGCGATGCGATTGGCCATCGCGCTTACCGTTTCTGGACTGCGACTTGTGCATTTCTACTTGTTTACGTGCAGTGGCTTGTGGCCATTGAACCCAGCTACCAGCTTGCCGGAGGTCTGATACTTCAGCGGGAGCTAGGACGCTACTCAGCTGGATTGGTGGGTGTGTCGGAAGCGCTTTTTGTTTTCGTGCTGGGTGTTGCGGTGCTGACGCTTTGGACGCGGCGTCCCCTGGTGGAAGGGTTGCCCGCTGCTGGAATCAGTTCGAGCGGACTGCTATTGGTGGCGTTTCCGTTGAGCTTTGCGGTGCGCCTGCACGGTTTGGGTGCGCAAGGTCCGAAGCTGCTGCTGTTCGCGCTGGTGATCACTTGGGTTGGCGACACGGTGGCGTATTTTGTGGGCCGCGCAATAGGCAAGCATCCGCTTGCGCCGCACCTGAGTCCCAAGAAAACTTGGGAAGGTTCCGTCGCGAGTTTGGCCGGTTCGCTGCTGGCGGGCCTGGCGTTTACGCGATGGCTGAACGCACCCCCTGTGCATGTGTTGGCCATGGCCGGAGTGGGGAACGTCGCGGGCCAAGTTGGCGATCTGCTCGAATCCGCTTACAAACGCAGCGCCGGAGTGAAAGATTCCGGAGGAATGCTGCCTGGCCATGGCGGAATTCTCGATCGCATCGATGCGCTGATTCTGGCCATTCCGGTTGTCTGGTATTATTGGACTTTGATCTACTCGCCTGGAATGTAATTCGGGAACTCCGTCTCGAGAACATCGGTCCGAAACATGGGCCCGAAACGTGAGCCGAACATGAGAAAGACGCGTTAGTGACGCAATCGTTCACGAAATTGGCCATTTTGGGTTCGACTGGCTCGATAGGGCGGCAATGCCTGTCAGTTGTCGAGTCGCTGCCGGGGCGATTCGGCGTGGTGGCGCTTGCAGCGGGCTCGAATCTCGAGGAACTCGTCGGGCAGATTGAGCGGCACCGGCCCGAAGTGGTCTCGGTTGGAGACGCAGCGAAGGCCGATGAGTTAGCGCAAAAGCTGAGAGCGAAAGGTGAGTCGCCGCTGCCTGCCATTCATCACGGTCGCGAAGGCATGCTGGCGGTCGGAACGCACGCTTCAGCCGATATCGTTGTGTCCGCGGCCGTTGGCGTTGTGGGCCTCGAAGCGACGTACGAAGCGATAAAGCTGGGGAAGACCGTCGCGCTTTCCAATAAGGAAGTGCTGGTTGCCGCCGGCGAGTTAGTGATGGCCGCGGCGAAGAAATCCGGGCGCGAGCTGCTTCCGGTGGATAGCGAGCACAACGCGGTACATCAGTGCCTGCGCGGCGGAGAGCGCGGAGAAGTGCGCCGGCTGGTGCTGACGGCTTCGGGCGGACCGTTTCGCAAGACGCCGCTGGCAGCGCTGCAAGGCGTGACGCCGGAACAGGCCCTTGCGCACCCAAACTGGCGGATGGGCAATCGCATCACGATTGATTCCGCGACGATGATGAACAAGGGCTTCGAGATCATCGAGGCGCGATGGCTGTTCGGTGTCCAACCAAACCAGATCGATGTGGTGATTCATCCGCAGTCGACCATTCACTCTATGGTGGAGTTTGTCGATGGTTCCGTTCTCGCACAACTCGGCCCAACCGATATGCGCATGCCCATTCAATATGCGTTAACCTATCCGGAGCGAATGGCATCTAATGGGCTAGCCCTAGATTGGTCGAAACTCCGGCGTCTCGATTTCGCGAAGGTTTCCACGCGACGATTCCCGTGCCTGCGTTTGGCTAAGGAAGCGATGAGAAAGGGCGGGGCATTGCCGTGCGCGCTGAATGCCGCGGATGAAATCGCGGTAGCAGCGTTTCTGGAGAGAAGGCTGCCGTTTCTCGGAATCCCAGAAGTGATCGAGAGAGTGCTGGCGCGGACGCCGAAGACGCGATTTGAGAAGATGGACGATGTGCTTACGGCGGATAGCGAAGCGCGCCGGATGGCCAAGGAAGAAGTCGAACGATTGGCGGTAACCGCGGCGGCGGCATCGTAGTCTAGAGAAGGGAAAATCAAGCAAATGGATTTGTTATTAGGCGTAGCGCTCGTGCTGGGAGTGATGATTCTTGTGCACGAGTGGGGACACTTTATTGCGGCGCGCATATTTGGCGTGCGCGTGGACGTTTTTTCCATTGGATTTGGACCGCGGCTGTTTGGCTGGAAGCGCGGAGCTACGGATTATCGGGTGAGTGCGCTGCCGCTGGGCGGCTATGTGCGCATGGCGGGGCAGGACCCGTCTGAGATCGATTCCGCGCACAGCACCTCGATACCGGGAACAGAGAAAGAGAAGAGCGAAGCTGCGTATGCGCAATTGCAAGCGAGGAAGGGCGCGCCGGACGAGCTGATGAACAAGCCGCGCTGGCAGCGCGCAATTATTTCGTTTGCCGGCCCGCTGGTGAATTTGATTTTTCCGATTTTGCTGCTGACTGTGTATTTTGTGGCCATCGGGATTCCCTATCCCGCGTATCAGGACAAACCGCTGCAGGTTATGGGTGTGCCGGCGAATTCACCTGCGGCCGCGGCCGGTTTGCATTCCGGGGACAAGGTCATCGGTCTCGATGGAGAGCAGAATCCGACTTGGGAGCAAGCGGAGAAGGTTCTGACCAAGCTCACGCCGGACAGCAAACTTTCGATGCAAGTGGAAAATGCAGGCTCCACGCGATCCGTCACTCTGCCGGTCCAGCAAAAGGATATTGAGCAACCGGAGAGATTGCTGGAGCACTTTCTCGGTTATGTGCCGATCCGGCCAGTTCTGGAAGATGTAGCGCCAGGATATCCGGCGCAGCGCGCGGGACTCAAAGAGAATGACTTGATCGCTGCCGTGGACGGGCAAAAGATTCAATGGTGGGGCGAGTTTACCGAGCGCATTCGCGGATCGAACGGCAAGCCATTGACCCTGGACGTGGAGCGCAATGGGCAGCTCGTGCGTCTGGTGGTAACTCCGCAGGCAGCGACAAACGAACGCGGGGAAACCATTTATCAAATCGGCGCGGCGGCGCACGAAGATACGGCTTACAAGCGCGTGGCGTTTCCAGAAGGCGCGCGGTATGCGAGCCTGGTTACGGTTCAAAAAATCAAAGAGACGGCCGGAGTCGTTGGAGCATTGTTCAGTGGGCGGGTTTCGCTGAAGCAACTGCAAGGGCCGGTGGGAATTTCGCGCGCGGCAGGGCAGGCCGCGAAGAAGGGTCCGCTGGCGATTATCTCCTTGATGGTGCTGATCAGCGTGAACCTGGGAATCCTGAACCTGCTGCCGATTCCGATTCTGGACGGCGGGCACATCCTGCTGCTGGGAATCGAAGGGCTGCTGAGGCGCGACATGAGTCTCGCGTTCAAGGAGCGTTTTGTGCAGGTTGGGCTGGTGTTCCTGTTGGTGGTGTTTGCCATCGTTATGTACAATGACGTGGTGCGGCTACTGCCGATTCATTCCTGAGCTTGACCTCTTTAGGTTAACCCGGCCTAAGCTCGCTGCGAGTCTTGCTTAGCATCGCACCCGGAGAAAGAATGGCCGTATCATCGCAGCACCGGGCCTCCACCGGCGAGCGACTCAATACCGCGGAAACAACCGGAAGACTGCAACAAGCGCTGGGGAAGCGGCGCATCCGCTTGACCCGGCAGCGGCGCGTGATTTTGCAAGTGATGGATGACGCCGAGCAGCACCTGGACGTCGACCAGATTCTGGAGCGCGCGCAAAAGATTGACTCCGGCGTACACCTTGTCACGGTCTACCGCACGATTGACCTCCTCAAAAAACATGGCTTGATCGATGAACTGGACTTGCTGCACTTGCGCGGGGACCGGCACTACTACGAGACGCATGGCCCGCGCGACCACATCCATGTGGCGTGCCTGCGCTGCGGGAAGGTGCGGGAATTCGAGAGCGCGCTGTACGAGCAGTTGAAGCAGCAGATTGCGCGCGACTTCGACATGAAGGTGACCGTCTCGCGTACCGAAGTCGGTGGGTACTGCGCGGAATGCCTCGAAAAGTTGAACTCGTAGCAGCGGGTTAAGCTTGGCGAGCTCCTAAAAAGAAGTTGTAACAGGTCAAAATTCAAACCGATCAATTACCCAACTGATTCTATGCTTGACGAGTTCATCACGGACCTGGTACGATAAGCACGTAAGAAACTACGCCCCGACGCTGTTCGGGGCTTTTTCTTTTTTGGCGCAGGCGTCACTCCCTGTAGCGCCTTTTGTCTCCGTCTTCCTCTCTGCCGTTGCTGTTCTCCGTCATCTCTGTGCTCTGACCTCTGTGTTCTCTGTGTTGCGTTTTTCTTGCCCTTGTGACCGTCGACTGTCGGCTGCCAGCTGCTAGCTGCCAGCCGTGGCGACTGTCAACGGTTAGCTGTGGTTGAACTGCTGGCTTCTGTCACCTTTGTTTCTACTCTCCGCATCTGCTTTCTCTTCTCAAGGATCCGTCCATGAAACCCAAAAAACTGAACCCCGGACTCCTCTGGATGCAGTTTGAGGATGTTCTCGCCCCGCGTCTCGGCCTGAGCGTCAAGGAGCGCGCCGTCTATTCCCATCTGCTGCGCCATTCGCTCGTGGTCGGCAAGCTCCGCCTGCAGTTTGCGGTTATGGCCTTAGCTCGCACTTTGGGTCTGTCCATCGGAGCGGCGCGCCAGGCGGTGCGCCGGCTGCATGAGCTGGGGGCTTTGCGCGTGCTCGAGCGCAGCAAGAGCGGCCATCTGGCTGAGATGCGCCTGCCGGAGAAGATCCGCGCGATCCGGCCGGGCAAAAATGGCGCGTTGGTGGCCACAGAGGCCGCCGGGCAGCCGCCTGCCTCGACCCTCGAAACCACGGATTTCTTGAAAACCTGGGCGCTCCGCAAAGCCATTTACGATCGGGAACGCGGGGCCTGCTTTTACTGCCTTCGCCGCACTCCCGCGAACGTGCGGTGCCTCGACCACGTCGTGCCACGCGTGCGCTTCGGACGCAATTCCTACCGCAACCTGGTTTCCTGCTGCATCGAATGCAACACGCGCAAGGGCGACCGCCCGGCCGCGGATTTTCTGCGCACGCTCTACCGCCTGGGGCGCCTCACGCCCGCCGAACTCGACGCACGCCTTCGCGCCTTGAAAGATCTCGCCGCAGGCAAGCACCGCCCCTCTTTGTAGAGGTCGGGCTTTAGCCCGGCGCTCTCGAAGACTTTGCTTGCCACTTCTCTTCGAGTTAGGGTCGGCTACTTATGCGTACTCGTCCAGCTTCTATCACGGTAAACGCATTTTGCAGTCGCGAACCCAGCTTCGCCACGGCCTCAACCACAGTCGCCGGCTTAGCGTGACGTGCGCGGTTAGGAAACCTGGTCAGAATCACGCCGGCTGACGACCGGCCCCGCGCATACACCAATTCACCAAAATCGCGATCCTCCGTAATGAGTACCCGCTTCTCATTCAGGGCGCGCTCTAGAACCTGCTCGTCGGTCGCGCCTCTCGCCACTTCGCCAATGGCAACCACATCATGCCCCGCTTCGCGCAGCGCCCGCAGGACAGGCCCGGCGCAGCTTTCGTCGGCCAGGAAGTTCATGCTTCAGGATTTGTCAGGAATCGGCGCGTCGGGCAGTAGTACCACTTCCTCGTGGGCCACGCTGGCCGCGCCGTAGGCCACTGCCGCCCGGATGTCTTCCGTTGTGAGGTGTGGATAGTCTTGCAGCAGTTCAGCCTCGCTCGCGCCCTCCGCGAGCTTGCGCAGGATGAGTTCCACCGTGATTCGCGTCCCCCGAATCACGGGCTTCCCCATCATAATCGCCGGGTTAATCTCGATTCGCTCGGTCGTCATTGCCATCCCTTTCACTCATCATAGCTCCCCCGCCCGAGTCGTACAATCGCCACTCGCCACTTCCTCGCGGAAAACACCTCGTCTGTCCCTGGCTTCCAAGTCAGGACTCTATGAGAGGCGAGGAGAGGAATGGCCCACCCTTTCAAAAAGCAAACGCGAAAGGGTAGGGCACCCTCCGTAGTTAAGTTAAGGGTGCTCCACCCGCCAAGCTCCGCCCCTCTTTGCCGGAAATGGAAAATAGAAATTGGAAAACGGACAGTAGAGAACCCCACCCTTGCATGAAACAAACCCGCAAGGATGGGCCACCCAAAGGCGATTTCGGAATTAAGGGGCGGCCACCCGCCTACCTTCGAGGTGTTAAAATGCTGTTGTGAACTGGCGGACTTTCATTGATTTTCTCCATCGCTGGCTGTGGCTTGTCGCGGCGATTGCTGCTAGCGTGCCGACCGTCTATTACGGCCCAAAGAAGTTGCTGGAAACGTGGGACTGGTATGTAGACCGTTTCCGCGATCGACATATCCTTGAAGTTTTGCGCGAGGTGCGAATCCCAAAGAAGCTCGCTCCTTTCAATCCGAGTGGCGCCGGAGAGGTCTCGCCAACGATCATAAGCATTGCGAAACATGGAAGCCACAGCGTCGGCGACCTCGCAGACATCCTCAATCGCAGCCATCGCTCAATCGGGAAATCTGTTCGTCGTCTCAGAGCACAAGGAAAAATCGAGCTAGATCATGGCGGCTTTAAGTTCAAAGTGTGACTGCCAGCGACACCGCACTTGGGACGACATGGGGACAGCCCAGTTTCCTTTCAAAAAGAAAACGCGAAAGCGTGGGACACCCTCCGTAGTTAAGTTAAGGGTGCTCCACCCGCCGAGACATGTGGGCAGGTAAAGCGGAAGAGAAAAAGTCAGCTCTGCAACGATCACCACACGTTCGAAAACGGTGCTCGATTCAAGTGGCTCCTGCGTTTTGCGGCGGCTACTTTCGGGTGTCCGATTAGCCGACTTGAATACACCTGCTCGTGCTTGCGCCTTGCCCGTCCGCGCTTCCGATACAACCCTAAGACTTACGGAGCGGTTGGCCCAGGGAAATGTATGGCTTATTCCTCGTCAAACATTGCTGTTCTGAACACCTAAACCCGAGACTAACTAGACGCGCGAGCGGAGCCTACCATAGGGTTGATTCATATGATGCGAATCAGGACTCCGTACGCATTCTTTGTGCTGATGCTGGTTTCTAGCTGGGCGATACTGCCTGCCTTTAGTAATGATGGGGCGGCTTCCGTCGCGGTGGGCGGGATTCAGCTTAAACGGGAAGCTCGCATTTCGATGGAGAAGGAGCGTCTCACGATCAGTAGGGAGAAAGTCACCGTCGAATATGAGTTCCTGAACGCAACCGACGAAGATGTAAGCACCGAGATCGCGTTCCCGGTGCCTCCGTACCACGATTATTACCTGGATGCGAGTTTTCCGAAAAGGCTGGACGATTTCCGCGTGTGGGTCGACGGGCGCGAGACAAAGTATCAGACCGAGGTCAAAGCGATGCTGGATGGAGTCGACTACAGTGCGCGCCTGCAGAAGTTGGGAGTAGATGTGGCTTCGCTAGGGCACTTCGATTTCGACAAGGTAGACTCGCCCGATGTCGAGAAGCTGCCCCAGTCACAGCGCGACGAGCTAAAGCGGCTCGGTTTGATTCGGGATAACGGTTTCATGGGATGGACCGTCGTAAAAACGTACCATTGGCCCCAGACCTTTCCCACGCACCAAGTGCTGCACGTCCGTCACGAACATGCTCCAGTCCTAGGGTTTGAGCAACTTCAGCCTGAAGTTGTCGTTCCTGCTCCACGGCAGGAAAGGACGGCGGAGTTCGCAGCAGCCGTTCGTGATTCCTGTATGGATCCGGCGCTTCAACAAACGTTGATTGGCGCGGCACGAAGAGAGAAGAAGGAAGAGGACGGCTACATCCCCAGCGAGTGGGTGGACTATGTTCTGACCACGGCGAACACTTGGAAGACGCCGATTAAGGATTTCGAGCTGATCGTGGAGCGGCCGAGACCGAAGCCGGGATCGCCGGAGCGAGGGCAATGGTTCGTGAGCTTCTGCTGGGATGGAGCGGTCACGCGGCTGGACGCGGATCACTTTTCTGGGCGCTTGACCAACTTCGTGCCGAAGCGAGAATTGCACGTTGGTTTCTTCGGAATCGACTAGATCCGGTTATTCCAATCGTTTGTGTCTTATAAACGCTGTACTGGTAACTTGCTTTCCCGTGCCGAAACCCAATGGTTAAGGAAACGCTTCGTCTGACATGTCCCCGAATCCGGCGCTATACTCGGAACACTCGACATTCTTGTCCTCATCCGCGTTCCCGCCGAGAAGGAGTTGATCCAGTGAGGTACGGCGATGTACAAAGGATCCTGCAGAAGAAAGAGCCGGGCTAAAGCCCGGCCTCTACAAACCCTTGGAAGAAGACTACAGGTTCGCGCCGAAGGCTAGCAGACGGCCGTCGCAATCCTTCACCACGAACTCGCGGCAGTGCCAGGGCATGTTGCCAAGTCCCCGAGTGAATTCAACGCCTTGGGCGGCATACTCGGCATAGAGTGCGTCGGCATCTTCCACGGAGAGGTACGCGTCGAGCAATTCGTCCGCGTATTTGTCCGGATTGGCGGTGGGAGGCGCGGCGCAGCGGAAATGAATCACCTGCCGGTCGCGCACCACGATGGCGTAGACCGGCGGATCCTGCCACGTCCCCAAACATGCGAAGCCAAGCTTGCCTGTGTAGAAGGCGAGCGTTGCGGGAATGTCCATGGTGAAGAACACAGGCGCAATCTGACGGACCATGTGCCAAGTCTACCCCAGATGGCGCGTGGACACCGTTAGCCTAACTAGAGAGGATGCCGCATACTTCGCGGTCTTTGCCTGCCCGCGGTAGGCAGCCGAAGCCTGCGGATTTTGCCCTTTCCTCACGCAAGAAAAATTCACGATTGTGGCTTCGGCAAGAAGCCGCAGCCTAGAGAAGACCCGCCACTACATTGGGCTAAGAGCGCGCGCGGGAACCGACGCGTTTCGGAGCGAACGAAAGCGGCGGAGGCGGGTGAAGAAGCGGCGGGCGCTGGCGATGTCGCTGGCGATTTGGGCGCGTAGCTCTTCCGGGTTGGCGAATTTTTTTTCCTCGCGGAGGCGCTTCCAGAAGCGGACCTCCATGCGCTTTGCGGCGACTTCACCGGAAAAATCGAGCAGATGCGTTTCGACGCTTAGTGAAGCGCCATTGAAGGTGGGACGCATGCCGACGTTGGTTACGGAGCGGCGGCTTTTGGTTTCGCCCTCGAGCAGCGTACGCGTTACGTAGACTCCGCGTGCAGGCAGGAGATCCTGTTCCGGTTTCAAGTTCAGCGTTGGGAAGGTGAAGCGGCGGCCGGTGCCGGTGCCGGTTACGATTTCGCCCGTCAGGGCGAAAGGACGGCCGAGAAGACGCGCCGCGTGAGTGACATTGCCGGCGGCGATCTCGCGGCGGATCACCGTGCTGGAGACGGTTTCTTTCTCGAATGCTACCGGCGGGATTATTTCCACGGCGAACCCATGATGCGCGCCCAATTCTCGCAGTCGCGCTACGTCGCCGGCTTGCTTGTGGCCGAAGCGAAAATTCTCCCCTACGAGCACGGCGCGTACATGAAGGCCGCGCACGAGAATTTGCTCGACGAACTCTTCGGGAGAGATGCGCGCGAGGTCTAACGTGAAGGGAAGGACTACCGCGGCTTCGAGGCCTACGGTGCCGAACCACTCCATGCGCTGGGCGTTGGTGGAAAGGCGCGGGGGAGCGGTTTCCGGACGTAGGACTTTGCGCGGGGAGGGATCGAAGGTGAGCGCGGTGGCGACGTCGTTTGTTTTCGCGGCGCGCTCGACGGTGGCGCGAAGGATGGCTTGATGGCCGAGGTGGATGCCGTCGAAGTTGCCGATGGCAAGAATGCTGCCGCGGCCGGAGGCGGCGTAATGAGCGGCCCATTGTTCGGGCGAGGTAAAAGCGAGGACGGTGGACGGATTCGCGCCGACTGGCTTGGTAGCAGGGGCAATCGTGGCTTGGGCAATTGTAGTTGCGGGGTGCGCTGCGCGTGACTGGGAATCATCGACGCGCACATCGAATTGCAGACCGTCGTACGCTAGCTGCACATGGCGGAGGCCGAGCTTGCGCAGGCGATCGTTGGTTTCCGCGTGTGACAAATCGTGGGCGATATGAGTGAACCAGGCGCGCCGCGGCTTCAGGTTGTCGACCAACGCCAGGGCTTGCTCGACCGTTTGGTGCATGGGATGCGGAATGTCGCGCAGTGCGTCGATGATGAGATCGTCGAGGTCGGTGAGAAGCGCGGCGGAAGATTGCGGAAGCGAGCTGAAATCGGTGAGATACGCGGCGCGGCCGAAGCGGAAGCCGAGCACTTCGAGATCGCCATGCAGGAGCGGCACGGGAACAATCGGGATGCCCATTAACTCGAATGGGCCGTTGACGACGTGGAGGTCGACGCTCGGTATGGTGCTTTGAGTGGGCGCATCATCGAAGACGTACGCGAAGGCGCGGCGGATTACGCGAAAGGTTTCTTCCGTGCTGTAGACGGGCAGCGAGGATTTCTGGCGAATGTTGAAGGGGCGAATGTCGTCGAAACCGAGAATGTGATCGGCGTGGGCGTGGGTGAGCAGAATCGCGTCGAGGCGGTCGAGGCCGGCGCGCAGAGCTTGCTGGCGAAAGTCCGGCGTGGTGTCGATGATGACGTTCTGTCCGTTCCGCGAGAGCAGCAGGGAAGGGCGCAGGCGGTTATCGTGGGGATCTTTCGAGGTACAGACGCGGCAGTGGCAGGCGAGCGACGGAACGCCCATGGATGTGCCGGAGCCGAGTACGGTGACTTTTATGGGAGCAGCAGACATTGGCAAATTTTATTGTATCCGTTTGGGCGAAGTTGGTGGAGTCGGGTCGCGACGCTTAACGGCTGGAAAAAGCCTCAGGTCCAAACTGCGGACCCTTCGAAACTCAGGGTAAAAGCTACAGTTCGCCCCTTCACGCCGTCGGTGAAGGTTACACCGTGAAAGCGGAGTCCCTCGAAGCTCGGGATAAACAAGACTCCCGCACTCTAAAAAATGGGAGATCAGGAACGCGTCTTGGCTTTGGCTTGCTGTGCGGCTTGCGCAGCCACGGCTTGGTTGACCTCAAGAAAGGTCATCTTCAGCTTGCCGAGAAGATCGAGTAGGAGCGAGTCTTCCTCGGGAGCTAGATTGCCTTTGGTTTTTTCGTGCAACGCGTCGAGCATGTCGATGAACTCGCGCGCCGCTTCCGGATCGAGCATGGGCTGACCGGTGCGCGGATCGGCGTAGGCGCCCAAGACCATGGCAGCGTTGCTGCCCAGCATGCGGATGAGGTTTTCAAAAGCGGGCGAACGCTTGGGGATTTCCGCTGGCGGAGCCGCGGCTTTGGCGGAGTCAGCGGCCGGGGCGGGCGGATGCAGCGCCGCCTCGCGCGTGGCCTCTCGCTTGGCTTCGCGCTCTTCTTCTTCGACAACTTCCTTGCGCAATTCTCCCTCGGAAGTGAAGGGGCGGCGGTCGATTACGCGAAAGCTTTCTTCTTGTTTGTGGTCGGGTTGCTTGTGGTCAGGCAAGTGCGTTCCTCAGTAGTTTTGTGCTTTTTAATTTTAGCATTGGGCGTGTTGGTTTGGGTAGCGGGGTAGGATGCTGTGACAAAGGCGGCTGACGCGGAGATGTGCTTGTCAAAATGCGTGGTGCGACTGTAGAGTGAAACGTTTGTAGCGCCCTAAAGTTTTGGAAGGAAGATGGCCTCGCGCAAGACACGGTTGAAAAAAACGAAATCGCGCTCGACTTCTGCAGGCAAGGGTTCACGCAAGGCTCCACGCAAAGCGCCCAAGCAAGAGAAAGTGACGGCCGGGGAGTGGTTTGAACGGCTGGTGGCGTTGCAAGCACGTTTGCGCGCGCCGAACGGGTGTCCGTGGGACCGCGAGCAGACGCACGCGACTTTGCGCACGTACTTGATTGAAGAAGCGTACGAAGTGTTGGACGCGATGAGTAGCGGCGATGACGCGAAATTTGCGAATGAGATGGGCGACCTGTTGCTGCAAGTTGTGTTTCATTCGCAAATTGCGACGGAGGAAGGGCGATTCACCGTCGCGGACGTGATTCGCGAGGTGCACGAGAAGATGGTGCGGCGGCATCCGCACGTTTTCGGCGAGAAGCGCGCGAAGGATGCGGCGGAAGTGCTTCGCAATTGGGAGCAGATCAAGGCTGAAGAACGGCAGGGGGCGCGAGAGCGGGAAGCGAGCGGTGCGTCGAAGAAAGAGGAAGAGCGGAAGTCGCTGCTGGACGGCGTGCCGCGCGGGTTGCCCGCGACGATGGAAGGTTTGCAGTTGACGCGGAAGGCTTCGCGCGCGGGATTCGATTGGGACAGCGCGCAGGGAGTCTTTGAGAAGCTGAGCGAAGAGACCAACGAGCTCCGCCTCGCCTCGGAAGGAAACGATGCGCTGAAGGTCGAGGAGGAAATGGGCGACCTGCTCTTTGCGGTGGTGAACCTGGCGCGCTTCTTGCAAGTCGATCCGGAAATTGCGCTGAAGAATGCCAATGTCAAGTTTTCGCGGCGCTTCCGCCAGATGGAGCGGCTGGCGGCTGAGAATGGGCAGGCTTTCGCGGAGGTTCCGCGGGCGGAAAAGGAAAAGCTCTGGGAAGTGGCGAAGCGCGCGGAGGCAGGACGGAGCGAGAGGGAAGCTGCTGAGACCGAGGCGGCAAAGAAGCGATGAACGGGGAATCAAAGAGCCATCCTGGAGAATCCAGCGTTGCACACTCGGGTGGCGGCATTGTCGTCCGAAAATGCGGCATGCTCGAGGAATTTCACGCTTGCGTGGAGCTGCAGCGCGAAATCTGGGCCGAAGCAGACCTGGAAATCGAGCCGGTGACGATGTTTGTAGTGGCGTCGATTACCGGTGGGCAGGTGCTGGGGGCGTTCGACGGCGACAAACTTGTGGGATACACGCTGGCGGTGGTGGGTTTGCGGCAGGGCGCCATGTACTTGCACTCGCATCAGACCGGAGTGAGCGCGCAGTATCGCGACCGCGGCGTCGGGCGAATGCTGAAGCTATTTCAGCGCGAAGAGGCTTTGGCGCGCGAAATTCGGACGGTGGAATGGACTTTTGATCCGCTAGAGCTGAAGAACGCGCATTTTAATTTGAACCGGCTGGGCGCGATTTGCCGGCGATACATTCCCAATCTTTATGGGGTGACGACGAGCCCTTTGCACCGGGGAATTGCGACGGATCGGTTGGTGGCGGAGTGGCGGCTGGACTCTGCGCGCGTCGTGGCGGCGATTGAAAATTTGGCGCCGAGCCTGACGAACGCGCCGGCGGCGATTGCGATGCCTGCGGAGCTCGATCAGTGGAAGCAAGAAGATTTGCAGCGGGTGCAGGCGGTGCAAACACAGGTGCGCGAGGAGTTCACGAAGTGGTTCGCGCGCGGATATGCGGCGGTTGCGGTGCGGGCTGGAGAGAAGAGCAGTGAGTATTTGCTCGCGCCGTGGAGCGATTTTTAGGTTGGACCATAAGGAAAGAGGAACGCGTCGAGAATGCGAATTCGAGAGATTAGATTGCGCGAGTTGAGGATGAGATTGATCGCGCCGTTCGAGACCAGCACGATGCGCACGGACGAGCGGCGCATTATTTTGGTGGAGGCGGAGGTCGACGGGGTGACGGGCTGGGGCGAGTGCGTGGCCGGTGAGACGCCGGGGTACAGTCCGGAAACGACGGAGACGGCTTGGCATATTTTGCGCGATCATCTTTGGCCGTTGGTGAAGGGGAAGGAATTTTCCGCGGCTGCGAAGATTTGGGAGATGCTGGAACCGGTCCGCGGACACAACATGGCGAAGAGCGCGCTGGAGGCGGCCATCTGGGACTCCGAAGCCAAGCAAAAAGGCGTGCCGTTGGCGAAGTTGCTGGGCGGGGTGCGTGAAGAGATTGCTTCCGGTGTGTCGATTGGGATTAAAGAGTCGTTGGACGAACTGGCCGCGGCGGTGAAGTGCGAGTTGGCGGCCGGGTATCAGCGAATCAAGATCAAGATCAAGCCGGGCAAGGACTTGGAGCCGGTGAAACGGCTGCGGCAGGATTTTCCGCGCATTAAAATGATGGTGGATGCGAATTCCGCGTATCGCGCTTCGGACTGGCCGCTGCTGAAGCAGCTTGACGGATATCATTTGATGATGATCGAGCAGCCGCTGGGCTGGGACGATTTGTACGGCCACGTGGAGTTGCAGAAAAAGCTCCAAACGCCGATTTGCCTGGACGAATGCATTCACGCGCTGGAGCATGCGCAGGCGGCGATCGCGCTGGGGGCGTGCAAGATCATCAACATCAAGATGGGGCGCGTGGGCGGCTACACCGTGGCGAAACAGATTCATGATCTCTGCCAGGCAAATGCGATTCCGGTGTGGTGTGGGGGGATGCTGGAATCGGGCATCGGGCGGGCGCACAATATTGCGCTTTCTAGCTTGCCGAATTTTATTTTACCGGGCGACGTTACGGCTAGCCGGCGCTATTGGCATGAGGACATTATCGAGCCGGAAGTGACCGTGTCGGCGCAGGGAACCATTCGCGTGCCTGCGGGGCCGGGGATCGGCTTTGCGCCGCGGATGGATCGCATCGAGCGGTTCACCGTGGGCAAAGAGCGGCTGGCCTGATTCGGTGTACGTCGAGAGTTCGGCGGGACGCGCTCCCAATCGCGTGGTGATGGCCGCATCGATTGGCCTGGTCGTGGTGGTCTGGGCGGTGAATTTTATCGCCGCGAAGATCGGGCTGCACTACCTGCCTCCTGTGACCATGGCATCGTTTCGCGTTGTAATCGCGGGGATGTCGATGGTGCCTGCCTACTTTATCTGCCAACGAATGCCGGCTTTTGCCGATGCGCGGCGCGCGCGATTGCAAGGGCTTACGCGTCGCGACCTCTGGACATTTTCCTGCCTGGGATTTTTCGGCGTGGTGGTCAATCAGATGTGCTTCACCATGGGCTTGCGGTACACGTCAGTGAGCCACGCGGCTGTGATTGTTGGGATAGGGCCGATCTATACGCTGGTGCTGGCGGTGCTGTTTCGGCTGGAGCGGGCTACCTGGCATAAGGTGGTGGGCATGGCGATCGCGTTTCTAGGAGTGGCTGTGCTGGCTTCGGAGAATGGGATTTCGCCGCGCTCGCCGTCGCTGCTGGGCGATGCGATTACGATGGCGGGCTCGATTGGGTTCGCGACTTACGCCGTGCTCGGTAAGCGTGTGGCTGGACGTTATGACGCGTTGACGACGACGGCGTTCAACCATTTCGCGG
>Ga0209131_1000507_pt1 | contig 27995 bp, 15 predicted proteins | sample GraSoi_2013_40cm_FD_185826 | JGI IMG/M metagenome (GOLD analysis project Ga0209131, IMG submission 185826) | Grasslands soil microbial communities from the Angelo Coastal Reserve, California, USA - Sample 9_17_2013_40cm (SPAdes) (version 2) | ecosystem: Environmental > Terrestrial > Soil >... | reverse complement strand
ATGTCGCGCTATCTGATTCGGCGGATCGAGGAAACTCCGAACATCACGGTCCTTCCACATACTGAAATTGTTGCGCTCAATGGCGCCGAACACCTTGGGCGTGTGAGTTGGCGGAACGGGCAGAGCGGCAAGACCATCGAGAAGAGCATTGCTCATCTATTCGTAATGACGGGAGCTATTCCAAACACCACGTGGCTTGAGGGGTGTGTCGTGCTGGATGCAAAAGGATTCATCAAGACCGGTTTTGATCTTTCCGCGGATGAGCTGCGTGCCGCGAACTGGCCACTCGCGCGCCGGCCGTATCTGCTCGAAACCAGTCTGCCGGGTGTGTTCGCCGCCGGTGATGTGCGCGGCGGGAACGTCAAGCGTGTTGCGTCGGCAGTAGGCGAAGGTTCAATCGCGATTCCCTTGGTCCATCAACTTCTTCGCGAATAACCTGTGCCCAGGTTGAGCAGGGGCTGGCGATCCAATCACGCAGCGACGGGCAGGCTCGGGTCCAGCACTACGCCCGTAAGCTCAATCCGAGGCAGAGTGTAATGCTGACCAATCCCCTCCAGGGATTTGCACAACAGCTGCGCAACAGTACCCGATCGGGGTATTTGGCTTCGAATAGATCTCTCAAACCGAACCCAACTCACTGATTCCGAACACCAAGCGTTGGAATCGGAATTTGCTAAACCGTTGATGTTCGACGAAACAATTAGCCTACAACATCGCTCAAACCGCTGTACTGCGAAGGAATTCGTGAGTAAGAATTGATATCGAGCGGGCGTAGTTCAGTGGCAGAACGGGAGCTGCCCAAGCTTCCTCTAGTAAACCCTAACACGCTGAACTGGCGGCACTTAACTGGAACAAAATTCCTGGTAGTTGGAAAATGATGGAAAACGGGACCCGCTCTAGGCTGCTGGATTGAGTTTTAAGCCCAAAAAACTTCATGGGAATCGACTTGACGACGGAACAGGTTGGAAAGACGCCATGAGTCGAAAGCCCACCGTCGCAGCTCGCGGCTAGTTGGGAAGCACCCCACCCGCAAATGGGGTGTCTTGTGCAACTGGCGAGCTTTGAAGGCTGAGGGGAGGCTCCCCAGCCTCGAAACTTTGTTGGCCGCAATCGCTGAGACGAGAGCAGAGTTCGCCCCGAAGATTCTCGCAGCACGTCGGGGCAAGAAGAAGTCGTGATCGTATCGCGCCACACTGTCGGATTGTTGCGCGTCCGGGTCTACGGGACTTGTACGGTTTCGGCGTTTGGACGTAGCCGCCCTGCGGCGGACGCTACGCGTGCAATACTCCAGGCCTCATGTTCCATGATCGGACCACATTCTCGATTCATTTACCCTAGGGTTTAGTAACTCTTTTATAAATCATAGAAAATCCATAGCGCCGGGCATTTCCGCATCCGCCGCAAACGCGGGCGGCTTCCTTCAAGTCGTTGAATCGAAAGCGCGCAAACACGCCACACTTTGTGCACTCCTTGCCTCCTCGCGCTTCCGATTCAACACTAAGACTTACCGGGCACTAACAAGTCCGCGTGCACATTTGCCAGATATCAGTGCAATTTCGCGTACTCGGCCTTGGCTTGCTTCAGGATAGGGATGTCGGAGTCGGCGTCCTTCCAGAGGATCAAGAAGTCCTCATACGACTTGCGCGCCGCGGCCTGGTCACCCATCATTTTCTGCGCCCTGGCTAGTTGCAAATGGGCCAATGCCCCAGTTACACGTGTTCCCACGATACCCGGATGATCAAATAACTTCTGGAACTCCGCCGCAGCCAGGCGGCCGTAGCGCATCTGGAGATATGCCAGGCCGCGGATGTAAGCGGGATAAAGGTTGTCGAACGAGTTCTCGGAAAACGCCAAGTCATACTTCAACACAGGCTGCAGGATTTCGACGGCGCTAGCTGGATCGTTTACATGCAATTTTATTGCGGCCCGGATCGTCGGCAGGTAGTAATTCTGAATCGTAGTATTCAAGGGAGATTCGTGATCTATCGCATCGGCTAGCTTCTTGGCTTGCTCAATTTCCCCTGCTCGCGCAAAGGCCAGAGCCAAGTCTAATTGCCAGTCGGGGGTCAGAACACTCTTGAGCGCTTGAATCGCTGCGTTTTTGGCTCGGGCCGTATTGCCCACTTCCGCGTCTCTCAGCGCCTCGACAACATTGCCGATCCCAAAAGCTGCGTTCTTGTTGATCGACAAATTTATGGCTTGCTGCTGCACCTGGTGCGCACTGCGCAGATGGCCATAGTAACCCTCCATCGCCGATTTTAGGGCGAGAAATCGTTGAGCATCGGGCTTGCCCACGACCCACTTCCACTGCTCTTGCACCGCGGTTTGGTCGTTTTGCAGGAAGGCCAGCACGGTGCGATTCAAGTGCAAGTCGGTGGTATCGAACTTGCGCGCTTGCGCCTCGTCGAGCGTGGCCTTGGCTTCGTTCAGCCGGCCTGCGAGGATGAGATAACGCGTCGAGATGAAATAGCTCCAAGGACTCGGATGCAGGCGGGCCGCTTCACGGGCCTCGGCGGCGGCCTCATCTGGTTGTCCCAGAAAGCTCAGACATCTTGCGAGATTGTTGTGGGCAACGGTATCGCGGGGAAAGGTTTGAACGGACTCTAAGAGGACGCGATAGGCCTTCTCGAGTTCGCCGGTTACGCTATCGTAGTATTGATACTCCGCGCGTAAGCGGGCCGGTTCGGTCATTCGAGCCCGGAGCTCATAGCCCTTGGTAATAGCGGCGTTGGCTAAGGCGAGTTCATGCCGGTTGCTATTGGCAGCCCAAAGAGCTTCGTACGCCAGCGCGAAGTTTGGATCCAGTTCAATCGCACGCTGGTAATAAGGGATTGCGCCCAGGAAGTCCCCTGATACGTGGTGCTTGTAGCCAACAGTTCCCGCCTGCAAGGCCTCCAGCGACGAGCTCGTGGCCTCCTCCAGAGGTTTGTTGAACTCGGCAAGCGTCGCCGCTGGTTCGCCCAGCTTGTGGCGAAGTTGCGCAGCCAAGACACCCAGCACGTGCACCACCTCGTTTCGGCTGGCAACATCTTCGCTGAGTCGCGCGCGAGGCGTTCCCGACTGGCACTCGATCGCAGTCAGCTCGATTCGAAAGCGGTTGCCCGCGTCCGCAATGGAACTGGTCAATACCATTTTGCTGTTTGTGCGAAGGCATACCTGACGGGCGACCTCCGGCGTCAACTTCGTTGTCGGAGGAAGCTTAAGTAGTCCCAGGGTCGCGAAAACTTTGTCAATCGCCAGGACATTCAGATACGGCGTCTGCTCCAGACCGTAACGCAACGCTGCGTTCAAGGCATCATCGAATACCGGATCGCCGGTGTGATTGCTGATGTCGGCGAGGACGATCGCGTCAGTGGGGGAAAGCGTGACCCGGTTGCGGTAGCGCAAGTACAGCCAAGAGCCTGTGGCTACAAAAACGAGCAGTGCGGCTGCCGCGAGCCACCTTCGCATGCGGAGTCTTGCTGGCAGCGTCTCCCACCGGACCCGCTCGAGGTCCTCACGCATCTCGGCGGCGGACTGGTAGCGTCGTGAGCGATCCTTTTCCAGCGCCTTGGTGATGACTGCGTCCAGCGCGCGGGGGACAATGGAGTTCAGATCGTGGGCTGGTGCGGCCAGTTGGTTAAGGATCGCGTCGTGAATGGCCGCCACGGTCTCGCCCTCGAAAGCACGCCGGCCAGCCGCCATCTCATACAAAACCATCCCAAAGGAAAACAGGTCGGTGCGGACATCCAACCTTTCCTTGCGCACCTGCTCGGGAGACATATAGCCGGCCGTGCCCGCTGTAGTTCCAGGACGTGTGAGACTTGTAAAGATCCGGTCGGAGCGTGTGGAGCTCTCCTCGCTGGGAGGCGAAGAAGCAGTTTCTGGGGATGCTTCCGCCGGGTCTTTTCCCGCGCTTTCTCGGCTCGCGGCCAACTTCGCTAATCCAAAATCCAGAATTTTCACCGTGCCTTGCTTCGTCAGGAAAAAGTTTGCCGGCTTGATGTCGCGGTGAATGATGGCCTTGTCGTGGGCAGCCTGCAGTCCGTTACAGATTTGAATTGCGATATCCAGGAGCGCGGGCACTGGGATTGCCATAGGCTCTGACGCAGCTATCCGATTGCGAAGGGTCTCTCCTTCCAGTAATTCCATGACGATGAAAGGCTGGCCTTCGTGTTCCTCAATTTCATAGATCGTACAGATATTGGGGTGGTTTAGCGCCGAGGCCGTTTGGGCTTCGCGCTCAAAGCGCTCAAGCGTAACGGGATCACTAGCCAGCTCTTCCGGCAGGAATTTAAGCGCCGCCTGGCGACCCAGCTTGAGATCTTCTGCCTTGTACACCATCCCCATGCCGCCGCCCCCGATGACTTCGAGGACACGGTAGTGGGAGACCTTCTTACCGATGAGGCTCGCGGATTCAGGCACTGGCGGGCTAGCAGCATCATCGCGAGGGCTTTCGGTGGCCGTTTGCAACCACTCAATGGCGGACAGCAGGCGATATCCCCGCCGGGCCAATGTCTCGATGTACTGCGGTCTATCGGCAGAATCGCCCAGCGCTCGCCGTAGAACCTTGATGGCGGTATTGATGCTGTGGTCGAAATCCACTACGGTGTCGTTGGGCCAGAGCTTACTCTTGATTTCCTCGCGAGTGACGATCTTGCCCCCGCGTTCGATTAGCATTCGTAGAACTTGGAATGGTTGTTCCCGCAGAAGGACCCTGCTATCACCTTCCACCGAGCCAACCGAGCGCAGTTCACCCGACTTCAGGTCAAGCTCAAACCCTCCAATCCGAACGCGCCCTTGAATTGCGTGTTTCATTAGGCCTTGTGAGATGGCGCCAAGTGTACTACTGGGCTGGGGAACTCCAAGAAAGATTCAATGAGATCAGGGAAAACGGCGCGAGGCGTCTACCTTAGCCGTTTAGAATCCGTGACTTGCTGACCTTGAGCGAATTTCACCGCCAAATCACCGCCAGTGCATTTACATCCGAAGTGGACTGGGATACGAATGGCCCGTTTCACGATGGAGAAATTTTAGAGCTTGTCGGAATCAGGTCGTAGGTTTTGAAACGGCGCCAATAGGAAGCTGCTTGAGAATTACGCAGAGGCGAAACGCATTCGAAATGGACGAGAGGACAGTCATGAAAATAGCAACGCAGCCAAAAGAAAAAAAAGAGGAAGCGCGACCCTTGGCCAGCCTTGCAGAGTCAGGCGTTTCAGGAGGTCTTGTGAATTGTTGTGTCCATGACTCCGAACGGGAGCTCTTAAGGGAACAGCTCGACAAGGAGAACCTGGCTCTAGGAGGTGAAGTGGATCGGGTCTCCATGTTTGAAGAGATTGTGGGAACATCGCCGGCGTTGCAGGCTGTGCTTTCGCGGGCGATCAAAGTAGCTGCTACAGACTCGACCGTTCTGATCACGGGCGAAACGGGAACGGGCAAAGAGCTAGTTGCACGCGCCATCCACCGACGATCAGATCGGGTCTCACGTCCGTTCGTCGGCGTGAACTGTGCGGCAATCCCCCGCGATCTGATCGCTTCGGAGTTGTTCGGCCATGAGAAGGGCGCCTTTACGGGCGCGACTCAACAGCGCCTGGGTCGGTTTGAGCTAGCAAATGGAGGCACGATTTTCCTCGACGAAGTCGGAGAACTTCCAGTTGAGACTCAGATCGCACTCCTGCGTGTTTCGCAGGAGCATGAGTTTGAGCGTGTCGGCGGCAGTCGTCGAATCCGCGCTGACGTCCGAGTGATCGCGGCCACCAACCGTGACTTGCAGGTGGCAATCAGCACTGGGTCCTTCCGTAGTGATTTGTTTTATCGGCTGAATGTTTTCCCGATTGAGATACCCGCTCTTCGAGAACGAAGAGAGGACATCTCTCTGCTGGTGGAATACTTTATCGATTGCTATGCGCGAAAAGCGGGCAAGCACTTCAAGAATGTCGAGAAGAGAACACTTCAAGTACTTCAGTCGTATCCTTGGCCTGGAAATATCCGCGAATTACAGAACGTTGTCGAACGTTCGGTGATCCTTTGCGAGTCAGACATTTTTTCGATCGACGAAAGCTGGTTACCCTTGCCGCTTCCGGCAACAGAATCGAATCGCCGCATTGAGGCAGCCGCCGGCTACCCACTTACTAGGTCGGTGGGACATCATATCGACGCCGCCTCAATGAAAGACGTGGCGATGGCCTAAGCACTTCATGCATGGCTTTCGCGAAATTGCGGCGGGATTGCGAACTTATGCTGAGGCGCTGGCGCAAAGCAGAAAGCTGAATTTTCCGAAGGGCGTGGATTCGGCGCTCGCGGTGACCACCATCTATCTGCACTTTTTTACGTATTTTTTGGTGGGAAACTGTTCGGCGCTAAGCGGCACCTTGGAATGTGAGACGAGCAAGCAGTGGAGCAGATGATCCGCCTGTATGTGACGGGTCTGCGAGGCGGAGGGCAGAAAGCTTAGGTTCGTGATTGCAGGAGGCGAGGATGCGAACGCTGAAATTCATCGGCTTGGCGTTGTTGCTGGCTCTTGCGCTGAGCGTATTCCGCGCGGACGCGCAGACGGCGACCACGGGTCAGATCCTTGGCAATGTCACCGACCCAAGCGCCGCACTCGTGGGCGGCGCCAGCGTGACATTGACCGGCGAAGATGGCACGCAGCGCAAAACGGCAAGCTCCTATACCGGCCAGTACGTACTCTCGCTGCTTCCGCCGGGAACCTATCATCTGGAGCTGAGCGCTCCCGGGTTTGCCGTGGCGAAAATCGACGGAATTGTCGTGAAAATTACGGCGACAGCAACCGTCAATGTGCATTTGGAGCTGGCGACGCGGCGGCAAGAAATCGTGGAGGTCCGGGCAGCGCCAACTCTTCTCCAAACAGAAGGCCCGAAACATGGCACCGTGATCGATCAAACGGAAATCCGCCAGTTGCCTCTGCCGACGCGCAATTTCCAGCAACTCCTCACGCTTACGCCCGGAACCTCCGGTCCGGTGCAAGATTCATCGGAGCTGGGGCGCGGGAATGCGCCGATCTACGTTGACGGCATGCGGGCTACCTCCAATTCGGTAATTATCAACGGAATTGATGCCAATTCGATCGGGACCGGCTCGACTTCCGACCTCGCTGTGCCCGCGACGGATTCTTTGCAGGAATTCATTGTGCAGACCAGCCAGTATGACGCGTCGCAAGGGCGCGTGGCGGGCGGCGTTGTCGCCGCGGTGACAAAATCCGGAACCAATCAATTTCACGGGAATCTTTATGAATTTTTCAGGAACACAGCGCTCGACGCCAACAACTTCTTCCTGAACGCTGCCGGCATTTCGCGCCCGCCGTACGAGCGCAATCAATTCGGCGGAACATTTGGCGGACCAATATTGAAGGATCGCCTGTGGTTTTTTGTTTCCTATCAGGGCAGTCGCGAGAAGAATGGCATTTCGCTGACCAATTCGATCGGCACGGTGTTCGTTCCGCAGAACCTTACGAACGATCGCTCGACCGCCGGACTCGATGCCTTCGCCGCCTCGTACGGTTTGGCGCCCTGTACCACGCCGCCTACCACTTACACCTTTCCGGCTTGCTTCGACCCGACGGCGGAATTTCTTTTGCAAGCCAAGCTGCCTAACGGAGCCTATGTGATCCCTTCGGCTCCGCATCCGGTTCCGTCGCCCGGTGCTGTGCCGCAACCGGTTCCGGTGCCCGTAGTTGCCAACTCCACATTCCGCGAAGACCAATTCAACACGAATCTGGATTATCAGGCCGCACCCTCCAACCGTATCTCGGCGAAATTCTTCGGCGCCAACAATCCCACGCTTCAAGGGTTATTCAACTTGTTCGGGTTTTCTAATGCTCTTCCAGTGCCGGGTTTCGGCGGCACCGCGAACCTAAATCAGCGCGTCGTTTCGCTGGATGACATCGACGTGATTTCCTCGCATCTGGTGAACGACGCCCGCTTTGGGATGGCCCGCATCACCACAAGCTCTAGTCCGCAGGAGCCTTTCACCGCCGCAGACCTAGGAATCACCTCGCCGCTCGGCAATCTGTTCCCGGGTATGCCGGAAATTTCCGTGGCCAATTATTTCGACGTTGGCGCCAACCCATTTTCTGATAACAACGCCGGCGAAACAACGTATACGATCGGTGATACGCTGACTTGGCAAAAAGGCCGGCACAATCTGAAGTTTGGCGGCGAGTTCAAACATCACGGCCTAGACGAAAATTTCAACGTCTACACTCGCGGGCAGATTTTCTTTCTTGGACTCCTGCCTACCGGACCTTTCGCAGGAAACAGTTTTTACGATTTTCTCGGAGGCTTGGTCGATTCCACGGGACTGACCATCGTGGGCTCCGGCGTGAACAATCGGAATATTCGTGCCTGGGATTCTGGCGGCTTCGTGAATGACGATTGGCAGGTGTCCGATAGGCTTACGCTCACGCTGGGTCTACGCTACGATTATTTCGGTCCTTTCACCGAAGCGAAGGGTCGCTTCGTCGGCTTCGATCCGGCGCGCCTGCAGACCGCAACTATTCCGGGATTTCCGGCGGGCGACAACACCGCTATCACGGGCGGATTTGTGCAGGCGTCGAACGCAAAAAATCCTTTGCCCGGAATTCCGGAGATTCGTGCATCCCTGGTTCCTCCAGATACTAGGAATTTCGCGCCGCGCGTAGGGTTCGCGTGGCAGCCGCTCTCCGCCTCGAGCCGCCTGGTTTTGCGCGGCGGCTACGGGATTTATTACGACCGAGCGAATTCGCGGCTGCTGAACACTCAGTTATTCAATTTTCCGTACTACACTCTGGCGCAAGCGCTGGAGACACCCATCGCCACGCCCTTTGTCGATGTTCCCCAGCCGAGCGCTTTTCCGCTCGCTTTCAACAACCCTGCCATCTTCCCGTTTGGCGGCCCTCCGGGATTTCTACCCCAAGCGCCGACAGCTCTCGCGCCCACGGGAGAAGCCGTCGTTTCAGCCAATGGCATTTATCCCGACATTCACGATTTCCGCACACCTTACGTGCAGCAGTTCAGCCTCGACGTTCAGAAAGAGCTTGGTAATGAATGGCTTCTTGATATTGGTTACGTCGGATCTCTTGGCCGCAGAATGTATCGTTTGATGGGCGCGAACCAGGAATTGGCGCCCCTGCCATTCACTCCCGGCCCGCTGAGCCCCGGATTGTCGAGCCTCGCTGTCCAAGGGTTTGGCGTCCACTTGATGCAAAGCTCCGCCCACTCCAGCTACAGCGCTCTCGAGGCCAGTCTCACAAAGCGCGTCGGCCACGGCCTCGAATTCCTTGCCTCTTACACTTACAGCCATTCGCTCGATGACTATTCTGGCGATCCCACGGGCACGAGCGACGTCACCGTGGTTCCGGGGAACCAAACGGGTGGGAGCTGGCTACGATTGTCACTTTGCAGAGCGGCACTCCATTTTCTGTATTGACCAACGCCACTGCGTTCGTCCAGGCGCGGGCCGATTTGGTTACCGGGTGCAATCCGGCTTTCGGCGGCAGCGTGGAGTCGCGGCTGAATAAATTCTTCAACACCTCCTGTTTCGCCCCCGCCACGGCCATAAGAGATTTCGGCGATTCCGGGCGGAACCTCCTGCGCGGGCCGAATCAGGAAAACGCCGATATCTCTGCCATCAAGCACTTTCCTGTGGCCGAAAGCAAAGACCTCGAGTTCCGTGCGGAGTTCTTCAATGCATTTAACATGGTCAGCTTCGCCAATCCGTTCAATATCGTCGAATCGGCGAACGTCGGGCGGATCGTCGCGACTACGACAGGTCCACGCGTGATTCAGTTTGCGCTGAAATTCAGTTTCTGACACAAAGACCTGCTGCCCAGGCGAAGGGCGACGTTCTTTCGGGCTCCACATGGGTTGCTGCGGGCTGAAAGACAAAGTCATCATCGTAACCGGCGCAGCCGTCGGCATTGGCCGTGTTACCGCAGTTCGTTTCGCCCTTGGAGTCTCGAACGGCCTGCTGAAATGGAGTAAGCCCTTAAGTGCTAACGTGCTTCGGGGCAAAGGTCAGAGGAAGTGGTTCGTCAGGAGCCTCGATTCGTGGAGGCTCAATGTTTGGTCACTGGGACAGGCTTGGCCAACTTCCGTTTGAAACGACCGGATCGTTGCCCCGTGCGAATTCTCTGGGCGTATGATCCTCGTGGCTCGGCTGGAATCGTGACTGTCGACACAAGAAGCGCCCTGAAAGTCGGAGGGCAATCATCGTGGAACTCTCAGAATATCTTCTCGAAACTCTCCGCGAGGATGATGAGTTCGTACTGTACCGGGGCGAGCGTTCGAACCAACCCGGTTCACCATCAATGCTCCTGCTAGCTCCTGCTTCGATGCAGCCAGCGCTGGCAACGCTAAAAAAGATAGAGCACGAATATTCGCTGAGGGATGAGCTGGATTCAGCCTGGGCGGTTCGGTCCCTTGCCTTGTCCGAGCAAGGTGGGCGGACGACGCTCGTGCTTGAAGACCCCGGCGGCGAAACTCTCGATCGGTTCCTTCCAGGGCCGATGGAAATGACTCAGTTCTTACGCTTCGCCGTCGGTCTCGCAACGGCACTGGGCGGGTTGCACAAAAGGGAGCTGATTCACAAGGATGTCAAGCCGGCCAATGTTCTAGTGAATCCCGCGACAGGTCAGGTCCGGCTCATGGGTTTCAGTATCGCTTCGCGCCTTCCTCGCGAGCGCCAGACGCCCGAACCTCCCGAGTTCATTGCTGGAACACTTGCTTACATGGCGCCCGAACAAACCGGGCGAATGAATCGCTCAATTGATTCGCGTAGCGATCTTTATTCTCTCGGAGTCACGCTTTACGAAATGCTGACCGGTACGCTTCCGTTCACAGCATCCGATCCGATGGAACTGGTGCATTGTCATATCGCACGGCAGCCAAACCCACCGCAAGTGAGGTTCAAAGGTATTCCAGACGCAGTTTCAGCAATCGTCATGAAGTTGCTCGCCAAGACGGCCGAGGAGCGCTATCAAACAACGATTGGAGTCGAGATGGATCTTCGCCGCTGTCTTGTCGAATGGGAAAAGCAGCGTCGCATTGACGAGTTCCCGCTTGGTGAACAGGACACGCCAGACCGGCTGCTGATTCCGGAGAAATTGTACGGGCGCGAATCGGAGATTGGCGTGTTGCTCGGCGCTTTCGACCGTGTAGTAGCCAGCGGCAGGCCGGAGCTGGTTCTTGTTTCCGGCTATGCCGGTATCGGCAAGTCCTCTGTCGTCAATGAACTCCATAAACCGCTGGTTCCGCCGCGCGGACTTTTCGCATCGGGCAAGTTTGATCAATACAAGCGCGACATCCCCTACAGCACGCTCGCCCAGGCCTTTCAGCAGTTGATCCAATCGCTTCTGGGTAAGAGCGAAGCGGAGCTGTCCCGCTGGCGCGATGCGCTCCGCGAAGCTCTGGATCCCAACGGACAGCTGATAGTGGACCTGGTCCCGAACCTCGAGCTCATCATCGGCAAGCAGTTTCCAGCGCCCGAGCTCTCGCCGCAGGACGCGCAGCGGCGCTTCCAGTTCGTGTTCCAGCGATTCCTCGGCGTCTTCGCGCGCTCGGAGCACCCGCTAGCTCTCTTTCTCGACGACCTGCAGTGGCTCGACGGCGCGACGCTCGATCTCCTCGAGGACTTGCTGACCCGGTCGGAGCTACGGTACTTGATGCTCATCGGCGCCTATCGAGACAACGAAGTAGATCCCGGCCACCCGCTGACATGGAAGCTCGAAGCCATTCGGAAAACCGGGGCAGTCGTTAGTGAGATCACCCTTGCGCCCCTCACACCGAAGGACGTGACGCAATTGACCGCCGACGCCCTCCACTGCGAGCCCGACCGTGTCACTTCACTGGTGCAAATGGTTTACGACAAGACGGCGGGGAATCCGTTTTTCACGATCCAATTCATCTCCTCCCTCGCTGAAGAAGGCCTGCTTACTTTCGATCATGTCGGTGCACGCTGGTCGTGGGATGTCGATCGCATTCGCGCCAAAGGGTACACGGATAACGTGGTAGACCTCATGGTCGGCAAGCTGACCCGTCTCCCGGCGACGACGCGAGAGGGGTTGCAGCAGCTCGCCTGCCTCGGCAACAGCGCCGACCTGACCACGCTCGGACTCGTGCGCGGGACGCCAGAGGAACAGGTCGACGCGGACCTGTGGGAGGCGGTCCGCCTGGAGCTGATCGAGCGCCTGGATGGCGCCTACCGATTCGTGCACGACCGCGTCCAGGAAGCTGCTTACTCGCTCATCCCGGAACGGTCGCGCGCCGACTCGCACCTGAGGATCGGGAGACTGCTCGCGGCGCACACGCCAAAGGAGAAGCGCGAGGACGCCATCTTCGAGATCGTCAACCAGTTCAACCGCGGCGCGCCCCGCATCGCGTCACAGGACGAGCGCGAGCGGGTCGCCGAGCTGAACCTGATCGCCGGCAAGCGCGCGAAGATGTCGTCGGCCTACGCCTCCGCGCTGACGTATCTCACCGCCGGCGCGGCGCTGTTGCGGGAGGACGCGTGGGACCGGCGGCAGGAACTCGCCTTCGCGTTGGAGCTGCACCGGGCCGACTGTGAGCTCTGGACAGGCGCGCTGCCGTCCGTGGAGGAGCGTCTGGCGGCGCTTGCAGCGCGCGCTGTCGACACGGTCCAACGAGCGGCCGTCGCAAGCCGGCGTGTGGATCTGTATACGATGCTCGGGGCCAGCGACCGCTCTGTCGCGGTGGGCCTGGAATGCCTTCGGCATGTGGGCATCGATTGGGCGGCGCATCCCACCGAGCTGGAAGCGCGTCGCGAGTACGAGCGGATCTGGTCCCAGCTCGGAAGCCGCGGGATCGAGGACCTCATCGACCTGCCGCTGATGCAGGATCCGGAGTCTCTCGCGACGCTCGACGTGCTCACCGCCCTTGGACCGCCGACGTTGTATACCGACGGGAATTTGTACGCGCTCACCAGTTGCAGGGCGGTCAATCTCAGCCTGGAGCGCGGAAACAGCGACGCCGCACCGGCGCATTACGCTTCGGTCGGCCTGATGGCCGGCGACCGCTTCGGGGATTACGATGCAGGTTATCGACTCGCAAAGATGGCCTGCGACCTAACCGAACGCCGCGGATTGAAGCGCTTCGGAGGAAAGACCTATTCGGTCTTCTCGCTCGTTGTCCCGTGGACCCGGTCGGTGCGGGAGCGTATCAATCCGGCGCGTCGTGCCTTTCAGATGGCGAACGAGCAGGGCGACCCGACGTTTGCTGCCTACGCTTGCTGGAATCTCACTTCCAGTCTTCTCGCCGCGGGCGATCCACTCGATCAGGTCGAGCGCGAAGTGGAGCACGGATTGGAGTTTGCGCGCACGCTGCGGTTCGGATTCGTCGCCGACATGATCTCCGCCCCGCTCGCGCTCGCCCGGACGCTCCGTGGCGAGACCGCAAAATTCGGCGTGCTCGACGATGGCCGGTTCACGGAGCGCTCGTTCGAGGAGCGCCTGACGGGGCACCCGGCTCTGGCCTTGCCGGAATGTTTCTACTGGATCCGGAAGCTGCAGGCGCGTTTCCTCGCCGGCGACCACGCGTCGGCTTTCGACGCTGCGGAAAGGGCCGAAAAGTGGCTCTCGACCTCACCGTCGTTGTCGGTCTTTCTGTTGGAGAGGGCGGAATACCACCTTTATGCCGCGCTCTGTCGTGCCGCATGCTGCGAACCCATGGGCCCGGATCCGTACGCGGAGCATCGAGAGGCGCTCGCGGCGCACGACCGACAGCTCCGGGCCTGGGCCGCGAACTGCCCTGAGAACTTCGAGGATCGTACGGCACTGGTCGGCGCGGAGATTGCGCGCGTCGAGGGGCGACCGCTCGATGCGATGGACCTGTTCGAGCGAGCCATCCGCTCGGCGCGCGCCAACGGCTTCGTCCATCACGAGGCGCTCGCGAGCGAGCTCGCTGCACGATTCTACGCGGGGCGTGGTTTTGAAAGGATCGCAAACGCCTATTTGCAGGATGCCAGGTACGGCTATTTCCGTTGGAGAGCGCTCGGTAAGGTTCGGCAACTCGATGAGTTATATCCGCAGCTCAGGCAAAAGGAGCTGGTCGCTCGGCCCATGAGCGTGATCGCCGCGCCCCTCGAGCACCTGGATCTGGCGACGGTGATCAAAGTCTCGCACGCAGTCTCGGGCGAGATGGTTTTGGAAAAGCTGATTGACAGGCTCATGCACGCGGCGCTCGAGCATGCGGGCGCCCAGGAAGGCCTCTTGATTGTTTCGGGAGGTGACGAGCTGCAGATCGAGGCCGAAGCGACTACTACCGAAGGTGATGTCACCGTGCATCTACGACACGGTAGCGACACTGCAGCCGCGATGCCGGAGTCGCTCGTTCGGTATGTAATGCGCACTCAAGAGACCGTGATTCTCGAGGATGCATCATCTGAAAATGCGTTTTCTGGCGATCCCTACATCGCTCAGCGTCGGGCCCGTTCCATTCTGTGTTTGCCATTGATCAACCAAGGCAAACTCATCGCGATTCTCTACCTTGAAAACAATCTGACGCCGCACGTTTTCACTCCTGACCGTGTCACCGTGTTGAAGGTGCTTGCGTCGCAAGCAGCAATCTCCCTCCAGAATTCGCGGCTTTATCGCGATCTCGAAGATCGCGAAGGAAAGATCCGACGCCTGGTTGATGCCAACATTCTCGGGATCTTCATCGCGAACCTCGAAGGTCAGATCGTTGAGGCGAATGAAGCGTTTCTGCGCATGCTGCAATATAACCGGAAAGACCTTGTCTCCGGTCGCGCGGACTGGACGGAGCTGACGCCGCCCGAATGGCGCGACGGCGACGAACGCGTCCTGGCAGAACTGAAAGAAACCGGGAGCATTCAGCCTTATGAGAAGGAGTTTCTCCGAAAGGATGGCAGCCGCGTGCCCGTGCTGATTGGAGCGGCGCTGTTCCAGAAAGATGGGAAGGAGGGTGTCGCTTTCGTGCTCGATTTAAGCGAGCAAAAGCGGGCGGAAGACAAGATCCGCGAGCAGGAATCGGAGCTCCGTCAGATAGTCGACCTTGCGCCTCAACATATTGCGGTATACGGACCTAACCGTGAACGCCTTTACGCCAACCGTGTCTCGCTCGATTACCTCGGTTTTAGTCTCGAAGAGTGGCAAAAGTCTCCTGCCAATTACGTTCATCCTGATGACAACGGGCGGATCGACGTTGTTTTTGGTCACGCTGTCGCTCGTGGCTCTGCTGACGAGCTGGAGTTACGACTACGCAAATGTGATGGCACTTATCGCTGGTTCTTGGCTCGTTTTAACCCATTGCACGACGAACAGGGACAGATTACGCGTTGGTATGTTGCCGGGGTGGATATCGAAGATCGAAAGCAGGTTGAAGATAGGCTTCGGAGCGAAAACGTCGCTCTACGTGAAGAAATCGATAAGGCCTCGATGTTTGAGGAGATCGTCGGAGTCTCCCCTGCTCTGCAGACTGTCCTCTCACGGATTTCGAAAGTTGCGCCGAGTGATTCCACGGTCCTCATCACGGGCGAAACGGGAACGGGCAAAGAGCTCGTTGCACGGGCTATCCACCGACGGTCAGTTCGCGCCTCGCGCACGTTTGTGAGTGTGAACTGCGCTGCTATCCCGCGGGATCTGATCGCTTCTGAGTTGTTCGGGCACGAGAAGGGGGCCTTCACGGGCGCGACGCAGCAGCGCTTGGGTCGGTTTGAATTAGCAAGTGGCGGTACGCTCTTCCTGGACGAAGTAGGAGAACTTCCAGCCGAGACGCAAATTGCCCTCCTGCGTGTTTTGCAGGAGCATGAGTTTGAGCGTGTCGGCGGGACACGTCCGATACGCACTGACGTTCGGGTGATCGCGGCCACGAACCGTGACTTGCAGACCGCCATCAGCACTGGGTCGTTCCGCAGCGATTTGTTTTACCGTTTGCATGTGTTCCCGATTGAGATGCCTTCTCTTCGTGAGCGACGAGCGGACATTCCTCTGCTGGTCGAATACTTTATCGATCGCTATGCGCGAAAAGCTGGCAAGAACATAAAACGTGTCAACAAGAAGACGCTGGAATTGCTTGAGTCATATCCCTGGCCGGGAAACATCCGCGAGCTGCAGAACGTCATCGAGCGTTCGGTCATACTTTGCGAAACAGAGATTTTCTCGATCGACGAAAGCTGGTTACCAAAGCAGCCGTCTCTGACAGAACCGAAAAACCAAATGGAGCTTCCCCGAAGTCTCCTGGCGCAGGAGAAGGAAATGATTGAGGCCGCCCTGAAAGAAAGTCGCGGCCGGGTATTCGGACCCAAGGGGGCTGCGGCCAAGTTGGGCATCCCGCGGTCCACGTTGGAATCGAAGATTCGGTCGCTGAAAATCGACAAGAATCGCTTTAGGACTTTGTCGGACACTTGAGGACTCGTCTAACAAGCGTGCAACGTTTTTAGATTTGGGAGGGCAAGTCATGGCTAGCGTAGCAATATTCATCGCGGATCCAAAGCAGTCTCAAGAAAGACTCGAACACGAGAACGTCGCTCTGCGCGAAGGAATCGATAGAGCATCGATGTGCGACAAGATCGTTGGAACCTCTGCCGCGCTGCAAAGGGTACTGTCTCTGGTATCGAAGGTTGCTCCGACGGATGCCAGTGTGCTGGTCACAGGCGAAACCGGAACTGGCAAAGAACTTGTCGCCCGCGCCATCCACCGGCAGTCCCGTCGCTCCTCACGCGCATTCGTGAGTGTCAACTGCGCTGCCATCCCGCGCGATTTGATCGCCTCAGAATTGTTTGGACATGAGAAGGGCTCTTTCACCGGAGCGGCACAGCGGCGCCTGGGCCGGTTCGAAATGGCGGAGGGTGGCACGATCTTCCTCGATGAGGTTGGAGAGCTTCCGATGGAGACGCAGATCGCGCTGCTGCGTGTCTTGCAGGAACACGAATTCGAGCGTGTCGGCGGAACTCGATCCATCCAAACAAATGTGCGAGTGGTTGCTGCCACGAACCGCAACTTGCAGGAGGCCATCGCTGCCGGAACCTTTCGTAGCGACCTGTTTTACCGGCTCAATGTTTTTCCGATCGAGATTGCCCCTCTGCGAGAACGACGGGGAGATATTCCCGTACTGGTTGAGTACTTCATAGATCGTTGCGCGAGGAATGTGGGAAAGAACATAAGAGGGATCGAGAAGAATAGCTTGGATTTGCTTCAATCGTATCCGTGGTCAGGTAACATTCGCGAATTGCAGAACGTGATTGAGCGATCTGTCATCATGTGCGATACAGAGAATTTCTCGGTGGACGAGACCTGGCTGGCTCAGCAGCCTCTTGCAAGCGAGTCCAAAGGCCAATCCGGCCTCTCTCAAAAACTTGCCGCCCAGGAAAGGGAGATGATTGAGGCTGCCTTGAGCGAAAGTGGAGGACAGGTATTCGGACCGTCCGGCGCGGCTGCTATGCTTGGAATGGCACGATCTACCGTGGAGTCGAAGATCCGGACACTGAGGATTAACAAGAATCGCTTCAAAACTTGCGCTGGGATGCTCTTTCGCCAGTCTTAGTTCGAATCAGTTTCAATGACACGTCTCCGAGCAAACGGCGCAGCGTAAAATCCGAGAGCCGGCAGCGGTTGGAAATCACGCCTTTGATAACTTTGCGACCAGCCTGGGCACGACTCTTCGGGGTATCAGGCGCTGCGCGAAGACGCTGAACTTATTGATAACGCCGGGAACCGCGAGGCCGCCTCCGCTGGCGAGCACTCGCAGTGCCTCGTCGACAACTTGCTCCGGACTCTGACAAATGCCCGCCCATTTTTCCTTGACTGGCTGCGCCGAATCTCCGTTTTGTCTCTTATGCAGCCTTCCTGGACAAACGGTCACAACGCTTACGCCAACGCTGCGCAATTCTTGTTCAAGCGCCAGGGAAAACGTGGTCAGAAACGCCTTGGTTGCAGAGTAGGCGCTCGCAAAAGGAATAGGCTGAAAGCCCGCAGTCGAGGAGATGTTGATGATGCCTTTCTGCCCCCGCTCCAGCATTCCCGGAAGGAGGCTGTAGGTGAGCTCGACGATGGCCTGGTTGTTGAGACGGAGCATCGCCAATTGCCGGGGCAGGGAATTGGCGCGGAATTCTCCGCGGAGGCCAAAGCCGGCGTTGTTAACGAGCAGCTCGATCGGGATGCCGACGCGCGAAAGTTGCTCCGCCAGGATTTGGCACGCTCCGGCGGTAGAGAGGTCAACCTGAATGGCGACCACCGAGACGGGGTTAGCGCGGCGCAATTCGTCTGCGAATGCGCGCAAAGGTTCCGGAGAACGGGCAACCAGTACCAGATTGCAATGGCGCTGCGCGAGCGCGCGGGCGAAGGCCATTCCGAGACCGCGGGAGGCACCGGTTATAAGAGCGTAGCCGTCGTTCCTCATTTCAATTCTTGCTCAGGGAACGGCGCACAGCTTCGGGGAATCGCGTCTCGAACACGCCGTCCCAGAAACGCGTGGTGATGCCGTAGCCTTTGTCGATTCCGCGCGGGCTGTGGTGGTACAGGTGATATTTTTTCATCCGCCTAAAGAGGGGGAACCTGGAATTGGAGAAGTGCAGCCCGTAGTGCAGCCACTCTTCGCATGCGTAGCCTTGTACTGCGCCGGCCAGCACGGCAGGCGCGGTATAAACGGGAAATAGAAAGCTGACGGGAGCTGCGACAAAAAACAGAGGCAAAATGTCTTTTAATCCGCCACTGATGTGACTTCCATCGAATGGACGCGCATGGTGATCCCAATGGAGCGGGTCAAGCCGCTCATGCAGAAACTTTCGAATTAAGCCCTTGCCGGGAGGAAAACGGCCGTGCAACACGTAGCGGTGGAAGAGGTACTCGACGAAAGTCCACGTCGCGCAGCCTGCCGAGAAAAAAGCTACCGCAATCCAGGGATGCTTCGTCGAAAACGCAATCGCCAACACCAGTATCGCGTATAGGGTGTAGAAGGCGCTCAGCGGGTAGAGGCGGCGGCGAGCCATGGCTGCCTGCTGCCGCTTGTATGCCGCGAACGGGACTTCCGCGGTCCTTTGCGGCGGAAGGGAAACGCCTTCATGTTCTGACATAGCTCTCGAAACCCTTCGTTGGATTTCTCGGACGCACTATTCAAAGCTTCCGGTGACGCCCTGGAATCCATTCATGGCTTGCTTCCACAGCCATTTCATCACGCGGGCCGCGCTGTAGCAGTAAGCGACGTTGTACCCTAGCGTCGAAAAGCAATTCGGCTCGCAGCCCTTTTTCATTTCCGCGAGTTGCTTGACGTCAAACTTTTGATTGGCGACGGTGCCCCAATCGTACGACGCGTTGTACATGGGAAAGCATGGAGCAAGAGTTCCGTTGGTCCGGATAATCAGCCAGTTCTGCCCGGCGCGGCATCCCCAGTGTTCGCCGACGCCGCGCATGAACCCCTTCATGTTCTGCAGACGCGGAATCGAATCCACCATCTTCCAACCCTGGCGTTGCTTGTCGATGAGCCAGTCAAGGAGGTCATCGACCACGGGGAAATCTTCCGGCCGGATGTAAGTGTCGTTTTCGTGAAGATGTTTGAAGTGTCCCTGTTCCATCATCGGCGCTTCATTGATGTGAAACGTGATAGAGATCCCATTTTCGTGCGCGATGGTGGCGAGCTCTTTCACGTCGTCAATGTTGGTGCGGCAGATGTTCGTATTGAAGAACGTGGTATAGCCATAGCGGTATTGCCGCTGCACGAGGTGGTCGAAGTTCGCACGTACGTGCTCAAAAGCTTTCGGAAGTCCGGGCTTCTCCTTGATCGTATCCACGGCGAAGTTGACCGTGGCAATGCCGGCGTCCGCAAGACGGTCGGTAACTTCTGGTCGGAGGAGCCGAGCATTCGTCGCCAGGTAAACCCAGAAATCTTTCTTGGCGGCGTAGTAGATCACTTTGTGAACAAAGTCCGGGCGGATGAGCGGCTCGCCGCCGGTCGGAGCGAGCACGCGGCACGGCGTGGTTTCGAGCCAGTCGATGGCGCGCCGCGCTGTGTCCTCAGTCATGCCTTTGATTCGGTTGTCGTAAGACCAGCAGTAGTGACAGTCCAGATTGCATTTCCACTCGGTGAAGAGGTACGCAATGATCGGCTGGAAGTCGCCCGGCAACACACGTGACTTGATATAAGGCAGCATCCAGCCGCGCATGGTCTTCATGACCTTGGAGGCAGGCCAGTGCCGCTTGCCGGTCTGGAGCACGGCCTCGTGAGCAGCGATGTCGGCGGCATCGATTTCGTGCAACAGCGCAGGATGCTGCGGGAAAACCGGCGAGGGCAGAGCAAGCGAGTTTTGAGGCTCGCGTTCCGCCCTCGCCAGTGTGGGGTGGTCTGTGGGGTGGTCGGGGCGCTTCTGCAGAAGATCGTGGAGTGGCACATCCAGGCGAAATGGCTGCGCTGGCAGTGTAGGCAGAATTTGAAGCGGCTGCTGTGTTGAACTGGACATGATCCCCTCCTCGGCGGAGGTAATGCATCTCGCCTTCCAGTTTGGGGAATTCCACGAGCCCTCCGCAGTTGGAATCGGCAATTCCGCATGTCACGCAACGGAAAGCACTTACGGCATGTTGGCGGTGCTGAAGTACCATCGCGAAAGCCCGTCCGAACCGCGGTGTATGGCGAGCTTTTGACTTTGCTGTCAATCTTCTGTCAGCGCCGTTTCGAATGCGCGAAAGCTACCGTCCTGCGTTTTATTCGGGACCACCAAGCGTATTCCCTTCAAGCAGTTGCTCTTCCCTGTTTCTACTGATGCGCTGTGGTGAACCTCCCTGTAATGGAAGAGGGAATGCAGCAATGCACCACGAGCGCCGGGCGCAAAAGAGTGATCTTCGGAAGTTCCAGCGCTAGAAGGTGAACGGATGTCTGCAATGGTCAGTTATGTAGCCCCTCTCGTTCCGTCGTTTCCGGCGGGGGTCGATGCGCGCTGGGAAACCGAAAATCGCACGGTGTGGAATGAACAGGAACACGCGAGCGAGGAACTCGAGCTGGTTTATGAAATTAGCTGGATTGCGGAGCTTGGTGTCTGGCGGCGTTTTCTACGCTCCCAGCGGAAGGCGCGGAACTAGAGACGTTATGTCCTGCGAAACGCGCGCACCCTCCAATTTAGCTCGTTCGTTTATAGGAATTACTCTACTCGGGGCAATGCTCTTGGGCGCCGCACCGGTGCCTGCACAGGAAACCGGCCAGAAGCACGGCTCGGTCAAAGGCACCGTTTCACTGGTAAACGCAACACAGGAGCGCTCGACCACTTCAGGTACGAGAAGGAGCGCCAATCATCCAAAATATTTCAGCAAGATTGGCCGGGCTCACGCAGAGAATCGAGGTAAAGGAACAAGCCGAGCCGCTCTCGGCTGATTCTCCTGGCGATTCGAAGCTTAGCGAAAAACAAATCGCCAGCCTGCCCGTTGTCGAAGAAAACTTCAAGTCCTTGCTGCCCCTGACGCCCGGCGTCGTCCGCACGCCGGATGGAAAACTGAATTTCCGCGGCGCAGCCGAAGATCAGTCCATGCTCCAGGTGAATAACTCGAAAATGACCGACCCGGTCACCGGTTCCTTTTCGATTCCCGTTCCTCTTGATGCGGTGCAGTCTGCTCGCGTAGTCCAGACCCCTTACAGCGCTGAAAATGGCGGATTCTCCGGCGGGCTGACGGTTGTGGAAACCGTGCCGCCGCCGGAAAGCTGGAAGTTCGGCGTGCGCGACCTCAATGTCAGCCTGCGCGGCAAAAACGGTCACTTTGTCGGCATTGGGCGCGCCACCCCGCGCGTCGTGTTCGGCGGGCCGGTGTTCGGGGACAAAATCAGTTTCTCCGAAGTCTTCGAGTACGACGTTATCCGTGATCCTGTGCGCGGCCTGGCCTGGCCGCGCAACGAAATCAAGAAGCAAGGATTCAATTCCTACAGCACGCTGCAGGCGATCCTTTCGTCAAAACAGGTTGTGACCGTAACGTTAAACGTTTTTCCGCAGAGAACCCAGTTCGCCAATATCACCGCGTTGATTCCTCAGACCGCTTCTTCCGACCTCGACAGGAAAGGCGCTTCCGTAAGCCTCTCTGACGCTTACACCTTCTCTTCCGGCGCACTCTTCCGCATGGCATTGAACTACACGCGCTTTGACAGCAACGCGCACGGGCAGGGCAGCGAGGCGATGCTGCTCACTCCTGACGGCTGGGGAGGCAATTTCTTCAACTCTTGGGAACGCTCCTCCAGCCAGTTCCAAGCCGTCCCGGTCTTTCAGTTTGCTCCGCGAACTTTCGTTGGGCGCCACGAAATCAGGATTGGGGTCGACGCGACGCACCGCTCATTTAGCGGGAGCAGTGTGTCACAGCCGGTGCGCCTGCTCCGCGAAGACAGCAGTCTCTCCGAACAGATACAATTCACCGGCCGCGGATTGCTTGGCGGGTCCGTAACGGATGTGGAAGAGTTCCTCTCGGACCACTGGATGCTCAGCGATCGCCTGGCCGCGGACCTTGGTGGACGATTCACCAGCCAGACCGTGGGCCGCGCGGCCGCGTTTGCGCCGCGCTTCGGCATCGCCTATTCTCCGGGCAAAGATCGCAAGACCATTCTCCGTGCCGGAACGGGCATTTTCTATGACCGCGTTCCAATGCTCGCGGCGGATTTTACCGGAAATCCGACACGCGTCATCACCCAGTACGATCCACGTGGGCAGACGACCAGCAACGAAGTTGTGTTCGAAAACGAATACATCACCAACGGAAGCGCTCCCATCGCGTCGCGAATCCGTCATGCGCCGAACACCAGCGCTCGCAGCTTCGTAAGCAGCGTAGAAGTGGATCGCGCGCTGTGGACCGGAGCCGTTCTGCGGCTGAGTTATGTGCACAGCACGACGCGCAATCTGTTCGTCATTTCTCCGTTTGGCGGCGAAGGCGGCGCGCCAGGCGTTCTCGGCCTTCTGAACACCGGGAAGGAAAATTACAGCCTAGCGGAAGCAACCCTGCGGTTTCACCCTATCAAGGATGGCGACCTGAGCATCTCTTACGTCTGGAGCCGGTCACGCGGCGACTTGAACACGCTCGGCGACGTCTTCATTCCGTTCGAGATGCCGGTCATCCGGCCCGACGCCTACGGTGTTCGCCCTTCGGATGTGCCGAACCGAGTAGTCGCTTGGGGCACGTTCCATCTTCCGTTCGCCTTGGTTTTCGGCCCCGTCGTGGACGTCCACACGGGCTATCCGTATTCCAAGCTAGATGAGCGCCAGAATTACGTCGGCCTGCCTAACACGCAGCGCTTCCCAACGTTTTTCTCCCTCGATTCCCAGGTCTACCGGGACTTCCGCCTGCCGCCCTGGGTTCACCTCGGCTCACGCAAAATTCATCTCGGATTCTATGTAATCAACCTCACCAATCACGGCAATTTCAGTCAGGTCTACAACAACGTCAGCTCGCCGAATTTCGGCCGCTTCACCGAATTCGAACGCCGGCAGACGGCGTTTCTGCTGAGTGTCGTCAACTGAGCGCCCAGGACGAACTTCTGCGCGTCGTGCCATCAAATTTCAAGCCACTCCACATTCGACTCCGGGCACTCCTGCCTGTGCGGTTTTTGCAGTCCCCGCGATCTGCTACACAGGCAAGACTGCCTGTGTTAGTGGGGTTGAGTTATGATGCGAGAATGGTAGTGGGACTGAGAATTCCTGCCTCCTGTGCCTAACGAGATATCTTGCGAGCGAGGGCGCTCGTGGTTGGCTGGGAACCTGTCTGGGGAAAACACGAAGCCGAAGTCATAAATGGCGATCCTGGCTCCCTTACGGAAAGATGGAAAACGATCCTTGCAGAGGATATAACGGAGAGGCTGTTGCATGCCCCAATGGGGGCAATGCTTCAATGACACTTTTGGAGAATTCGAGGTATCCTCAAATCCTCTTCATTCTCGGAGTGTGTTCTTGGCAGGATTTGGAACACGCGGCTGCGCAGTTTAGTTTTGCTCCTCGAGTAAGATGACGGGCCGTCAATCTCCGCCCGTGCTGCCCGTTGCGCTGTGTGAGTCAGGTACGACTGCCCGCCTAAGAAGCGAACTCGCCATTCACAGGCTATCAGACGTGCGCAATGAGCGAAACAATGCTGCACTGCACAAGGCGGAGATCGCTGTCCCAAGCCACAAGGCTGCTGAGATCGAGTAAGCTATGATGACCGCACCCAACGCCGCACCCAAAAACATTGCGACGACCGACTCAACCCTTCTCGCCAATCTCGGGTTGTTGCCGTTCGCGATCGAAGAGTCCGCGCCGATGCCCGTGATCGTTAGTGTCAGGACTGTTGTCGTCAGATCGGGGATTGCGAGCTTCCGGACAGCGGCATTCCGTGTGCCCATCGCGAGCGCCGTGAGGGCGATGAGAGCAAACGGTTGAAAAGAATGTTTCAGCAAGTCGCTTCTGTATCCGATGCTGCAAAATGACGCCACAGAGAGAAAGACCACCTCCAGCACGAATGCTTGTGCCGCGAATCGAATCTGTGAGTCGGCGCCGGCTCGGGCCATGATCCGTCCGCCGAATATCGCCCCTACTAGAAACGACAAGAGCGCCGTTAAGGAGTGCGCGATGGACAGTCCGGGTACGCGCGCTGTCGCAAACGCCAGAATCACGACATTCCCCGTCATGTTCGCGGTGAAAACGCGCCCGAGCGACAGAAAACTGACGGCGTCCACTAGGCCGGTGACCGCCGTCATTCCGAGCAGGGCATGCGGGATCGTCTTTTCATTGGTTGGACTGCTCGCCATGAACAACTAGCCGACCGAGTACATTGCTATTGCTCATTGCCGGCCCTCCTCTCAAAACATGCCATTTGCATGGGCCTATGGCCTCGCGCTTGCCTCAGCAATCGAAAGCTCCGCCCGGACGTACAATAATGCGCGGATCAATGTGGACCGGGAACGGGCCTAGCTAGATTTGCGGAAACACCAGTCGAGGAGATGTCGACGCCATGAGCAACGTGGTCGTTCTTATGCAGACTCACGACGATACATTTGTAAGCGGGTTGATTGCTCATTGCGGCGACGCTCCGTATCGGCACCAAGACATTCGTCTCCGGATAGTAGGCTGCCGCACATCTCAAGGGAATCGTGTACGGAACGATGATGAAGTCGTGCGCTTTGCGAACCTCGCCTTCGAAATGACTATGGAGGTCGACCAAGTCTCCAGCTCTCAATCCAGCATTTTCGATCTCAGCAGGGTGTAGGAAAACGACTCGCCGTCCTCCATAAACGCCGCGGTACCGATCATTGAGTCCGTAAATGGTTGAGTTGAATTGATCGTGAGTTCGAATCGTCATCAAAAGAAACTGACCGGGCGCGAGCTTCTCTTGCGGAATAGGGCAAACATGCAGTTTGGCTTTTCCGGAACTGGTCTTGAAGATCAGATCACGGGCCGCATTGGGAAGATAGAAATGCCTCTCTAGCTTAATTCTTCTATTGAAGTCACGGAAACCTGGGATCACTTGTGCGATTGCGTCCCTGATGTGGTCATAGTCTTCGGCCATCCCAGACCAGTCAACGGTCGTGCGACCGCGGAGCGTGGCTTCGGCCAGACGGCAGATGATGGCTACGTCGCTCAACAGATGTGGCGATGCCGGCTTCTCGTGTCCGCGTGAAATATTAATGATTCCCATTGAATCTTCGGTGGTCAGAAACTGCGCTCCGGAGAGTTGCACATCGAGTTCCGATCGGCCGAGGGTCGGAAGAATCAGGGCTCGTTCTCCGGTGATCAGATGAGAGCGATTAAGCTTCGTAGAGATGTGCGCAGTAAGGCGACAGCGAGCAATGGCATGGGCGGTGTAGGCGGAATCCGGAGTATTCGATACAAAATTGCCGCTGACAGCAAGAAAAATCTTCAGGTCGCCATCGTACATGGCGTGAAGTGTCTCAACTGTATCCAGCCCCCACTTATCGGGCGGGACAAATGAGAAGGCTTTCCCGAGCGCCTCAAGGAACGGTCTAGGGGGGCGTTCCCAGATACCCATGGTCCTGTCGCCCTGCACATTTGAGTGGCCCCTGACACAGCATGTGCCTGCGCCGGGACGGCCGATATGCCCGCCAACAAGAAGGAGGTTCAGAAGCATCCAGACGTTGTCCACACCGTTTGGCTGTTGTGTGATTCCAGTCGCCCAGCAGCAAATGGTGGCCTTCGACTGGATGCACATTGTCGCAGCTGCACGGATGTGGTCCATCGACAGGCCAGTCGCGTTCAACAACGTGTTCCAGTCTGCTGCTAGTACATCGTTGCGGAGAGTCTCAAACCCTTCTGTGTATTTAGAGATAAACGTACGGTCGATTCCTGATGGACGCCCTTTCCCCTCCTCTTCGAGCATGTATTTGAGGAGGGCTTTGATCAGAGCGACATCACCATTTATCCGCACGGGGAGATAGAGGTCCGCTAGGGCCGCTCCGTCTCCGAGCACTTTGAATGGGAACGTCAAAAGATTCGGATAATCCTGCGGATTGGGATTCACAACGCGCATCATGCCGGTTTCAGGCAAGGGGTTGACTGCGATGATCCTTGCGCCATGCCGCTTCGCTTCTTCCAGAGATGTCAACATTCGGGGATGGTTGGTACCGGGATTGTTGCCGAAGATCAGAATGAGGTCGGTGCTCTCGAAGTCCTCCAGAGTAACAGTACCTTTGCCAACGCCAAGAGCTTCTACCATCGCGACTCCCGATGATTCATGGCACATATTCGAGCAGTCGGGCAAATTGTTGGTGCCGAATTGACGTGGAAAGAGCTGAAGCAGGAAGGCGGGCTCATTAGCCGTTTTGCCTGAGGTGTAGAAGGCGGCTTCGTCGGGCGAAGCAAGATTACGTAATTCTGAGGCGAGAAGATCTATAGCAGCGTTCCATGTGATTGGCTCGTAGTGCGTCGCGCCATGATGCTTCACCATAGGTTCGGTAAGACGACCCTGTTGATTCAACCAGTAGTCGGAACGAGCCGCCAGGTCCGAAATCGAGTGTTTCCGAAAGAAATCGCGTCCAATTCGCTTGCGCGTGAGTTCGTCCGCGACGGCCTTTGCTCCGTTTTCACAAAACTCGAAGACCTTCCTCTTCTTGTCCGGACTCGGCCAGGCGCAGCTCTGGCAATCGAATCCCTTTTCCTGATTAATGTCGGTCAGTGTGCGCGCAGTCCGAATAGGCCCCATTTCGCGAAGGCCATAACGTGCGGTATTCAACATCGCAGGAATGCCCGCAGCCTCTTGATAAGCTCTGCCAATCCTGGTCCCACTGAGCTCTACAGGATTCTGTGACTCTCGAGAGAGTGCGTCCTCGACACTATCCAAGGCAGCGGCATGAAGTTTTGCCTCTTCACACTGATTTCGTAAGTCCTTTTTGGGGCGATAGTGACCGTCTCCGCATTCGGAATCACCGTGGATCACCTGGGAGGCTTCATCATTGGGCATCTGATCACCTCGCTTGGAACAACTCAATCGGTATCTCGTTCGTCTGATTAGCCATGATAGTCCTTTTTCTACCGCCTCCTAGAATTTGTAGCCGGCCCACAATGCCCAGTAATTCAGGTTCCGGCCGGGCTGACTTTCTTTGACAAATTTGCCTGCATAAAAAATTCCGTAGTCGGCTTGAAACCAGAGATGTCGATCCGCCTGCCAGCGCACTTCCGTGCCTGGACGGTGCCCGACGAAACGCGCGCTACTCTTTCCCGCGGGAATAATCAGAAATCCCGGGACGGAATACACTCCGTCTCGCGGACTCTCCCTCCACTGAAAGATCCAATCGACGGAGGCAGTCACGCTGTGCGGCAGCGTCGCTTCAGCGCGAGGGTGTACGTCAATAAAGTTGATGGGGCCGGGACCAGCCGTGGCGAGAACGCCAAAATAATTGCCCTTGGGGAATAGCGGATTGAATGTGCCGAGGGTGTTCGTCCTAGGATCGTCGCCGCTCGAGATGTCCGCTTTAGCGCTGAATCGCGGTTTCAGCGGAACGTTCGGGAACCGGTAGCCGGTTTCCGATGCGACTGTCCAGGCGCTTATATGTGCGGAACCGAAGGTTCCAAATTGCCAAAGCGCTTCATAGTCGAAATCCCAGCCG
>Ga0209131_1000504_pt1 | contig 28021 bp, 24 predicted proteins | sample GraSoi_2013_40cm_FD_185826 | JGI IMG/M metagenome (GOLD analysis project Ga0209131, IMG submission 185826) | Grasslands soil microbial communities from the Angelo Coastal Reserve, California, USA - Sample 9_17_2013_40cm (SPAdes) (version 2) | ecosystem: Environmental > Terrestrial > Soil >... | reverse complement strand
TGGTTCTTCCTCATCCTTCCCGCGCATGGTCCCGAGCGGATGATCGGCGCCGACGCGAAAGCGTACCTGCGCGAGAAGATGGCCGACAGCGTCGACCGCGGCGTCTTCGCGCCCGAGGCCTGGGCCGAATACGAGCGCTGCTTCACGCCGGGGGCCATCCACGGCAGCTGCGAGGACTATCGCGCCGCCGCGAGCATCGACCTCATCCACGATCGCGCCGACCGCGATGCGGGCCGCGGTATCAAGTGTCCCCTCCTCGCGCTCTGGGGCGAGCGTGGCATCATCGGGCGCTGCTACCGTCCCATCGACGAATGGAGGCGCGTGGCCGCCGATGTGCGCGGCCACGACGTTCCCTCCGGGCATTACATTCCGGAAGAGGTGCCGGACGTGCTGGTCGCGGAGCTCGAGGAATTCTTCGGAGGGCGCAAGGCTTGAAAAGCTATCGCATCGCGGTGGTCGCCGGCGACGGCATCGGCAAGGAGGTGGTCCCGGAAGGCCAGCGCGTGCTGGAAGCGGCGGGCCGCAAGTTCGGATTCTCGCTCGCGTGGGACGAGAAGCCGTGGAGCTGCGAGTACTACGCGAAGCACGGCCGCATGATGCCGGACGACGGCCTCGCGCAGATCCGCAACCACGATTCGATCTTCCTCGGCGCCGTGGGATTTCCCGGCGTGCCCGACCACGTGTCGCTGTGGGGATTGCTGATCCCGATCCGGCGCGGCTTCCAGCAGTACGTGAACCTGCGCCCGGTGCGTCTCATGCCGGGCGTGCCCTCGCCGCTTGCCAACCGGAAGGCGGGCGACATCGACTTCTGGGTGGTGCGCGAGAATAACGAGGGCGAATACTCGAATGCCGGCGGCATCATGCACGCGGGCACCGATTTCGAGTTCGCCACGCAGCTGTCGGTTTTCACCAAGCGCGGTTGCGATCGCATCATGCGCTTCGCCTTCGAGCTCGCGAAGACGCGCACCCGGAAGCACGTGACGTCGGCGACGAAGTCCAACGGCATCTCCATCACCATGCCGTACTGGGACGAGCGCTTCAAGGCGATCTCGGCCGAATACCCGGGCGTGAAGACCTCGCAGTACCACATCGACATCCTCACCGCGCACTTCGTCCAGCATCCCGACTGGTTCGACGTGGTGGTGGGATCGAACCTCTTCGGCGACATCCTTTCCGACCTCGGGCCCGCATGCACGGGGACCATCGGCATCGCGCCCTCGGCGAACATGAACCCGGAGCGCGAATTTCCCTCGTGCTTCGAACCGGTGCACGGCAGCGCGCCGGACATCTACGGCAAGGGCATTGCGAATCCCATCGGACAGATCTGGTCGGGGGCGATGATGATGGGGCACCTCGGCCATCGCGACGCGGAGGATGCGATCGTGAAGGCGATCGAGCGCGTGCTGGTGCAAGGACCGCGCACGCGGGACATGGGAGGCACGGCGAACACCGTGGAAGTCGGCAAGGCGATCGCAGGGGCGCTCTAGGGGGCGCCGCAGCAGGCCTCAACAGAAGGAGGGCAAATTGAAGAGACGTGAATTCCTGGTCATGGGGGGCGCGGCCGCCGCGTCGATGGCGTTGCCGGTGCGGGCGGCGTATCCCGAGAAGCCGGTCCACTACATCATCGCCTTCGCGCCGGGCGGCGAGTCCGACATCGCCGCGCGCCTGCAGCAGGAGGTGTGGCGCAAGAAGTGGGGACACGAGCTGGTGATCGAGTCCAAGGCGGGCGCTGGCGGCGCCCTCGCGTGGTCGCTGCTGAACCAGCTTCCCGGCGACGGCTACGCGATCATGGGCACGAACCTGCCTCACATCGTGCTGCAGCCGCTCGAGGGCAATGTCTCGTACAAGACCGAGGACATTACCAACGTCAATTTCTTCAACTACACGCCCGACGCGATCGTCGTGCGCATGGAGTCGCCGTTCAAGACATTCCAGGATTTCGTCGCCGCGGCGAAGGCGAAGCCGGGGACGCTCAACCTCGCGGGCTCCGGCACCAACTCCGCCAACCACGCCGCGCATGCGCGGTTGAACGATGCGGCGAAGTTGCAGACGACATACGTCCCGTTCAAGGGCACCGGCGATCTCATCTCGTCGCTCCTCGGCGGGCACGTGGACGCGGCGGTGTCGTACTCGTCCCTCGGCCTCGCGCAGAGGGGCAAGACGCGGATCCTCGCGGTCGCCACGCCCCAGCGCCTGCCGTATTTCCCCGACGTACCGACGTTTCGCGAGCTGGGCATCGACTGGGTGGACGGCGCCTACCGCGGCGTCGGCATGCCGAAATCGACGCCCGAGGACATGCGCCGGCGCGTCTCCGACATGTTCTCGGAGATCGGCCGCGATGCCGAATTCCGCAAGAAGATGACCGACCAGGGACTGGAGATCGTCGACATCGGCTACGACAAGATGGCGGCCTTCATGGAGGAGCGAAAAAAGGCGTACCTGGATTCGGCGAGGCTGCTGGGGCTCCTGAAATGAGGGCGGGATTGCGGCACGGCTGCTGCGCCGCACGATGGCGGCGGCCGTCTCATCGTGCATAATCGGCGCTCTCCAGATTTGCGCACACATAAGAAGACGGTCACATGAAAATCGGCCATCCCAAGAATTTCTGGGGCGGAATGCTCTTCATCGTCCTGGGCCTGTTGTTCGCGATCATCGCGCGCGGAATCCCGGGCTTGTCGTTCATGCCCGGCTATTCGATGGGCACGCCCGCGCGCATGGGTCCGGGCTTCTTTCCTTTCTATCTCGGCGTGATCCTCACGCTCCTGGGCGTCGTGATCGCGATGGGTGGCTTCAAGGTGCATCCGAACGATCCGGGCCAGGTGGAGAAATTCCACTGGAAGCCGATCTTCTGGGTGCTCGCCTCCATCGTGGTGTTCGGCCTCGTGCTGAAGATCGTCGGCATGCTGATCGCGGGATTGATCCTCGTGATCGGTGCCTCCATCGGCAGCCACGATTTCAGGCTGAAGCCGGTATTGATCCTCGCCGTCGCGCTGGTGATCTTCTGCGCGTTGGTATTCGTGTGGGGCCTCAAGTTGCCGATTCCCCTGTGCCCCGACGTCGAATCGCTTCAGCAGGTCGGAATGTGCCGAGGGTAAGGGAGTAGCGCATGGATCTCGTCAACAACCTGGTGCTCGGCTTCGGCATCGCGCTGCACTGGCAGAACATCCTCTATTGCTTCGTGGGTGTGCTGCTGGGAACGCTGATCGGCGTGCTTCCCGGCATCGGACCGATCGCGACGATTTCGATGCTGCTTCCCGCGACGTTCGTATTGCCGCCGGTCTCGGCGCTCATCATGTTGGCCGGCATCTACTACGGCGCGCAGTACGGCGGATCGACCACCGCGATCCTCGTGAACCTGCCCGGTGAAGTGTCGTCGGTGGTCACCTGCCTCGACGGCTACCAGATGGCGCGCAAGGGCCAGGCTGGGAAGGCACTGGGCGTCGCGGCGTTGGGGTCGTTCTTCGCCGGCAGCGTGGCCACGCTGCTCATCGCCGCGTTCGCCCCGCCGCTTGCCGAGCTGGCATTGAAGTTCGGCCCCGCCGACTACTTCTCGCTCATGGTGCTGGGCCTCATCGCCGCGGTCGTGCTCGCGCACGGCTCGCTCATCAAGGCGATCGCGATGATCATCCTGGGCTTGCTCATGGGCCTCATCGGGACCGACGTGAACTCGGGGGTCGCGCGCTACAGCTTCGGGCTGCCGGAGCTGATCGACGGCATCGGCATCGGCACGGTGGCGATGGGCATGTTCGGTTTCTCCGAGATCATCCGCAACCTCGAGCAGGGCGACGCGGAGCGCGAGGTGTTCACCAAGTCGATCACGGGCCTGTGGCCCAACTGGCAGGACATCAAGCAGTCGGCGATGCCCGCGATTCGCGGCACCATCCTCGGCTCCGCGCTCGGCGTATTGCCCGGCGGCGGCCCGGTGCTCGGATCCTTTTCCGCCTACACGCTCGAGAAGAAGCTCGCCAAGGACCCGTCGCGCTTCGGCAAGGGCGCGATCGAAGGCGTTGCCGCGCCGGAGTCGGCGAACAACGCCGCGGCGCAGACGTCCTTTATTCCGCTGCTCACGCTGGGCATCCCCTCGAACCCGGTGATGGCGCTCATGATCGGCGCGATGATCATCCACGGCATCCAGCCGGGCCCGCAGATCATGACGGCCAAGCCCGACCTCTTCTGGGGAATGATCGCCTCGATGTGGGTGGGCAACTTCCTGCTGGTGGTGCTGAACCTCCCGCTCATCGGGATGTGGGTGAAGCTCCTCACGGTGAAGTACGACTATCTCTTCCCCGCGATCCTCATCTTCTGCTGCATCGGCGTGTACTCGATCAGCAACATGTGGATGGACGTGCTGCTCGCGGCGCTCTTCGGCTTCATCGGCTACCTGTTCATCAAGCTGGAGACCGAGCCCGCGCCGCTGCTGCTGGGTTTCGTGCTGGGGCCGATGATGGAGGAGAACCTCCGGCGCGCGCTGCTTCTGTCGCGCGGCGATCCGGCGGTGTTCTTCACGCGCCCGATCAGCCTCACGCTGCTCATCATCGCGGGGATCCTGCTGGTGATCGTGGCCGCGCCCTCCATCTCGAAGAAACGCGAGGAAGCCTTCCAGGAAGGCTAGGCGCTGATGGGCGCGACCTGTGCGGCGAGCTCGCCCAGGTCCCGCACCGTGGCATCGGGTCGCACGCCCAGGCGCTCCACCGGCTGTCCGGCGCGGTTCACCCAGAACACCTTGAAGCCGAAGGACTTCGCGCCCGCGGCATCCCATCCGTTGGACGAGACGAAGCCGATCATCGTGCGCGTGACGCCGAGCTTCTCCTCGGCAATGCGATAGACGGCGGGATCCGGCTTGAATCGCTTGGCCGGATGGACGGACAGGACGCCGCCGCGAAAAAGCGCGCGCAGCCCGTTATGGTCCACGACGGCATCCAGCATTTCCGGGTAGCCGTTGGACAGGATCGCGAGCGGCTTCGTCTCGGCGAGCTTCTCGAGCGCCGGCCTCACCTCGGGGAACGGCGAGAGCTTGCGGTACTCGTCCATGAGGGCGTGCTTCTGCACGTCGTCGGCATCGAGGCCCAAGGACTCGAGCGACCATTCGAGCGACGAGCGCGTCACGCGGTTGAAGTCCTCGTAGCGCCCCATGATCGTGCGCAGCCACGTGTACTCGAGCTGCTTGGTGCGCCACGCCGCGGACAGCGCTGCGCCCTTTCCTGGAAACTGGCTTTCCGCCAGGCGGCCCACGGAGTGCACGTCGAAGATCGTGCCGTAGGCGTCGAATACCAGGGCGGAAATTTCCTGTGCCATCGAATCTCCTGATCCCGATGCTACCATTCGGCGCATGTTTTCCTGGAACTTCCCCTATCCTTCGCAGCGCATGCCGGTGCTGGCGAAGAACGTCGTCGCCACCTCGCAACCGCTCGCTGCGCAGGCCGGCCTCGCGATGCTCGCCAAGGGCGGAAACGCCGTCGATGCGGGCCTCGCCGCCGCGATCACGCTCACCGTCGTCGAGCCCACGTCCAATGGCATCGGCTCCGATGTATTCGCGATCCTCTGGGACGGACAGCGCCTCGTGGGTCTCAACGCATCGGGACGCTCGCCCGCGGGCTGGACGCCGGAGCGCTTCGCCGGAAAGACGGTCATGCCGAGCCTCGGATGGGATTCGGTCACCGTTCCGGGCGCGGTGTCGGCGTGGATCGCGCTTTCGAAGCGATACGGAAAGCTTCCGTTCGAGGATCTCTTCGAGGCGGGCATCCGCTATGCGCGCGAGAGCTACATGGTCTCGCCGATCACCGCGGTGAGCTGGGCGAACCAGGCGCCGAATTTCAAGGGTTTCTCGGAGTTCTGCTGGACGTTCCTGCCGAAGGATCGCGCGCCCTACGCGGGCGAGCGCTTCTACTGCCCGCAGATGGCCGAGACGCTCGAGGACATCGCCTCCTCCAAGGGCGAGAGCTTCTACCGCGGCACGATCGCCGAGCGCATCGCGCTCGCGAGCGAAGCCGACGATGGCGCGATGCGCCAGGAGGACCTCGCGCAGCACAAGGCCGATTGGGTCGACCCGATCGCGATCGACTATCGCGGCTACCAGCTGCACGAGATGCCGCCCAACGGGCAGGGCATCGCCGCGCTCATCGCGTTGGGGATCCTGCGAAATTTCGACATGTCGTCGATCCCGGTGGATTCGGCCGACTTCTACCACGTCCAGCTCGAGGCGATGAAGCTCGCATTTGCCGACGTTTGGCGCAACGTCGCGGACCCGGCGGCGATGAAGGTCACGACGGCCGAGATGCTCGACGCCGAATACCTCAAGGGCCGCGCGAAGCTGATCGACATGAAGCGGGCGCAGGCGCCGAGTCACGGGATCCCGCGCGATGGCGGCACGGTCTACCTCACGACGGCCGACGAGAAGGGCATGATGCTGTCGTTCATCCAGTCGAACTACAAGGGCTTCGGCTCGGGCGTGGTCGTGCCGGGTACCGGCATCAGCCTGCAGAACCGCGGCGCGGGCTTCGTGCTGACGCCCGGGCACCCCGACGAGGTGGGGCCGCGCAAGCGCCCGTACCACACGATCATTCCGGGATTCCTCACGCGCAACGGCCAGCCGGTCATGAGCTTCGGCGTGATGGGCGGCGACATGCAGCCGCAGGGCCACATCCAGATGATCATCCGGTTGGTCGACTACAACCAGAACCCGCAGTCGTGCGCCGACGCGCCGCGCTGGATCGTCCACCACGACATGAGCGTGAGCCTGGAGGAAGCGGTGCCCGCCGCGGTAAAGGACGAGCTCAAGCGCCGCGGGCAAAACATCGTCGGCAGCGAGCGGCCGATGTTCGGATTCGGCGGCGCGCAGCTCATCCACCGCCTCGACGACGGCTATTGCGCGGGCACCGACCCGCGCAAGGACGGCTGCGCGGTCGGCTTCTAGCGCGCGCTAGTCGTTTTCAGGCGCGGCGTGGACGACTTCTGCGCCGCCGCCGGTCGGCGCCGGCTTCACGATGCGAGCCTTGATCCAGCGCCCCCACGTGTCGAGGTAGGTGAAGATCACCGGCACCACGACGAGCGTGAGCAGTGTCGAGGTGATGACACCGCCGATCACCGCGCGGCCCATCGGCGCGTTCTGCTCTCCGCCGTCCGCCGAACCGATTGCCATCGGCAGCATGCCGAAGATCATGGCGAGCGTCGTCATCAGGATCGGGCGCAGGCGCACCTGGCCGGCCGCGAGGATCGCGTCGTGCCTCGACTTGCCCTCGCGCAGCCCCTGGTTGGTGAAGTCCACCAGCAGGATCGCGTTCTTGGTCACGAGTCCCATCAGCATGATGATGCCGATGATGGAGAAGATGTTGAGCGTGGTCCCGGTGAGCAGGAGCGCCAGGAACACCCCGACCAGCGTGAACGGCAGCGAGAACATGATCGCGACCGGCTGCAGGAAGCTGCCGAACTGCGAGGCGAGGATGATGTAGATGAAGATCACCGCCATGCCGAGTGCGGCGACCGCCGCGTTGAACGATTCCTCCATGTCCTGCTGCTGGCCCGCGACATCGAAGCGGTAGCCCGGCGGGAGCTGGATCGTCTTCAGGACTTCCTGCGTTTCCTTGCCCACGTCGCCCGTGGGCCGGCCCTCGACGTTCGCGTAGATGCCGATACGCCGCTGCAGGTCCTGGCGCTTGATGATCTGCGGGCTCGTCGATTGCTGGAACTCGACCACCTGGCGCAGCGGCACCAGGATCGGTGACCCGTCGGCGCCGGCCTTGGAGCTCGTGACGTAGAGCTCGCCCAGGTCGGCCGTGATGCGCCGCCCGGACTGCGGCAGCTGCACGTTGACGTCGTAGTTCTGCCCGTCGGGTCCGAGCCAATGGCTGATCACGTCGCCGGCCACGAACGGACGCACCGCCGAGCCGATCTGCTGCACGGTGAGGCCCAGGTCGCTCGCGGCTTCGTTGTTCACCTTGATGGTGATCGCCGGGTTGTTCGCCTTCAGGCTCGACTCGAGGTCGGTAATGCCCTTGATCTTGGCGAACTTGTCGAGCACTTCGTTGCTGATGCGCTCCAGCTCGTCGTTGTTGGGCCCGAGCAGGTTGATCCAGATCGGGCGGTTGTAGCCAACGGCGAGCTCGATGCCGGGGATGCGGCGGATCTGGTCGCGGACCTTGGCCTCGAAATCCTTCACCGGCAGGCGCTTCACCTTGTGACGGTCCACCAGGCGCACCTCGACGCGTGCGACGTTGCGGCCCTCGCCGGTACCCACGTTGGCGGTGACGAACTCGACGTCCTTGTAGGCCTTGAGGATCTCCTCGACCTGGCGCGTCTTGGCGTCGGTGTAGGCGAGGCTCGATCCCACCGGCGTGGTGAGGCGAAACGACGTGCGGCCCTCGTCGCTTTCCGGCACGAACTCGGTGCCCACCATGGGCAGCACGAAGAAGCTGCTGATGAACACGGCCAGTGCCAGGGCCAGCACCTTCTTGCGGTTGAGCAGCGCCCATTCGAGGAGCCGCCCGTAGACCACGTGCGCCTTCTCGACCAGGTGCTCGATGCGCGTCATCACGCGGCCCAGCCACGGCGCGTACTTGAAGCGCGTGGCTTCCGGATCGCGCCAGACAGCGGAGAGCATCGGGTCGAGGGTGAAGCTCACGAAGAGCGACACCAGCACCGCGACGGCAACCGTGATGCCGAACTGGAAGAAGAACCTGCCGATGATGCCGGACATGAACGCGACCGGCACGAACACGGCCACGATGGCGAAGGTGGTCGCCATCACGGCGAGCCCGATCTCCTCGGTGCCCTCGCGCGCGGCGCGATGGTGGTCCTTGCCCATGTTGAGGTGGCGCACGATGTTCTCGCGCACGACGATGGCATCGTCGATCAGCAGCCCGATGCATAGCGACAGCGCCATCAGGGTGAGGAAGTTCAGCGTGAAGCCGAACATGTACACGGCGACGAAGGTCGCGATCACCGAGATGGGCAGCGTGAGGCCGGTGATGACGGTGCTGCGCCACGAATGCAGGAAGAGGAAGACGATGAACACCGTGAGGAGCGCCCCCTCGACGATCGTCTCCTTCACGCCGTTCAGCGCCTTCTCGATCCATTCCACGTCGGCGTAGACGATCTCGAGCTTCACGTCGGGGGGAAGCTGCTTCTTCAGGGCCGCGGTGGCCTTCTTCGCGCCGTTGCCGACCTCGACGATGTTGGCGTCCTGCACCTTGAGCACGTCGATGGTGAGGCCGGGCTTGCCGTTGATGCGCGAAAGCGAATCGGCCTCGCGCTCGCCGTCGACGATGTCGGCCACCTGCTCGAGGTAGACCGGCCCCTTGGCGCGCCGCGCGACGATGATCCTGCCGAAGCCCGCGGGGTCCTTGATCTTTCCCTCGATGCGCACGAGCTGCTCGGTGGGGCCCTGCACGATCTTGCCGGCGGGAACGTCCATGTTGGCTGCCTGGATCGCGCGGATCACCTCGTCCACGCCCACGCTCTGCGATTGCATCTGCGCGGGACGCAGGTTGATGAGCACCTGGCGCGCCACGCCGCCGGAAGTGCGCACCTGGCCCACGCCCGGCACGTTCTGGAAGCGCTTCACGATCACCTGGTCGGTGAGCGTCGTGAGCTCGCGCAGCGTGCGCGAGTCCGAGGTCACGGCGAGCGAGACCACCGGCTGCGCGTTGTCGAAGTCGCCGCGCAGGATGAGCGGATCCTTCACCTCGCGCGGGAAGCCGGGGCGGATGAGGGCGAGCTTGTCGCGCACGTCCTGCACCGCGCGGTTCATGTCGGTCTCGAGGCGAAACTCGATGTAGGTCTCGCCGCGGCCTTCCCAGGCGTTGGAGCGGATCACCTTCACGCCGTTGACGGTGTTGACGACCTCCTCGACCGGCTTGTTGACGTCGTTCTCCACGGCCTCGGGCGAGGCGCCCGGGTACTGGTACTGGATGAAGACGAACGGGACCGTGATGTCCGGCATGCGCTCCACGCGCAGGCGGTTGTATGAGAAGAGCCCGAGCACGCAGAGCGCCACCATGACCATGGTGGCGAAGACGGGCTGGTTGATGCTGGTCTTGGTGATCCACATGGCCGCGCTCCCTCAACCTTCTTTCGGCTTCGAGTCCTTCGCGTCGCTCGCGGGCTTCACCGCGGGCGCCTTCATCGTGGCCGCCGTCCCGGGCTTCAATCCCGTCACGCGCGCGTTCACGACCTGCAGGCCGCTCTCGAGCCCGCTCTTCACCTCGACGAGCCCGGCCTGCGCCTCGGTCGTCCCGACCTTGACCGCGCGCTTGCCGATCTTGCCGTCCTCGATGGTGAACACGTACGACTGCCCGGCCTCGTCGCGGATCGCCGAGGCGGGCACCACCGCGGCGGTTTGCGTCCTGTCGAGCACGATCTGTCCCTTGGCGAACATGCCGCCGCGAAGCACGCCGTCGCGATTCGCCACGGAGATGTAGAGCGTGATGGAGCGCGAGCCCTGCTCGGTCATCGGATTGATCCGTTCGACGCGCCCGTCGAACGTGCGATCGCCGAAGCCGTCCACGCGGAAGGTCACGACCTGGCCCACGCGCACCGCCGGGACCTCGGAGGCGGGCGCGGGCGCCTCGATCTCCATGATTCCCAGGTCCACAAGCTGGAAGAGAGGGCTGTCCACGCCGACCTTCTCGCCCGGATTGACGATCTTCTTCGCGACAATGCCGGGGAAGGGAGCGCGGATCTCGGCGTCGCCGATCGCCTTCTGCGCCATGCGCTGCTGCGCTTCGGCCGAGCGCATGTTGGCTTCGGCCGCTTCGTACACGCTCTGCGTCGTGTCGTACGCGTTCTGCGAGATGAATTTCTGGCGCAGCAGGGCCTGGTTGTTCTCCCGGTTCTTGAGCGCGATGTCGAGCTTGGCGCGGGCCTCCGCTAGCGCGGCCGCCTGCGCGTCGTGCCTGGACTGGAGGTCCACGGTGTCGATCTGGGCGATGAGCTGGCCCTGCGCGACGGTCTGTCCTTCGCGGACGAAGACCTTCGTCATTTCGCCGGACACCTTGGACTTCACGGTGGTCTGCGTGACGGGCGCGAGCGATCCCGAAAACTGGATCGTGTTCACGAGGCTCTTCATCTCGACGGTCGCGATATCCGCCGGCGTGAATTCGAGGACGACCTTGTCGTCGGCCTTCTTGGATTCGGGCTTCGCCTGGGAGACGCGCCAGCCCACGATGGACCCGGCAATCACGATCACGGCGATGCCGGCGAGCACCGGCTTGGAGAGCAGCTTCTTCTTGAAATGCATGGCGGGCTTCCTGCGGCGTAGCGCGTCCCGGGTGGGGCCGCTGCTGGTGCTCCGTTGGATGCCGGAGCCGTCCTTTGTGGATTCGTTCGCGCCGCGAGTAGGGGAGAATTATACGCCGGGGGCCCTGCGCGAAAGGGCTTTCGGGATGAGACGAACGTGCCATTGCGACGCGGCCTGGGCCACCATCTCACCAGGTTTCCGGGATGTGACAGGCGGTTGCCCCAGGAAGGCGAGGGCGGCCGAGATGAGGTCGGGCGCGTGGGCGGCGTCGACGGGGCCGGCAAGCGTCTGCTTGGAGAGCTTCTCCCCGTCGGCGTCGGTGGCCACCGGGAAATGAAGGTATCGCGGAGTCGGATAGCCCAGCGCGCGCTGCAGCAGGATCTGGCGCGGGGTCGATTGCAGGAGGTCGGCGCCGCGCACGACGTCGGTGATCGCCTGCTTCGCATCGTCGACCACGACCGCGAGCTGGTAACCGTGAAGGACGTCGCGGCGCTTCAACACGAAATCGCCCACGTCGCGCGCAACGTCCTGCGAGACGTGGCCCTGCACGCGATCGTCGAATTCGATCGCTCCGGCCGGGACGATGAAACGCTCCGCGCCCGCGGCTTCGGCACCGAGCCCGAGCAAGCGGCAGGTGCCCGGATAGACGGCGCCCTCGATGCCACGCACTCCGGAATCGGCGATCTCCTTGCGCGAGCATCGGCAGCGATAGGCGAGACCCTCGACGCGCAGGCGATCGAGCGCTTCTTCGTAGAGGGGCTTTCGCCGGCTCTGCCACTCGACCGTGCCGTCCCAGTGAAGGCCGAAGGATTCGAGCGTGCGAAGGATTGCGTCCGCGGCGCCGGGCGCCGTGCGCGTCTCGTCCACGTCCTCGATCCGCACCAGCCACTCGCCGCGCGCGTGGCGCGCGTCAAGCCAGCTCGCGAGCGCGGCCACGAGCGAACCGAAATGCAGGGGACCGCTCGGTGAGGGCGCGAAGCGTCCCCTCACGAAAGCAGCTCGGCGGCGGCGAGCGGATCCTCCAGGCGCTTCACGAACCACTTCAGCGCCTTGCCTTCTGCGCCGGGGGGCCATGCGATGGCGACGTCGCCCGAGCGGTTTCCCGCCGCGACGGCAATGATCTCGAGGCGCCCCGCGGCTTTCTCGCGCTCGGCCAGCGGGCGGGGAAGGAATCCAACGCCGAGCCCCGCGACGTGCGCGGCGGCTTTCTCCTCCATCGACGATACGGTGAGCACGTCCTGCCCGGTGAGCAGGTTCATCGTGCGCGGGGCGAGGATGCGCGACGAGTCGGCCACGCTCACGGCGCGGTACCTCTGGATCGTCGCATCGGTGAGCGGCCGGGGTTCCTTCGTGATCGGATGGAACGGCGCGGCGACGAACACGAGCTCGAGGCGCCCCAGCACACGCGTGGCGTAGCTGCGCCCGGCGGGCGCCTCGCCCGAGGCGCCGATGGCAAGGTCCGCGCGCGGCGCCGCAAGCGCATCCCACATGCCGCCCAGCACTTCATGCAGCAAGCGCACGCGCGTGCCCGATTTCTGCTCGTAGAACTCGCCCACCAGGCGCAGCAGTCGCTGGATGCCGATGACGGTGTCCACCGCGATGCGCAGCTCCGATTCCCAGCCGCGTGCGACTTGCTGCACGCGACACTCGACGTCCGCCGCCGCGCGCAGCAACTCACGTCCCTGCGAGAGCAAGGCTTTTCCCGCCTCGGTGAGCACCGCGCGGTGGCCGCCGCGGTCGAAGACCTCGACCCCTAACGCCGACTCGAGTTGGCGCATGGAGTAAGTGACCGCTGACGGCACGCGATGCAGTTCCTCGGCTGCCGCGGCAAAGGAGCCTTTTCTATCAATGGCATCAAGGACTTGCAGCGCTTCGAGGGAGAGCTTTATCATTCGGATATTTTGATGAAGATGATCGAAAGATTTCGCTTTATTTCGGAAATATCAGGCGCATCATACCCTTCATCATTCAACGCAACTGAGCAACTGTGGGACAAACGACCATGATGGAGATTCGCCGCAGCCAGGAAAGAGGCCTTGCGGAGCACGGCTGGCTTCGCTCCTTCCACTCTTTTTCGTTCGCGGACTACCACGACCCGAAGCACATGGGGTTCAGCGCCCTTCGCGTCATCAACGAGGACCGCGTCCAGGCGGGCCAGGGCTTCGGCACGCACGGCCATCGCGACATGGAGATCATCAGTTATGTCCTCGAGGGCGGGCTCGCGCACAAGGACTCGATGGGCAACGGCTCGGTGATCCGCCCCGGGGACGTGCAGCGCATGAGCGCCGGCACGGGCGTGAGGCATAGCGAATACAACGCGTCGAAGGACCAACTGGTCCACTTCCTCCAGATCTGGATCGAACCGAACGAGACCAACGTGACTCCGAGCTATGAGGAAAAGCATTTCGATGCCGCCTCGAAGCGCGGGAAGCTGCGGCTGGTCGCCTCGCGCGACGGGCGCGAGGGCTCGGTTCGCATCCACCAGGACGCGGACATCCACGCGACCCTCGTGAACGGCGACGAGGTCGTGGAATTCCAGCCCGCCGCGGGCCGGCGCGTGTACGTGCACGTGGTGAGCGGCGCAGCGAACGTGAACGGGCAAGCCCTCGCCGCGGGTGACGCCATGAAGCTGTGGGGGGGAGACAACAAGTTGCGCATCGACAACGCACGCGAGTCCGAGATCCTGGTCTTCGACCTTCCTTGAACCTAACAACTGAAAGAAAGGAAATCACATGAGCACGAATGTCCAGTCCATGGGCGGCAACACGCAGGTCCACACCAACGCGCAGGACGTCGCCGCCCTCGTGGGGCGACTCCTGCTCGCGGCCATCTTCATCACTTCCGGCTTCGGAAAGATCACGGGCTTCGAGGGCACCGTGGGCTACATCGCCTCGAAGGGCCTGCCGCTGCCGCAGGTCGCGGCGATCATCGCGATCGTGGCCGAGCTGGGCGGCGGCATCCTGCTCGCCATCGGCTACAAGGCGCGCTGGGCCGCGCTCGTGCTCGCGGTCTTCACGCTCGCGGCGGGATTCCTCTTCCACGACTACTGGGCCGTCGATGCGGCGCAGAAGATGGGGCAGCAGATCAACTTCTGGAAGAACATCGCGATGACCGGCGGCTTCCTGATGGCCTATGCCTTCGGCCCGGGCCGCTACAGCCTGGACAGGAAATGACCCACACTCTTCTCGAGAAGCAGGACCTGCGCGGCGTCGAGCGCGTCGCGCAGTCGCAGATCGCGCCGGTCGGCACGTTCACCGTGCGCCGCGCGCTGCCATTCCGTGAGCGCCACTCCGTGGGTCCGTGGGTTTTTCTCGACCACTTCGGGCCCTTCCGCGTGAAACCCGGCGAAGACGGCGTGGGCGCGCATCCGCACGCGGGCATCGAGACGGTGACCTACATCCTCTCGGGCCGGCAGCAGCACCGCGATTCGGCGGGGCACACCGGCATCGTCACCGCGGGCGGCGCTCAATGGATGACCGCGGGTCGCGGCATCATCCACGCGGAGCATCCTGTGCCGCAGACCGAAGAGGAGCACACGCTGCACGGCATCCAGCTGTGGACGTCGTTGCCGCGCGCGCTGAAGCTCATGGCGCCGCGCTACCAGAACCTCACGGCGGAATCGATCGCCGAGGTGAAGGCCGACGGCGTTCGCACGCGCGTGATCGCGGGCGAGCTGGCCGGCGTGACGGGCCCGGCGGCGACCCTCATGCCCGCGCTCCTGTGGCATGTGCGCATCGATGCGGGCGCGGTATTCGAAGCGGCGATCCCGGACGGCTTCGAAGCGGGTGTGTATGTGATCGACGGATCGGGGGTCGTGGATGAGGACCAGGGCATCGGCATCGGCGAGCTCGCGGTGCTTGCGGGCACGCAGGGCGCGCTGCGAGTGCGTAATGCGGGCACGGGAACGCTCGACATCATGGTGCTGGGCGGAGCACCGGCCGAAGGGCCGCTCGTCTTCCACGGCCCGTTCGTGATGAACAGCGTGGACCAGGTGCGCGCGGCGGAGATCGCCTATCGCACGGGAAGAATGGGGGAGCTCGACTGATTTTGCCTATCGCGACGATAGCCAAATTTGATTTGAATGTGGAACCGAAAACCCGCACAGTTCCCTAAACATCCGTTGTGCTCTCTGCTGGAGACATGAAAATGGCGGTGATGGAGCTTACGAAGGAGAATTTCGAGCAGGTCGTCACCTCGAACGGCACGGTGATCGTGGATTACTGGGCGCCGTGGTGCGGCCCGTGCCGCGGCTTCGCGCCGGTGTTCGAGCGCGTTGCGCAGGCGAACCCGGACGTCGTTTTCGCGAAGGTGAATACCGACGACGAGCAGGAGATCGCGCAGCACTTCCAGATCCGCTCGATCCCCACGCTCATGGTCTTCCGCGACCAGATCATCGTCTTCTCGCAGCCTGGCGCCCTTCCGCAGAACGCGCTCGAGCAGATCGTCGAGAAGGCGAAGGGCCTGGACATGGAGGAAGTGCGCAAGCAGATCGTCCAGGAGCCGGGCGACGGGCAGGGCGCGGCCGCCGGCTGAAGGCGCCGCTCCTCGCGGGCTTACAATGCACGGTGTCGGGGACACGATCCCCGGCACCGTTTTTTCTTCCGGCCATGGACCATCCCGTCACGCCCCCGCGCGAGCGTCTTCGCGCCGCCTACCTCCGCGACGAATCCGAAGCGCTCGACGCCCTCATCGGCGAGGCGCGCCTTCCCGCTGAGAGCGCGCGCCGCGTGCAGGATCGCGCCCGCGCCCTGGTGGAGGAGGTGCGCACGCGCCAGAAGGCGGTGGCGGGCATGCAGTCATTCCTTCGCGAGTACGACCTGTCCTCGCAGGAGGGCGTCCTCCTCATGTGCGTGGCCGAGGCGCTGCTTCGCATCCCCGACGCCGCAACCGCCGACAAGCTGATCCGCGACAAGCTCTCGCAGGGCGACTGGGAGAAGCACGTCGGGCGCAACAACTCGTTGCTCGTGAACGCGGGCACGTGGGGAATGATGCTCACCGGGAAGCTCGTGAGCCTGGACGCAGTGAGCGCGGGCAACGCCGGGGCGTGGCTCGCGCGCCTCGCCGCGCGCGCGGGCGAACCCGTCGTGCGCGTGGCGCTTCGCCAGGGCATGAAGCTCATGGCCGAGCAGTTCGTGATGGGCCGCACCATCGGCGATGCGCTCGAGCGCAGCCGCTCCGCTGAGCACGCCGCGTATCGCCATTCGTACGACATGCTGGGCGAGGCGGCCTTCACGGCGGCCGACGCCGAGCGCTACCTTGCCGCGTACGAGCACGCCATCGATGCCATCGCCGCGCATCGCGTCGAGGGGGCCTCCAGCGTCTTCCAGCGTCCCGGCATCTCCATCAAGCTTTCGGCGCTGCATCCGCGCTACGAATACGCACAGCGCAGCCGCGTGATGGACGAGCTCGTGCCGCGCGTGCAATCGCTGGCCGAGCGCGCCAGGCGGGGCGACGTGGGCGTCACGCTCGACGCCGAGGAGGCCGATCGCCTCGAGCTTTCGCTCGACATCTTCGAGCGCGTGTTCGCCTCGAGCGCGCTGCAGGGCTGGGAAGGCTTCGGCCTCGCGGTGCAGGCCTACCAGAAGCGCTCGCCCTTCGCGATCGAGTGGCTTGCCGAGATCGCGCGGCGCGAGCGCCGCCGCATCATGGTGCGGCTCGTGAAGGGCGCCTACTGGGACAGCGAGGTCAAGCGCGCGCAGATGCAGGGGCTTTCGGGCTATCCCGTGTACACGCGCAAGGCCAACACCGATGTCTCGTATCTCGCGTGCGCGCGCCGGATCATCGAGGCGCCCGATGCGTTCTATGGCCAGTTCGCCACGCACAACGCGCACACCGTGGCCACCGTCATCGAGCGCATGCCGGCGGGGCAGCCGTTCGAGTTCCAGCGCCTGCATGGCATGGGCGATGACCTTTACGACGAGGTCACGCGCATGGGGCACGCGTGCCGTGTGTACGCGCCGGTGGGAAGCCACGAGGACCTGCTGCCCTACCTGGTGCGCCGGTTGCTCGAGAACGGCGCCAACACCTCGTTCGTGAACCGGATCGCGGATTCGACGATTACGGTCGAGAGCGTGGTCGCCGACCCCGTCGCCGCCGCGCAATCCAATTCCACCGCCGCCAACCCGAAGATCCCGCTGCCGCGCGATCTGTATGGCGAGCGCGTGAACTCGGCGGGATTCGCGTTCGCCGACGATGCGGCGTCTTCGCCGGTGCTCGCGAAGATCGCGTCGTTCGCCTCGCGGCCACTCGGGCGTGTCGCGGACGCTACACCTGCCGACGCGCATCGCGCGCTCGAAATCGCCTCCAAAGCCCTGGTTCCTCCCGCGCCGGAGCGCGCCGGCATCCTCGAGCGGGCCGCCGATCTCATCGAGGCGAATGGCGCGCGGTTCATGGCGCTCCTCGCGCGCGAGGCCGGCAAGACGCTGCCCGACGGACTCGGTGAAGTGCGCGAGGCGGCGGATTTCTGCCGCTACTACGCGATGCTCGCGCGCAGGCACTTCGCGCAGCCCGAGGAGCTCACCGGCCCCACGGGCGAATCGAACCGGCTGGAGCTCGCGGGCCGCGGGCCGTTCGTCTGCATCAGCCCGTGGAATTTTCCGCTCGCGATCTTCGTGGGACAGGTGAGCGCGGCCTTCGCGGCAGGAAACCCCGTCGTGGCCAAGCCCGCGGAGCAGACGCCGCTCATCGCATCGGCTGCGGTGGAGATCCTGCTCGAAGCGGGCGTGCCTCGCGACGCCCTCGCGCTGGTGCCGGGACCGGGAGAAACCGCCGGTGCCGCGCTCGTGTCCGACCTTCGTACGGCCGGCGTGGCGTTCACGGGATCGACGGCCACCGCGCGAGCCATCAACCGCGCGCTCGCCGCGCGCGATGGCCCGATCGTGCCATTCATCGCGGAGACGGGGGGCCTTAACGCGATGCTGGTCGATTCGAGTGCCTTGCCCGAACAGGTCGTCGCCGACGTCATCGCTTCGGCGTTCAACAGCGCCGGCCAACGCTGCTCGGCGCTGCGCATCCTCTGCCTGCAGGAGGAGATCGCGCCTCGCGTGATCGACATCCTCGCCGGCGCCACGGCCGAGCTGCGGCTGGGCGACCCCTTGCGGCTGGACACCGACGTGGGACCGGTGATCGATGCCGAGGCGCTGCACATCCTCGAGGAGCACGCGGCGAAGATGGATCGCGAGGCGAAGCTCATCTGCAGGGCGACCTTGCCCGACGCCCTGAAGGGCGGCCTCTTCTTCGCGCCGCGCGCCTACGAGATTGCAAGCCTCGACGCGATCGATCGCGAGATCTTCGGTCCCATCCTCCACGTCGTGCGCTTCGCGGCGGCCGACCTCGCAGCCGTCGTCGATGCCGTGAACGCCAAGGGCTACGGCCTCACGATGGGCGTGCACAGCCGCATCGAGGACACCGTCGAGATGGTTCGCGCGAAGGCGCGCGCGGGCAACCTCTACGTGAACCGCAACATGATCGGCGCCACGGTGGGCGTGCAGCCCTTCGGCGGCGAGGGTCTTTCGGGCACCGGGCCCAAGGCCGGCGGCCCGCACTACCTCTTCCGTTTCGCCAACGAGCGGACCTTCACGGTCAACACTGCCGCCGCCGGGGGCAACGCGTCGCTCATCGCCGGCTCTGAATAAAAGCTCGGCACGGAGCTTCTTTTCGAAATGAAATTCGAGCGGCGACTGATCGAAGGACGCCTCATCCGGCGGTACAAGCGATTCCTGGCCGACGTGCAGCTGCCGGGTGAAGTCGTGACGGCCTCGTGTCCCAACACGGGATCCATGCTGGGCTGCGCCGCCGCCGGCAGCCGCGTGTGGCTTTCGGAACACGACAACGCCGGGCGCAAGTATCGCCACACGTGGCAGATCGTCGAGTCCGGCGAAGTCATGGTCGGAATCAACACCGGGCTTCCCAACAAGCTCGTCGAGGAAGCGATCGTGGACGGCGTCATCCGCGAGTTGGGCGGCTACGCCACGTTGCGCCGCGAGGTGGCGTACGGCGAGGAAAGCAGCCGCGTCGATTTCGTGCTCGATGGCGGCCGTCGCAAGCCGTGCTATGTCGAGGTGAAGAATGTGACCGCCGCCGCCAGGAATGGCGTGGCGCTCTTTCCCGACTGCGTGAGCGACCGGGGGTCGCGCCACCTGCGGGAGCTCATGCGCATCAAGGCCGCGGGCCTGCGCCCCGTACAGCTCTACTGCGTGCAGCGCGGCGACGTCGACGAGGTTCGGCCGGCCGATGCGATCGACGCGGAATACGGGCGGACGCTGCGCGAGGCGATCGATGCGGGCGTCGAGGTGCTCGCCTACCGGGCGCGAGTCACACCTTCGGAAATCCGGATCGAGACGAGGATTCCCGTCGTCTGCCCGTGAAGCGCTAGCCCGCCTCTGCTTTCAGCTTCGCCACACCCTTGGGCGCCTTCGTGCCCGAGAAGAGCACGACCAGCGCTTCGTCGTCTTCCTTCCACGACTCCACGGCGTCGCGCAGGAGCTCCACCAGCGTTTCGAACTGGTCGGGATGCGCGCCGAGCAATCCGTCGATGTGGTCATAGTAGATCACGTAGCCTTCGCCGTCGCCTTCGAGGTCGTTCAGGCACTCCTCGAGCGCATCCCAGTTGTGGCCGAAGCTCTTCGGCAGCCTGAGCGCCGTCGCCAGGTGGTTGAGGAGCTGCTCCTTGCGCTCGATCTTGGTCCCGTCGATGTGGACGTACGTGTAGCGCGCCTTCTTCGCCGCCGACTGCACGGCGCGGGCGTCGCCGTTGCCGGGCAGGAACCACACGCCGGCCTTGTGCGAGTCGAGGATCGATGCGATGGGGTTATTCACGGACGCGCAGGAAGTGGTTGTAGTGGTCGCCGGTGTAGTAGAACTCGCCGCCCTTGCCCCAGATGATGCGCCGTGCGCCGCGCGTGCGCTCGCCCGGCGTCTTCACGGTGTACTCGCGATAGTAGCCGCGTTTCTGCGCGGGAAGATGACCCTCGCGGTTGCCGAACACCTCGCCGTCCCTGGCGTATGGAAACGGCCCGCCCTTGCGGATCAACGCGATGGTCTCGTGCGCTTCGACGGGGAGCTTCGCGAACGCGATCTCCTTCGCATCCGCGCCGACGACAGGTCCCTTCTGCGCGGACACGCCCGGCGCGAATGCGAGCGCCAGCGCGGCGCACGCTGCGGCGAAGACGCGTTTCATCACGCGGCCTCCTCGTAGACGCGGTAGCGGAAGGTGCCTTCGAGGCCGGCTCGCAGCGTATCCCTCATGGCGTCAGCCCTTGGGCCGGTGCGGGCAGTTGACCTTGATGCAATCGGCGTAGATGTGCAGCTGGTGGTCGTGGATCGAGAAGCCGCGGTCCTTCGCGATCTTGCTCTGGCGCTTTTCGATGTCGGAGTCGTAGAACTCCTCGACGCGGCCGCACTGCAGGCACACCAGATGGTCGTGGTGGCCACCCTCGTTCAGCTCGTAGACCGCCTTGCCGCCCTCGAAGTGGTGGCGCACCAGCAGGCCCGCCTGCTCGAACTGCGTGAGCACGCGGTAGACGGTCGCCAGCCCGACGTCGGAATGCTCGTCGAGGAGCTTGCGGTAGACGTCTTCGGCGGTGAGGTGGCGTTCCGGGCTGTGCTGGAAGAGATCCAGCACCTTGAGCCGCGGCAGCGTCACCTTGAGACCGGTGCCCTTCAGTTCGCGGGGATCGCTCATCGCGTGAATTATAATGCGCCCTTCGCACCGCCTTCGGTTTCCATGCGCATCATCGCCCCGATCATCGCCGCCTTCCTCGCGCTCTCGACCTCCGCCTGCATCTACAGGCTGGACGTGCAGCAGGGCAACCTGATCGCGCAGGAATCCGTGTCGAAGCTGAAGAAGGGCATGACCAAGACGGAGGTGCGCCAGATTCTGGGCACACCTTTGCTGATGGATCCCTTCCACGGCAACCGCTGGGATTACTTCTTCAGCGCCGAGGTCCGGGGCAAGCTGGTCGAGCGCAACAAGCTGTCCGTGTACTTCGAGAACGACAAGCTGGTCTCGCTCGCGGGCGACATCAAGCCGGCTGCCCCTGCCGCCCCCGCCCCGGCTCCCGCTCCTGCCGCGGCTGCGCCCGCGGCCGCCCCAACGCCCGCGGCCGCAGCGCCCGCGAAACCCGCTTCGACCACGAACACCGCGACCAAATGAGCGCGGTCCGCGTCGCCATTGCCGGCGCGGGCGGCCGCATGGGCCGCGCGTTGCTCGATGCGGCGACTTCCACCGAAGGCGTCACGCTCGGCGCGGCGCTCGAGATGCCGGGCACGCCCTGGGCGGGACGCAATGCCGCCGACCTGTGCGCGGGCGCGAACGACGTGACGATCGGCACGGACGTCGCCGCGGCGCTGCGCGACGCGAACGTGTTTGTCGACTTCACGCGCCCCGAAGCCACGCTCGTCCACGTGCGCGCCTGCCGCCAGGCGGGCAGGGCGATCGTCATCGGCACCACCGGGTTCGCCCGCGCGGGGCTCGACGAGATCCGCGCCGCGTCGCGCGACATCGCGATCGTGATGGCGCCCAACATGAGCGTCGGCGTGAACGTGATGCTGCGCCTGGTGGAAACGGCGGCGCGCGCGCTGGGCAGCGAATACGACACCGAGGTGTTCGAGATCCATCACAGGATGAAGGTGGACGCGCCCTCGGGAACGGCGCTGAAGCTGGGCGAAATTGCGGCGAACGCGCGCGGCGCCTCGCTCGAGAAGGACGGCGTGTTCGCGCGTCACGGCACCACCGGGGAGCGCAAGGCGGGCAGTGTCGGATTCTCCGTCGCCCGCGGTGGCGACATCGTGGGCGACCACACGGTCTTCTTCGCGGGCCCCGGCGAGCGCCTGGAGATCACGCACCGGTCGTCCAGCCGCGCGACGTACGCGCAAGGCGCGATGCGCGCGGCGAAGTTCGCCGCCACGCGCGGCCCCGGCCTCTACGACATGGCCGACGTGCTGGGTCTGAAGTAGCTAGACGAAGAGCCCGACGATCGAGGCGGTGAGGCAGGTCGCGATCGTTCCAGCGACGATCGACTTCAATCCGAGCTCCACGATCTCGCCGCGCCGCTCGGGCACCATCGCGCCCATGCCGCCGATGAGGATGCCGACGCTGCCGAAGTTGGCGAAGCCGCAAAGCGCGTAGGTCATGAGCAGCTTCGAGCGCGGCGAAAGGACGTCGGCCGGCAGTTTCGACATCTCGATGTAGGCGATGAACTCGTTCAACGCGGTCTTCGTGCCGAGCAGCGCGCCCGCGGCCTGCGCTTCCGCCCACGGAACACCGCACATCCACGCGATGGGAGAGAAGACCCAGCCCAGCACGCGCTGCAGCGTGAGCGGCGCGCCTGCGACGGCGGGAAGCAATCCCAGCAAGGCGTTCACGAGATACACCAAAGCGATCAGCACGATCAGCATCGCGACGATCTGCAGGATGAGCTGCACCCCTTCGACCGTGCCGCGCGTGATCGCATCCATCGCGCTCGCGTCCTGGCGTCCGATCTCGACCGCCTCGTCGTGCGTCGTGGGTCCCGGCACCATCAATGCGGCGACGACGATGGCGGCCGGCGTCGAGACGATCGAGGCGATGAGGATGTGGCCGATCGCATCGGGCACCACGGGTCCAAGGATGGCGCCGTAGAGCGCCATCACCGTGCCGGCGATGGTCGCCATGCCGCAAACCATCGTCATGAAGAGCTCCGAGCGTGACAGGCGCGCGAGGTACGGCTTCACGACCAGGGGCGCTTCCACCATGCCGACGAACACGTTCGCCGCCGCCGAGAGCCCGACCGCGCCGCCGATCCCCATCGTCTTCTCGAGCACCCACGAGAACGCCCTCACGACGACTGGCAGGATGCGCCAGTAGAAGAGCAGCGCCGAGAGCGCGCTCACCACGAGGATGAGGGGCAGCGCGCGGAACGCGAGCACGAAAGGCTGCTTCGGATCGGCGAGCGGCCCGAAGACGAACATCGAGCCTTCCTGCGTCGCACGCTCGAGGACGCCCAACGCGTCGTTCAGCGAGAAGACCGCGCTGCGAAGCGGGGCCACGAGAAGCAGCACGGCGGCAAGGAGGGTCGTGAGCGCGATACCGCTCGCCACCACGCGCCAGCGCACGCCGGAGCGCTTCTCGGAGAGCGCCCAAGACAGAGCCACCAGCAAAACGGCGCCCGCGAGCGCGTGGAGGAGGTCCATGGGACGCCCGATTCTGCTATAATTTCGTGTTGATGAAAGCGGGATGAGCCTCCAAAGCAACTTGAGCTCTCCCGTTTTTTTGCGCCCGCAGTTTTCGTCGATTCTTTTCGGAGCGTTCCGTGTCGCAGAAGACCCCCGCCATCCTCGTCCTCGCCGACGGGAGCGTTTTTCGGGGGTGCGCGATTGGGGCGGATGGCCAGACCTCCGGCGAGATCGTCTTCAACACCGCAATGACGGGCTACCAGGAGATCCTCACGGATCCCTCGTATGCGGGCCAGGTCGTCACGCTCACCTATCCCCACATCGGAAACACGGGTACCAACGCGGAGGACGTCGAGTCGCGCCAGGTGTACGCGGCGGGCCTCATCATCCGCGACCTTCCGCTCGTCGCCTCGAACTGGCGGTGCAAGGAAGACCTCTCCACGTACCTGCGCCGCAACAACCTCGTCGCGATCGGCGACATCGATACGCGAAGGCTTACGCGCCTGCTGCGCACGAAGGGCGCGCAGAACGGCTGCATCCAGGCCGGCCGCATCGACGAGAAGGCGGCGCTCGCCGCCGCGAAGGCAGCGCCCTCAATGGCCGGGCAGGACCTCGCCAAGGTAGTGACCGTCGCCAAGGCATACGACTGGAACGGAAGCCTCTGGGCGCTGGACACGGGCTACGGGAAATCGGGCGATGTGAAATTCCACGTGGTCGCGTTCGACTACGGCGTGAAACACAACATCCTTCGCAACCTCGCCGAGCGCGGCTGCAGGGTCACGGTGCTCCCCGCGACCGCGACGGCGAAGGAAGCGCTGGCGCTCAAGCCCGACGGCGTCTTCCTCTCCAACGGACCCGGCGACCCGGAGCCGTGCGACTACGCCATCAAGGCGATCCGCGAGATCGTCGGCACCGGCACGCCGGTCTTCGGCATCTGCCTGGGTCACCAGCTCCTCGGCCTCGCGGCAGGCGCCAGAACGATGAAGATGAAGTTCGGCCACCACGGCGCGAACCATCCCGTGCAGGACCTCGATACCGGCAAGGTCTTCATCACAAGCCAGAACCACGGTTTCGCGGTGGACGAGAGGACGCTCCCGTCCAACGTGCGGCCCACGCACCGCTCGCTATTCGACGGCACGCTGCAGGGCCTCGAGCTCACCGACAGGCCCGCGTTCAGTTTCCAGGGACACCCTGAAGCGAGCCCCGGCCCGCGTGAGATGGCCTATCTCTTCGACCGGTTCGTGAAATCGATGGACAAGCGCCGTGCCTAAGCGCAGCGACATCAAGTCGATCCTCATCATCGGCGCGGGCCCGATCGTGATCGGGCAGGCGTGCGAGTTCGACTACTCGGGCGCGCAGGCGTGCAAGGCGCTGCGCGACGAGGGCTACCGCGTGGTCCTCGTGAACTCGAACCCCGCCACCATCATGACGGACCCGCAGATGGCGGACGTCACGTACATCGAGCCGATCACCTGGCAGATGGTGGCGCGCATCATCGAGATGGAGCGCCCCGACGCGCTGCTGCCCACGATGGGCGGGCAGACGGCGCTCAATTGCGCGCTCGACCTCGCGCGCGAGGGCGTGCTCGACAAGTTCGGCGTCGAGATGATCGGCGCCAAGCGCGAGGCGATCGACAAGGCCGAGGACCGCGAGAAGTTCAAGAACGCGATGGCGAAGATCGGGCTGGAAAGCCCGAGGAGCGCGCTCGCCCACTCCCTCGAGGAGGCGAAGCAGGTGCAGGCGATGGTGGGTTTCCCCACGATCATCCGTCCCTCCTTCACGCTGGGCGGCACGGGCGGGGGCATCGCCTACAACATGGAGGAGTTCGAGCAGATCTGCGAGCGGGGGCTCGACGCCTCGCCTACCCAGGAGCTCCTGATCGAGGAGTCGGTCATCGGGTGGAAGGAATTCGAGATGGAGGTGGTGCGCGACAGGAAGGACAACTGCATCATCATCTGCTCGATCGAGAACCTGGACCCTATGGGCGTGCATACCGGCGACTCGATCACGGTGGCGCCGGCGCAGACGCTCACCGACAAGGAATACCAGATCATGCGCGACGCCTCGATCGCGTGCCTGCGCGAGATCGGCGTCGAGACGGGCGGGTCGAACGTGCAGTTCGCGATCAATCCCGACGACGGGCGCATGGTCATCATCGAGATGAACCCGCGCGTGTCGCGCTCTTCCGCGCTCGCCTCGAAGGCGACGGGCTTCCCGATCGCGAAGATCGCGGCGAAGCTCGCCATCGGCTACACCCTGGACGAGCTGAAGAACGACATCACGGGCGGGGCCACGCCCGCGTCCTTCGAGCCCACGATCGACTATGTGGTCACGAAGGTGCCGCGCTTCGCCTTCGAGAAGTTCCCGCAGGCCGACGACCGCCTCACCACGCAGATGAAGAGCGTGGGCGAGGTGATGGCGATCGGGCGCAACTTCCAGGAGTCGCTGCAGAAGGCGCTGCGCGGCCTGGAGACCGGCGTGGACGGCTTCAATCTGAAGTCCGTGGACATGGACAAGATCGAAGACGAGCTCGCATATCCCCGCGGCGAGCGGCTCTGGTACGTGGCGGACGCCTTCGGGGTCGGCATGAGCCTCGAGGACATCCACCGCTTCACGAAGATCGATCCGTGGTTCCTGGTGCAGATCAAGGACCTGGTCGACACCGAGCTCGAGATCGAGAAGAAGACGCTCGCCGACTTCGATGCCCAGGCGCTGCGCAGCCTCAAGCGCAAGGGCTTCTCCGACCGGCGCCTCGCGTATCTCTGGAAGACCACCGAGCACGAGGTGCGCGGCAAGCGCCATGCACTCGGCATCCGGCCCGTCTACAAGCGCGTGGATACGTGCGCGGCCGAATTCGAGACGGGCACGGCCTACATGTACTCCTCGTACGACGAGGAGGACGAGTCCAAGCCCACGAACAAACGCAAGATCATGGTGCTGGGCGGCGGGCCCAACCGGATCGGGCAGGGGATCGAGTTCGATTACTGCTGCGTCCACGCGGCGCTGGCCCTTCGCGAGGACGGGTTCGAGACCATCATGGTCAACTGCAACCCGGAGACGGTCTCGACCGACTACGACACGTCGGATCGCCTGTACTTCGAGCCGCTCACCCTCGAGGACGTGCTCGAGATCGTCGACAAGGAAAAGCCCGAGGGCGTGATCGTGCAGTTCGGCGGCCAGACGCCGCTCAAGCTCGCGCGCGACCTCGAGGCCGCGGGCGTACCCATCATCGGCACGTCGCCCGATTCCATCGACCGGGCCGAGGATCGCGAGCGCTTCCAGCAGATGGTGCACGAGCTGCAGCTCCTGCAGCCGCCCAACCGCACCGCGCGCACCGAGGAGGCGGCGCTCGAGGGTGCGAAGCAGATCGGCTATCCGGTGGTCGTGCGCCCGTCGTACGTCCTGGGCGGGCGCGCGATGGAAATCGTCCACGCGGAAACGGACCTGCGCCGCTACATGCGCGAGGCGGTGAAGGTCTCCAACGATTCGCCGGTGCTGATCGACCGGTTCCTGAACGACGCGATCGAGGTGGACGTCGATGCCATCTGCGACGGCAAGGATGTCTTCATCGGCGGCATCATGGAGCACATCGAGCAGGCGGGCGTGCATTCGGGCGACTCGGCTTGCTCGCTGCCGCCCTTCAGCCTCTCGCCCCCGCTCCAGGACGAGCTGCGCCGCCAGACGGTCGTCATGGCGAAGGCGCTCGACGTCGTGGGCCTGATGAACGTGCAGTTCGCGATCCAGGACGACAAGGTGTACGTTCTGGAAGTGAACCCCCGCGCTTCGCGTACCGTGCCCTATGTCTCCAAGGCGATCGGCATTCCCCTGGCGAAGGTCGCGGCGCGGTGCATGGTCGGCCAGTCGCTCGCGCAGCAGCGCGTCACGCGCGAGGTGATCCCTCCCTATTACTGCGTGAAGGAAGCGGTCTTCCCCTTCATCAAGTTCCCCGGCGTGGACACCATCCTCGGTCCCGAGATGAAATCGACGGGCGAGGTCATGGGCGTGGGCCAGACCTTCGCCGAGGCGTTCGTGAAGAGCCAGCTCGCCGCGGGTGTGCGGCTGCCCAAGGGGGGGAAGGCGTTCCTGTCGGTGCGCGACGCCGACAAGGTGAAGGCGGTGGAGGTCGGCCGCGCGCTCACCGACCTCGGCTTTTCGCTCGTGGCCACGCGCGGCACCGCCGCGGCGCTCGAGAAGGCCGGCCTCAAGGTGCAGCCGGTCAACAAGGTCCAGGAAGGGCGCCCCCACATCGTGGACATGCTGAAGAACCGCGAGGTGAACCTCATCATCAACACCGTCGAGGAAGACCGCCGCTCGATCCAGGACTCGTGGTCGATCCGCAACACGGCGTTGCAGAACAAGATCACCTACTACACGACCATCGCCGGCGCCCGCGCGGCCTGCATGGGCATGCGCCACCTCGAGGAAATGCGCGCCTACGACATCCAATCGCTCCACGAGACCCTGCCCAAATGAGCAAGATCCCCGTCACGACCAACGGAGCCGAGCTGTTGCGCGCGGAGCTTCACAAGCTGAAGTCCGTGGAGCGCCCGAACGTGATCACGGCGATCGCGGAGGCGCGCGCCCAGGGCGACATCACCGAGAACGCCGAGTACGAGGCGGCGCGCGAGCGCCAGG
>Ga0209131_1000503_pt1 | contig 28023 bp, 21 predicted proteins | sample GraSoi_2013_40cm_FD_185826 | JGI IMG/M metagenome (GOLD analysis project Ga0209131, IMG submission 185826) | Grasslands soil microbial communities from the Angelo Coastal Reserve, California, USA - Sample 9_17_2013_40cm (SPAdes) (version 2) | ecosystem: Environmental > Terrestrial > Soil >... | reverse complement strand
TTTGGGATCACGAACTTTCGAGTCGACCCGGGGCTAACCGGAGTGGGCTCAACAGGAGCTACACAAAACGCGGCGGCTCGAGTCACCGTTCAGCAACAAGTTACGCGGAATCTGACGGTGACGTATGTCTCGAACGTGGGCTCCACGCAGCAGCAGGTAATCCAGGTGGAGTACAACGTGAACCGCAATGTCTCCATTGTGGCCCTGCGCGATTACAATGGAACATTTGGTATCGACATAAAATTCAAGAAGCGTTTTCCTTGAGGCTCTAACTATTCGGCTCGCTGCCTGGATGCTTTTCGTCGTCTTTAGATCCCGTAAATTCCGGGTAATCCGCCTTTAAGTCTTCCATAGTTTCTTGTGCGGCTTTCTGGCCTAGCGCGAAGCCGGCGGCTTGCGATTCACGAGTTAGTTCCGGCAGGGTCTTCAGCATGCGTTGTCCAAGGGGCGAGTGGTAGTAGTCGAGCAAGCCTTTCAGGTCGTCCGTGGTGAGATATTTGTCATAGATCGGAATAATCTGTTCGTTGAGGCTGTTGACGTCAAAGTGTTTCTGGAATCCGCTCACAAAAGCATCGACAAATTGCTTGGCGCGCGGATTGTTGGGCTGGGAGTCCTGCACGCTGCTGCGGAATTGCTCCATGCCTGCCTCGATTAACTGCTGTCCGAGATTCTTCGCACCGGTGACATCCATCAGTTCGCGGATACGGGCTTCCTTTTCGGGATCGAGGTTGCTTGATGGTTGCGGCGCAGTCTTGGCGGGGGCTTGGGTTGTAGCCTTCTTGGGCGGCACTGAGGATTTCTCTTGTGCCATTACTTGAACGGACGGCGAATGCGCCAAGACTACTAGCGCACCTGAAATCAGCGCGCACCCCACTAGCAACGTTCGCATTACACCCTCCCCTGAGCCTTGCGGCAGAAAATCGACCCAGATACCAGAATCAAGTAGCCCTTTTTAATGTACCTGAGGTCCGGCAGTATAGACGCGATACGGCGGTTTAAGGTTGTGTTTGTGCTTGCTGTTGGGTTTGCTCTGGTTGGCCTTGGCGCGGCTTGGCGAAGCGGGCGTGTGTGGCCATGCCGGGATACTGCTTGTGGAGATCCTGTAGCACTTCTTTCGCGATACGAGTGCTGAACGCGCGGTTGGCCGCTTGCATTTCACTGTTGATTTTGGGCATTTCCGCGGCGAATTTTTGGCCGAGCGGCGAACCGTAAAATTGCAAGAGGCCCTTGATTTCGTCTTGCGTGAAATGCCGATCGTAGATGATTACGAGCTGAGCTGTAGCTTCATCGGCATTGAACCTGGCTTTGTAGCCGTCGATAAATGCGTTCACAAATTTCTGCCCGCGGTCGGTACTCGGAACCGAGGTGAGAAGGTTTTCGCGAAGCTGGTCGGCGCCGTTAGTGGCGAAATCCTGCATGGCGTCGCGCGCACCAACAAGCTCCATCAAGGAGCGGATATCAGCGTCTTTTGCAGGGTCAATCGAGTGCGCGGCTTGGCCAGCGCCAACATGCAGCGCGGACTGCGCCGAATTCTGCGAAGCGCCTTGGATGGCGAGAAAGAACATCGCCACATAAATGATTACCAATGCCAGGACCGCCTTCATGACTGCCTCCGCGGCGAAATTCTGCGGTTTCGCCACGCTTTCGATTGTAAAGAGGAGCCGCGCGCAGAGAAGAGCGTCGAAGTACAGGAGTGTCGGGTCGCTTAACTGTCCTTTTTTTCTGTACGTCCGTGCAGGCCGGTGAAGTGTCTGGTACGATGCCGCGCCATGGCGCAAACCGAAGCTCCCCCTGTGGCGAATGACGGCGGCCCGTCGGCCATCCTGGCGCGCGAAGCGGGCCTGCACCGCAACCTGAGCCCGCGGCAGCTCTCGATGATTGCTGTCGGTGGCGCCATCGGCACAGGACTTTTCCTCGGGAGCGCGCTCTCCGTGAAGCTCGCGGGACCGGGCGTGATTCTGAGCTACACCGCGGCTGCCGGGATCGCGCTAGCTCTGATGTGGGCGCTGGGCGAGATGGCCATTGCGCACCCGGTGGCCGGCTCTTTCGGCGTTTACGCGGAAATGTATGTGCATCCGTGGGCTGGCTTCGCCATGCGGTATTCATATTGGCTCGGACAAGTAATTGCTATCGGCAGCGAAATGGTGGCAGCTTCGATTTATTGCAAGCACTGGTTTCCCGGAGTGCCATCGTGGATTTGGATTGCGGGGTTTTCGGTGGCGCTCGTTTGGGTGAACGCCAGCAGCGTTTCGAACTTCGGGACGTTCGAATATTGGTTTGCAATGCTGAAAGTGGTGACCATTATTCTGTTTCTCATTTTGGGCGCTGCGCTGCTCCTCGGTGTCGGATTCCCGCGAATCGGCGGTACGAACTATGTTGCTCATGGTGGATTTCTCCCCAATGGGTGGGCTGGCGTTGGACTCGGCGTCGCGATGGCGGTGTTCAGTTATCTGGGAATGGAAATCGTCGCGGTTACTTCCGGGGAAGCCAAAGACCCAGCGACGGCGTTGCCACGTGCCATGCGCTGGACGTTTGCGCGCCTGGGCATCTTTTATATCGGAGGGCTTGCAGTGGTCGTTGGTGTTATCCCGTGGACTAAGGTGGGGCTCGGCGAGAGTCCGTTCGTTCGGGTGTTCGAATCGGCAGGAATTCCGGCGGCAGCGGGTGTGATGAATTTCGTGGTCCTAACGGCGGCCCTGTCGAGTGTGAATTGCAACCTGTACTTGACGGCGCGCATGCTGTTCTCGCTGGCGCGCGGGGGCTATGCTCCGTCGGCATTGGGCCGACTGAGCAAACGCGGCACTCCTGTGACTGCGCTATTCGCCTCTAGCATCGGTATGGTGGCGGCATTGTTCCTGGAGCGGCGGTACAGCGGGACGGCGTATGTCTACATGCTGGGCTCGGCGTTTTTCGGGGGCATTTTTGTATGGCTAATGATTTTCGTCACACATCTAATGTTCCGGAGGCGCACTGCTCGATCTGGGCAGCCCGTTAAGCGCTTCGGTCCGCGCGGTCCATGGAGCTCGCTATTTGGAGTCGTGGCCCTTGGGTCCGTGCTCGTTTCCACCTGGTGGGTCCCAGGTCTTCGCATCACGCTCACAGCGGGGTTGCCTTGGCTGCTTTTCATCACGCTGTGCTACCTTGGATGGAGGAAAACTCATCCCGGCGATCCCGGCGCTGGAGTCACCGTTCATGGATGACCTGCTCAAATGGCGCGGCGAGTTCCCCATTCTTGACCGTTCCACCTATCTCATTAGCAATTCCCTGGGCGCGATGCCCCGCGCCGTTTACGAATCAATGCGGGCTTACGCGGATTCCTGGGCGGAGCGCGGCGTACGTGCGTGGGAAGAGGGCTGGTGGGACATGGCTGTCGGCGTCGGCGACAAAATCGCGCCGCTTATAGGCGCGAGAGCCGGCGAAATTTCTCTCCATCAAAATGTCACGCTGATTCAGGCGGTCATCGCTTCTTGTTTTGACTTCCATGGACGACGCAACAAAATCGTAATGACTGATCTCGAGTTTCCGTCTATTCAATACTTCTACCACGAGCAGCGCCGGCTGGGTGCGCGTGTGGAGTTGGTGGCAAGCTCCGATCCGGTGCGCATTGATTTGGACAAGTTTCTCGCTGCAATCGACGAGACGACCTTGCTCGTCCCCATCTCCCATGTTCTTTTCCGAAGTTCCTACATCGTCGACGCGCGGGCGATTATCGAACGTGCGCATAGCGTCGGCGCGTACGTAATCCTCGACCTCTTCCAGGCAGCCGGCGCGATTCCCATTGACGTTCGGGCCTTGGGTGCCGATTTCGCCGTTGGTGGTGTACTGAAATGGCTATGTGGTGGCCCCGGAGTCGGTTATCTCTACGTGCGCGAGGATTTACGCGCGAAGCTTCGTCCGGCGCTCACTGGATGGATCGCGCATCAGCGCCCGTTTGGCTTCGAGACCGGGGCGATCGATGCGCGCGAAGATTCATTCCGCTATCTCAACGGCACGCCCCACATTCCGGCGCTGTATGCTTGCCAGCCTGGCTTGGACATCCTCAATGCCGTTGGCATCGAAGCCATACGCGCTAAATCAGTGCGCATGACGAGGTGCTTGCTCGATGGCGCGAAGTCACGCGGTTGGCGCGTCAATACACCGGAAAATCCAGCGGAAAGGGCAGGCACCGTTTCGATCGAGTGTCCCCATGCCTACGAAGTCTGCCGCGAACTCCTGGCTCGTGAAATCCTCGCGGACTTCCGGCCGAAAGCCGGCGTGCGATTTTCTCCGCATTTCTACAATCGGATCGAGGAATGCGATTTCGCACTCCAGCAAGTAGATGACATCCTCCGCACGCACGCATGGGAGAGGCATGCGGCCGCCACCGCGCAGGCCTGATTCATGGAACACGGCGGCAATTTCGGAAACAGCACCGCTGATGGCTATGGGCAAGCCCGCCGTGAGATGGTGGAAACGCAAATCCGCAAGCGTCACGTTACTGACGGCCGCGTCTTAGAATGTCTCGAGCGCGTCCCACGCCACGAATTCCTTCCGGCCGAATTTCGCGAACGTGCTTATGAGGACGGCCCAGTACCGATTGGGGAAGGCCAAACAATCTCGCAACCTTACATCGTGGCGGCCATGACTGCGGCGCTTCGTCTTCAAGGAAATGAACGCGTCCTGGAAATCGGAACAGGATTTGGTTATCAAGCCGCCGTCCTGGCCTGCCTGGCAAGGGAGGTCTTCACAATGGAGTTTCGCGCGGAATTGGCCACTGAGGCCGCTGAGCGTCTCGCGCGGCTGGGCTACACGAACGCTCACGTGCACTGCGGCGACGGTACGCTCGGCCTACCCGATTTTGCTCCATACGACGCGATTCTCGTCGCGGCGGCAGCGCCCTCCGTACCCATGCCGCTCCTCGCGCAGCTTGCCGAAAGCGGCAGAATGATTGTGCCGGTGGGCGGCGTTGAAAACCAGGATTTGCGGCTAATCCAGCGTAGCCATGATAGCTTTCTTACTACCATGCTCGAGCCTTGCCGCTTCGTTCCGCTCGTCGGTGCGCACGGCTGGAAGGAATCCTCGTAGCTATGAGCCGCACCGAGCCCGATCTCTCCATTGTCATTCCAGCATTCAATGAGGAGCTTCGCTTACCGGAAACGCTGTCGCTGATCTCCTCATATATCCGCGGAAGCAAGCGCGAAACAGAGGTAATTGTTGTAGACGACGGTTCGACCGACCGCACTGCGGATGTCGCCAAGTCCTTCCGGGCCGAAATTAACCGCCTGCGGGTAGTGGCCAACAGCACGAATCGCGGCAAAGGTTACAGCGTTCGCCATGGGATGATGGAAGCGAGCGGACGTATCGTGCTGTTTACTGACGCGGACCTCTCGGCGCCGATTGAGGAAACCGACAAGCTCCTCGCAGCGCTAGTGGACCACGACGTGGCTATTGGATCGCGCGCCCTTAACCGCAGCCTGATTTCCGTGCGACAGTCCGCCTTCCGCGAGTATGCCGGCATGATTTTCAATTTTATTGTGCGCGCCATTCTTCGTTTGCCGTTTGTCGATACGCAGTGCGGCTTTAAGGCCTTTCGCCGCGAACCTTGCCGCATAATTTTCCAACAGCAGCGTATTGAGGGCTTCGGCTTTGATCCCGAGCTTCTCTACCTCGGGCGTCATCACGGGCTGCGCTCCGCTGAGATTCCGGTGCGCTGGGCGCATTCGCCGGCCACAAAGGTGAGCATGTTGCGCGACAGCGTGCAAATGTTTCTCGACGTGTTCATCATTCGATGGAACGCGCTGCTAGGCCGATATCCCCGTTCAGAGCCATCGATTGAAAGGGCGGCTGAATGAATGCGGTACTTTGTAATATAAAGTACTTGACAGCCACGAGAGCTGCTGCTATCTTCTCACCATGGCCTTCGTGAGTCCTCTTCGCCCCGTAAAACCAGAACCTATTCCTATTGACGCTCGCGCCGCCGACCACCTGCGCTACATTCGCGAAACGATGGAGCGCGCAGCCGAATTTACCGCAGTTCCAGGTTGGGGCGGGGTAGCAATGGGATTGACCGCCATCGGCGCAGCTTGGGCGGCGTCACGTCAACATTCTCCCCGCGCGTGGCTTGCCGTTTGGCTTGTCGAGGCTTTCGTTGCGGTAGCCATTGCTGCGTCCTCGGCCGCTACAAAGGCTCACCGTGCCAGTGCCGGACTGTTTACCGGACCGGGCCGCAAATTTCTCCTCAGCTTTACTCCGCCGATCATCGTTGGTGGCCTTCTGACGTTCGCGCTGTTTCAAGCCGGCGTTCAATCCGCATTGCCAGGAGTCTGGCTGCTTCTGTACGGTACCGCAATTGTCACCGGCGGTGCCTTTTCCGTTCGCGTTGTTCCGGTAATGGGGCTGGCCCTCATGGGTCTCGGAGCAATCGCGCTCTTCGCGCCGTCTAATTGGGGGGATGCGTTCATGGCCGTGGGGTTTGGCGCTTTGCAGATTGGCTTCGGACTGTGGATCGCGCGGAATCACGGAGGATAGCGGCCCTAAAAGGGGATTCATATGGCTAAGGGATCGACAGCACGAGACGAGCGATACCAGCGGTCGCGCGAGACTGCCCTGCACGCCGCGCACACACAGTCGCGGGAGCCTGTACCGGGCGATCTCGACCGCCTCATTCATGAGCGCGTGCGATTGGGCATTGTCAGCGCCCTTGCGGTCAACCGTTCCTTGACCTTCAATGAGCTGAAGGCGATGCTGAAGACTACAGACGGAAACTTGAGTGTTCATGCACGCAAACTGGAAGAAGCCGATTACATCGTGTGCACCAAATCGTTTGACGGCCGGCTGCCCAAGACGGAGTACCGGCTAACGGCAGCAGGGCGGAAAGCGCTGGAGCGCTACCTGAATCATATGGAAGCGCTGATTCGCGCCACGCGCGAGGGCTGACGCGCAAAATTTTTTGTCATAGAGCTTTGTAGTGCAGAGTAGTTTACGTTAACAGGCGTTCACCTCTAGCGGCGGAGAGAGAAAATGCAAACGTCACCCATAGTTCTTCAGCAGCCCACGCCGGTTCTCCAGGAGCTTCCTCCGAGACGTTCCCTGCACGTGGCGATCATCTCCGATGGCAATGGCCGCTGGGCAAGTTCGCGCGGGCTTCCCCGCTCAGCCGGGCACCGGGCCGGCGCGCAAACAGCGCGGCGCATCATTTCCGCGGCTCCCGGGCTGGGCATCCGCACGCTTACGCTTTTTGCGCTTTCTTCCGCGAATTGGAAACGTCCTCCTGCGGAAGTCGACGCCATTTTGTGTTTGCTGCACGAATATCTTCTGACCGAAACCTCGAACTGCATCGCGGAAGGTGTGCGCCTGAGCATCATTGGTCGTCGCGACCGTATGCCGGCGACTCTGCGCAAGGCTATTGCAGATTCCGAAGCAGCTACTGCAAATGGCACCCGTTTACACCTAAGGATGGCTGTCGATTATTCCGCGCGAGAAGCCATCTTTCACGCTGCTTGCCGCTTTTACAAAGTGACCAAGCTCTCGCCCGATTCCTTTAGTGAAGTCCTGTCGGAAGTTCTACGCGGCGGCTCGACAGACGTTGACCTCTTGATCCGTACTGGCGGCGAACAGCGCCTGTCGGATTTTCTTCTCTGGGAATGCGCCTTCGCCGAATTTGTTTTTACGTCGAAGCGCTGGCCGGATTTCACGGTTGAGGATTTGCAAGCGGCGCTTCGCGAGTTCAATAACCGTGAACGTACGCGCGGCGCTTTGCCTGATGCTATCGCTGGTTAATTTTTACCGGCATCTGCCGCCGAACCAGCGCTACCGCTAACCAGGGCGAGAGGATTGGCCTCATTGCCTACTCCGTCCGCAAAGCACGCATGGGATCAATTGTAGCGGCACGCCAAGCTGGCACGACGCAAGCCGCGACCGCCACCAGCAGCAACAGCATCGCCGAGCTAACGAGCGTAAGGGGATCGCGCGAGCTGCCTTTCACCCACGACGCCACGACCCCATTCAGCGCGATGCTCAAACCAAGTCCAATCGCCAGACCGAGCCCGAGCATGGTTCCAGTCGATGCCAGCACCAGCCGGATAATGCTTGTCCGCGGCGCACCCAGAGCCATGCGGATGCCCACTTCCTGTGTTCGCTGCGTCACCGCAAACGACACCACGCTGTACAAGCCAGTAGCCGCCAACGCGAGCGCCAGCGCCGCAAATAGCGAAAATAGCGTCGCAATAAATCGCTCTTGCCCCCAGCCCTGCGTCTCCAGCCACCATAAGACCGTATGATCCGAAACCACCACCATCTCCGGATTCAATTGTCGCAGCCGCTCCTTGATGGAGCGCAACACCGCGTCAGGATTCCCAGTTACACGCACCAGAAGCGACTCATCCGTCGGCAGCACGAAACTGTATGGGGCGAAAACGGCTGGTTTTACCGGATGGTCCAATCCATCGTTTCGGCTGTCGCCCACGACTCCGATGATTTCCAGCCAGTCATCCGGCGCTTGCGCGAGGAGAAGAGAGGGTTGCTCGACCTTGAGCATCGGGCTGCGCACTCTTTGGCCAATCGGATCTGCGTCGCCCATGAATTGCTTCACAAACGACTGGTTGATCACTGCGAGATGCGCCGCTCGCATGTTTTCCGCTTCGTCGTACACGCGACCAGCGAGCAGCGGAATTCGCAGCGTGAGAAACTCCTGCGGGCTTACCAAGCAAGCCAAGGCCTGTGCGTCCGTCAAAGATGGCTTGCTTTGCAGTTCGATCTTCGCGTTGAAGCCGCCAAATCCCGGAAACCACGTTGTCGATACGCTCGCTATATCTACGCCGGGAACTTCCGTAATCGTTTTGCGAACCAGTTCATTCGCGTTCAGCCGCGATTGCCATGTGGGATTTGCCCCTTTGGGAAATCCAACGTTCATGGAAATCACATGGTCCGGCTCAAAGCCGAGCGGTGTGTGGATGCGCGCCACGAACGCCTTCATCGCAGCACCGGCCGCGGCCACCAGCAGCAGCGTCAGCGCGACTTGGCCCGCGATCAATAGCCGATGGGTATGCCGGTTATGCGCACTGCCAGTATGCTTCGCGCTGCTCGCCTGGATCAGGTGCCCAAGGTGCGGCCGCGAAAGCTGCCAAGCAGGCGAGATGCCGAAGAGGATCCCGGTGAGCAGCGCAATGACCGCGCTGAATACCAACACCACGGCGTTGACGTGAATCGCGGCTTCATGAGGGAACGAATAGTAGGGAAGAAATGCAGCCAATGCGGCGACGCCTTTGTACGCAGCCAGAACCCCCAGCGCCGCGCCCGTGACCGACAAAACCACGGACTCGGTTAACAACTGGCGAATCAGCCGGCTGCGACCCGCGCCTACGGAGACGCGCACCGCCAGTTCGTGCTGCCTCGCGGTGCCACGCGCCAGCAGTAGGATCGAGACGTTGGCGCATCCGATGATCAGCAACGCGAGCACAGCGCCGAACAGGAGCGTCAGTGTACCGGCGAACTGACCGAGCACTTCTTCATTCAGGGTGACGATCTTGACTTTGCGCTCCTGCGGAAAGTTCTTGTCCTGCTTGGCGAACTGGTCGGCAAGTACTTGAAATTCCGCTTCGGCGACCGGAAATTTCGTACCGGGCTTTAACTTAACGAATGACATCCAATATTCGTTAGGATCGGCCGTAGGCAGCGCCGGAATGTAAACATCCGAGTCGCCCCAGGTAAACCGCGCGGGCACAACGCCAATGAGCGTGTAAACTTGATGATCCAGCTCGACGGTTTTCCCGACAACGTCGCGGCTACCGCCAAACAGCTTCTGCCAAAAGATATAGCTCAGCACGGCAACCGGCGCTGGATTGCCACCGGGAGCATCGGCTGCCGTGAATTCGCGGCCTAGCAGCGGCGGAACTCCCATGTATTCAAACAGGTTCGGGGAATATGATCCGACCCTCACGGAAACGGGAATCTGGTCCCCGGTCAGATTTCGCTGATTTTGGCGTTGCAAGAACACATCATCGAGCGACGAAACCTTCATTAAGTCCTTGTATCCAGACGCGTTAACATGGAAAAGCGGCCCCCGGTCACTCTTCTTATCGTTGAGCTGGATATGCACCATACGATCGTTGTCTTTGTATGGATACGGATCAAGCAGAACGCCATAGATAACACTGAAGATAGCGGTTGTGGCGCCGATTCCGAGCATAAGCGAAAGAATCGCAGTTATGACAAAGCCCGGCGACTTCCGAAACTGGCGAAACGCGAAGCGCAGGTCCTGTAAGAGGGTCCACATGGTCATCTCCGTACCTGGGAATACGAACTTAGACGATATAAGTTCCTGATTGTTCCTATCGTATAGACGAAACTAGAGCGCATTTATAAATCGCGCGGGGCATGCCGCCAGCGGGGCGCCGATGAGCGACGGTTTGTTGCGGAAATGCGACAGACTCACATGGAGCCACCTCAGAGTTTGCCAATTGTCTCCGCGCTATTCGTAGCGCAAGGCGATGATGGGGTCGACCTTGGTGGCGCGGCGAGCCGGAATGTAACATGCGAGCACCGAAGCCAAGGCTAAGACTAGAGAGACGGCGCCGAACGTCAGGGGGTCGTGTGAGCTGACGCCAAACAGCAAGCTTCCGAGGAGGCGCATAGCAGCGAACGCGACGAGCCAGCCGAGAACCAAGCCCGCGGCGGCGAGGCGCATTCCTTGGCCAACGACCAGACCGAGTACGCGGCCCGTCTGCGCACCCATGGCCATGCGAATTCCAATTTCGCGGGTTTGTTGATTCACGGAATACGACAAAACGCCGTACACGCCGATGATCGCGAGGATTAGCGCGAGTCCGCCAAACACAGCAAGCAGTGCGGCACCCATACGTGGCGCCCAAAGGCCCTGCCCTAGCAGCTCTCCGATTGTCTGCACGTTGGTGAGCGCCAGGTTGGAATCTAGCTGCTGCACTTGGCTACGCACGCTGGAGATCACTGCTTCAGGGCGGCCGCTCGTGCGCACCAGCATGATGGCTGCAGGCGAATAGTTTTGCGCCACAGGTAAATAGGCCACCGGCTGCGGTTCTTCGCCAATGTTGTTCTCCACTGTATTCCGGACCACACCGACGATTTCGCGCAGCCCGGGATCTCCATGAAAGTGGAACCGTTTGCCGATAGCATTTTCATTGGGCCAGAAATGCTTGGCCATGGCCTCGTTGGCGATGACCACCTGCCTTGTACCTGCTCGGTCGGAGTCAGTGAATTCGCGGCCAGCGACGAGCGGGATGCGGAGAGTCTCAAAAAAAGTTGGAGCTATGTCATTCACCTGCGTCAAAGTTCCGCGGTAGCCGGAGGCTTCATCCTGACCCTCAGGGAAGATCGTGCGGGAAAACGCCGGAATCAATGGCGGAGCATCGGCAATCGTAGCGGACTCCACACCGGGGGAGGCTTTGGCGCGTTCGATGGCAGCGCGGAAGAATTGCTGGCCGTGGCCTTCGTCGTAATGCAGGGCGCCCAGATCAAAATTGAACATGAAGAGGTTTGCGGATTCAAAGCCGGGATCAATGCGCTGCGCATTTTGCATACTGCGAACGAAAAGCCCGGCACCAACGAGCGCGACCAGAGCCAGTGCAATTTCAGTCACAACGAGCATGCTGCGGAACGGACTGCTTGACCACCCGACCGTATTGCCGCGCCCGCCCACCTTTAGGACTTCGATCAAGTTCGGGCGCGCGGCCTTCAAGGCCGGAGCGACGCCGATGAGCACGGCGGTCACAAGCGCAACGCTAAGCGTAAAGAGCAGCACATGAGAATCGAATCCCAAGTCGAGATCGCTGTCCCGGATAAACGGAGGCCGGAACGACCACAATATCGAGCGCCCGATATATGCGATTGCCAAACCGGCCAGAGCCGAGAGAGATGCGAGCACCAAGTTTTCTGTGAGTAGTTGCTGGATGACCCTCCTGCGGCTCGCACCCATAGCGGCGCGAACACCAATTTCCTTTTCGCGGCTTGCTGCTTGCGCGAGGAGCAAATTGGCCAGATTGACGCAGGCAATCAAAAGGACGAGGCCGACAATTCCCATCATCAGACCGCCGGCGAGAGTGATTTGGCTGCGCTGGTTGACCCCGACGGCAGCTTCAGCAAGGGGCGTGAGGGCTACGCTGCGGCCGGCGTTATCCCTGGGATAGGCGCTCTCAAGCCCAGCAGCGATGGTTTTCAGCGAAGCTTCCGCGCTGGTAGTAGAGACTCCATCCTTCAAGCGGCCATACACGACCGTCGCCAAAAAACGGCGCGTATTGAAGTTGTCCTTAAAGAAGCCGGCCAACATTTGCGGGTACATGCTGACGGGGACCCAGATCTCTTCTGCATTGTTGAAGGTGAAAGTGCCCTTAAATCCGTTTGGCGCAACACCAACAATCGTAAACGGAGTGGCGTTGAGGGTGAGGATTTGACCAATCGTATTCGGATTGGCGCCGAATTTATTTGTCCACAGACTGTAGCTAAGAACCGCGACATTGTTTCCGCCGGGCTTAGTGTCTTCATCGGGCAAGAAGAAGCGCCCGGCGGCGGGCCGCAGGCCGAGCAGATCAAAAAAGCTGGCGCTGACCATTTGTCCTTGCAGCTGGCGGGGTTCCGCGCCGCCGCTCCAAGTCAACGGAAAAGGGCCGACGACGCAGGTCATCGCCGAGAAAAGTTGCTGAGTCTGACGCGCATAATCCTGAAAATTTACATAGGACATTCCGAGTTTCGTGGCGTTGGCGGCGGTCACCCGCGTCTTGCTGTCTATCGTGTCGACCTCGACCACGCGAGCGACGTCCTTCACCGGCAACGGATTCAGCAGGATGGCGTTGACCACCGTGAAAATTGTAGTGTTGGCGCCGATACCCAGCGCAAGCGAAAGAATGGCGACGAAACTGAACGCCGGATTCTTGGTAAGCATGCGCACGGCATAACGCACGTCTTGCCAGAGAGTTTGCATAATCTTCAGTCTCCCACTGAGCGCGGCGGATTGCGTCGGCGCGCGCAATTCTAACCCGCTACCTCGGCCTGTCGTATAGACGGTCAATCGGCGCTGTTGTTTCCGAAACAATCTATCCAGATATCGATTAGCGGCGCAAGGGACTTGGCATGGGTAGTAGACGCACGGAAATCATAAAGTTGCCGCGCTCGCGTCCGATAAGCTCAAAATGCGCCGCATTTTCCGCACCGCCGCTGCTCGAAACCTTCGCCGGATTACCGCCCGATAGATCAGCAACTTTGGGCGAGAGGTTGCGCGCTTCCAATAGAACCTTTGCGACGGTGCCGCGAACATCTACAGTTAGGGTGCGGTGTTCCCCAGCGGCGAGCGGAGACGAGTCCGCGTCCAGGGATAAATCCAAGAAGGTGATCGAAAACGTGGGAGCGGACCGCTTGCCGCAGGAAGTTTCGATGTTTGCAGGCCCCAGCGGCACGTCCGTCGGAGGCAGTACGATCAGGGCCGCCCGAGACGATGCCAGCACCAGGGCTGGTTTCCCGGCAACGCGCACAGTATTTGCGTCAGCATCGCCACAGAAACCGCTACCAGCAAGTTCAAGCCTGTCCGTGAGCGATGCGAACTCTGGAGGAACGGAAACCTGGAGTAAGGACGAATTCACTTCAGTGGTCGTGAGAATCGTCGTGTAAACATGCGCGGATCGCGTGCCAATCGTCGCGTAAATCACGCCGGGACTAACCGGAGCGACGAACAACGCTCGACCCGTGGCGTTGGTAATGAAGTGGTCGCCGCTGGAAAAATTCACGGTCACGCCGGGTGTGAGCCGGCCCTTCACGTCCAGCACCGCAAGCGTCGCGGTTTCTCCCGCGACCACGCGTTTCGGCAGCAGCAGGATTCGCGCCGCAGACGCGGGCGGAGGAGCTTGCTGCGGCAACGCTTGCGGAGGGGCGCTCAGCCACAAAACACTAAGCAGGAGGAAAAGGCGCCAGGGCATTGGACGATTGTACCGGACTTGGCAACGCCTTTGGAGAATCTGGCGCTCCGCTTCCCGACCCAATTCCGCAGGGTCCACTTTCACCCCGACCGCATTCGCGATGTGGCGAAAAAGCGAGTAATTAGTAGGGTTCATTGCCGTACACGTGGGTGGCCTGTCTGTTAGCGTGGGAACAGGGTTGCTTGTGCTATGTGCGGGCTGGGTGTGTCCCGCAGCCGTAGGGAGTCCCCGTGCAGATCGTAAGTGCCGGCGTGACCGATGTAGGTCGCGTGCGCACCAACAATGAGGATTGCTTTCGCATTGTGGCCCCGCTCCATTTATTCGTCTTGTCCGACGGGATGGGTGGCGAAGCGCACGGAGAAGTCGCCAGCGCGTTAGCGGTGGAAACCGTCGTGAAGCACTGCATAGAGGCGCTCGACAATTCCGCGATAACACTCTACGGCCACCAGCAAGAGGTCTGGAGCGAAAAGACCAAGCGACTGAGCAGCGCCGCGCACTTGGCCAACAAAAAGATTTTTTCGTCGGCGCAAGAGCATACGGAACAGAAAGGCATGGGCGCTACGCTGACGGCGGCCTGGATTGACGGAGCCAAGCTGAGCATCGCGCACGTAGGCGACAGCCGAGCGTACCTCCTACGCAGCGGCGCGCTGCAGCAGCTCACCAGCGATCATTCGCTGGTCGCGGAGCAGGTTCGCCACGGCATCCTAACCGCGGCCGAAGCGGAAGAGAGCCAGATGCAAAGTGTGCTGCTCCGCGCGCTGGGTTCGCAGCCGGAAGTGGAAGTCGACGCAGACGAGCACATGGTGCTCGCGCGAGACATTTTGCTGCTCTGCTCCGACGGACTGACGCGTATGGTCATTGAGCCGGAAATTGCGGGAACACTGCAATCCGAGCCGGACGCCACCAAGGCGGCGCAAAAGCTGGTGGACCTGGCGAACGATCGCGGCGGCGCCGACAACATCACCGTAATCGTGGTGCGCGTCGGCGCGGAGTCCAAGGGTTGGTTTTCATGGTTGCGCCCGGGGGCGCGGAAACATGCGGCCGAAAACGGGACCGCAGGAGGAAAGTAGCATGGCGAAGCTCAGCCTGATGTTTGAAAGCAGATTGGTCAAGGAAGTGCCGATCGGGAGCCGGCCGGTAGGCATCGGGCGGTCTCCGGATAACGACCTGCCCGTCGACAACCTGGCGGTGTCCAACCATCACGCTCGCGTGTTTTTCGAGGCTGGGCGGCTGGTAGTCGAGGATTTGGACAGCCTGAACGGCACGTTCGTAAATGATCTGCGCGTCGAGCGTGCCACGCTGCATGATGGCGACTCGATCTGGATCGGTAAGCACCACATTAAGGTAGACGCCAGCGGTGATACGCCGATCCCGGTGGACTCGAAGCGCAAGCCCACCACACCGCAGATCAACGAAACGATGGTGCTGGATACCAAGCAGCGCCGCGAAATGCTTCAGCAAGCCGCGGCCATGGGCGAGCGCTCCCAGTTCGCGGGCCGGCTCAAGATGCCTACTCTCGTCGTGCTCGCCGGCAATTCCGATCAGAAAGAGTATGTGATCACCGCCAAACTCGCCATCATCGGCAAATCAAGGATGGCAACCGTGCGTCTGAAAGGGTGGTTTAAGCCCGAAGTGGCCGCGCAAATCAATCAGCGTGACGATGGCTACTACCTTGGGCCAGGCGACAAGACTCCGTTGGTGAACGACAAGCCGATCCAAGGCCCGATGCGGCTGAATGACGGCGACGTCATCGAAGTTTGCGGGCTACGCCTGAATTTTCTGTTCCGCGAATAATCCGACAACATCTGTGCACTCGCCCGCGTGCCCCGCAGCCCAGCGATAGCCCGGTGTCTCTTTTCTTGCGGTTGTGTGTTTCCCGCTACATCCATTTTGGCTCCGCGCTGTAACGGTGTAACAGCCGAGCGACCGCCCGCATCTTACAACCCATGCTGAATCAACTCTTGATCTTGTTTCCAAACGTTTTAAGCGATTAGACTTCAGAGGACCCGCGAGCGGCCCGAGTACAGTGGCCCGTCTGCGGCGTACCCAAAGCACTGCCGCGGTGAATCTAAAGAAAAGCGAATAGATTCTCCGAAGCATATTGCACAGCTTTATGGGCGGCCCTGCTCCGGAACTCGCCTTATAGGAACCGAATAGTATGTGGATTGTTCGTCTAGCGCTGTCCAGACCGTACACGTTCATCGTGATGGCGCTCGCGGTGATTTTGCTGACGCCGGTGGTGCTGATGCGCACACCCACCGACATTTTTCCGGAAATCAATATCCCCGTCATCAGCCTGGTATGGAACTACAACGGGCTCTCGCCGCAAGACATGGAGCAGCGCATCACGTCGAACTCTGAGCGTGCAGTGACCACGCTGGTGAACGACGTCGAGCACATCGAATCGCAATCGCTGAACGGCATCGCCGTCGTAAAGATCTATTTTCAGCCGAACGCGAATATTCAAACCGCGCTCGCTCAGACCACCGCCATCGTCCAGACCATTCTCCGATTTTTGCCGCCAGGCACCACCGCCCCCCTGGTGGCCATCTATTCCGCGTCCACCGTACCTGTCATTCAGATTGGTTTGACAAGCGACAGCCTGAGCGAGCAGGCCATCTTTGATTTCGGAAACAATTTCATCCGCACACAGTTGGCCACCGTGCAAGGCGCGGCCCTGCCGTTTCCGTATGGAGGTAAGCAGCGCCAGATCACAGTGGATCTGAATTCGCAGTTGCTCCAATCCAAGGGGCTGTCGCCGGTCGACATCGTCAACGCCGTGAATGCGCAGAATCTGATTCTGCCAACGGGAACGGCTAAGCTCGGCACCCTCGAATACAACGTGGAAATGAACGGCGCTCCGCAGACCGTTCAGGAACTGAACGATCTGCCCGTAAAGACCATAAATGGCGCGACGATTTACATGCGCGACGTCGCCCACGTCCGCGACGGTTTCTCCCCGCAAACGAATATCGTCCGCGCCAACGGACAACGCGGCTCGTTGATGGCCGTATACAAGACCGGCGGCTCGTCTACCTTGGATATCGTCGAGCGCGTCAAGCAGACCATTCAGAATTATATGGGATCTTTGCCGGAGAGCCTGCACATCACAATGCTCTTCGATCAGTCTCTCTTCGTGCGCGCTTCCATTCAGGGCGTGCTGCGAGAAGCCCTGATCGCGGCCTGTTTGACGGCCATCATGATCCTGCTCTTTCTGGGCAACTGGAAGAGCACGCTCATTATCGCCATCTCCATCCCCTTATCCATTCTGGTCAGCATTCTGTTGCTCAGCGCTCTGAATGAAACCATCAACATCATGACACTGGGCGGACTCGCTCTCGCTGTCGGCATTTTGGTGGACGACGCCACGGTGGAAATCGAAAACATCAATCGCAACCTGGCCATGGGCAAGGAAACCGTGCAGGCCATCCTGGATGGCGCGCAGCAGATCGCCGTGCCTGCGCTCGTTTCCACACTGTGCATCTGCATCGTGTTCATTCCCATGTTTTTCCTCTCCGGCGTGGCCCGCTTTCTCTTCGTGCCGCTGGCAGAAGCCGTTTCCTTCGCGATGCTTGCCTCGTACATGTGGTCCCGAACGATTGTGCCGACTTTGGCGATGTATCTCCTCAGCGCGGAAGACGAATACCACGCGGAAGAGCATAGGGGTGAGAAGCAAGGCTTTTTCCGCCGCTACCAGCAGCGGTTCGAGCATTACTTTGAGCGCTTCCGAGAAGGCTACCGGCACGCTCTCAACGCCGCTCTCGAGAGTTCTACCGTATTTGCCGCGTGCTTTTTCGTCTTCTGCCTGCTTTCGGCAGGATTGATATTCGTGCTTGGTCGCGACTTTTTCCCGAAAGTGGACGCAGGCCAAATCCGGCTGCACTTTCGCGCGCGAACCGGCTTGCGTATCGAAGAAACGGCCCGGCTGGCCGACCAAATCGACGCGACAATCCGTGAAACCATTCCAAGCGATGAGTTGCAGACCATCCTGGACAATCTCGGCGTGCCTTACAGCGGTCTCAATCTCAGTTACAGCAACTCGGGGACGTTCGGAACCGCCGATGGCGAAATTCTCGTGCAATTGAAGGAAGTGCGCGGCAAGCCGACCAGCGCCTACGTCAACGCGTTACGTGAAAAGTTCCCGCAAAGATTCCCCGGTGTGCAGTTCTTCTTTCAGCCTGCGGACATCGTGACGCAGATCCTGAACTTTGGCACGCCTGCGCCGATCGACGTGGCCATTACCGGCAACAACCAACAGGCGAATTTCCTAATCGGACAAAAATTAGCCAACGAAATTCGCCACATTCCCGGCGCTGTGGACGTCCACGTTCAGCAGGCGTTTGACGGCCCCACGCTGCACATGGATGTGGACCGTACCCGCGCCCAGATGGTCGGATTGCAAACCCGCGACGTGGCCCAAAACCTTCTCGTATCACTCAGCTCCAGTTTCCAGACCGCCCCCGCTTTCTGGCTAGACCCCAAAAATGGCGTCAGCTACAACGTTGCCGTGCAGACGCCGCAATACCGCGTGGATTCCTTCCAGGCCCTGCAAAATATTCCGGTGAGCGGCAGTGTGCCGGGTGCAGCGCCGCAAATTCTCGGCAACCTCATGCGTTCCCAGACCACCGCCCGCGCCGCTACGATCTCGCATTTCAATGCGCAGCCGATGATAAACGTGTACGCCGCCGTAAACGGCCGCGACCTCGGTGGTGTCTCCGATGAGGTCGCCAAGCGTGTAAAGGAACTCGAAAAAGATCTGCCGCGCGGCAGTCACATGGTAATCCGCGGACAAGTGCAGACGATGAAGAGCTCATTTACGGGGCTTGGCTTCGGACTGATTGGCGCTATCGTTCTCGTATATTTGTTGATCGTCGTCAATTTTCAATCTTGGCTCGATCCGTTCATCATTATTACCGCGTTGCCGGGCGCTCTCGCCGGCATATGCTGGATGCTCCTGGTGACACACACCACACTAAACGTGCCATCCTTGACTGGGGCAATTATGAGCGTTGGTGTGGCCACCTCGAACAGCATCTTGATGGTGTCCTTCGCGCGCGAACAGATGAATGAGGGAAAGAACGCGCGCGACGCCGCGCTCGAAGCGGGATTTGTTCGCATACGCCCGGTCATTATGACTGCGCTGGCCATGATCATCGGCATGGTACCCATGGCCATCGGTCTCGGCGAAGGCGGCGAGCAGAACGCGCCGCTCGGCCGCGCGGTAATCGGTGGATTACTCTTTGCCACCTTCGCCACGCTTTTCTTCGTGCCGTGCGTCTTTTCCATTATCCACGGTCGACTCGAGCGCCGAAGGTTGCATGGCGCCACTCCGGAGCCGGTGACTTCGTGACAATCAAGCTTACAAGACCAAGCGGAGCAAAGAATGACGATGGAAGGTAATACGCAGAGCGCAAAGGAAGGCTCGTACCAACCTCCCCAGAAAAAGAGCCGGCTATTCCTGTTTCTGGTCGGTGTGGTCGTCGTGCTGGTGATCATTGGAATTTTCACGATGCTGCAGCACCGCGAGCAATACAATGCCCTCGCCAAGGAGACGGAAAAGCTCGCCATCCCCAGCGTTGCCGTCATCCACCCCACCGTGGAACCTTCCCAGGAAGATCTGGTGCTGCCCTCCACGCTGCAGGCCTACACCGAATCGCCCATTTACGCGCGCACTACCGGCTATCTCAAAAAGTGGTACCACGACATCGGCAGTCACGTGCACCAGGGCGAACTGTTGGCTGACATCGAAACCCCAGAGGTGGACCAGCAGCTTTCGCAAGCACGCGCCGATCTCGGCACTATGCAGGCCAACGAGAATCTTTCCCGCATCACTGCCACCCGCTATGAAGAGTTGATTAAGACCGATGGTGTTTCTAAGCAAGAAGTCGATAACGCCGTGGGCGACTATGCCGCCAGACGCGCCGCAGTAGCCTCCGCTCAGGCAAACGTTCGGCGCCTGGAAGAGCTGGAATCTTTCAAGCACGTCTACGCGCCGTTTAGCGGGGTCGTAACGCGCCGAAACGTCGATATCGGCAATCTCATCAACGCAGGTAATGGTGGGGCGGCACAAGAGCTCTTCGTGCTTGCGTCCACCGACCCCATTCGCGCCTACATCAGCGTGCCCGAACTTTACGCGCCCGCCGTGCATCCCGGCGTTGGCGCATACCTCGAGCTCACCCTTTACCCCGGCGAGAAATTCCAAGCCAAGGTTGTGCGAACCGCGGATGCCATCGATTTGGCAAGCCGTACACTAAACACCGAAGTGGATGTCCCGAACAAGGCTGGTCAATTGCTGCCCGGCGGCTACGCCCAGGTGCATCTATTGGTCGGCGTAAAGGGAACGCGGCTGCAAGTGCCAGTGAACGCGTTGCTCTTTCGCGCCGAGGGTCTGCGAGCTGTGGTAGTCGATGCAAATCATAAAGTTCATCTGCAGCAGTTAGCCATTGGCCGCGATTACGGCACTGCGCTGGAAGTGCTGCAGGGCCTGAGCCCGCAGGATTGGATTGTGCTGAATCCCCCGGATTCCCTCGATGAAGGCATGCAGGTTAATGTGAAGGAGATGCCGCAAAACACGGGCCCTGCCACACCCGCCGGCGGCGCTACTCCGCCGCCTGGCAACGTGCCACCCAACACTAACGGCGGAGCAAAGAAGTAATGTCACAGCCGATGGCCGCCCGTGTCACGGGCGTGCGCACCCTGGCCGTTCTGCCTGTCATCCTCGTGTTTACCGCGGAGATTTTGAGCGTCGGCTGCTCCGTGGGACCGAACTATAAGCGTCCTTCCGCCCCCTCGGCGACCAAATGGGATGTTGCTGAACCCTGGCGAGAAAGTGCTCCCAAGGATTCCATCCCTAAGGGCCAGTGGTGGACTGTATTTCGCGACGATGACTTAGACGCGCTGGAAACGCAGGCACTTACCGCCAATCAGACACTAAAAGTTTCGATTGCCCGTCTGGAGCAGGCTCGAGCCGTTGCCGCCATTCAGGTCGCCACTCTGTTTCCAACGCTGAGCACGTCGCCCAGTGCCGTGCGCCAGCGGCTTTCAGGGAATCGCGCTACCAATGGCGTGCCCATCACGCGGCGACCGATCACACAAAATACCTACGCCGTGCCTTTCACCGTCAGCTATGAGGTCGATCTATTTGGCCGCAGAAGGCGCAGCATCGAAGCCGCCGAAGCAAGTTATCAGGCCAACGCTGCCGATGTTGAGAATGTACGCCTCCTTGTCACGTCCCAGCTCGCTGGCGATTATTTCAATCTTCGCGAGCTGGATTCCGAGCTGCAGATTCTGACACGCACTGTCGAGGCGCTCCGCAGGGGCCTGGAACTGGTGAATTCCCGCCACGCCGGCGGTGTAGCCTCTGGCTTGGACGTGGCGCAGGAAGAAACCCTGCTGAATACCACGCGCACACAAGCCGTTCTGTTGCAGCAGCAGCGCAAGCAATTTGAAGACGCCATCGCCGTGCTCGTCGGGCAACCTGCCCCCGATTTTCACATTGCGGCGCGCGTATTGAACGCGGAGCCACCTGAGCTCGATGCCGGACTGCCTTCCGATTTGCTCGAGCGGCGCCCAGATATAGCCGAGGCCGAGCGCCAAATGGCCGTGGCAAACGCTCAGATCGGCGTGGCCCAAGCCGCCTATTATCCGTCTCTGAATCTTTTCGGACAGGGAGGCTGGCAAACCGCGGATATCGCTAAACTAGCCAACGCGAGCAGCGCGTTTTGGGCCTTAGGCGCCAATGTTGCGCAGGAAATCTTTACCGGCGGGGCTCGGCGTGCCCAGTTGCAGTTTGCGCGCGCCGGGTATGACGCGAACATCGCAAGTTACCGCCAGACCGTCCTCACTGCCTTCCAAGAGGTTCAGGACGAAATCACCGGGCTGACCATCTTAATCCAAGCACAGCAAACCCAGCAGGAAGCCGTGGATGCGGCGAGGCGCACGCTGAATATTTCCACAAGCCGTTATAGCGGAGGACTGGTTAGCTATCTGGATGTGGTGACCGCGCAGCAAAATCTGCTCACAGACGAGCAGCAGCTCGCGGTAATCCAAGGCCAACGGCTGGTTTCCAGCGTGTTGCTCGTCAAAGCACTAGGCGGAGGGTGGGACGCGTCCAGCCTGGCGGCCGTGCAAGTCAAACCCAAGCCCAAGGACATCATCACGCCGTAAGGTTCCGCTTGGTTGAGGGTTCTCTTGCTGCGGGCTCTCTTCCTGCGCAGACCACACGACGTTGCACACTGGCAAACTGCGCAGCCCTCTTAGGCCGTGCGGCTGACCACTTTTCCGAGAACTCGCCTGCTCCTGTAGCTGAATACGACGTAAGAACCGGGAATATGCGAAGCGACGCGGCGCATGTACTTTCTCGCCGCCCGCAACTTATCCAACGATTCAATCTTAATCAGAGCACAATCCTCAAGCACGCGGCACACACAAAACTCCTTGTGCTCCGCGAGATGGTACGGCACCGGGGCTGCGGATATATTGCGATCTAGGTCTTTCATCGCGGTGACCTCATCTGGATTTTCAGAAACGCTTCCGCCGGACGATGAGTTTCGCGGGTGGCTGTGGAGAGGCGGAGAGCGCGAGAAAGCAATCTATTACGCTCTAACACTAATGGTAAAGGCAAAATTTCCCGCTTTTCCACACCCTGTGAATTTTGCGCCCACAGTTTTTCCAGAGGTTGCACGTCCTACATACTGAGAGTTGCGCGTCCTACAAACGACAACTTATGACACGCCCAAGCTGCCTTTGGTCGAAGGGCCTCAGGGTACCTAATTGAATTCCCCTATCTTCGCTCGGGAGTTATCTTGATACAAAAAAGCCTCAGCTGCCCTTATCCTCAGTGTTTTGATGGCCCTACGGCGAGGAGGACCTTTGAGGATAGCCCAGGTAGCACCCCTTTACGAAAGCGTTCCACCCAAGCTTTATGGGGGTACCGAGCGGGTCGTTTCGTATTTGACGGAGGCGCTGGTTGCGGATGGACACGACGTAACGCTGTTTGCGAGCGGAGACTCCGAAACGTCGGCCCGCTTGGTGCCATGCTGCGAGAAATCACTGCGGCTCAATAACCACCAGTGCATCGATCAGCTTGCACATCATTTTGTGATGCTTGAGGAAGTACTGGACCGCGCCGATCAATTTGACATTATTCATTTCCATGTCGACTACATGCACTTTCCTCTTTCCAAACTCTCCGGACTCGTCCAAATCAGCACGCTGCACGGCCGCCTGGACTCTCCCGACCTCATTCCTCTATTTCGCAGATACAAGAACATGCCGCTGATTTCGATTTCCCTCAACCAGCGCAAGCCGCTGCCTTGGGCCAACTGGGTCGGCAACGTTTATCATGGTTTGCCACAGGATCTTCTTCCGCTCGGAGACGGACGCGGAAATTACCTGGCATTTCTCGGACGCATCTCGCCGGAAAAGCGGGTCGATCGCGCCATTGAAATTGCCAAGGCGCTCAATATGCCCCTGAAGATTGCCGCAAAGGTGGATGGCTCGGATCGCCTCTACTACGAACGCGAAATCAAGCACCTGCTAAACACTCCGAATGTCGAGTTCGTCGGCGAAATCAATGAGCAGCAAAAGGGTGAGTTCCTCGGGAACGCCTATGCCTACCTTTTCCCTATCGACTGGCCCGAACCCTTCGGTCTCACCATGATCGAGTCCATGGCCTGCGGCACACCTACTATCGCTTTCAATCGCGGTTCCGTGCCCGAACTAATCACCAATGGCCTCAGCGGCTTTATCGTCGATACCATAAACGAGGCGATAAAGGCGGTACAGCAAGCGGCGAATCTCGATCGCGCCGCCTGCCGAGCCGAATTCATCAATCGCTTCAGTGCGCCCAAAATGGCGCAGCAATACGTTAAGCTGTACGAGGCGAGCGTCACGAAGCAATACGAACCGAGCGTCACGGCGAAAGCCGCGGACCCGGATACCGAGATCGACTCGTTGCTCACGCTCTAGGACGGTTTTGTTTTGACGGACATTGTCCGCGTTGAAGACGAATACTATGTCCGTGCGTCATCCGCATTGGCGGACGACCGTACGCGTGTGCTCAAGTATGGCGACACTTTCGCCGTCTTCAATCGCTATGGAGATATTGAGCCGCTCGGCCTCTCGCGTTTCGGTCTCTTTCACGCTGAGACCCGCCATCTCTCGCGCTTCACGGTTCGCCTGAATCAGAAGCAGCCCCTTCTCCTAAGCTCCACTATCCGCGAAGACAACGCATTTCTGTCCGTGGACCTCACCAATGTCGACACCAACCTCAACGGCCATGGCGAGCTTCCCCGCGGCACCGTGCACATGTTCCGTTTACAGTTCCTGCGCGGCACCACCTGTTACCAATATGTTCGCGTGCTGAATTACGGCCTGGAGCCCGTGAAAGTTTCTCTCGGGCTGCAATTTGAAGCGGACTTCGCCGACATCTTCGAAGTGCGCGGCACGAAGCGTACCCGGCATGGCGAGCGCCTTCCGGATCGCGCCGCAAAAGAGCAAGTCATCTTATCGTATCGAGGGTTGGATGATGTTTTGCGCCGCACTTGCCTCGAGTTTTCACCGCAGCCTGCGTCTCTTTCCACCAGCGAGGCCGCGTTCGAGATCAGCCTCGAGCCAAAAGAAGAGAAATCTGTATCGTGCACGATAACGTGTGAACGAAATTCCTCACCCAGGAGCGTGGACCCTTACCACTCCGCCTTCCGAAAACTTGAGAAAGAATTCGACCGTACTGGAATCGACGAGTGCGTAATTACGAGCTCTAGCGAAACCTTCAATGAGTGGCTGACGCGTTCGTCCGCGGATTTGCGCATGCTCATCGACGGCAATCCCGAAGGCCCTTACCCCTACGCAGGCGTGCCCTGGTTCAATACCGTATTCGGACGCGACGGCATCATCACCGCTCTCGAATGCCTGTGGATGGCGCCGCGCATTGCCGAAGGCGTTCTGAAATATCTCGCGGAAACGCAAGCAACCAGCGAAGACCCCGAGCGCGACGCTGAGCCCGGAAAAATCATTCATGAGATGCGCCGCGGCGAAATGTCCGTGACCGGCGAAGTGCCTTTCGCCCGCTACTACGGCAGCGTGGATTCCACGCCGCTGTTTGTGCTGCTCGCCGGCGCGTATTTCCTTCGTACCCACAATATCTCCTTCGTCAAAGAAATCTGGCCGCACATCAAGCTCGCCATCGCATGGATCGATACCTACGGAGACCGCGACAAAGATGGCTTCGTCGAATACGAGAAGCGCTCCTCCAAGGGATTGGTGCAGCAAGGCTGGAAAGATTCTCACGACTCCATTTTCCATGCCGACGGCCGCTTTGCCGATCCTCCCATCGCTCTCTGCGAAGTGCAGGCTTACGTGTACGCCGCCAAACGCTCCGCCGCGTTCATCGCCCGAGCGTTCCAGGAAACGGAATTCGCAGAGAGGCTCGAAGCGCAAGCCGAAGCCCTGCGGGATAAATTTGACCAGGTGTTCTGGTGCGAAGATTTAGGGATGTACGCCATCGCTTTGGATGGTGAAAAAAATCAGTGCCGCGTACGCACGTCAAACGCCGGGCATGCTCTTTTTTGCAAAATTGCCAAAGAAGAACGCGCCAAGCCTCTCGCCGCTTCCCTAATGACTGAACAACTTTTCTCCGGCTGGGGCATTCGTACCGTTGGCGCCGGTGAGTCTCGCTACAACCCCATGTCGTATCACAACGGCTCAGTCTGGCCTCACGATAATGCCTTGATCGGCATGGGATTTTCTCTCTACGGATTCCCTCAGAAGTCTTGCGAGATCCTTCACGCACTATTCGAAGTGAGCCGCGACGTGGAACTTCAGCGCCTCCCCGAGCTATTCTGCGGGTTCCATAAGCGCCCGGGCACTAGCGGTCCTACCCTTTATCCAGTCGCCTGTGCGCCGCAAGCGTGGGCCGCTGGCGCCGTCTTCCTATTGTTGCGCGCTTGCCTCGGTTTGTCCGTACGCGCACCCGAGCGCCAGATTTGTTTTGCCCATCCGGTCCTTCCGATGAATCTGGACGAAGTGCGCATCCAAAATCTACGGGTCGTCGATGCCACGGTCGACCTCCTAATGCGTCGCCATGAGGATGGCGTAACCGTGGAGGTCTTGCGTCGCCGCGGCGAAATCGAAATTGTCGAGTCACTGTGAGCTTCTCCGAGTGTGCGGTTTGGAGTCCTCCGCGGAACGCGCCATACTTAGAGCTGCGCTCGCGTTGGCATGCAACCCGCCGCCTGCTACCCACGGTCCAATACGCAGACGCCCACAAGCAAGGAGGCCAAGACCAATGGCCGATGAATTTGGATCCCCAATCAGCAACCTACCACGGCGCCCGATGCGCCGAATTGCCGCGATGTCTGTTCTCGCTGCTCCCGTACTCGCCTGCTCCCTCGCGGCTCAGCAACAGGGGCCGCTGCCCACTCCTCCCGCTTCTGCTACCAGTCAGCCCGCCCCACCAACCCAGCCGGCCGCTGCCTCTCCAACTCCCACCGCGAAACCGCAGAGCGATTCCGGCAGCATCAGTCATGACCCGCCTTCCATTCCCATCGAGCAGATCATTCAGAAATTTGGCGACCGCGAGCTGGAGTTCAAGAAAGAGCGCGACAACTATACCTACAACCAAAGCTTCGTCGTGCAAGTAATCGACAACGATAACCAGGTCGCGGGCGAATATCGTATGACCAGCGACATTCTGTTCACCCCGGACGGGAAGCGCTACGAAAAGGTCACCAGCGCGCCGCCTCCAACTCTAGAGCGCGCCGGCATGAGCCTCTCGCAACAGGATCTGGACGACGTAGAACATGTTCAGCCGTTCGTGCTGACCACGACAGACCTGCCGAAATATGACGTGAAATACGTCGGCCGCGAGCAATTGGACGAGCTCAGCACCTACGTGTTCGATGTTGGTCCCAAGAAAATCGAGAAGAACCAGCGCTACTTTCAAGGCCGCATCTGGGTGGACGACAAAGATCTGAACATCGTAAAGAGCGATGGCAAAGCGGTGCCCGATATCATTAAGAAGAATAACGAGAACATTTTTCCTCGTTTTGAGACTTTTCGGGAAAACATTGAGGGACATTATTGGTTTCCAACCTATACCCGTGCCGACGATGTACTGCACTTCAGCAGCGGCCCGATTCATATGCGCATGACCATTCGTTACGCCAATTACAAGCGTTTCGGCGCAACCATCAAAATCGGCAATCCGGTCGAAATCAAGGACGACAAGAAACCAAATAAGCCCTGATTGTGTTCCGCCCGATTGGGCGAACATCTGTACCCGCTGCCGGTGCCGAATCGGCAACGCCGCCGCTTCATTTCATTCCGTCTGCGCGCGAACTGCGCGACAATTACATAGTACCCACACACCAGAGGCTTTGGCGCAAGGTCGGCGCAGCTCACCAGGAGAGAGACACGACGATGAACAAGCTAATTTTGGGAACTGTCTTGTGCGCTTTGGCCGGCACTCTGGCCCTCGCTGCTCCGTCCCAGGACCGCGATGAGCATCGCGATCACGGCCGTGACGACCATCACGACAATGGCAAGCATAAAGGATGGGACAAGCACAGCGACGACGAGCGCCACGACAACGGCAAGCACAAAGGGTGGGAGAAGCACGAGGTCCGCGAGGACCATCGCGATTGGGACGATGACCACGAACGCATCCGTCCTGGCCGCGCTTATCCCTTCGGCCGCTACGAGCACGTGCGCAGCGTCTTCATCGCTCGCCGAATCGATTACCGCACGCGCCGCGTCGTCCTGTACGACAATTCCAACTGGGTAGTGGCCGCGTATGACCTCGACCGCTGCCGCGATTGGGAATGGGAACGGGACCAGGTCTATGTCTACGACGACGACCATCACCCAGGCTGGTATCTGCTCTTCAATTCGCGACTAGGTCGCTACGTCCACGTCGAATTCTCCGGCGTCCGATAAGTTAAACCGGTTGTCAGTCCCAGCCCTCGCGCAGGCGGCGCACACACTCATCCGCGTGCTCGTCGGCCCACAGCTTCTTGCCAGAACCCATCGAAGAGAGCAGTGGATCATTTTCGATGATCCTGGCTATTTGCTCTTCGTCAACGGTCGCGTCCGAACCTTTCGGAGCTTC
>Ga0209131_1000502_pt1 | contig 28044 bp, 26 predicted proteins | sample GraSoi_2013_40cm_FD_185826 | JGI IMG/M metagenome (GOLD analysis project Ga0209131, IMG submission 185826) | Grasslands soil microbial communities from the Angelo Coastal Reserve, California, USA - Sample 9_17_2013_40cm (SPAdes) (version 2) | ecosystem: Environmental > Terrestrial > Soil >... | reverse complement strand
CCGAGACCGCCGACTCGGCGACGGAACGGGAGCCGGTCCCCGCCGTGGTACCTGACTCGCCATGATCGTGGATGTCTATCAGCGGCCTCGCTGAGAATCATCCGCGATCATGAAAGGAGCACTGGCTGCGCGACTAGAATCGCGAAGGTGATTGACCTTAGAGCGGCACGGCAGGATCCGCAGGGCTTCAGGGCCGCCCTGGCGCGGCGCGGGGCGGCCGAGGACTTCGACAAGCTGCTCGCGGCGGATGCTAGCTGGCGCGAGTACACCGAGCACGCTGAGTCGCTGCGCGCCGAGCAGAAGAAGGCCTCCAGGGGCAAGCCGAGTTCCGAGGAACTCGCACAGCTGAAGGATCTGTCCGCGCGGATCGAGACGGCCCTGCGGCAGCAGGCCGACGCCGCCCAGCTCAGAGACGAGATCCTGGCGCGGATACCGAACTTGCCCGATCCAAGCGCCGCTGACGGCATGGATGAGGAAGACGCCCAGGTCCTCCGGACCTGGGGCGAGCCGCCGCATTTTGGCTTCGAGCCGAAGGACCATCTCGAGCTAGGTTCGCAGCGCGGCTGGATCGACATGGCGCGCGGAGCCCGGTTGTCCGGCTCGCGGTTCGCCTACCGGTTCGGCGATGTCGCGGTCACCGAGATGGCGCTGTACCAGTACGTGCTGCACAAGCTCCGCGGCAAGGGGTTCATGACCGTGCTGCCGCCGATCCTGGTCGGCGAGCGGGCCATGTACGGGACCGGGTTCTTGCCGACCGAAGAGTCCAATCTGTACCGGCTGGAGAAGGACGACCTGTATCTCACCGGCACCTCTGAGGTAGCGCTCGCGGGCATCCACACCGACGAGCGGCTCGAAGAGCAGGATCTGCCGGCCAGGTACGCGGGTTTCACCACGAACTTCAGGCGGGAAGCCGGCGCGGCAGGCAAGGACGCCAAGGGCATGTTCCGGGTCCACCAGTTCGACAAGGTCGAGATGTACGTGTTCTGCGTGCCCGAGGAGTCGCGCGACATCCACGAGCAACTGCTCGCCCATGAGGAAGAGATCGCCCAGGAACTGGGTCTGCCGTACCAGGTCATGAACATCGCGGTCGGGGATCTCGGCGCGCCCGCGGCGAAGAAGTACGACATCGAGGCGTGGTTCCCCACCCAGGGGCGGTACCGGGAGATCACCTCCTGCTCGAACACGACCGACTACCAGGCTCGCAGGCTGAACATCAAGTTCCGCCGGGACGGCAAGCTGGAGGTCGCGCACACGCTCAACGGGACGGGTGCGACCGCCAGGGCGCTGTTGTCGATCATGGAGAACTTCCAGGACGAGGGCGGCAAGGTCGCCGTTCCCGAGGTATTGCGGCCGTTCGGCGCCCCAGCCTCGATCGGCCGATCCTGACCGCCGGACCCGACTACCCCCCCGCCCGACTACCCCCGGGCCTAACTACGGGCGCGGATCCGGCTAGGTACGGGGGCGGGCGCTCGGCGAGTCGAGCACGTGCTCGTCCATCGGACGGCGAGCCAGCACCAGGCCGGCCTCGTTGACGATTCGCGACGCCGTGATCCCGGTGAACCCGGCCCTGGCGAACATCGCCGTCCAGGCGCTGATCGATACCGGGTGCTCCTTGACCTGGATCAGATAGCGGTAGCTGTTCTTAGCGATCCGCCACCAGCCGCCGATGCCCTTCCTCGCCAATGAGCGGATCTTGGACTTGATGATCGCGCGGTCCTGGCTAGTGGTGCCCCGCCCGAACATCATGTCGGCGACGATCAGGGTTCCCCCCGGCCGCAGCCAGTGGTAGGCCGCCGCGACCAGGCGCTGCTTGTCGGTATCGCGCAGCCGGTGCATGGCGTAGCTCGTGACGATCACGTCCGTGCTCCTGACCGGCAGCGACAGGGAGTCCAGTGGCCTGGTCAGTACCTCGAGCCCCGGCAGCGAGCGGGCTTGAGCGATCTGGGTTAGCTGGCTGACCAGAGCCTGATGTCCGTCGACCGCGAGCACGTGCGCCCCTCGCTCGGCAAGCTCCAAGCTGACCTGGCCGCTGCCGCAGCCGAGATCGATCACTCGGTCACCGGGCTGCACCCGGGCCGCGGCCACTACCGCCGCCGTCACCTTCTCCAGCCCCGCGGTGCTGCGAGCTTCCCCGGTGGAATGGCGAGCTTCCCCGGTGGTGCTGCGAGCTTCTGTTGTCCTCGCCGGGGACGTGGGTTGCGCAGTCCCGGCCGGTCTCCAGTCCGCGCCGTGGCCAGCCAGGCGCCCGAATGCGTCAGCGACATCAATGCCGCGCGCGCCTGTTGGCGGCACGTAATGGCGTGAGGTTATGCCGTGTGCAGGCAGATTTTCGGCCGCTTTGCCGGTCACCTCGGAGTCGCTCATCGAGCCAGGCTAGCAAAACAATAGCCCGGAGTACCTGCAGCCCACCGGTGAGACCGTTAGTTGCATTGCATTCGTTTGTGTTCGCTGTTGAGCAGGTCAGGAGCTTATTTCAGGCAACGTACACGCTAAGTACCTGAAACCGTAACCTCCGGGACGGCTAGGCATCGGGAGCGGCTTCCTCCTGCGTCAGCGCAAAGCCCACCTGCTGCGCGAGCGCGTTCACCTGGACCAAAGGGGCGGAAACTTATCCATGTTCATCTCCGTTGGGGGCGCGGCCAGGCCTGGCTCGAATCTCTTTTCGCTCATTTCAATTCCGGCATCGCCGGCTGCAATTCGCTGTCGATCGCGCCGCGCGGAACACTGACAATGCGAGCGCTGCTAATAGGGACGCCCAGGAAAGACTTTACGTTTATTTGCACACCGCGTCAGGAAAGGAAGGGAAGGTGGTGGCCGACGCATTGATGCGCGGTCGGGCCGCCCGGGACGGGCGCGGCGATCAGACCGCCGGTGCGCTGTCGAGTCGATGTGATGGACTGAGTTACGTCTTCTAGCGGCCTGGACGGGGGGAAACTGCCGTGGAGCGGATGAACACGCTTGACGCTGGCTTCTACTTCGTCGAGCACGACAACGTTCCCATGCATATCGGCTCGGTGGCGGTGTTCGAAGGCCCGGCTCCTTCGTATCCGGACGTCTTTGACTTGTTCGCGGCGAAACTCCCGCTGCTGCCTCGGTCCCGGCAGGTAGTGCGAGCGATGCCGCTGCAGGTAATCCGCCCGTACTGGACCGACGACGAGAATTTCGAGCTCCGCTACCACCTGCGCCACGCGGGCGTTCCGCCGCCCGGCGGCCCTCCGCAGCTAAGGGAGACAGCGTCGCAGTTTCTCGCGCAGCGGCTGGATCGGGGCAGGCCGCTCTGGGAAGCCTGGTTCCTCGACGGGCTGGAGGACGGTCGCTGGGCGGTCCTGTGGAAGGTGCACCACTGCATGGTGGACGGCGTCGGCGGTTCCGGCCTGATGTCCGCCTTGTTTGATGAGAATCCCAGGTTCTCGCCTCGTTTGCCAGTGGCATGGGAACCCCGGCCGGGACCATCTGTCGCTGATGTGGTCGTTGGCGGAGCGCTCGACACGTTGATCTGGCCACTGCGGCAGCTTGCCGATTTGCCCGGTCTGCTCCGGACGCGGTTGCCAGGCACGGCAGACGCGCTCCGCTTCGGTCGCGGGCTGACGGGAAGCGCACGCAGGCTCGCCGCGCCGTCAGCGTCCTCGCTCAACGGCTCGATCAGCCCGCGCCGTCGCTGGCAGTGGACCAGCGCCGGGCTCGGCAAGGTCAAGCGGATCCGCCGGGCACTGGACGTGACGGTGAACGATGTCGTGCTCGCCGTGATTACCACGGGTTTCCGCGACCTGCTCGGCGCCCGTGGCGAGCTCAGCGACCAGCTGGTCGTTCGCTCGCTCGTCCCAGTCTCACTGCGCGCCGCCCACGACCACACTCCGGTCAGCAACAGGATCTCGGCGATGCTGGTCAACTTGCCCGTCGCCGAGCCCGACCCGGTACGGCGGCTTGAGATACTGCACCGTCAGATGGACGATCTGAAGCGGACTAGGCAGGCGGCCGGCCCTGAGTTCGTGACCGGAATCCTGGGATTCGCGGCGCCCGCGCTGCTCGCGCTCGGATCTCGCGCCGCTTTCCGGCTGCCGCAGCCGCTCGTGCAGACTGTGACCACCAACATTCCCGGGCCCGGCTCTCCGTTGTACCTGCTCGGTCGCAGGATGACTGAGGTATTTCCCTACGTGCCGATCGCCGATAGCCTGCGGATCGGCATCGCTGTCTATTCCTATCTGGACACGTTCGCGTTCGGCATCACCGCCGATTACAGCGCCGTTCCTGAGGCTGATCTCGAGGCTCTGACCGGCGGGATCAGCCGCGGGCTGGCTGAACTGCTGACCCACGCGAAGCCGGACAGCCTGGCCGGCGGACGGCAACAGGATGAGCTAAGCGAGACTTGACCTGCCGATCGAACTGGAGGGCGAGCCGCGATGGTCAGTGGCCTGATTTCTCATGCGGACAAGGTGCTGTTCGCCGAGCGGGGCGATACCAAGGGCGACCTTGCCGAGCACTACGAGCGCGTCGCCGGGCCGCTGATGCGGACGATGGGCGGGCGGCCGGTGCTGCTGCAGCGCTTCCCCGAGGGAGCGGGTGGTCCCTCCTTTTTCCAGAAACGGGTGCCCAAGAACATTCCCGACTGGCTTCAGACCACCACGGTCGCCACTCCGAACGGCACGACGTCCCAGGCCCTGGTCGCGGCCGATCTTGATCATGTGCTGTGGGCGGTAAACCTGGGCTGCCTGGGCTTTCACGTCTGGCCTTACCTGGCCGCCGACGCCGACCACGCCGACGAGCTTCGGATTGACCTTGATCCGACGCCGGGCGTGGACTTCACCCACATCCGGCAGGCCGCTCGTGAACTGCAGGTACTCCTGGCTGAGGTCGGGATCACCGGATACCCCAAGACGACGGGCAACCGTGGCCTGCACGTCTACGTTCGCCTGCAGCCGCGCTGGGATTCCTACCAGGTCAGGGCGGCCGCCGTGGCGATAGCGCGCGACCTGGAGCGACGCAGGCCCGACCTCATCACGGCGGCGTGGTGGAAGGAAGAACGCGGCCCGCGGGTGTTCGTCGATTACAACCAGAACGCCCCGCACAAGACCGTCTTCGGCGCATGGTCGGTCCGCGCCAGGCCGGGCGCGCAGGTCTCCACGCCGATCACCTGGGGAGAGGTCGACGAGATCCATCCTGATCAGTTCACCATCGCGTCGATGGCGGAGCGGCTCGCCAAGGTCGGCGACCCCTGGGAGGCCATGAACGACAATCCGCAGTCGCTGGAGCCGCTGCTCGAGATGAGCGGCAGGGACCGGGCCAGCGGGCTACTCGACGCCCCGTGGCCGCCGGTGTACCCGAAGCAACCGGATGAGCCGCCCAGGGTTGCTCCGAGCCGGGCAAAGAAGACCTGACCGCCTTAGGATTGCCAGTAGGGCAATGGCAATCCGGGAGGCCGGAATGGCAGTCGGCAGCGCGACCCGATGCCGGGAGCAGGTTTGGTAGCGCGCTATTCGCCGTTTGAGCGTGGCGGGCATGCGCACGGGAGCGGCGGCAACCGTAGGTCGGCTGCCTTTCTGTGCTCGCACCTGGCCAGTCACGGATACGTGGTGACCGCGCTCGATCACTCCGAGGTGATCGCTCCGGAGCCGGCCGGGCGGGCAGACGAGACCGCCGCGGAGCGCGCGGCCAGGATTGGTTCCATCATCGCGAGCCGGGTGCCCGATGTCCGTTTCCTGCTCGACTTCCTGCTCGGCGGAGGTGTGGCCGTCGCCGCGTCCGACGGCGTGGTGCGACTCGACTTCGACCGGGACGCGATCGGGCTGGTCGGCCACAGTTTCGGGGGCTGGACCGTGCTAGCCCTGCGTGCTATGGCTTTGCCTGGCGAGGCGGCCTGGATCCCGGCTGCCATGCGGCCGATGTCCGAGCTGTGCTCCGGCGAGCAGGCCCACCTGTTCGTCTGCGGCCTGACGCTGGCTCACCTGGACGCGGCGCTAAACCGATCGCAGGCGGCGGAGGAGTTCCTGGCGCTGCGTGCCGAAGCCGAGCTGGCCGCCCGCGGAGTCGAGGCGGCCGTCGGCGATCCGAGGACGGGTAGGGCGCGATGAGCGGGCAAGCGATGAGCGGCGCGATGGTCGAAACCGCAGCCGGGGTTGACTTCCCGGTGGCCGACGACGGGCGCCGCAGCACGTCGGCGTTCGGCCGGGCGGTGATCGCCGACGCGCTGCGCGGGACTGACGCGGCCGGCGCCCTCGGTGCCGAGCAGGAGACGAACTGGCGCTCGGGCTATCTCACGCACTTCCGCAGGGTCATCGAGGCGGGACTGCCGTCGAGGCAGGCGGCGCTCGCGATTGCCGCCGACGGAGCCGGCTCGCTGCGCGGCCGGATGCGGGCGGTGCTGCCCGACGGCGACGAGGGCGAGCTGGACGAGCTGCTGACCATGGCGGCCAGCCGCTCCCTCGGCACTGCGACCATCACCGGAGCTGGCGCGGCGGAGGAGGAACTCGCGCTGCCCTACCGGGGCGAACGGCTGCGCGGAGGTGATCTTGCGCGCAGGCTCGAAGCCTGGGTGGGCGCAGGCATCATCGAGCCCTCCTGCGCCGATGCTGTCCGAGCGGTCGCTGATCACCCGGATTGGCTGAGCCTGCCCGGGCGGACGGTGGCCGTGCTTGGGGCCGGCTCTGAGATTGGTCCGCTGCCTGTTCTGCTGCGGTGGGGAGCAACGGTCGCGGGAATCGACCTCCCCGAGCCGCGGATCTGGGAGCGGGTGCTCCAGGCCGCCAGGTCGGGTGCCGGAACGCTTCTCGTCCCAGTGACCGTAACGCCTGGGCTCGGAGGCGAGGCCGGGCATACCGCGCCAGGGCAGCCGACCGCCGAGGCGACGGCGGACAGCGTCGGAGCGGACCTGACCAGCGAGGTGCCAGAGGTTGCCGACTGGCTCGCTGGCCTCCGCGGGCCGGTTGTGCTTGGCAACTACGTCTACGCCGATGGCGCGGCGAACGTGCGGGTCTGCGCGGCCGCCGACACGCTGACGCTGCGCCTGCAGGCAGCACGTGATGATGTCGCGCTCGCATTCCTGGCGACGCCGACGGACGTCTTCGCGGTACCGGCCGACGCGGTCGAGCAGTCCGCCCGCGCCTACGGGAACCGGTCGGCCTCGGTCAAGCTAGCCAGCCGCCCGCTGCGCGCGCTGTCCGGCGGCCGGCTGCTGCGGCGCGCCTACCGGCCGGGCTCCGATCCCGGCATCAGCGACAACCTCGTCGCGCAGCAGGGCCCGAACTATGCGCTGGCCAAGCGCCTGCAGCGCTGGCGCGCCAGCCTGGCCCGCGACAGCGGCTCGACCGTGTCGCTGAATGTTGCGCCGCCGACCAGGACGCGATCGGTGGTGAAGAACCGGGCGCTCGCGGCCGCGTACGCGGGCGCGCACCGCTTCGGGGCTGAGGTCTTCGAGCCGGACACGACCCGGGTGCTGATGGCGGCGCTGCTCGTCCACGACCTGCATGCCGAAGGCGGTCCGGCGCACGCCCATCCCTGGCAGGACGAGGCGTACGCCGCCGCGCACGGCGGGCTCTGGCGGATCGCTTATGCGCCGCGCAGCGTGCTCGGCCTCGCCGCGTTGCTCGGGTACGGCGCCTCCCGGAGCTAGCAGCAATCGGCGGTTAGCTGAGATTCAGCGACCCGGTTGCTCGCGGCCGCGCTCAGACTGGCGGGTCGGTGCGGAGCAGGCTGTACAGGACGCCGTCCCGCCAGGAGCCGCCGCGCCATCCGATTCCGCGCATCACGCCTTCGCGGGTGAACCCGGCCTTCTCGAGTGCCCGCTGCTCGGCGATGTTGGCCGCCTCGGTCGCGGCTTCGATCCGGTGCGCCGTCGTGTGCGCGAACAAGTGTCGCGCGAGCAGGCGATGCGCCAGCGTGCCGTCGCCGCGGCCGCGGGCATGCGGGAGCATGATGACGCCAATCTCCCAGCAGTAGGCGGCCGGAGTGGTCGGTCGCCGCCGCCAGTTCACCAGACCGAGCCGGTGGTTCTCGCGCGCTACGACAAGCGTTCCGCCGTCCGGGCCAATCAGACCGTCGTCCGCCCAGCCTCGCCGCCAGCGCCTCAGGTCGTGCCAGCCGAACCACTGATGCTCCCCGGTCGTCTCCGGATCCTGTGTCAGCGCCTCAAGCACGGCTATGTCGCTCTCGCGAACGAGCCGCAATTCCAACTGATCGCTCATGAGTCCGATCGTGGCACTTGCGAGGGCCAGCCCTCCGGGCGCGAGCTGATGCCGTGCGGTGGATCCACCCGGCTGTTAAGGCGCGGGGACTGCTAGCGCCGGGTCGGGATAGGCGGGGGCGGTAAGCGCTGGCCGGCCGCCGGGCAGCCAGCCGAGCCAGCGGGGCAGGTACCAGCTGCGGTCGCCGAGCAGCGCGAGGGCGGCCGGCAGCAGGATGCCGCGGACAACGGTCGCGTCGATGAGCACGGCGACGGCCAGGCCGATGCCGATCATCTTGAGCTGGATCAGCGACAGCGTGGCGAGGATCGAGAAGACCGCAACCATGATCACGGCAGCGCTGGTTACCACGCCCGCGCTGCGGGCGATTCCGCCCTCGATCGACTCGGCCGTCGTCATGCCGCTCAGGCGCAGTTCCCTGATCCGGCTCAGGATGAACACGTGGTAGTCCATGCTCAGCCCGAACAGGAACACGAACATGAACAGCGGCACCCACGGGACGATCGCGCCGTAGCTGGTATAGCCGAGCAGCCCCTGCAGCCTGCCGTCCTGGAAGACCAGCGTGAGGAACCCGTAGGCCGCGGCCACCGACAGCAGGTTCAGCGCGATCGACAGCAGCGGGATGGCGACGGAGCGGAACGCCACGAGCAGCAGCCCGAGCGCCAGCAGTGCCACCACGGCGAAGACCAGCGGCGTGCTGTGATGTAGCGCCCCGATGATGTCATGGTCGGAGGCCGTCCAGCCGGTGACGGCATACTGGACGCCGCCGACCTTACCGAGCGTCTCGGGCAGGATCCTGCCGCGCAGGACATTGAGGGCATGGTCAGAAACTGGACCCGACCCGCTACCCGCCAGCGGAACCTGCACGAGCAGCGCGCGGCCGTGGGCTATCGCCGTGGCCGTAACCGGCGGCCGGATCGGCCCAGTGGTGGTCGCGCTCGCCCGGACCTCGGCCACCGCCCGGGTCACGGCCGACTCGGTCAGATCACGTCCGCTGACCACGACCATGGCCGGCGACGGGCTCTGCGGGAAGGCAGCCTGGATCCTTTCCATCGTGCGCATGACTGGCGCGTTGGCCGGGAAGCCGCCGTTCGGCGGACTGCCGAGCCGCATGCCGAGGGCGGGCGCCGCCAGCGCCACCATTGCGATCGCGCCTAGAGTGCCCCACGCCACGGGATGCCGGACCACGCGCCTGACCAGAACGGCCCACAGCCGGGAAGGACCTGCCGCGGTCCGCCGGCGGCCGAGGAGCGGGATCTTGCCGCGGTCAGCCCAGCCGCCCAGCCAGGACAGCACTGCAGGCAGCACAGTGAGCGATCCGGCAACTGCGACGCCGACCACCACGATCGTGCCGATCGCGGCGCCGCTGAAGACCGTGTATCCGGTCAGGAACAACCCGGCCATGGCGCTCATCACGGTCAGGCCGGAAACCACGATCGCCCGGCCGGACGTGCCGGCAGCGATCCGCAGTGCCTGCGCATGCGAGGCGCCCTTCGCCCGCTCCTCGCGTTCCCGGCGCAGGTAGAACAGGCTGTAGTCGATCCCGACCGCCATCCCGAGTATCAGCACCACCTCCGATGTGCTCTGCCCGACGGGCAGCCAGTGGCTGGGAATGGCCAGCAGCGAGATCGCCGACATCACCGCGGTCGCCGCGAGCAGTAGCGGGATGCCGGCGGCGATCAGCGCGCCGAACACGACGATCAGCAGGATCAGCGAGACCGGCACCGAGGTCTCCTCGGCCTTGCGGAAGTCATGTGAGATCAGGGCGGTCGTGGCCCGGTCGGTGCTCGCGTCGCCTGCCTCCTGCACGCGCAAGCCCGGGTGCCTGGCCTGCACCGCGGCCACCGCGCGCAGCGCGGGAACGACTGCGGCGTCGGCCTTCGCGAGGTTCCCCGGCACCTTGAAGGTGACCAGAACCGACCGGCGGTCGGCTGAGACCAGCCCGGCGTCAAGGGTCCCGCCGTGCCTGCCAGGCGAGCGGATATCAGCGGCGGAAGCGGGCAGGGAACGCAGCGCTGCGACCACCTGGGCGGCCGCCTGCCGCATCTCAGCACTCGCCGGGTAGCTCACGCCGGGTCGCCTCGCCTGGATCAGCACGCTCTCGGCGGGCGGGCTGGTGAAACCGGCCCGTTGCAGCACCTGCTCGGCGCGGCCCGACGCCCCGGGGTCATAAGCGGGCAGGTTCTTGGTGCCGATCACCTGCCCGGCTACGAAGACGGCGGCGACGAGCACAAGCCAGCCGAGCACGGCGGTCTTGCGGTGCCCGGCGCTCCACCCGGCGATCCGCTCGACCAGCGGGCCCCTGGCCCGGGAGCCGGCCCGCCGGTGGCGGTTCCGGCCTGATTCAGGCAATACTGGACTCTGCATCTGGCGCAACATGGCCTGTCCTTTCTCGGTGGTCTGTGATGCGCGGTTGTTGCTGGTCCCTCGCTCATGAGCTAGCCCCTCATGAGCGAGGGCGTCATCGGGTCGGCTGGCGGTTCAGGCCACGGGAGCCGACCGGCCGGAGTTGCCGTTCCGGCTCTTGCTGGGCAATGGGCCGAGCGGGCCCGGGCGGCCGAGCACCTCCTTTGCCGCGGCGAGCGGGTCGACGGGTGCCCGCAGCAGACTGCACGCGACCCGTGCGTGCATGCGTGCAGTGAGCACGACCACGTACTGGAAGAGCAGGCTCAGCACAGCGAACACGGCGGCCACCATGACCGCCTTGGCGGGCGTGTCGACGAAGATGCCGACCGCGCCGCGCCCGTGCGGGCCATGCGGAAAGTAGCCGAACTGCACGCCCCGGAACGTGCCGCCCGGATAAGTCTGCGCGGGGATGGCCCAGTACCACGCTGGCAGCGCGACGCAGGCCACGAACGCCAGCCAGACCGTTATCACGGCGAGGTCGAGCGTCCATAGGGCGGGGAACAACCCGCCGAGGTAAGCCAGGTCGCGCCAGATGGCCGGGTCAGACCAGGTAGTGCGCACCCGGGCCATCAGCCCGAGCCCGCGCACGTCGCGATATCCGCCGCGCACCCGCCTGGGGAACACCGTGGCCAAACGCCACCGTTCAGCGCTCGCGCAGCCGCGGATCACGGCCGCCGCCGCGATCAGCAAGGGTAGCCCGGCCAGCGTGATCGCCAGGGTGATGGCGGCGATCCCGGCGGTGAGTACCGTGCCGAACAGCACCCAGCCGACGACGAGATAGGCAAGCAGATACCAGGTAGCGCGCCACGTGCTCGCCGAAACTGCCTGCCGCAGCGGATTCAGATACAACCGGAGGCTGCCGCGGGCCAGCGAATCGGTGTCGGCGGTGGCCATCTGGCCGCCGTATCGTCGTGCACTCATCCGACGTCCCGCATCAGCTGCTCGACCGCGCTTACCTTGGCGGTCAGTTCGGCCAGCTGGGCACGCAGCTCCTGCTGGTTGGCCACGGCTTCCTCGGCGAGCTTGCGGTAATGCGCCATCGCTACCGCGTCGGCGCGGTGCCGCTGCAGCCGGAAATAGGACCACACGATCACCGCGATCGCCCCCGCGAGGATGAAAATGATCCCGAGGCTGATGCTGATCGCGGTGAAGTTCGTCCCGCCGGAGGCTAGGACCGGCATGCCGGTCATCTGTCACCTTCTTCCATGTCGTCATCAGAACTGTCAGGTGTCCCGGCCCGCGGCTCGTCTGTGTCGAGAGCCGCGGCGATCTCGTCGGCCGTCAGCCGCAGCTCGAAGGGCGCGAGCTCGTAGTACTTCATTGCCTTGCCGTCCTCGGAGAGCTCGAGCTGACCGACGACGAGGCCGGCCTTCTCGAGCTTGTCCAGGTGCATGTACAGCAGCGGCCTGGACATCTCGAGTCGCCTGGCTAGCTCGCTGACGTGAACACGGCCCCGCCGGAGCTCGGCGATGATCCGCAGCCGATGGGGGTTCGCCATCGCCGTCAGCGTCGCAAGCATTTCATCGCCGGTCAGTTCCAGCTCCATCTGGTGAGTGCCTAACACCTGTCAGGTAAAACTTACATATGAAGGGTGCAGTCGTCAACTGTTAGTTGGTCCGATGTGCCGGCGGCGAGGTCCCTTGACTTCAAGCGCGGTTGAAGAACTAGCGTCCGCATCAGCACTTTCCTGCATGCTTACGGAGGCTGGCATGAGCAACTGGGTGCGCGCTGCGGCACTTGATGACATCTTCGAGGGCGGTGCCAGGTCCTTCGCCTACCTGGACAAGCGGATCGCGCTGTTCCGCACGCCAAGCGGGGTGTTCGCGTGCGACAACCGATGCCCGCACCAGGGTTACGCTCTCGTGCGCGGCGAGGTGACGGACGGCGTGCTGACGTGCGCGTGGCACAACTGGAAATTCGAGCTCGGCACGGGCATCTGCCGGCACGGCGGGGAGAACATCAGGACGTACCCGGTGCGGATCAGCGACGGTCAAGTGCTTGTGGACATCACCGACCCGCCGGCCGAGGTCATCAGGCCCGATCTGTTCGCCAGCCTGAACGCGGCCATGGATGATCTGGACATCGGCCGGGTGGCGCGGGATGCGATGCGGCTGCAGCGGATCGGGACGCCGCTGGCCGACGTGGTGCGCGAGGGCGTCAGGTACGCGGCGCCGCGAGCGGAGTTCGGCTGGGACCACTCGCTGGCCACGCTGGCCGACTGCCTGCGGATGAGCCAGTTCTTCGCCGAGTCATTGCGCGCCCTGCCGGTGATCCAGGGCCTCTCGGTGGCTGCGGAGAACCAGGTCAGGCGCCCGGCCCGGACCTGGCCTGATCCCGTGGATCCGGTTCTTGCTTACGGGTCGATCGGCGAAGCGCTCGGCGCGTACCCGGTGCTGGTCGACCAGGAGCGGGCCGATGAGGCGGAGGCCCTGCTGCGCGGGCTGATCGCCGCGGAGGTTCCGCCCGCGGTACTCAAGCACATGCTCCTGACCGCGGTCACCGACCATTTCCTGGCCTACGGCCATTCGATGATCTTCGTCCAGAAAGCGTTCGAGATGCTGGATCAGATCGGCTGGCAGGAAGCAGATACGGTGCTGTCGCCGCTGGTGCCGGAGATGGTGCTCGGAACGAGGTACGACAAGCTGCCGTACATGCGCAAGTTCCTGCGTGCCTGGGGCGAGGCGGAGCCCGACCTGGATGCGCTGGCCGGCCGGGGCGGTGGCGCCGGCCTCTTCGACGAGGCCGGCTACCGCCTGGCGCTGACCGACGGGTCGCCGGAGGACGCGGCAGCGGCGCTGCTGCGCGCCCTGCAGGCCGGTGTGCGGGTGCCAGCGGTGATCGACGCGACCGGCCGCGCTGCGGCCGAGCGGCTGGCGAGGTTCGACATCGAGCTTGACCTGGACGACACCAACGAGTGGGGCTGGCTGGACGTCACCCATACGCTGACCTACCTGAACGCGCTGCGCTGGGCGTGGTCCGCCGACCCCTCGCCGCAGGTGCTGCGGGGGCTGTTCCACGCCGCCTGGTTCGTGCAGTGGACCGGCCAGTTCGACACCCGGAACGCGGGCGCTGGCGGCGGCCGGCCCCGGCCGCATCCGACGCAGGACGCGGCAGACGTGCACCGGGCCATCGTCGGCCGTGACCCGGAGGCTGCCGTCGCGCTGGTCGACGGCTATGCCGGTCCGCGTGATGAACTCGAGCGCTCACTGATCCAGGCTGCGGCGGAGGACCATTCCGCCGCGCCCATCATGGTCGCCCATGTGGTGAAGACCGCGCGGGCGGCGGTCGAGGAGTCCCGCGCGCTCGGCGGGGGGCCGCAGGCGACCAAGCCGATCGCGGCGGCTGCCAGGTTCCTGGCCAGCCCCAAGCGGGAGCGGTTCGTTTACCAGTCAACGCTCGAAGCCATCACGACTCTGCGCGGCGTGCCGAAGCCGGAGTCCGACCAGGTCAGGGCAAGATAGCTCGGTCCGGCGCCGACCGGTGGCGGTCGCCGTATCGCACGGCCAGAATGGGCGGTCATGGAACGCAAACCAAACAAGTATGTCCTCGCCGCGTTCACCGTGGTGCATGTCGTGGTCGTCACGCTGACATGGCGGGATATCCGGAGCCGGCCCGAAGGGCAGGTACGGGGCAACAAGAAGTTCTGGCGCGTCTTCAGCGCCCTCAACACGGCCAATGCCGTCGCCTACTGGCTGGTCGGCAGGCGGCGCTCTTAGGGCTACTGGCTGGTCGGCAGGCGGCGCGCTCACGGCTGCGAAATCTGGCCGCAACGCTGGGCCGGCCGGTGCCGGTTCGCGCGCATACGCTGCCCCACCAGCCTCGCTGATCACAGGAGCCACTCACGCCCCGCGCCGCGAGCGAACTCCGCGTTGCGGCTGTGTGTGGGTGGCGCACCCATCATCCGATCCGTGTATGCATGGCACACCCATACATCGGTGCCAAGCGGGTCCGGCGGCTAAACGACTCGCCGTTCATAGCCACGGCCCTAGCGCACAGACTCTGTGGGCTTTTGGGCAATAGATCTGAAATCTATGTAATACTGCGGTGTGCTGCCGTCCGGGTGATACAAGCGCCGCAGGGAGCTATGCGGTCCCTCGGCGCGCACCGGCGAGCGTTACCGATGAGGCCAGAGAGCCACTCAAGTGAGTAATCCGAGGAGGTCTGTTCATGATGGAAACTCGGGGTCCGCGGCTAGGACTGGCCGGTGCCGTCCTCGGGGTGGCCGGCCTGCTGCTCGGCATCTCGCCTGCAGGATCTGACGCCGCGGCTGCCGCGGCCGGCGCTCCGGCTGTTGTCTCGCTCGGCGGTGTGGCCGCGCTTTCCTCGTCGAACGCCTGGGCGGTGGGCACCTGGTCGCGGACCGGAAGCAGCGGTTTCAAGAGCCTGATCGAGCATTGGGCCGGAGGCAGGTGGCGGCTCCAGACCAGCCCGAGCCCCGGCAACGACACGAATTCCCTGGCCGCGGTGGCGGCGCTATCGGTGACCGACGCCTGGGCGGTTGGTAGCTACCACACCAACGGCCATTCGCTGAAGACGCTGATCGAGCACTGGAATGGCAGCGCCTGGAAGGTCCAGCCCAGCCCGAGCCCGGTGACCGGCAATAACACGCTTTCCTCGGTGGTGGCCGTCTCGCGGTCGAACGTATGGGCCGTCGGCGACACGCTCAGCATCAGCGGCGAGCAAAGGACGCTGATCGAGCACTGGAACGGGAGGTCCTGGACCGTGCAGCACAGCCCCAGCCCTGGTTCCTCCAGCACGCTGGCCGCGGTCGCCGCGGTTTCGGGCTCGAACGCCTGGGCCGTCGGCTACAGCGACAGCTCTGACGGGACCACCTCGAAGACCCTGGTGGAGCACTGGAACGGCAGCAGTTGGCAGGTCCAGGCCAGCCCGAACCCGAGTGTCCAGTACAACTTCCTGTGCGGGGTGGTAGCTACATCCGGCACCAACGCGTGGACCGCTGGAACGTACGTTCAGGCCGGGTACCAGGCTCCCGTGATGGAACACTGGAACGGCCAGGCATGGAGTGTCCATGCAAGCGCCTACCAGCCCGCCGGGTACGAGTACGACCCGTGCGCGATGGCGGCGCCGTCGGCGCGCAATATCTGGGCCGTGGGGTCGCGCTGGTACTTCAGTGCCGACCGCACGCTGATTGAGCACTGGAACGGCACAGCCTGGAAGACCCAGAAGTCGCCCAATCCTGCCCCCGGTGACTCTGACCGGAACGTCCTGAACGGCGTAGCAGCTACCTCGGCCACGAACGCATGGGCAGTCGGCTGGTCCTACGTCAATAACAGCGGCCACCGCAAGCCGCTGATCGAGCACTGGAACGGCAGCTCGTGGAAGCTTCAGAGCGCGGCGATCCCTGGATGAGAGCAACGGGGTTACTGGACGTAGCGGCCGCCGCGCAGCAGGGAGGCGAGTGCCGCGGCCACGGCTAGGCCGGTGCGCCGGTCACGGCCCGAAGCGGCAGGGGTGCGGGAACGGTGCGGGGACATGGTCAGGCTGGAAGCGGCCGACCAGGCCGCCTGCGACTTCATGTCCTGCAAGAGGTTAGCGCACGCCCTAGAGTCTGTGGCCGCTAGCTGCTTACATTCTTTGTCATGGCAGAACCTGCGGCCCGCCCGCGCGTGAGGTTGGCTGAGCTGCTTGCCGTCCTGTCGCTGGCCGCGGACCTCGGCATGGGCCAGCCGATGGAGCACGTGCTGCGCGAGTGCCTGATCTCGCTCCGGCTCGCTGAGCGGCTAGGCCTGGACGCTGCCGACCGCGAGGTTGTCTACTACTCGGCTCTGATCGCCTGGGTCGGCTGCCACGTCGACGCGTACGAGCAGGCAAAGTGGTTCGGCGACGACACGGCACTGAAGTCTGATTTCCGACAGACCGACTTCGCTACCGCCGCGTCCCGGCCGCTGTTCATGCTCCGGCACCTCGGGGCCGGCCGCCACCTGGCGGAGCGGGCCAGGCTGGGCGTCGCGTTTCTGGGCGAGGGCCGCAAGGCGGCACTGGCGATGCTGGACAACCACTGGATCGCGGCCGATGACCTGGCGGCGCGGCTAGGCTTGGCGCAGCCGGTCAGGGACAGCATCGAGCAGACCTTCGAGCGCTGGGATGGCAGGGGGGTGCCGAAGGGCGCGCGGGGTGAGGAGATTCTGGTCGCCTCCCGGCTGGTCACGCTCGCCGACGTAGTCGAGGTGTTCCACCGGGCTGGCGGGACGGACGCCGCGATTGCCGTCGCCAGGCAGCGTCGCGGCACGCAGTTCGACCCGCAGATCGTGGACCTGTTCGTCGCCGAAGCGCCAGCGTTGTGCGCTGACCTCGATGAGGCGAGCAGCTGGGACGCTGTCATCGGAGCCGAGCCCGCGCTCGGGGTCCGTCTCACCGACCGACAGCTCGAGTCCTCGCTCGAGGCGATCGCTGACTTCACCGACGTGAAGTCGCCATACACCATCGGCCACTCACGCGGCGTAGCCGATCTTGCCGGGACGGCGGCGCGCGCATTCGGGCTGAACGAGACAGCTGCGCGGCAGGTCCGGCTGGCCGGGCTCGTCCATGACCTTGGCCGCCTCGGGGTGCCCAACACCATCTGGGACAAGCAGGGCGCGCTCAGCCACGCCGAGATCGAGCGGGTGCGGCTGCACCCGTATCTCACCGAGCGGATGCTCGCCTGTTCAGTCGCCCTCGCGCCGCTGGCCTCCATCGCGGTCCAGCACCACGAGCGGATGAACGGCTCTGGCTACCCGCGCGGGCTGTCCGGTGGCGCGATCAGCCCGGAGGGGCGGTTGCTCGCCGCGGCCGACTTCTACCGCTCGCGGACAGAGCCGCGGCCGCACCGCCCAGCACGTACGGCCGACGAGGCCGCCGCCGAGCTGCGGACGGAGGCCCGCGCGGGCCGGCTGGACGCGGAGGCCGCCGCCGCCGTGCTGTCGGCCGCCGGGCACCGCCCCAGCCGAAGGCAGGCCAGGCCAGCGGGCCTGACCAGCCGCGAGGTGGAGGTTCTGCGCCTGCTGGCTCGCGGCTTGTCGAACCGGGAGATCGCCGAGCGGTTGGTTATCTCACGGAAGACAGCCAGTCATCATGTCGAGCACATCTATGCCAAGACCGGTATGGCAAACAGGGCGCTCGCGAGTCTGTTCGCAGCCAGCCAGGGGCTTCTGGACGACTCTTAGCTGTCGTCGCCGAGCTTCAGGTAGCCCGAACAGAGGACCCGCATCCAGGTGATTCGCGCGCCGTCGGTGTTGTAGTAGGCCTGCTGCTCGACGATGTGGTCGCCGTCGGCGTTCCGCACGCGCAGCCGGTAGTCCACGTGCTCGCGCCCAGGCAGCTGGCTGGTACTGACCGACTCAAGCCGCTGGATGTCGTCGTCGGGATCGAACCACTGGCCGAGCACAATCTGATCCACCACCTCGCTGGCGGTGGCGGCGCGCCAGTGGCGGCCCGGGGTCAGGGCCTGGAAGTCGATGGTGTCGGCGAAGAGCGAACGCAGTGTGGCGCTGTCCTTAGCTGCCAGGGCCCTGGCGAAGCGCTCGCCGGCTTCCGCCGCGGCATCGCCGGCCTCGTGATCAGTAGCTGAATGTAGTGGCAGGCTCATCGCCGATCCAATCCCAGAACGGTACGGTGCCGCCGAGCGCGGCATTTGTTACCCGGGCTTACTCCCCTACGTGCTTGGCATTGAAGCAGATCGGGCAGGGTCGCGCATGGGGCGAGTGCCCCATCTTCGGGATGACGGTCGCGGCGGGGGAGACCGCTAGTCGTGCGGTGCCCGTGCCTCGGGCGCAGAGGAGATGTCGCTGAGCGTGCCGTCCTCCCTGACTGTCCACCGGATGCCCGCGGCGTCGCGGAACGTGAGGAAGGCCGACAAGGCGGCGGAGTCATCTGGCGCGCCGGGGGCCGGCGGCTCGGGCGTGCGCTCGAAGCAGACCTCTTGCCCTGGCAGCAACCTGGCCGCCCGATCAGGCCTGCCCATTCGGACCGTGCCGAGCTGCCAGATCACGTACAGGTCGTACACCGGCTGTTGACTGTTGTTGTGTACTGTCGCGGTGACCTGCCCGGTGGGTGGCGTTGCCAGTCCGCCGAACCGGGTTAGCTCGATGAACACCCGGCATGCCTGCGCACGTCGTCGTTCGTCCATAGACAGGCGGAAGTCCTTGACCTGCAGAGTCAGCGCCTCGGCCAGCTGGCTGATGAGCTCGCGCTGGTCAGCGACCTGCCGGGAGCGGGCGCTCAGCGCCTTGCCAGCGAGTCCGGCAAGGACTGTCACACCGACCGCGATGACGACGGTCGCGATCGCGGCGATCCAGGCCGGCACGGTCAGCGGCATGGCCGCAGCCTAGGCGTCAAAATCCCTCTAGGCCGCGTTATCAGGCAACACGGGAACTTCGTCGCTGTCGGCGTTGCCCGTTCTTCCGCCCACCAGCGCGCAACTGCGAACGTCGAGGTCACATAGGCTGACTAGCTCGTGGGCTCACTCGCTGGCGCAGCCTGTCGGCCTCGTCGGCGGGTTTTCAGGGATTCAGTTTGTGAGGAGTGGCGTGGGCAGGGCACATCTGCGGCAAAGTAGGCCCGCTGCCGCCGCTTCCGCACGGCCGCTGATCCCTGACCGCGTTAGGCCCTTGGCGGGCGGCTTGCTCGCATGCTGCGCGGTCATCGTCGCCGCGCTTGGCGCGCTCTTCGCGCACCAGACCAGGGCTGACTGGTTCGACCACGCCGTTGACGCGCCGATCATCGCCTGGTTCAGCGGCCATCAAGGTCTCGCATCGTGGCTTGCCGCGCCTGGCTCGCTGATACCGGCGGGCGTGCTGACCGCGGCCATCGTCATCGGCTGCGTGCTTGCGGGACGGCTCAACGGAGCCTTCCTTGCCCTGGCTGCCGTCCCGGTTTCCGAAGCCATCAGCGAAGGCCTGCTCAAGCCGCTGGTCCACCGGACCTACCTCGGCGGGGTCGCTTACCCGAGCGGGCACACCACGGCGATATCCGCTCTGACGGCGACGCTGATCGTGCTCCTGCTCCTGTCGCGCCGGCCCGTCCTGGCCAGAGCGATGCGGCGGCTGAGCGTGCTGATTCCGGCGGCCGCGTGCGTAGTCGGAGTCGGTGTGGCCATCGGCCTGATCGGCCTGCGCTGGCACTATTTCACTGACATCGTCGCCGGCGCTGCGGTCGGAATCGGGACCGTGTGCGGCCTGGCGCTGCTTCTGGACCTGGCGGCCGTCAGGCGATGGTTCGCGAGGGAGCGGCACGAGCGGCGCCGGTCGGCTCGAAAGCTGCTTAGCTCAGGACGCGGTACTGGTTCGGCCGAAGTCAGCGGCCGCGCTGGCCCGCAGCTGCCTGAGCTGATCCGGGGTCGGGCACCAGTTTGAGGTGAAGCTGGCCGTATCCCAGTTCGCGAGACGTGCGCCAGCTTCGTATGCGCTCTGGCAGAACGCGAGCAGCGTGCTCCTGGGCGACTGGGCCGTGCGAACGGTCTCGTAGGGCAGGATCGCCATGGACCCCGGTCCGTACTCAGTCCACTCGCCGACGGCCAGTGGCTGGTCGCGCAGGCCAGCCGGCTCTGGAGCGGTGTAGGAGTAGAAGGCGGCATCGCCGATCGTGTCATCACCGGCCCAGAAGCCGAACGAGATGACTTCGTGCGTGTACGCCTCGCGGGTCACCTGGTCGGCGTCAACCGGCGGTGCCGCCCGGCCAGAGAACCGGGTGACAGCCAGGTCCAGACTGTGCCAGAACAGGTGCACCGGGCTGATCTTGCCGTTGAACCAGCCGCTGAATTCCTCGAATACCGAGTCCGACCAGTCCAGCACCCTTCCGAAGCGCTCGACCGCATCGCGATCCCACGACGCGTGCGCGGAATCCTGCGTGAAAGGCGTCTTCATCGGGAGTCCGAACGGCTCCTCCTTGATCGCGACGTCGATGCCGAGTTCGCGCAGGGTGGCGTGCAGGCGAGCGTCGAAATCCGCGACCGGCAGCCCGCCGTCAAGCTCGAAGGACCTAGTCCTGCCGTCAGCGGTACGCACGACCACGGCGTGATCAACGAAGTCCAGCGTGATCTCGAAGGTGGTACGGCCATGGTGCAGGCGCCGTGTCGTGAGGCCGCGGACGTCGACATACAGCGGGGCATTCCACCAGTGGTTGCGCGGCGCAGTCGTGGCCAGCCGGATCTTGCCGACGATCTGGCAGTAGAGGTGCAAAGTATCCTTGGTCGTTCGCCAGTCGGCTAGGTGCAGTTCGGGAAGCTCGGCCAGCTTGACGCCGCCTGGTTCCGAGCCGCTCTCGCTCATAAAGCCAGCACCTCCAGCAAGGTCGCGGCGTCATAGCCGCCACGGTGCACGACACCGTCTATGAACAGGGTGGGCGTCCCGAGCACCTGGCCCGACGCATCCCCGCTGGCGACGTCCCTGCGGATCCGCTCCATGACGTCGCTGCCGGCCCGGTCCTGGTCGAAGCGTGCCAGATCGAGTCCCAGCCCGCCGGCGTAACGCCGCAGGTCGTCGTCTTCGAGCGCTTTCTGATGATGGAAGAGCAGCCCGTGCATCGGCCAGAACTTGTCCTGGAGCGCTGCGGCCTCGGCCGCGGCCGCAGCGGCCAGGGCATGCGGGTGGAGCTCGGTGAGCGGGAAATGCCGGAACGCGAACCGGATGCCGCCGCTCACGCTCTGCTCAACCTGCTCGATCTCCCGGAATGCCCGCCGGGAGTACGGGCACTCGTAGTCGCCGTACTCGACGATCAGGTGACCAGCAGACGGGCCGCGGACGTGGTCTACCTGCTCGTCCAGCGGCTCGATTGCCAGTTCCGGCAGTTCGGGCGCGTCATCAAGAGTCATGGCTGCTCAGAAACCGACCACCTGCCTGATGAGGACCACGTGAATGCGGCCAGGCGGCTCCTGGTGGATCTCCAGAATCTTCCCCACAAGGCTGTTCTGCCCGTACGCGGCGTACGCACGCGCGTCTTCCAGCTTCAGGCTGTGGGTGTAGATGCGCTCGCGCGCTGTCTCCAGGTCCGGGACGAGCTTCTGGGCGCCGACGACGAAGATGACGTTCGCGGCGCCCCAGGCGTACGAGGCGAGCTGGCTGCCCGAAGCAGAGGCGATCACGAGAGTTCCGTCCCGGCTGATGGCGTGCACGCTGCCGAGCGCGTAGTCGGGCTGACCGCCGATCGCCTTCATTTCCTGCGCCTGCGTCGCGAAGTCGAGCGCGAACATCTTGTTGCGCGCCGATTCGAACGGCCCGCCGTTGTTGATCGCGTCCTCGATCCCGGTCTCCTGCAGCGTCACCGATGTGTTGGTCATCACTGAGGAGCCGGCCGGAATGCGCGCCAGCACCGCGGCCCGTGCTGCGTCGAAGTCATTGGCGACCTCGACGCTGAATCCATGCTCCTCAAGCGCAACGACTGTAGCGTTCAGAGTCTCATCGTCAGGCAGCGTCGCGAAGCGGCCAGAAACCTGGGTCGTGCTCATAGTGAATCTCCTCCATCGCCGGATGCGAACCTCGCGGGCATTGATTAATACTTGAAAGTTCAAGTTAACTCTGCCAGCGATGACTTGAACTGTCAAGTCAAGTAGAATCAGAGGCGTGACCAGCGCATGGAGGCGCACCGCGACGGCGGCCGAGCCGCGGTGGCTGGACGACGAGCAGCAGGCGGCCTGGCGGGCGTTCGCCGGCGCGGCGGTAAGGCTGCGCTGGGCGCTGGAATGCCAGCTGCAGCAAGACGCCGGGCTCAGCTTCATCGAGTACCACGTCCTGGCGAGGCTGTCGGAGAATCCCGGCAACACGATGCGGCTAAGCGAGCTCGCCGAGGTGACCGACTCCTCGTTGTCCCGGCTCTCGCATCTGATGAATCGTCTGGAGCGGCGGGATCTCGTCCGGCGCGAGCCAGACCCCGCCGACGGGCGCTATACCAACGCGGTCATGACCGACGCTGGCCTGCGCTTGCTGGTTGCCAGTGCGCCGGCGCATGTCGCGAAGGTCCGCGAGCTGGTGATCGACACGCTCACCCGGGAGCAGTTGCGCGAGCTGCGTGCGGCATCAGAGCGCATCGTGGATCGGATAGGCGGCAGCCCTTGCAGGCCGGCGCCAGCTCCCGCGTGCGGCCCCTCGGACTGCGACTAACGCGAGCCGGCACATCGGCTAGCGAGCCCCGGGCAGGTCGCCCGGGCGCAGCCGGTACTCCTGCAGGCGCAGGCCGTGATACTTCTCGGTCTCGCCGACCCATTCCATGCCGATCCGGGCCACGGTCGCGGCAGCCCGCCTGTTCGCTGGCCGCACGAGCGCGATGACCTGCTCGATGCCCTGGTCGAAGGCCCACCGCGCCAGCGCGAGGCCGGACTCGGTGCCATAGCCGTGGCCCCAGGCTTGCCGATGAAGCGCCCACCCGATCTCGAACTCCTCGTCGGGCGACAGCGGCAGCAGGGTCGCTCCGCCGACCACCTGTCCGTCTTCGCGTCGCTCCACAGCCCAGCGTCCGGCTGGCGTCAGCATCCGCGCGTCCTCAGCGATCCATTGCTCAAGGGCCACCCGCATGGCGTCCACGTCGCGGATCTGGTCGATGGCCGGAGCGAGCCACCGCGCCACCTCGTCGTCACCGTAGGCCCCGAGCGCGGCCGGGGCATCGTCGACTTCCCAGCCACGCAGAACAAGACGCTCGGCTTCCAGTCTCTGGGCCATAGCGCTCACCCTAGTCAGTGCTGAGACAGCGACATCACGAGGACTCGCGCTTCAACGGCTTGACAGGAAACCAAACGGTTTCCTATTCTGTGGTCATGGATCCGGTGTTCCGAGCGCTGGCTGATCCGACTCGACGGGCACTGCTTGACGAGTTGTTCGCCCGCGATGGCCAGACGCTCGTCGCACTGACCGCGCAGCACGACATGACGCGCATCGCCGTAGCGAAGCATCTGAAGATCCTGGAGGAAGCGGGCCTGGTCGTCGCAAGAAGACGAGGCCGCGAGAAATTGCACTATCTCAACCCGGTGCCGATTCGCCTGATTCATGACCGGTGGGTGAGCAAGTACACCGAACCGTGGGCCGCGGGCCTGGCTGACCTGAAGCGTGACTTGGAGAACCAGATGGAGAAGGTCTTTGAGATCTACATCCGCACTACGCCGGAACGGCTGTGGGAGGCGATCACTGATCCCGAGATCCGGCAGAAATACCACTTCGGCGCGGCGGTCGAATCGGACTGGACCGAGGGATCGCCCTACCTGCTGGGTCATCCGGCAGCCGACCGGCCGCTGATGGAGGGGGAGAACATCGTCGTCGATCGGCCGCGCCGGCTCGTCCAGACGATGCGCGCCTTGTGGGGCGCTGCCGCGGAGCGAGCAGGGACGTCGCGGGTGACGTGGGAGATCGAGCAGGTCGGCGACTCGTGCCGGCTGACGGTGATCCACGATCAGCTGCAACCGGACGCACCAGCTGAGCTATACGGCGGATGGCCGATGATCCTGTCCGGACTGAAGACCTGGCTGGAGACCGGCGAGACGCTGACGACGCCGGGCTCGCTCATGTACCAAGACCAGCGATAACAATCGAGGAGATCACCATGAATCAGACCACCATCACTGACATTTCCGCAGTCGGGATCCCGGTCAGCGATCAAGACAAGGCGGTGGAGTTCTTCACCGGCACGCTCGGCTTCGAGAAGCGACTCGACGCGCGACTCAACGAGAGCTTCCGCTGGGTCACCGTGGCCGCGCCCGGCGCATCCACTTCGGTGGCGCTCATCGCCAATCGTGATACTGGCGCCGATACGGGTATCCGATTCATCGTTCCTGATGCCGAGGCCGAGCACCGGGCCATGCGCGAGCGCGGCGTCGAAGCCGGCGATGTGCTGCGCTGGCCGGGGGTCCCCCCGATGTTCGAGTTCAAGGATCCCGACGGGAATAAGTTCGAGATCGTCGAGGGAACCGCGTAACCCGCGCGAATATAAGCGCCGCCTCCTGCGCTGTGAGCCCCATACTCCTTCTACGACCGGTACCGGGTAAAAGGTTGAGCGAATCCAGCGGCCGATTCCTCACTCACTCCGACGCATCCTGAATTGGTCGCCAATCCCTTGATGCGCCGGCCGGCAAGGGCGTGGTCGTGGCCGTGCGACGACCGCGGGCCAGGGCGGCCGGACCTGAGTCCGGCCGCCCTGGCTTTGCTGTCTGCTACCTGCTACTTGACGATCTGGATGACGCGTTCCATGCCGAGCAGGGTGTGCTCGCGGTGGTCCTGGGTGTCCATGAAGCAGGCCAGGACCCAGAAGCCGGGGCGGTTGTGGATGACGAGCTGCTGGTAGGCGCCCCGGCTCAGGATGTTGTCGAAGTTGTAGGAGTTGGTGACCAGGCGGCCTGCCTGCCCGTTCTTGCCCGCCTTCAGCAGCCGGGCGATCTCACGCGCGCCCGCAAGGCTCCTGGCGCGGGCCGCGACGATCATGTGCACCAGGAACCCGTGGTTGGCGAAGCGGACCAGTTCGCCGTCGTGCAGGCGGACCGGGCCGCGGAACGCGAATTCGATCGAGGCGATCGTGGCCCCGGGCTTGGGCAGGCTGGCCGGCGACGAGGACTTGGTGATCACGAACGTTGTCAGCGGCGGCTGCCCGGACGGCGCCAGGTCCGCCGCGACGTAATGCCCGGCCGCCAGATTGGCCTGCGCCGAGCTGGTGCCCTTGTTGGCCTGCGGGGAGAAGACGAAGGCGCCGATCCCCGCAATGTTGTTCTGGTCAGCGGCGATCTTCGGCAGCGCAGCCATGAACTCGTCGACGGTGACGCCGGGGTCCAGCCGGACCAGCACCGGTGAGCCCTGCGCCTCATTAGAGACCTTGGAGACGATCCGGGTACCGCCGGATTTCAGGGTACCGCCGACCGTGATCTTCTTGCCGGTCATCGTGATCGTGATCGTCGGCAGGCTGCCCGCGGTTCTAGCCGCGACTCCTGAGGCTGGTCGCGTGGGCGCGGCGCCGGCGATGCCGGTGGACAGCGCCACCGAGACGGTGGCCGCGATCGAGATGCCCGCAAGGGCCGCGCTTCTTGTCCGCTTGGTTCGCATGATTGGTCCCTCCGCTAATGAGTGGTAGCGTTCCGTTCGCGCGTAGTATCGCACGATAGGCGAGGTTTATGGCGCGCAGTTTGCCGCATATGTTTACTCGATCTCGTTAGCCGGTCGTTGCCGCGTAGTTGTCGCTGTTCCGCCAAGTCCCCGGGCGGTCGCTCAGCGGCCAGGGCGCACCGGGTACACGCTTGATCGACGCGCGGCGAACCACTTCGGTGACCGCTTCGGCAGAAGGACCCGTGAATAGGAGGAAGCAGATCTCGTCCCCGGGTACGAAGATCGAGCGCAGAAAGCGCACCTGCGTCCTTTCGCGAGCCATCTGCTCGGCCATCGCACCGGCCCGCTCTGTTGCCTCCGACAGCGCGCGTCCGCGGCGTTGTATAGCCGCCGGGCTTCTTCGAGCTCTTCCGCCCAGACGGCGCGGTAAGCAAGCCCGGTCTTCGGCGTCGAAAGAATAGGTTTCACTCGCTGGGGCAGGCTCTCCTCGATCTTGGCGGCTTCGCTGAGGTACTCGCGGGCCCGCCGCGCGTGTGTTAGGTCGGAATCGAGGGGCATCAGGACGTCGGCCGCTGCCGCCGTCAGCGCCTGAACGATCAGCTCGGGTGCCCGGGCAAGACGCGCGTCCGACAGTGCTTCATCGACGGCTGCAGCCGAGCCCTCAAGGTGCGCCGCAGCAAACCGCGTGATCGGGGTCATGAGGCAGATTCGCGGACGACCCGGCTGGCTCCCATGCGGACGGTGCCGAGGTAGGCATACCTGCACCCGTCCCCTGAGATGGCGCCGTCAGTGCATGCGGTAGTTGGCGGTATAGGTGGCGTTAGTGGCCGGCGCGACGATGGTGTGGCTCCGTGCCCGGCCGTCCGACCACGAGGTGAAGGTGTACGTCGAGCCATTAATGGTCTGCGGGGATGGGGCGATCACCGAGTTATTGGAACCGACCACGACGGTAGTGCTGAACGGCGTCGCCCGCGCGGCCGAGTTGACGGCGAGTTTCAGTTTGACGGCGGGGTGGTTCGTCTTGAAAGTCAGCACCACGGTCCTCGGGTTGAGCCGGACGCTTGCTCTCGACGTGAGCCCACCGGAGTCCTTCGCGGTGAGCCGAAGTTGTAGCCAGCATGGGTAGGCGTGATCGGGCGCTGCGAACGAGCCTGCCGCCACGCCGGTGAAGGTCTGGATCAGGTGCGTGTGGCAGTTGGTCCGCGTGAAGCAGTGGTGCAGGATCACCGACCAGCTCAGCGCGGACGCGGGGAGCATCCCGTCCTGGGCGTCGGTAGCGTGGCCAGAGAAGTGGATCGTCTGGCCGACCCGCCAGGTCAAGCTGGCGCCCGGGGCATCGATGACCGCGACCGGCGGGGTGTTGCCGACCGTGATCTTCACGGAGGTGGTATTAGATGCGCCCTGATCGTCGGTGACCCGAAGCGATGCCTTGTAGATGCCGTTGCTGGTGTAGGTGTGGCTGGCGGTGGGACCGGTGGCGTCGCCGAAGGTGCCGTCACCATTGAGGTCCCAGGAGTAGGTGAGCGGCTTGCCCTCGGGGTCGGTGGACGCGGACCCGTCGAATGCCACGGGCAGTGGCGCAATGCCGTCGGTCGGTTTGGCGCTGATGCGGGCCGTCGGCGGCTGGTTGCCGGGGGTGTAGATGATGCGGTGGAGAGTGCCGTCTTCCAGGTCGACGTAGAACAGATCGCCGCCCGGGCCGATCTTGAGGTCGACAGGGTGGCCGGCTGCGCCGCCGGTCGCGTCGACACCTACGAACGACCGGATGTTGGCCCGGTCGGGCAGGCCGTTAGCGCCAGGCATCATGGCCCAGATCTCGTTGCGCGAGTGATCGGCGAAGAAGAGCGCCCCGTTGTAGGCGGCCGGGTAAGAGCCTCCCTGGTAGAAGGCAACGCCGGTAATGGATGTCCCGCCGTGGTGACAGCCCGGGTAAATCACCACGCAGGCCTTGTGGTTGTACGTGTGGTAAGGCGCTGCCACCGATCCGGGGGCGGCGTAGAGGCTGGAGCACAGGTTCAAGCCGGCGCTTTGGTAGCCGGGTTGCGGGCCATTCCCCTCGTAGCACGGCCAGCCGAAGTTGCGGCTAGCGCTGCCGGTCGGGGAAGTCAGCCGGTCGATCTCCTCCCAGGTGTTCCAGCCGACATCGCCGATCCACAACTCGTTGGTGCCTGGCCGCTGCGTGAACCGGAACGGGTTGCGCAGCCCGTAGGCGACGATCCGCTGCGCGTTGGGGTCCGAAGATGAAGCAAACGGGTTGCCCGGCAGGCCCTGCCCGGTGCCTGGGTTGATCCGGATGATCGCGCCATCGAGCGTGGCCGGGCCGTCGGTGCGTCGCACGCTCTGGCTGCGCAGTGCGCCGCCCTCTGCCGTCGGCGGGCTCAACGCCGTGCCTGCCGGTGAGGGCGGATCGGCGCACGGATTTGCCTGGTCGCCGGGATAGTTCGCGCCGAACTGAC
>Ga0209131_1000501_pt1 | contig 28068 bp, 21 predicted proteins | sample GraSoi_2013_40cm_FD_185826 | JGI IMG/M metagenome (GOLD analysis project Ga0209131, IMG submission 185826) | Grasslands soil microbial communities from the Angelo Coastal Reserve, California, USA - Sample 9_17_2013_40cm (SPAdes) (version 2) | ecosystem: Environmental > Terrestrial > Soil >... | reverse complement strand
CATCAGGAAAGTCGATCGCGGAGGTTCGGCGGTTTCTGGCCGAGTGGCACGAGCGCATGCGACCGCTGTATATGGCAGTTTCGCTTGCCGACACGTTTTTCTATCCGGACGACAGCATTACAAGCAAAATTTTGGGTGAAGCAGTGCTGCCGTCCTGCCGCGAATTCGAGCTGCCGATGTCGCTAATGATCGGGGTGCGACGACAGGTTAATCCGGCGCTCCGTCTTGCCGGCGACGCCGTTGGCAGGGCCGACCTTCGCGTCGTGGAGAGTCTTTGCCGCAGCTTTCCCGATAATCGGTTTTTGGTGAGCGTACTCAGCCGCGAGAATCAGCACGAACTCTGCGTGTATGCGCGGAAATTCAATAATCTGATGCCTTTCGGCTGCTGGTGGTTCCTGAACAATCCGTCGATTGTGGAGGAGATCACGCGCGAGCGGATTGAACTGCTCGGCACCAGTTTCATTCCACAACATTCCGACGCGCGCGTTCTCGAACAGGTCATCTACAAGTGGCGGAACACCCGCCGCACCCTTGCGCCCATCCTGACGAATGCCTACAGACTGATTCAAGATGATGGCGGGGGAATAAGCCGCCGAGATATTCAGCGGGACGTGAACCGTCTTTTCCGGTCAAATTTCGAGAACTGGACAGGACTGCGAGCGGGATGAGAGTGGCGGCCTCTCCCAAATTCCTGGCGACAAAGGATCCACATCAACGATGAAAATCACCGATGCGAAAGTGATAGTTTGCAGCCCGGGACGCAACTTCGTAACTCTAAAGATCACGACAGATGACGGGATTTACGGCCTCGGGGATGCCACGCTAAACGGCCGTGAGCTTGCGGTTGCAAGCTATCTCGCCGACCATGTCATTCCACTTTTGATCGGACGCGACGCTCGGCGAGTCGAGGACATCTGGCAGTACCTCTATAAAGGCGCGTACTGGCGCCGCGGCCCAGTGACGATGAGTGCGATTGCCGCGGTCGATGCCGCGCTCTGGGACATCAAGGGCAAGGCCTTGAATGCGCCAGTCTATCAATTGTTGGGAGGCGCTTCCCGGGAGGCGGTACTGGTGTACGGCCACGCCAGCGGTCAGGATATCGAAGAAACGGTTAAAGCCGCCGCCGATTACGTCAAACTTGGATATAAAGCGATTCGTGCGCAGAGCGGCATACCTGGATTGCAAAGCACATACGGCGTTGGCCGCGGCAAAATGTACTATGAGCCAGCGGAAAAAGACGCGCCGATCGAGAACGCCTGGAGTTCAGAGTTGTACCTCAACTTTGTACCGCGTTTATTTGAACGGCTGCGTAAAGAATTCGGGGCGAATCTTCATTTGCTGCACGACGCGCACCATCGGCTCACCCCGATCGAAGCGGCGCGCCTGGGAAAGAGCCTCGAGCCTTATCATCTGTTCTGGCTCGAGGATCCTGTTCCCGCGGAGCTGCAACAAAGCTTCCGGCTTATCCGTCAGCACACCACTACGCCACTGGCCGTCGGCGAAGTATTCAACTCCATTTATGATTGCCAGGAGCTTATCCAGGAGCAACTGATCGATTACATTCGGACCACCGTTGTGCACGCTGGAGGAATCTCTCATCTACGGAAAATCGCCAGCCTGGCCGAGTTGTATCAAGTCCGGACGGGATCACACGGGGCGACCGATTTGAGTCCCGTGTGCATGGCTGCGGCGCTCCATTTCGACCTGAGTGTTCCTAATTTTGGAATCCAAGAATATATGCTCCACACGGAGGAGACTGACCGTGTCTTCCCGCATTCCTATACTTTTTCCGGTGGAATGATGCACCCGGGCGATGCCCCAGGCCTCGGTGTCGATCTAGATGAGGCTCTGGCATCCAAGTATCCCTATCGGCGGGCGTACTTGCCGATCAATCGCAAACTCGATGGGACTATGCACAGCTGGTAGAGGCGGTTGTCCAAGAGTGCATAAGATAGGGCGGCTGCCGCAAATGCTTGCAGTCCGGTTCCCGAGTTTGTTGGGTCTCGCTGAATTGCAACTTCAGTTTTTACGGTTTGACTCCCCGCAAGCGAATTCCTATAGTTCAGAATGAACGGCAAGTATATGTGTGTCTCGATGCTAGAATCGCAGCCTCCGGTTTGGAAGCCGGCCGCGAGAACTAGCAAGTTTCGAATCGCCCAATGGACCCATCGCACCCCACTTCCACATCCGGCATTTTGGCGTCACAGGCGCAAACCGCAGCCGCGACGGCCGGTGAACAGGCCTTGCCGAACGTTTCCTCTCGCCCCGGATATTTCCGCTGGGTGATCTGCACGCTTCTTCTCTTCGGCACTACCAAGAATTACATGGATCGCAACGTACTCGGGGTGCTGAATGTGACGTTGCAGCACACCCTGGGCTGGAACGAAATTGACTACAGCAATCTCGTTGTTTTCTTCCAGCTTGCATATGCCGTGGGCATGCTGCTGATGGGCCGCGTCATCGACAGACTTGGCACGCGATTGGGTTACGCCCTGGCGATGGTCTTCTGGAGCCTTGCTTCGATGGGGACTGCACTGGGGAGTTCCTTCCGAAGCTTCGCGATTTCGCGGATTGCTCTCGGATTTGGGGAAGCCGCTGTTTTTCCCGCCAGCATCAAGGCGGTTGCCGAATGGTTTCCGAAGAAAGAGCGTGCCTTGTCCACGGGAATTTTCAATGCGGGTACGAGCTTAGGCGCCATGCTCACGCCGCTCGTGGTGCCGTGGATCAACGCACGGTGGGGCTGGCGCGGAGCGTTCATTGGCATCGGCGCACTTGGCTTCGTCTGGCTCTTGTTTTGGCTGATGCTTTATCGGAAACCAGAAGAGCACCCGCGTGTCGGCAAGGCGGAACTCGACTACATTCGCAGCGATCCTTCAGAATCGGCGCGGAAAATAAAATGGGCTGCCTTGCTTCCGCTTCGGCAGACCTGGGCGTTCGTCGTTGGGAAGTTCCTGACCGATCCGGTGTGGTGGTTTTATCTCTTTTGGGTGCCTGGTTTCCTGCAGACCAAACACGGCCTGGCATTGACGCGGATTGGCGCTCCGATAGTGGTGATTTATTTAATCTCCGATGTTGGCAGCGTCGCGGCGGGTTGGATGTCATCTTGGATGATCAAGCGGGGCAACAGCGTCAATGTTGCTCGCAAGACCGCCATGCTCCTTTGCGCAGTCGGCGTTATACCCATTGTGTTTGCATATCGCGTGGAGAGCACTTGGTCCGCCACACTACTGATCGGCCTGGCGGCCGCGTGTCATCAAGGTTTTTCCGCCAATCTCTATACGTTGACCTCCGACATGTTTCCGGCTCGGGCCGTCGGCTCGGTGGTGGGGATCGGCGGCATGGCCGGCGCGATCGGGGGTTTGCTCATCGCAACCGTCGTGGGCCACGTGCTTCAGTGGACCGGGAGTTACAGTGTTCCTTTCCTCATTGCAGGTTCGGCCTACTTGCTGGCACTGGTCATCATTCATGCTCTTGTCCCCAGGCTGGAGCCGGCGAGGATCAATTGAGAAATGCAAACGTGAATCTGGAAACTTTTCACGCAAACCGTGACAATGCATTGATAGCTGATTCCCAATGGAACGAGCGGTCGAGGTGAGCACATGGGGTTGACGATCAAGCCGACGAAAGAATGCAGCTGGGACCTGGTCAGTTTGGGCGAGGTCATGGTCCGGTTCGACCCGGGCGACCGGCGCATCGCCACGGCACGATCTTTCGAAGTGTGCGAAGGCGGAGGCGAGTACAATGTCGCGCGGGGACTGAAGCGCTGTTTCGGACTGGACACCGCGATCGTCACGGCATTCGCCGATGATCCCGTTGGCCGGCTGCTTCAGGACCTGATCTACCAGGGCGGCGTGGATCAGTCGCTGGTGCGCTGGGTCGAGCACGACGGCGTGGGCCGCGCGGCGCGTAACGGCCTCAATTTCACGGAGCGCGGCTTCGGCGCGCGCGCGGCGCTAGGGAGTTACGACCGCGGGCACACCGCGGTTTCGCAGCTGAAGCCCGGTGACATCGATTGGGATCAAATTTTTGGAAAACAGGGCGCGCGCTGGTTTCATACCGGCGGCATCTTCTGCGCGCTTTCTCTGACGACTCCAGAAGTCACGCTGGAAGCCATGCAGGCGGCGAGGCGTCACGGCACGGTTGTTTCGTACGACCTGAATTACCGTGCCTCTCTCTGGAAGTCTCATGGCGGGAAAAAACAGTCGCAGGAGGTAAATCGGCGCATCGCGCCTCATGTCGACGTCATGCTCGGCAATGAGGAGGACTTTTCGGCCGCGTTGGGCTACGGGGTCCCGGGAATGGATGAGCATCATTCGACTTTCGAGGTGGAAGGCTTCAAGCAGATGATTGCAAAGGTCGTGAAGGACTATCCGTTCAAGGTTGTTGCTACCACGCTCAGGAAAGCTAAGACCGCGACGGTGAATGACTGGGGCGCGATTTGTTATTGCGATGGCAAGTTCTACCAGGCAAGAAACCGCGAGAACCTTGAAATTTTTGACCGTGTCGGAGGAGGCGATTCGTTCGCTTCCGGTCTGATTTACGGGTTCCTATCGGGACAAGAGCCGCAGTGGTCGGTGGAATGCGGCGCCGCTCACGGCGCTCTGGTGATGACAACGCCTGGAGATACCTCTATGGCAACTTTGAACGAAGTCATGCAAGTGATGAAAGGTGTCGGGGCGCGCATCGCGCGTTAAAGAGGCGGAGGAGAAGTAATCGCAAATGGATAAAGAAAAGGTTCGCGATCGAATCGCAGAAATAGGGATCGTACCAGTCGTCCGCGCGTCGTCCCCTCACGAAGCTCGAATTGCTGCTGAAGCTGTCTGTGAGGGCGGCATTCCGATCGTCGAAATCACCATGACCGTGCCTGGAGCTGTCGACGTCATCCGCGAGCTCACCAAGGGCAGACCTTCGGACTTGCTGGTTGGAGCGGGAACTGTCCTCAACGCTGAAGCGGCGCGCCGCTGTATCGATGCCGGTGCACAATTTCTGGTCAGTCCGGGGCTCAACCTTCAAACCGTCGAGCTTGCGGTACGGGAAGGGAAGCTGATGATGGCCGGGGCACTGACACCCACGGAGGTCATAACCGCTTGGGAAGCCGGCTCGGATTTCGTCAAGGTTTTCCCCTGCGGCCAGGTGGGGGGCGCGAAATACATCAAGGCGCTGAAAGGCCCGCTTCCGCAAATTCCTCTTGTTCCGACGGGCGGCGTCAACCTGAATACTGCGGCTGAATTCATCGAAGCGGGCGCTGTCGCGTTGGGCATCGGCGGCGAATTGGTGCAGGCCGAGGCTCTGAAGGCAAACAAGCCGGAAGTTATTGTTGAAAATGCCCGGAGATTCCTCGCGATTGTAAAGCAAGCACGAGCTCAAATGGCGTCATCGAGTATTGCTGCCAGGAGCCGCGCGTGACATTCGACCTCGATGCTGCCGTGGTTTCTTAGCGGCAGGACTTATTGATTGACGCCGCTGGCCATGATGCCGCCGTCAACCACCAGCAGATGGCCGGTCACGAAGCTTGCGGCGTCGGATGCGAGAAACACTGCGGCGCCCGCCAACTCATCGAGCTGGCCGAACCGCTTCATTGGGGTACGAAGCAAAAATTCCCGACCGCGCTCCGTTCCGTCGAGCAGAGCGGCATTCAAGTCCGTGCGCAATACGCCCGGAACGAGCGCGTTAACACAAACTCCCGACCTGGCCCATTCGATGGCCAGCGTTTTCGTGAGGGAAGCAACGCCCGCTTTGCTGGCGCCATACGCGGCAACTTCATGGAGCCCAACGAACGACGAAAGCGAGCCGATATTGATGATGCGGCCATAACGCTTATCGATCATGTGCCGGCCGAAGACGCGGCAAGCGCGCAAAGTTCCCTTCAAATTGGTTTCGAAGATGTCATCCCACTCGGATTCCGGAAATTCTAGCGTAGGCATTCGTTTCGTGCGACCGGCACAATTCACGAGGATCTGGACGCTGCCGAACTCATTGCATACTGACTGTAAGAGTCGCTCGAGGCTAGCGTTGTCAGTGACATCGCAAGTCTGCACGAGCGATCGCCGCCCGAGCGCCACGACCTCGTCGGCCGCGCTTAGCACCTGCTCCGCACGACGTCCCGTCGGCACAACGTCCGCACCCGCTTGCGCCAGTCCACGGGTGAGCGCCAGCCCGATACCGCTGGTTCCACCGATCACCACTGCTGCTTTGTTTTTGAGATCGAGAAGAGGATGACCCATGAAGTATTCCTCAGATTTGGCCGCTGCTAAGATTCTCGAGCGAATGCACCAAGTCAACTTCATCGATCAGAATTACGAGTCCGGAGATGAAGCATTGAAGCCCAGTAAGAATCCATCTCGCCCTTAGATTCAATTCTCCTCCGATGCGGGGAACACGCCGCGACTTATTGGATTCGATTGTAATGTGAGACTTGCGTTCCGAGCGTTGAGTAATGCTAAAGAAATCGTTTACCAGTCTTGATTGTATGCTCGGCGGGCGCCCAGAGGTCTCTCGAAACAACGTCCGCTACGCGTTAGGCAAAAAGCCGCTTGCCCGGATTAGATGCACCGCTTCGTGGCGATCATCGGCGTCAACCTGTTTCAAGATGCGCCGCATATGATTCTTCACTGTAAACTCAGACAGATTCAAGTTTGCCGCAATCTCTTTGTTGCTCATACCCCTTGCGACAAGATCCATCAATTCGAGTTGCCGGTAGGTCAGCAAACGCTTTGCACTACCTTGCTCGCTGGAAACCTTTGCCCTCTGCCGGTATTCGCGCGACAGATATTGAAGGAGAGTCATGCACAGTTTTGGCGGGCAGGCGGCCTCTCCCTGCGCCACCCCCCGGACGGCGGAGATTATTTCTGCGGCTGAGGCATCCTTTAGCACATAGCCACTGACTCCAAGAAAAGTGAATTTCAGGAAGACATCCGGGTCTTCGTCCATTCCAAAAAGCACGACCTTGATCTGAGGAAGATGCTCGAAGAGTTCGCTGACCAAGCTAGTGTCGCGGTCGGAACTCAAACAGTCCGTAAGAACTATTTCACAACGAGAAGCGGCGATCTCTTCCCACGCTGATCCGGGGCCGCGACTTACACCAACGACGCCGATGCCTGCGCGCTTATGGAGCAGACGCGCCAGCGTTTCGCGAAGAAGACGGTTTTCCGCTATGAGGAATACGTTTATGCCGGATGGAGAGGATCCGTTGCCGTTCTCTACCATAGTGCAGGGGCCCCATCCCCCAGATTCCAACCGCGTACCGTGTTAGGAGTTAACGCTGCGTCCCACTCGCAGAGCGAAGCTCGAGCGGCGTCGGCATTCTAAAAGCCGATTAAGTGTCTTGTCAACCAATAAGTTATGCGATGCATTGAAGGAATGCTATAAACGAATATTTTAGATGCACATCCCTGAATGGGTAGCTCGAAGTAGTGCCTTCTTCTGATGACACCCCCGTCTGCCTAGAATCTCATTCTAGCAGAATTAGAAATTGCACGGGTAGAGGTCGAGCGTTCCCCCAGAGGCGGGAAGCAAATTGGTGCTCGTTAGTTTTTCGGACCAGGTGCCTGACTCCTCTGCATTAGTCCAGTCTGGGTCCCGGCTTAGCTCCATCACTGGGCTCTGATTGAGCCTTTTTAGCGGATGCGCACGATCGCGAACAAAATCGCCTCTTGGCCGGGTACGAGGATCTGAACGATGCGGGCGGCGATCGCAAGATCGGACGTTCCAGTTGATCGGCTCCGAGAAGATCTGGGATCGCGGGCAGCGTTGCCTTCGCGCCTGCATTGGCTCAAGACCGGGGTGCTGAGCCAAGATGAGAACCTGAAGGGTCTGAGCCAAATCAATCGAGATCTTACGAGATGAAATGGGGGATTCCTGGATGTGTTATTGTTCGCAACGGTGAGGTCAATTATGCTTTGAGAGGCGGTAAGTATGGCCAAGCCCACATCAGTCACCGTGTCCACCGGGCCAGTTGGCAGCATCCCAAGACCGATTCAGAGGGTGGTCGCACGGGGAATTCGTGGTCTTTACGCTAAGTGGTCGAATTGCGGCAAGATGGCAGGCCCTGTTTGCGTTATGTTGCTTACTTTGGTTCTGCACGGTTGTGCTCGGCCATCTGTTCATGAACCGGTTACATTGACTCTTCTGGATGAGTGGTCGAACAAGACGTTCAGCGAGGCGCGCCAGCAGGAGTTGCAGCAATTCACTCGGGAAACCGAAATCCGAGTCAGTCTCCTTCCGTCTCCGGAGTCCGCGCGGCAAAGGCTGACTTTGTGGAAAGAGTTACTCGGGACAGGCGCCTCAGGTCCTGACGTTTACGGCATTGATGTGATTTGGCCGGGGATTCTGAACGAATATTTCATAGATCTCAAGCCATATTTCGCAAACGAAGTCTCCCTCCAATTTCCGGCCATAACCGCCGGCTACACCGTGGATAACAAGCTGGTGGCCATGGCGTATCGTGCCGACATCGGACTTCTGTATTATCGTACCGACCTTCTGCGACAGTATGGATATCGTGAGCCACCCAGGACATGGGATGAGCTGGAGATTATGGCGGCTCGAATTCAGGCTGGCGAACGAGCCAAAGGTAAGAAACAGTTTTGGGGCTTTGTGTGGCAAGGGGCGGCTGATGAAGTGTTGACCTGCGACGCGCTGGAATGGCAGGCAGCCGAAGGCGGCGGGCGGATCATCGAGGAGGACCAGGCGATCAGCGTGAATAATCCGCAGGCGATCAGGGCGTGGCAAAGGGCGGCGCATTGGGTTGGTTCCATCTCACCCCCAGGTGTAGTCGGATATAGAGAGTGGGATTCGCTAAACGTTTGGGTCGCAGGCGACGCGGCATTCATGCGCAATTGGCCGTCAGCCTACGTCGACAGCCAGGCGGCAGGGTCGCCAATCCGAAATAAGTTCGATACAGCCTTGCTGCCCGGTGGTAAGGCAGGCCGAGTGGGTACCTTGGGAGGATGGGGCTTGGCAGTTTCCCGATTCTCGGCTCATCCCCGTGAAGCCTTAGAGCTGGTCCGGTATCTCACCCGTAGAGACGTGCAGGTGAAGCGGTCTAGCGTGCTTTCGCAGCCACCCATTCTACCGGAACTCTACACCCTGCCTGAGGTACTTGAACCAAATCCCCGTTTTGACCTTTTGAGTCAAGCGTTCCGGACCGGCATAGTTTTGCGCCCTTCGAGCGTCACTGGCAAAAAATACCAGGACGTGACCGACGCTTACATCCAGGCTGTGCACTCCGTGCTGACAGGCGAGAAGAGTGCGCCGGAAGCGGCCGCAGCCCTGGAGAAGGAGTTGGTTCGCATCACCGGTTTCAAGAAGAGACCGCCCCCTGGAGGATCAGCACAGTAAAGAGAAGCTCTGTAACCGGTCCATTAGCCTCGCCCAGATTGGCTTCTGCTTCAATGTGGTGCGCGAACGGTGAGCGCCGGGGCGTAAGTTCGAGAATAACGATAGCTCGATAGGAACAACCGATGGGGCTTCACACCGCAACAAAATTGAACCATTGGGTCAAAAGCGCTGAAGCGAAAACTCTTCATGCCGGTCGGCTCAACATTGGCCCCCGTTTGATACTCGGCTTCGTGTTCATCATCCTGTCGATGTTAGCCGCGGATGCCGTTATACTTTGGCAATTCCACTTGGTCCGTACTCAGGCAGAGCGCCTGAACGATATCGACCAGAAGCTAGTTGCGGTTTTACGCGTGCATAGTAGTCTGTTAGCGTTTCATGATCGGCTAGATGCGCTCGCCGACTCCGAAGACGCCGGCGGACTGGTGACAGAAGCTGGACCACTTCGTACCGCGGCCCTAGAGGACATCCGTCGCGCAACGAGCGTCCTCCGTCTCCTACCTCTCGACCTCCAGCGGGATCCCACCATCCTGCCTACCCTTCACGTCGTTCAGAGCGCGCTGCCATCGCAGCTTGAGGCCGTCACCACACTGGCCGCCTCCGGCGACTGGCGGGCTGTGCACCTGCGCCTGGAGAACCAAGTACGCCCACTGGAATCCCTGACCTCGGCGCTCGTCGAGAGAGTCGACCACGAGGCCGGCGAACAGCAGGCGCAAACCGTGTTGAATATTAGGCGCGTGCAGCGGCGAGTTTTCCTGATTGTGCCGCTGACGGCCGTCTTCACGTTGCTAATCGCGGGTACCCTGGGCCTGGCTATTACGCGCAGCATCACCCAGCCACTAGCGCGATTGGTGGAAGGCTCCAAGGCGTTGGCGCGCGGCGAGTTTCAGCATCAAGTGTCTGTCACCGGGAAAGATGAACTCGCTCATCTCGGGCAGGTGTTCAACGATACCGCCCGGCGCCTGCGCGATCTCTACGCTACGCTGCAGAGCAGCGAAGATCGCCTCCGCCTTGTCATCAACACAATTCCGGCCCATGTCTGGAGCACGCGCCCTGACGGCTCCGTTGATTTCATCAATCGACGTTGGCTGGAATCTACGGGCTTGGCCATGGAGGACGCGCTAGGCTGGGATTGGGGCTCCGTAATTCATCCCGATGACCTCGCGAGGTACGTCGACGGGTGGCACGCATCCTTGGCGGCTGGGAAACCGATGGAGATCGAAGCACGGGTGCGGCAGGCGAAAGGAGATTACCGCTCGTTGCTGATTCGCAACGTGCCGCTGCGCGATGAGCTGGGAAACATTGTTAAGTGGTATGGAACCGGTCTCGAGATCGAGGACCGCAAGCGCGCCGAAGAAGCGCTGCGCCAGGCGCAGGCGGATCTCGAACAAGTCAATCGGGTGACCACCATGGGAGAGCTGACTGCTTCCCTGGCGCATGAAGTGAATCAACCGATTGCCGCCGCCGTTACCAACGCCAATACCTGCTTGCGCTGGCTCACCGCCGACACCCCCAATCTCAAAGAGGCGCGCGCGGCGGCCATGCGAATCGTGAAAGACGGAAAGCGTGCGGGGGAAATCATCAGCCGGGTCCGCCTGCTCTTCAAGAAGGGTACTCCGCAACGGGAATTGGTCGATTTAAACGAAGTCATTCAAGAGATGATCGTCCTCCTGCGCAGCGAGGCCATGCGGTACTCCATATCAGTGCGGACGGAGTTGGAGGCAGACCTTCCTCAGGCTATGGGAGATCCTGTGCAATTGCAGCAGGTGCTGATGAACCTCATGATCAATGGCATCGATGCGATGAAGGATGTGGACGGGGCGCGTGAGCTTGCTATCAAGTCGCAGCGAGCGGAAAACGAGCAACTGCTGGTCTCAGTCAGCGATACCGGCGTGGGACTTCCCCCGCAGCAGGCGGACCAGATCTTCAATGCGTTTTTTACCACCAAACCTCACGGCACCGGCATGGGACTTCGCATCAGCCGCTCCATCGTCGAATCACATAGTGGCCGCTTGTGGGCTGCCGACAACTCTCCGCGCGGCGCAAGTTTTTACCTTACTCTACCTGCCAAGATGGAGGCACGTGAATGACGCCCGCGGGCGCTCCCTCGGTGTTCGTCATTGTTGACGATGCAGCTTTCGTATTCCCAGCGGCGGAGTCTAGCCGTTACGTGACGGGGCAGACCCTGCTGGTGGATGATGGAATCTCCACCGGCGTAACCCGCGCCTTGGCTCCGTCGGGTCCTTATAATCCAGCGGAATCGAGTTAAGAGCTCATATCATGACAAACGCCTCCTTTTCCTCACCTGGAATTCAGCTGGCTTTCTACCGTTGGTTCCTCAAAGCCTTGTGCGGCGGATTTTTGGGTCTCTCCTTACTACCGCCTGCCTGGGCAGCGCCACCTCGTCAAGCTCGGGACACTCTTCAGATCTATTTCGTCGATGTTGAGGGCGGCCAGGCCACGCTGTTTGTCGCCCCGGGCGGGCAGTCGCTTCTCATCGACACGGGCTGGGCGGGCAATGATGGCCGCGATGCAGACCGTATCGTGGCTGCGGCCAGAAAGGCGGCGATTGAGCGGATCGATTTTGTTCTGCTGACACACTTCCATCAGGACCACGCCGGCGGGATCACTCAGCTCGCCGCCAAGATCCCAATTGGAACGGTCATCGATCATGGAGAGAACCGCGAGCATGCGGAGGCCGCGACGGAACAAGCCTGGCAGGACTATCAAAAATTCTTGGCGAAGGGCAATGTCAAACGGCTGATCGTCAAACCGGGAGATGTTTTGCCGCTTCCGGGCATTAGGGCCGAAGTCGTCAGCTCTGACGGCGCGTTGATCGAAAGACCTTTACCGGGTGCTGGAGGAACGAACACAAGCTGTAAGGACTCCGATCAGCATCCTGCCGACCAGACGGAAAATCTGCGATCACTCGGTACAATAATCACATTTGGCAAGCTGCGAATTCTGGATCTCGGCGACCTGACCTGGGACAAAGAAATGGAATTGGTGTGCCCGATAAACCGGCTCGGCACAGTCGATATCTACATCGTTTCTCATCATGGTTGGAACCAGAGCAACAGCCCAGCACTGCTGAATGGCATCGCGCCGCGGGTGGCCATCATGGATAACGGCGCGATGAAAGGTGGGTCTCCTTCTTCTTGGGACATCATCAAAAAGTCCCCTCGCCTCGAAGATTTTTGGCAGCTTCATTTTTCGAACGAAGGCGGCGCGGCGCACAATTCCGCTGACCGGTTCATTGCCAACCTTCCTGGGCCCGATGCCGGCAACTATCTCAAGCTGACTGCGTTGAGGAATGGAAGCTTTGAGGTCTTCAACTCGAGGACCCAAAGAAGCAAGCATTACGAGGCTTCACGCTGAGCCTCTTCGTTTCAGGCGGGATCGGGGATCGGTTCTATCCACCCCAGTAGGAATATAGAGCCCGCGATCCCAAGAAACAGAAAGGCCGTAGCGGCGACGAACGCTCCAGAAAAAGAATGAGTCCTCTCCACTTGTGACGAATTCAGTCTCCGACAAACCGAAATGTTACTACCGGAATCCCGAAACGCTCTCGCCTTTACTCGCACGACCTTGTGCGGGTTGGTGCAACCTGATCGCTTATCTCCGTTTCCATCTGATCGACCAAATAACATGAAGGTTATTACAGATTTCTTGACAATCAAGGTGCAGCCGTATATGAACGGGACGTTTTAGGGCCTCCACGTCTGAAGACCTGACTCGCATGGTAATGCTGAGTCACAGGGGGTATTCAAGATGAGAGGGAAACCATTCTGGGTGGTGGTTGTGTGTTTATTAGTAATATTTACCTTGTGTCATCGCAGCCTGGCGCAACAGCCGGCGGACAACAAATCTGCCGTCAATCCGCTCGTTCGCGTCTTGCAAGCAAAAGGCATCTTGACCGCGGAGGAAGTAGCGCAAATCAGCCAAGCGTCGTCTGCCAGCGACGCGGACCAGCGGCTGGCCAAGCTACTCCTTATGAAGGGCGTAATCTCCCAGGCCGATTACGACCAGACCGTTTCTGCGCCGGGCACGATGAATGCTTCTAGTTCAGGGGTAACTAGTCCCACCGCAATCGCGGCTGTTTACCGCGAGCCTATCAACAACGGAGTGCGTGTCGCTCCCCTTTCCAACGTTGCACCGCCGGCCAACCGTCCTCCCGATCAAGCTGGGTCCTCCGGGCCTACTTTCATTCCGGCAATTACGCCGATCCGTCCCTTTCCCGTGGGTGGACTACCGAGGGAGGGGCTTAAGCCCGCTTTCAACATCGGCTCCATTCGGGTGACTCCGTTTGGCTTCTTGAAAGCCACGTTCATCCACGACACTTCCTCCCCGTACGGCGACGACTTTCCGCTGCCCGGCTTTCTCCTGCAGCCCAGCAGTGTTTTTATCGATTCTGGGCCGGGAAACTCGCCGGAATTTCATGTGAAGGCGCGGTCATCCCGCATCGGCACCAACTTTGAATGGCTCGATCCTTCTCCGAACCTCACTATAACCGGCAGGTTTGAGGTCGATTTCGAGGGGAACTTCAGCCGCGTCGACAACAGGAATCTTTCGTCGATCCGCTCAAGCATGCCTTCCATCCGCCTGGCTTACGGGCGGATCGATTACAGGTTCGGCGAGAAGGACACCTTCTCGGCACTCTTTGGGCAAGACTGGACACCGTTTGGTTCTTCGACCCTGCCTAACTTGCTTGAGACGACTGGCTTGGGCCTCGGCTTCGGCACACTCTATGAACGCGCCCCGCAGATGCGCGTTGGGTGGACTCACGACTTCAACGCCTTCAGGCTCATGCCCGAAGTCGCCCTGGTTCTCCCCACATCAGGTAACACACCCGCCAATGTTGTCACGAACGGCGTCCTAACTGTAACCGGCGTCGCCGCCCAGCTTGCTTACGGCGAGCGTCAAGGCCCCGATTCCGGCCGGCCTCAGGTGCAAGCCCGGATCGTTGGGCAATTCCAGCTCGATCATGCCCCGGGGGTAGCCCCGGCCCAGCTCATCGTTAGCGGGTTGGATGGAAGGCGCCAAGCCAATGTCCTGGCGGCGCAAGTTCCCACGCCCCTTGCGGCCTCGGGCCTACCCGCCAATTTCTTCAGGGCGGCCTTCCCGCACGGCGCGACCGTAAGCACCACCACCGCCGGCTGGTCAGGTGAGTTCCAGCTGCCCACTCGTTACATGACTTTGATTGGAAAATACTACAGCGGCAGCGACCTGCGATACTTTTTCGCGGGCCAGCTCCTTTCGAACTTCAACGACACCTTCGGGATAGCAAATCAAACTACGGCGCCTTCGGTTGACGGGGCGTCCACCGTTGTGTTTGGCACCGTCAACGGCAACGCGGTTGTTGCTCCTCAGCGGCCCGTACGCAGTCAAGGTGGATTCGTCAACCTTGGCCTGCCTCTCTCGCGTATCTTCGGAGCCGATCCGCAGGGCCGCAACATGGGTTGGTCCATGTACTTCCACTACGGCGTGGACTTCGCAAAGGCTCGGGATGCGGTGCGCGTCGGCGCTACCGGTACCCGGCACAAGAGCCCCCTGTACGCTGGCACTCTCTACTACAGACTCAACAACTGGGTGACCTTCGCCTTCGAACAATCACTCTACGAAACCTATGGAGTGATCCTCCCGGCGACCGGAAACTTCCCACTCGCGAATGGGGTCCCGTCTCGCGTCTGGCGCGACGTGCGCAGTGAAGGCGGCACCATCTTTACCTTCTAAACCGCTCATTCCGCGGGGCGGGGTGCTGCGAAGCATCCTGCCCTGCGGGCAACAAAGGCATAAGTCCAGGTCGCAGTTCAATAGCCGGGCGACGCTGATTGACTCACCCGCCCGCGCGGTAGCATCATCGGTTCGGGCAGGCTCCTTCCATCCTGGGAGTGAGTTTTCCCGGACCCGTCTGTTTCTCGGAGGGCAGCAATATGGCAAAGAAAAAACAGGAAGGGGTATCACGCCGAGACTTCATCAAGTGGACGGGGAGCGGCGCCCTTGCAGCTGGCGTGGGTTCCGGCCCTTTTTTTCTGTTTCCAGAGACGGCTGCGGCACAGCAGAAGACGCTAAAAATACTTCAGTGGAGTCACTTCGTCCCCGCGTACGACACCTGGTTCGACGGTACCTTCTGCAAGCAATGGGGACAAAAACACGACACGAACGTCATCGTCGACCACATCAACCTTGTTGACCTTTCCGCGAAAGCTGCTTCCGAGGCCTCTGCAAAGAAGGGGCACGACCTTTTCATGTTGCTCTCGCCGCCCGCGGCCTACGAGAAGCAAACCGTTGACATGTCCCACGTGTACCAGGAAGTGGAGAAGAAGCACGGCAAGAAGATCGATCTCGCGCACAAATCTACATACAATCCAAGGACCAAGCGCTACTTCGCTTTTTCCGATTCCTACGTCCCTGATCCCGGTAACTGGCACAAGGACTGGTGGACCGACGCGGGTTTCCCGAATGGTCCCGATACCTGGGAAGATCTGCGGGTCGGCGCCAAGAAGATTCGCGACAAGTCCGGCCATCCCTGTGGCCTTGGTCTCTCTCAAGAACTCGATACCAGTATGGCCATGCGCGCACTGCTCTGGTCCTTTGGCGGCGCCGAACAGGATGAAGCCGGCAACGTCACCATTAATTCCAAGGAAACCGTCGAAGCCCTGAAGTTTATGAAGGCTGTTTATCAGGAATCCGAAACTCCGGAAGTCTTCACTTGGACTCCGCCTTCCAACAACCAGGCCATGCTCGCCGGCCGCGTTTCTTATGTCGCGAATGCCATCTCCATCACTCGCCAATCCGAGAGGGAGCATTTGCCCATTGACGCCAAGATCATGATCAGCCAGGCGCTGAAAGGTCCGGTTCGCCGCATCGCCGCCGAGCACGTCATGGATTGTTACGTCATCTGGGACTTCGCTGACAACAAGGACGGCGCGCAGCAATTCCTGATCGACTACATCGATGCTTTCCATGACGGCTTCATCGCGGGCCAGTTTTACAATTTCCCATGCTTCCCCAGCACCGTCCCCAACCTCACGCAGGAAATCTCCAATGATCCGCGGGCCACTCCCCCGGACAAATACAAAGTCCTCGGCAACGTACTCGATTGGGCTACCAACGTCGGTTATCCTGGTTACGGCTCAGCCGCCATCGACGAGGCCTTCAAGGCGTGGGTCATTCCCACTATGTTCGCCAAAGTGGCGCGGGGCGACGAAACTCCGGAGAATGCCGCCAAGTCTGCCGAAGACGAATACAAACGCATCTTTGCCAGGTGGAAATGACCGGACGAGGGCCCGATGGCTGTCGTTGAGACACGCGATCTGACAAAGGTATTCAAAGAAGGACAACTCGGAGCCGTCAACAACGTGAACCTTGAGACTCGCGAAGGCGAGTTTCTGGTTTTCCTCGGGCCCTCCGGCTCCGGAAAGACGACTCTCTTGCGGATGATCGCCGGGCTGGAAACGCCTACGTCCGGCGAAATCCTCATCGGCGGCCAGGTCGTCAACGATCTCTCTCCGCGTGAGCGTCGCATCGCTATGGTCTTCCAGAGCTATGCGCTCTATCCGCACCTCTCGGTCTACAAAAACATTGCCTTTCCTCTGAAGGCCCAGAACGTAAAGAGAGAACTGCACAAAGAGAAAGTCGAGTGGGCGGCCTCTCTTCTAGGCATTGGCGCGCTCCTCGATCGCAAGCCGCGCGAGCTTTCCGGAGGTGAGCGGCAGAGAGTCGCACTGGCCCGCGCTATCGTCCGAGAGCCTGCCGTTTTCCTCCTCGACGAACCTCTCTCCAACCTCGACGCCAAGCTCCGGGCTTCCGCCCGCGAAGAACTCGAGCGCTTTCATCGCCGTGTGGGTACAACGACCATCTACGTCACGCACGATCAAGTGGAAGCTATGGCCATGGGCGACCGTATCATGGTGCTCAACAAAGGTGTCGTTCGCCAGCTCGGCACTCCGACCGATGTCTATGACAATCCCGCTGACACTTTCGTCGCCACCTTTCTAGGTTCGCCGCCGATGAACCTCGCCGAGCTTGGTGACGTGATCGTCGGCTTCCGCCCCGAGCACTTCCGGCCGGTTTCGACGGTGACCGATGCCGCCGTTCCGTTCCGCTTCAAAGTCGAAAATATCGAATATCTGGGCTCGGAGTGGATTGTTTCCGGTACATTGACCGGTGGAAAGCTCGACGGCAAGAAAATCTTCTCGCGCCTCTCCTCGGCGCAGAATCTTCAGCTGGGCGGCAGCTATGACTTCGCCGTACCTCAGCGTCAGCTGAAATTCTTCGACCGCTCCTCCGAAAAACACGTCGAGCCGAGGGCCGTTTCATGGCAGTAGCCCGCAGCAAAATAAAGTCCATCGGCGCGGCTCAGAGCCCGTTGCTGGGTGCTGCCATGTTTGCACCTGCGGTTCTCTACATCTTGCTGCTCGTCGGCGGGCCTTTTCTGCTTGCCATTTTCTACGCCTTCAGTGACGCGCGCATCGGCAACGCCGAAATGCATTTCGTTGGGCTGGAAAACTTCCGCAGCATCCTGCAAAGCCCCAGTTTTCGCGTTGCCATCCGCAATTCCTTTGTCTTCACCATCTGCTCCCAAATCATCGTGACCGTCGGCGCCAACATTCTCGCCATTTCCCTGGAAAAGGCCTTCCGCGGCCGCGGCCTGATCCGTTTTCTGATTCTTCTGCCGTGGGTTGCGCCCATCGCGCTCGGCGCCATCGGGTGGAAATGGATCCTTGATTCGATCTACAGCGTGATCACCTGGGTTCTTGTGGCCGTACACATTTACAAGCCGTTCAGCGCCCCGATGTGGCTGGGCGAACCTCGTCTCGCCATTGCTGCCGTCCTTTTGGTCCACAGTTGGCGCCTGATGCCATTTTCCACCGTCATCTTGCTTGCCGGCCGCACCGCCATTCCCAAGGACATTCCAGAGGCCGCCGCGGTGGATGGGGCCGGCTTCTGGCGCACGCAGCTCCAGATCGTCATTCCCATGATGCGGCCCATCATCAGCGTGGCCGTGCTCTTCGGACTCATCTTCACGTTCACCGACATGACCGTCGTCTACATCCTAACGGCTGGCGGGCCGTTCGACTCCACACAGACCCTGCCTTCTCTGGCTTTTGCCATGGGCATTCAGGGCAGCGACCTCGCCGCAGGCGCGGCGATCTCGCTCTTCCTTGTGCCTTTGCTGGTGATCCTTGCCTATTTCATGCTGCGCGTCGCTCATCGCGCCGAGGTGAACTGATGGCCAGGGGAATTTCGCGGCGCATCTGGGGCAATGTCGTCCACGTCCTCGTGCTGGGGACGTTTACGATTCTGCTGGCGTTCCCTTTCTATTGGATGCTGATCACCAGCTTCAAGCAGAACCTCGATCTCTACACGATGGAGAACAACCCCTTCATCTTTAATGCCAAGCCCACTCTGGTACACGTGAAGTTTCTTTTCATCGAAACCAGATTCGTTCGCTGGCTGGGCAACACCGCTTTCGTCGGTGTCATCGTCGTTGCCATCACGTTACTGCTGGCCGTGCCTGCCGCGTATGCACTCGCCAGGCTCTCCGGCCGATGGGGTGAACGCCTCGGAATCGGCATCTTTCTTACTTATTTAGTTCCACCGACCTTGCTCTTCATTCCTCTTTCCAGAGTAGTGGCGTATCTCGGCCTGCAGGATTCCTTGTGGGCACTAATTCTCGTCTACCCCACCTTCACGGTTCCTTTCTCCATCTGGCTTCTGATGGGTTTCTTCAAGTCCATCCCCAAGGAGTTGGAAGACGCGGCCATGGTGGACGGGCTCACGCGCTTCGGCGCGTTCGTCAAGTTGGTGATTCCCATCTCCGTCTCGGGAATTCTCACCGTCGTGATCTTCACGTTTACCCTGGTAACCCAGGAATTTGTCTATGCGTTGACCTTCATCTCTTCCGAATCGAATCAGATGATCGGGACGGGCATCCCGATCTTCTTGGTTCGCGGAGATGTCTACTACTGGGGAGCGCTGATGGCCGCCTGTTTGATCGCCAGTCTTCCCATCGCCTTCATGTACAACCTGTTCCTTGATCGCTTCATCGCCGGCTTCACTGTTGGCGCGGTCAAGTAGACCGGGCTGCCTAACCCAAACGAACGTAGAGCGGGAACACGCATGTCCTGGGTTCCTCGGTCCTTATAATATATGTGCCCGACGCGCTGCGGTTTTCCTGCAAGGATCGATGACAGTCAAGCCTTTGCGACGGCGAACCGGGCCCTTTGGCGAACCACAGGCCATGCCGGATCAGGATAAACCCGCATCGTCAGCCCCAATAATCCTGATCGAGAGTAAGTCCCAAAATGGTTCAGAAATGGTGAAGAACTTTGCCATAGTTATGCAAGGTGATTTGCGCGTTCGGCAAGGCACCGTGACCGTAAATGTCTTTAGATGCAACGACTTTCGACCAAAATACCAATTGGCGGGTTACCTGCACTAAGAGTCGGGAACGAATCGGGTCCAACGGATCAACCAGTTGAATGACGACGGGCATTAGAGTGAGTCATTGTGATTGCAGACGTGCCTTGGTGGAGCAAATTGGCTAGGCGGATCATCTCACCACCCGCGGCTCTGCGGATTTGTTTGCTCGTCCTTGTTGGATCCTTGTTTGGTGGCATACCAGCACGAGCAAGCAATGTAAGGCTGCCTGTCTCTGGGTCCAGGTTACCCTTTGCAATTGACGATTTTGACGGGGACCTTCGTCCAGATCTAGCAAGTGTTCAGCCGGTATCAAAAAACTCCTCAGGTACAATTTACAGGGTTCAATTTCAGCTCAGCGCAACTGGCCAACGATCCATCCATTTGGTCGGGCCCTCGGGAGGGCTGCGAATCGCCACGCGCGATGTGAACGGCGACGACTTTCCCGACGTTATCCTCGGTTCAGCTTGGCGAGAAGGGCCCGTCGCGGTCCTTATCAACAATGGACGCGGGGCCTTTTCATTAGCTGATCCAACTTCATTTCCAAGAGCCTTCGGTGGGTCTGGGAAGACCCTAAGTGGTAAGTTGCCTCCGCGGACGGACGCGGTCGCGACAACCCCCCGATTGCCTGTCGGAGCTTTCTCTGGATCGAAGTACCTGTTACATACTAGCCCCGCGAGGGGCTCTATTCCACGAGCTAACTCTGCGTCATTCCGCAGTCTCATCTTAGGGTCTCTCCTCGGACGCGCACCTCCAATACCCTCCCGCTCCTGAGTTCGACTTAATCTGTACAAACCGGCGGCTTTCGGCCTCGTCCGACTTTGTGGATTGGCGATGTCAAGCCGTTCTTCCCTAACAAACCACCAACTTGAAACTTTCGAGCTGCGCCGACTGGAGCTCCATCGGAGATATTCCAGTCAGTGCTTGGAGACCTATCATGGCCGAGGCAGGGGAGAAGAGTTCATTGCTGACAAGATCCGAGCTATTTGCGGGTCTTCCCAGTTCTGCTTGCACACATATTCTATCCAGAGCACGCCCTATGGACTTCCCGTGCAGCCAGGTGATGTATTTCGCGGGAGATCAAATTGAGCAAGTTTTCTTGCTCACTGACGGTCGTGTGAAGATAACGCAGTTCAGTGAACGCGGCACGGAAGTCATTCTTCGGCTGTGCATCCCTGGCGAAGTAATTTCCGAGCTTGCTTTGGTGCCGGGGAGTAAGCAGTCCTCGACAGCAGAAGCGGTCCAGGATTGCAAGGTGCTTGCCTGGGACTCAGCGACCTTCGAGGCTGCTATGGAACGTTTCCCAGTCCTTCTATGCAACGCAAAGAGCATCCTTGAACAGCGTCTTCAAGAGCTTGAACGGCGATTTTGCGAAGTTTCCACTGAAACGGTCTCGCCACGTCTGGCTCATGGTCTGGTTCGTCTGCTTGATCAAATAGGTCACAAAGTGAACAGCCATGTCGAAATCAACGTCTCACAGGAGGCGCTGGCGCAGATGACAGCCATGACCTCGTTCTCTGTGTGCCGTCTACTCACCAACTGGGAAGATCAAGGGCTAGTGAAACTTCGAAGGGAAGTGATTGAGATTCATAGTGTCCCTCGCCTCTTGGAGCTATGTAAGGCTAAATAATTTCCAGGCCCTGGGCTGGGTGCTGCTTGCTGCAATGGAGGCTGCTATTTCGGAACCGACCATAGTTGCTGTTCGATCTGCGAGCGAACCGTCGGAACTGCGGTCGCAGGGGTCGAGTCTGATTCTCGCGCGGCTTCCAGGCACCCATCAGTATCTATCCCTTAAATACAAGTATGGCAATACGCTCGATACCTCTGCAAGGTGGACATGAAGCCCAGACTTAGCATTGCAAAAGAACGGTTCTATTCAGTGGCCGATTTTAACCGCGAATTTGCGAGTGATGATGCCTGCCTCGAATACATCAAGGAGCAGCGCTGGCCGAATGGGGTCACCAAGTGCGAAAAGTGCAGCATCGAGCGCAAGCATCACCGCGTGACTGGCCGCACGGCGTACGCCTGCGACCATTGTGGGAATCACGTATACCCGCTCACTGGTACCGTCTTTGCGAAGAGCACTACTTCACTAAAGACTTGGTTCTACGTCATGTACCTAATGGGTTCCACGCGTTGCGCTATGTCCGCAAAGCGGATTCAGCGTGAGACAGGCGTCACCTACAAAACGGCATGGCGTACGTTCCGTGAGATTCGACGACTGCTCACCAATGAGGACCTCCAACGGGAGCGCCCGACAGCGCAGATAGACAATGGAGACGCACCTAGTCTTTCGCGAGAAGGGGTAATCGGCGGGTTCTCTCACAACGGGAGCGAAAGACAACCGAGCTCACTTGGATGAGAATTGCATCCAACTGAATCGACAAAACGCGGCAATCCGGCGCTCAATTCGACTTTGGAGCAATCTTCCTGGAAGGTCTCTTAATCGCCTTCGCGACGATCGCCGTGAAGGCATCTCGCGTTATCGGCCGCATCTTTTTCCGAGTCTCTTTGCGCGGCTCTAATTTCTTTCGCGTTCGCTTCATAACCGTACTGTATCACGCCGGCCGCAATCTAAAACTGAAGGATAGAGTCCCTGTTGCCTGAAGCCAGGTCATATGGCTGATGATCGTTAGAATCCTTGCCTCAGCGTTGGAGCTCTCGGACTGGATCTTGTTTGTGGTGCAGGCCCCGGCTCGATAGATCGCTTCAGTATCGGTGTCGCGACTTCATTCTATGTTTCCGTTAACCCCCGGGCAATCAGCGCTGGAGGATTGACGCTTTTTGCGTGTTCGAGACAAGTCCCTTCGGTTGCTTCAGAGGATGACTGCGACACGCGCGCCAGGTTTTGAGGGTGGCGAGAGCAGTAGCAGGCATTTCCCGATCAACGGATGCTTCAATCTGAATTGAAATAGCGCCGTCAACCAGTGCTTTGGCGCAGATTCGGTCGAGTAATATATAGTACAAGCTGAAAGAGTATATCTATTAATTAATATAGCACGCGGTTTTCCCTTGTTTTCAAGGGATACTTCCGGGTCCCTTTTATTTTCCGGCCGCGTTTGCGAATGTGCAAGGACTCCTGCCCTTATGACGCTCATCATGCAGCCAGTCTCGTGGTGCGATCACGGCGGGCCCTTGTCACTTATGTTTCAGTCGTCTGTCAGGAAACAGAGAGCGAATCTCTGGCGCCCGCAGGTCCAGAAGGAGATTGCCGAGTCATGAGAAAGACGTACCAGATTTGTTTGCCAATACTTCTAGTCTGTCTTGTTCCCGCGGTCGCCAGCGCCCAGTCGTTCCGGGTTCAATGTCCGACCAGCACTATCACTCACCCGGTGAAGAGCACCGCTAACTCTAATTTGCCGGCCGACAACAATTCGGAACCTGCCTACACCGGTCCTACGGGGTTCACGTCCACGAACACGACCAATCCAGCCAACGGATATCTGGTGCCGAGTTCGAACGTGAACGGCGCGATCAAATGCCAACAGATTTCGGGCGGCGACGGTTTCGCGACGATGGGAGACGGCACGCAGACGTACATGTTCTCCTTTGGACCGCTGTCTGGGCTCGCGGCCATAGCTAGCGGCCAGGCTGGTACGGAGCCCCCGAGCATCTTCAATACCCCCTTTGTGGCTACGCCGAGTGCGCGGCTGATGCCCGGTGATCCAGCCACGACAGATGACCCGTCCGGCGCAGGCGGTTCGTCGATCAAGTTATCTGCGTTTACCTATAACGGCGCCGTCGGGCTGGTTCCCGACGCGGATGCCATAGCTGCCGGCACTTGCACCACCCCTTGTCTTGATGGGCACGTCGATCCCCGCCAAATGCTGGATATCGGAGTGATGAACGGCAACATCCCAGCGCCGCTGATGGCCATTGATGAGGATGACGAATTCTTCCTCACCCTCTCGAACGTGGGCATGATCATGCGGCCGGACCTGTTCGAGCAGCATACGGTGCACTTCCACGGTTATCCCAACGCCTCCGCGTTCTATGACGGTGTGCCTGACGCTTCGGTGGCCATCAATATCGGGGGCAGCTTCACGTATTACTACCTCGCGCCGGACGCCGGCACTTATTTCTGGCATTGCCATATCACGCCTCCCGAACACTTGCAGATGGGTATGGTCGGGCAACTTTATGTGCGGCCACGGCAGAACCGGGTCCCGTCCATAACCACCCTCTATAGCGCGCTTCAGACACAGCAAACGGATCTGCGCACAGCTTGCCCCCTGAGTTCCGATACCACCCACTCCGATATCCTGTGCAGCAATCCCCTGCCCGCCGTGAATACCGGTGCCATGGGCGGCGGCAAGTATGCTTATAACGACGGGGATGGCACGACCGCCTACGATGTCGAGTATCCCCTGCAGATCCACGGTTTCGACCCTAACTTCCACTTTGTCGGCATGACGTTCAACCCAGAAGGTTTTGCGGACATGAAGGATAAGTATTTCTTGCTGAATGGGAGAAGCTATCCCGACACGGTCCAGTCCGGCCCCATGGAAACCCAGACGACGGATGGCGCGAACCATTTTTCGCAGCCGCTTCCTTCCATCATAAACATGAGTTCAGGCCAGAGGGCCCTGCTGCGCATTTCCGACTTGGATGTCACCGAGTATCAGACCCTAGCCTCGCTCGGGATTCGGATGCACGTTATCGGGTACAACGCCAAGCTGCTGCGGGATCAAGCCGGAAACAACCTCGACTATTACACCAACTCGATCACCCTGGCTGGTGGCGAGTCGCTCGACGTGATTTTGGATTCATGTGCGGCTCGGGCCTCTGACGGAAACTGCACCACCCCGATTCCTTCGGGGACCTACTACCTTTACACGCCCAATCTCGACCACTTGTCCAACGACGCCGAGAATTTCGGCGGGCTCATGACCGAAGTCCACATCAACTAGGAGAGCGGAAATGAGTGCTAGGAGAGAGCCAATGAGTGCGAAGAAAACGAAAGTAGCGGATTCAAAGACACGGCTGCTTCTGGCAGCGATGCTTGTAGTGGCATTCCTGGTCACAACAAGCGCGTACGGCGCGGCTCCTGGCATTACGGGCCCGACGTTTAACTTGACGGCGCAGGCCGCGAACATCACGCAGCCGGATGGGGGAATGATTTACTCGTGGGGGTACGGCTGCGCCTCCACGTACACTGCAAGTTTTCTGCCGATAACCATTACGCCACCCGCGGGGGGTTGCCCCACGATGCAAGTTCCCGGCCCTACGCTAATCGTCACGGAAGGACAGACGGTCACGGTTAACCTGTTAAATGGTCTCCCGACCTCGGCCGGCAACACTTCGATTCTCTTCCCCGGCTTTAATGTGAAGGCGACGGGCGGTGTCACCGGCCTGCTGACACAGGAAGCGGCGCCTGGGGGTACGGCAGTGACGTACACGTTCACTGCTGGGTCGCCAGGGACGCGCGCCTATTACAGCGGAACGCAGGGCGACTTGCAAGTCGAGATGGGCCTGTACGGGGCCATCATTGTGCTCCCTGCCAGCGTTCCCACCGCCTGCACGACCCCAGCGATTCGTACCAACCTGTTTGGGGTAACCAGTTTTACGGGTACTCAGGAGCATGATTTCCGGCTGGCGGCGGCAGCCTACGACCACGCAAAGACTTGCTACGACCGGGAGTACCTATTCCAGTTTGCCGAGATGGATCCCAATATTCACACTCAAGCTTTGGCCCAGGTCACGGCAGCAGGTAACTGTACGGCTGGTGCAGCGGGATGCAGCCTCAACGTCGCTACCGAACCTTACCATCCCACGTACTTCCTGATTAACGGACGCTCCATGCCTGACGACATGGACCCGAACTACGCCGCTGAATATCCGCACCAGCCCTATAACGGCAACCCTCACATGCATCCAGGCGAACAGGTTCTGCTGCGCATCATCGGTCAGGGCCGATGGCAACATCCGTTCCACGAGCACGGCAACCACGTGCGGATCTTGGGGCGCGATGGGAGCTTGATTCTCAGCGCCTCTGATTCGGCTACCACTCCCGCTCTCGCTGGACCTCTGCTGTTCACCACCACCACCACGCCGGGGCTGGCGATGGATGGAATCTTCTACTGGACGGGCAAGGGTCTCAACTGGGATGCGTACGGCCACAATCCCCTTTCTACTGCCCCCGGCGGGGAGCTTACCTGTTCTCCGGATGCCAACGGCTACAACACCGTTGTGGGGGCGCAAACTGCCATCAACTACTACGAGTGGTGCCAGGACCACAACAAACCTATGCAAGCTGCTCCGTTCGGCGACATCGCGGGTGGCGGCCCGGTGACCCTGCCCGATCCGAATATCTTCACGAATGGAGCTTGGTACGGCGGCAGCCCTTATCTCGGTCCAAATGCGACCGTCCGCGCGACCGGGCCCACCGGTACAACTCCTCCGTCGGGCACGATTGCGAATTCGCCCACGGGCGAGGCTGGATTTGCGTTTATGTGGCACTCCCACAACGAGCGCGAGATTACCACCAGCAACGTTTTCCCCGGCGGAATGCTGATGATGATGCTGGTTGATTCCCGGGAATTTGTGATTGACGAGTCCAACTGACGGCGAGGAAGAACAATGCAAACCTATAATTTCAAAGCAATTCTGAAAGCCGCGCTTCGAGTAGCGTGCATACTTCCTTTCGCGGCAGTTGCGGCCCTCGGCCAGCAGCAGGTCAATCTGACCGCCGGGCCGGCCACGACTATCCTGCCCGACGGCTCAACCGTGCCGATGTGGGGCTACAGTTGCGGCGCAGTCGTTACTGGTGGCTCCACCGCGACCTGCGTCGCTTTGAATCCCGCGGCGGCCGCGGCAGGCATGTGGTCCCCCGTGGTAATTACTGTTCCTACGGGACAAGGCCTGACGATCAACCTCACGAATAATCTCTCGTTTACACCGTTAGGCAGCACGACTCCGAATAACGTGCCCACTTCGCTTGTGATCGTGGGTCAGTTGGGCGGAGGCCTCGGAACGACGGCGACCTCCACGCCGAGCCCCGTCCATCCGCCTCAAGGCGCTACGTGGCCCATCGCCAGTGACAATAGCGGGCCCACTTTCAACCCACCTGCGCAGGCGAATCGTGTCCAGTCATTTTCAACCGAAGTGGCGGCAACGCCGACAACGACAGTGCAAACGCCAACGGCACTGACCTGGACAGCGGCAAACCTTAGGCCGGGCACGTACCTGATTGAGTCCGGCACGCACCCATCCATTCAGGGACCAATGGGCCTATACGGAATGCTAGTAGTCACCAGCGCGCCCACGGCGACAGCCGGCACCGCTTATCCCGCAACCGCCACGACACCCATCGTGAACTACAACGCGGAAGTTCCGCTGCTTCTCAGTGAAATCGACGCGGTCCAAAACAACGCTGTCCAAGCCGCGGCCAACACTGTGGGTTTCAGCGAAACGGCGACCCATAACCTCACCTTGGCAAGCTCAGTCAACTCCATCGCAGTAACTAACGGCGGTTCAGGTTACACGAGCAATAATCCACATGTCTCGATCACAGGTGGCGGCGGCACGGGCGCAGTGGCGAGTGCGACGGTGGATCTCGACGCTACTAGCCCAACGTTCGGGCAAGTGACGACCATCACGGTCACAACCCCCGGTTCGGGGTATACCTCCAATCCGAAGGTTACCATCGATTCCCCTAGTACGCCTCCTCCCACAGGAACAACGGCAACGGCGGTTTCCGGGCTTCTGTTGGCCCCCTCCAATCCTTGCGGAAGCGCTACGGTTGCAGCGTGCTATCCCTCGGCGGTGAATTATACGCCGCTGTATTACCTATTCAATGGAGTTGCGTTCAACAAGACCAACGCGTCGGCCTCGTTGTTCCCGGTTCCTTCGCCGACAGTCCCGGCCACCGGCTCGGTTTTGGTGCGCTTGGTGAATGCCGGCTTGCGCATGCACGTTCCCTCCATCGTTGGATCGCAAACAGGTGTCGCGCCTACGGGCGGAACAGTACCGGCGGGTTTCTCATTGATTGCGGAAGACGGCAACCCCCTGCCGGGCGTTCCTCGTGTGCAGAGCGAAGTATTTATGGCCGCGGGCAAGACTTACGATGTGATGATCAATGTGCCAGCTGCCGGCGGAACTGCACTGCCGGTCTTCGATCGTCAATTGAGCCTGTCAGGCAACGCCTCCGCGCGTGACGCGGGGATGCTGGCTTACATCGGTATCAATGGCGCGGGACTCCCGAGTGCTGGCGCAATCGGGGCTGCGTTAGCCAGAAATGATACCTACAACTATGTGATTCCGTGCGTCGTGGCAACCCCCCAGCCTCCGTGCAAGGCCGTCGCGGTG
>Ga0209131_1000500_pt1 | contig 28102 bp, 20 predicted proteins | sample GraSoi_2013_40cm_FD_185826 | JGI IMG/M metagenome (GOLD analysis project Ga0209131, IMG submission 185826) | Grasslands soil microbial communities from the Angelo Coastal Reserve, California, USA - Sample 9_17_2013_40cm (SPAdes) (version 2) | ecosystem: Environmental > Terrestrial > Soil >... | reverse complement strand
GGGGTTTTTCCCTGGCAACCTTCGCCGAAGGCTTTTGCCCGGGCCGACGACGGCCAGGGCGACGAAGCCGAGAGCTTGGAGGCGCCGGCTCTCGAAGAAGACAATGCGGAAGTGGAATCCGGACACGGCTGGGATCCTACGGATTGGAATCCGGAAGAGGCGGCGAGCAAAGTGTGGCATGGCGAGCAGTCTTATCCTGGAGAGATGATCGAGATGGCGCTGCGGGAAAATCAGATTCATACGCGCTTCGAAAAAGCGGATGGAAAAAACGCAATCTTCGTTTTGCCGGAAGACGAAGTGCGCGCCGGCGAAATTGCAAGAGAAATCGTCGAAGGCGCACAGCAGGAGTAGGTTGTTCGCAGTGGCTCATTCAAAACAAGCAGCGCTTGGCTTTCGCGCGCATTCCGGCTGGACAGCGCTTGTCGCGGTGTGCGTCGATCGAGGCTCACCTGCCGTGCTCGCACGGCATAGAGTTCATCTCGTTGAAACTTTCACGTATGAATTCCGCCAGCCCTATCACACTGCAAAAAAGATGCCGCCAGATGAAGGCCGCGAATTCATCTCGCGGATGCAGGAAGAGGCAAGGCGACTTGCTTACCGCGCAATCTGCGACCTTCAATCCGACTTGCAAAAACAGGAGCTGAAACTTACGCGATGCGGTCTTCTCCTTGCCTCTGGCAAACCGCTTCCCGATCTGGACAAGATCCTTGCTTCCCATGCGCTGATCCACACCGCGGACGGTGAACTCTTCCGCGAAGCTCTTCTCCATGCCAGCGTTCGTTGTGGCCTCCGCGATTTCAGAATGAAAGAGCGAGAACTCTTGGACCTCGCCGGGCGAGCCTTCCGTCGCAAACCTTCCGATATCATGCGTCGCGTCACCGAATTGGGGCGCTCACTGGGCTCCCCCTGGTCGCAGGACGAAAAGTTCGCCACTCTCGCCGCATGGCTAGCCTTGGCTGCTCGTTCGAAAAACACGCTCAAGGAGCGAGAAAAGTTGCCGGCGGCTTGACGCTTCTGCTTGTCCTGTGATTCCGTTACTTCTGGCGTTTGCTTGGGAGGTTTCTTGAGCCTTGCCGATATTAAGACCGTCGCCGTGCTGGGTGCGGGGACGATGGGGAATGGGATCGCGCATGTGTTTGCGCGGTCGGGCTACAGGGTGATTTTACGCGACGTGGAACGGCGGTTTCTTGACCGCGGGATGGAGACGATCGGGAAGAACCTCGATCGGGAGATAAAGAAGGCGAAGATTGCGGAGACGGAGAAGGGAATTGTTCTTGGGCGGCTGCAGCCTGTGACGGATATGGGGGCAATTGCGGCTGCGGATTTCGTGGTTGAAGCGGTGCCAGAAAAAATAGAGATCAAGCGGGCGGTGCTTGGCGAGGCGGCCGGGATTTTGCGGGCTGAAGTGATCATCGCTAGCAACACTTCGTCTATTTCGATGACGGCGCTGGCGGCGCTGACGAAGCGACCGGACCGTTTTGTGGGGATGCACTTCATGAATCCGGTGCCGGTGATGGTGCTGGTGGAAGTGATTCGGGCGCTGCAGACGAGCGACGCGACGTTTGAAACGACGATGAAGCTCGCGGAGAAGCTCGAGAAAAAACCGGTGGCTGTGAACGACGCGCCCGGGTTCGTTTCGAACCGGGTGCTGATGCCGCTGATCAATGAGGCGGCTTACTGCGTCATGGAAGGCGTGGCGACGGCGGAAGCCGTAGACGCTGTTATGAAGACGGGCATGAACCACCCCATGGGGCCGTTGGAGCTGGCGGATTTTATTGGGTTGGATGTTTGCGTGGACATTATGCACGTGCTGCAAGAAGGGCTGGGCGACCCGAAGTATCGCGCGTGTCCGTTGCTCAAGAAATATGTTGCGGCGGGATGGCTTGGGCGGAAATCAGGGCGAGGCTTTTACAGCTATGATCGATGATTTCTTTGGCTTGGATCCGCGGTGAAAGGGAGCTCTAAACTCGGGTTGCGTGGCGCAGTTTCCGGCCACTTCGTGTTGCGTAACCGTGAGATAATCTGATCGATCAGGTTTTGCTGCGGGCGAGTGCCGCGCGAGGTATGGAGCCAATGAAATCCTACGTTTTCAAAGTGGCCATCGAACCCGATAAATTCGAGGATGGCCGGGACGCCTGGCACGCCTCCTGTCCAGCGCTTAAGGGTTGCCACACCTGGGGCCACAGCTATGAGGAAGCACTCGCAAATATCCGCGAGGCCATTGACCTCTACGTTCAAGACCTGCTCGAAGCCGGCCAGGCTATTCCGGTGGATCAAGGCACCATCGAGCTGGCGGAACCTGCCGTTCTTGTTAATGTATGACGCGCGTCCCACGCGGGCTGTCGGCTCGCCGTTTCATCCGGGCTTTGGAGGGTGACGGATTCGCGCTTCAACGAGTACGCGGCAGTCATCGCATTTACCGGCATGCTGACGGGCGCCGCGTTGTGGTGGCCTACCACGCTCTGAACGACACATTTCCAATAGGCACACTACGAGCAATGATTGCGGACGCAGGCTGGCAGGATAACGATTTGCTGAGACTTGGCCTCATCGAATAGTTGGGCGTGTGCGCGAGGGCTAGGCCTGCAGGCGAACATAAGGCGAAAAATAGTGTTTGCTTTTTGTTCGCCACGGTGGTAGTTTGGGCCTCGCTGTTTTCAACAGGTGCTCCATGCGCGGTTTTTCGAACGGTGTTCTAAGCTGTCTGGAACGTGAGAGACTCGAAGAGGAGCTCTCCGAGGCTCGCATCCGAGGACGGAACCTATCCCGGCTGCGGCAACTGACCTCGCCCGAACGAGCGGCGTTGGATCAGCGCGAGCAGGCGGCTCAGACGCGGCTCAGGGACCACGACGCGGAGCACGGTTGTCAGCGGTAGTTTTGGGGCCGGCAGCATCCGACGTTGAGGTCCTTCGACCCCTATCAGAATCGGGGTCTTAGGATGACAAGTCCGGGTGGTGGCTGGTTGCGAAGGCGGCTTGTAAAAGGGATGGCGCGAAGATGAACCGAGTGGCAAGCTCCACACTTCGTTACGTTCCCAATCGCGGGCGATGCGCTTTCCCGGCGCGGAACCCAGGCCATCGGCTCCGCAGGGCCAAGTTCCTAGTTTCCTCCACCGAGGTGTGACATGACAGACGAAAAAGAAAAATTGCTGGCAGCAGCGATATCGCAGATTGAAAAGGACCATGGTAAGGGTGCGATCATGCGCCTGGGCAGCCGGGACATTCTGGTGCCCGTTAGCGTAATCCCCAGCGGATGCCTCTCGATCGACGCGGCGCTGGGCGTTGGTGGTTTTCCGCGCGGGCGCGTTATCGAGATTTACGGTCCGGAATCCGGCGGCAAGACGACCATGACGCTGCACGTGATCGCCGAAGCGCAGAAGCTCGGCGGGCAGGCGGCTTTTATTGATGCGGAGCATGCGCTCGATCCGGTCTATGCGCGGAAGCTCGGCGTGGACGTGGACAACCTCCTGGTCTCGCAGCCCGATAACGGCGAGCAGGCCCTGGAAATCGCGGAAACGCTGATCCGCTCCGGCGGGGTGGACATCGTTGTGGTGGACTCCGTCGCCGCGCTGGTTCCCAAGGCCGAACTCGAAGGCGACATGGGCGACCCGCAAATGGGTTTGCAGGCGCGGCTGATGTCGCAAGCGCTGCGCAAGCTCACCGGCATCGTTTCGAAATCGCGCACCTGCCTGATTTTCATCAACCAGATTCGCGAAAAGATCGGCGTGATGTTCGGCAACCCGGAGACCACCACGGGCGGCCGCGCGCTGAAGTTCTACGCATCCATGCGCGTCGACATCCGGCGCATTCAGGCCATCAAGGAAGGCGACAAGGTCGTCGGCTCGCGCACGCGCGCGAAAGTGGTGAAGAACAAAGTCGCGGCGCCGTTCCGCGAAGCGGAATTCGACATCGTCTACGGGGAAGGCATCTCGCGCGAAGGCGACCTGATCGATCTGGGCGTTGAAAAGGGCGTGCTCGAAAAGAGCGGCACGTGGATCAGCTTCGGCGGCGAGCGCATGGGCCAGGGCCGCGAAAACGCGCGCATCTTCCTCAAGGAAAACAAGGATATCCGCGACAAGCTGGAGAACACGCTGCGGAAGAAGCTCGAAATCCCGGTGCCGGGCAATTCGAACGCCGCTGCGCCTGGCGCGAACGGCCACGCGGCCGCTTCCGCAAGCAGCGACAAGTCGCCCATAAAGACCTCCGCGGCAGTCGCAGGCGCGGACGCGTCCAAAGCGCGCCCCACTCGCTAGACGCAACTCTCCGATTACGAAGATGGCCCTTCTGCCGACAAGTAGAAGGGCCAAGTCTTTTAAAGCCAAGGGCCTTCAGGCCGCAGCCAGCAACCCTGACTGGGCGGAGGTTCAGGCTCCTGACCTGACGGTCAGCTATTCAAAACAAAGCACATAGGCTCGTACTGGCCGACACGGCTATTGCGTGAGAACGGTTTAAAGGTCAACATATGTCTCACACTGAGAGAAAAAGTTTCTCTTAGGTGGATAGGCTGCCATCCGAGACACCCGTAAGTGGCATCAAATCAGGGTGTGTTTGAGTGGCCAGCGGGATGCAAAAGGCTTCTGCAGCCGGTCCCCTGGCGGCGGGCAGCCGATAGCGGCAACGAACGGTCTTTGTGAATGTTGGTTGACCGCAGGTACGACGTAAGGTAAAACATCTGACCTCAGTGGATTTTTGGTAAGGGGGCAGGCCAGGATTGACCGGTTGCGGTCACCCTGAAAAGGTGGAGAAAGTGAAGCAGTTCGGAAAAGCCGCTCTCGCAATACTGATGTCAGCAGTCTTCGCCTTGCCTCTGCCCGCGGCGCCACGTGCGGGAACGCCGGTTAGGCGCGCTCACGCTCATAAGTCCGCCGCGCGCTATCGGGGAGTCCCTACGTTTGCGGATTCTTCCAGCACCGACGATGGTGCGTACGATGATCCCATTGTTCGCGCCGCCGCGGTTTCCGCTCTTGGCCGCTACAACGGAGCGGTCGTCGCGGTTGATCCGAACACCGGGCGCATCCTCACGGTAGTGAATCAAAAAATCGCGTTTGGCGAAGGCTACATTCCTTGTTCCACGATCAAGCCGACCATCGCAATTGCCGCCCTTGAAGAAAACGTCATCACCCGCGACACCATGCTCAAGGTTGGGCGCCGCAAGTACATGAACTTGACGGAAGCCATGGCGCACTCGAACAACGTGTTTTTTGAGCAGCTTGGGTCGCGTATGGGATTCGAGACGGTTTCAAAGTACGGCCGTCTTCTCGGCCTGGGAGAACTCGCCGGGTACAACTTGCCTGACGAACATCCTGGCTCGTTCCCGACGGTGCCGCCTGCCTTCGGCGGAGTAGCGCGAATGTCCAGCTTTGGCGAAGGGATTCAGGCAACCCCCCTGCAACTTGCAGCACTCTCCGCGGCGTTCGCGAACGGCGGAACTCTCTATTACTTGCAGTACCCCCACAGCCAGGAGGAAGTTGAGAATTTTACCCCGCGCGTGAAGCGCGAATTAAACATCGGCACGATTCTGCCGGAGATCCGCGAAGGCATGCTCGCCGCGGTCCTTTATGGCACCGGCAAATCGAGTTTCGACCGTGGCGGTGACGAGATGCCGCTCGGCAAGACGGGGACTTGCGACGACCGCACGACTCCGTCGAAAATCGGCTGGTTCATCACCTACGCCGATGATGCGCATCCCAAAATCGCTCTGGCCGTTTTACTTCGCGGGAATACCCGCCGCGTGAAGGGTCCGACCGCCGCGGAAGTGGCGGGCCGTATCTACCGCAAGCTCCGTGAACAGAATTATTTTGCGGACTCCGCGCACGCTGTGGCCCTCAACACAGGCAACTAACTCACCTTAAGTTTTTGGGTATCGTTTTTTTTCGCGCTGCGGAGATTCTCCGCAGCGCTTCTCTTTTCTGGGGACACATCCGGCTTTGACCGATAGTGGCGCGGCCTGAGTGGAATACTGAATGCGTGCCCCGTCTATTTCAGCCGGTTCATGCAGTTGGACGATTGAGCGCACCCAAAGCGAAACGCGTTTGACGCCAAGCTCAATTTGCGCCAAAAGAATGAGGGGCGTTACTCTGGCAAGGTGAAGGCAAGCACTCGCCCGAGGAAATTCCGCCTAATTCGGGCATGGGCAGCGAGCGGCTTTGGGGGAATCGTGAATCGTCGTTTCTTGTTCTTCGTACTGTTCGTATGCGCCGCTGGAGCGGCAACTCTGGTGTATGTGTTCCAGCGGCGGCTTGCGACCGCGGCGGAATTCGACCATCAGCTGAAGCTGGCAAAGGATGAAGCGGAACGTATCCGCGAGCAAATCATCCTGCCGACCGAAAAGAAAGTTCCTGCGGGGGAGAATTTCACAGCCGCGCTCCAGAAATTCGGCTTGAGCGCCAGTGAAGCAGCCAGCGCCTCGGCTGCCGCTCAGCACGCCTTCAACCTGCGCCAGGTCCGCGCCGGGAATACCATCACGGTGGGGCGTTCCGTCGAAGGAACGCTGCGCGAGATCGATTACAAAATCGACTCTGATCGCATGTTGAAGATCGTGCCGGAAGATAGCGGCTTCATGGCGCAGGTCAAGGAAATTCCTTCGAAAACGGAAGTTGCAGCGGTGACAGGCCGCGTGGACGACTCCCTTTTTAACGCCGTGGAAGACACGGGAGAATCCGCGGAACTGGCCGTGCGTCTCGCGCAGATTTTCGGTTACGATCTCGATTTTTATACCGACCCGCGCAAGGGCGACACGTTTCGCATCGTTCTGGAAAAGAAAAAATATGCCAATGGCGAGACGGCCGGGTACGGAATGATTCTCGCCGCGGAATACGAAAACGCGGGGAGGAAATACCAGGCACTGCTCTTCCACGACCCTGCCGGGCGGCCGGGATACTATTCAGCCGATGGAAAGTCATTGCAGAAGGCGTTTCTCCGCTCGCCGCTGAAATTCGGTGCGCCGGTGACGTCTCATTTCAACCGGGCACGCTTTCATCCCATTCTGAAGACCTATCGCCCGCACATGGGTACGGACTACGGCGCTCCCGTCGGCACTCCGGTGCGAACGATTGGGAGCGGCCGGGTGGTATTCGCGGGCCGCAAGGGCGGTGAAGGCAACATGGTGCAGATCACGCATCCCAACGGCTACGAGACGATGTATTTGCATTTGTCGCGCATGTTTGTGCGCAACGGTGAGCACGTGGAGATCGGCAAGACCATCGGCCTAGTCGGCAGCACGGGCCTTTCCACAGGGCCGCACCTCGATTTCCGCATTCTGCAAAAGGGCCAGTACAAAAATTTCGAAAAACTTGGCCTGCCTCCGTCTGATCCCGTTTCAAAGAAAAACCTGCCGGAGTTTGCCGCCGTGCGCGAGAAATGGCTCCCGCTGCTGATAAACCCCGGGTTACTTCAAGCCAGCGGCGCTCCTTCCAGCCCGGCCGAAACGCACTGATTCCCGCCGAAGTCAAATTCTCCGGCCAATACCCAACGTTCCGCGTCGCGGTAGTTAATAAATGATGGGGAGTTTCGAAAAGTCGGAAGATGAGTCGTCGATCACCCGCAGCACGACCAGAGTGCGATCGTCGTGCGGAGCAATTCCTGCCCCGCCGTGGCCGTCCGTTGCGGCCATGATTAGTTCCGTGATCTCTCGAGCCGAATCTCGCTGAGAAATAGCGGAAAGAATCTTCTTCAGCCGTTCCGGACCAAACTCTTCCTGCGCGGGATTCTCCGATTCCAGGATGCCATCAGAAGCGAAAACAACGACGTCTCCCGGCTGCAAGTCAATGGTCGTTTCATCGTATTGGGTATCGGGAATGAGACCGAGCGGCACGCCTTCCAGGCAGATGGCCTGCACCTGACCTTTGCGGACCAGGAGGGGATACGGCCCGCCGGCGTTGGCGAGCGTGAGTTTCCGAGTCGATGCATCGTAAACGGCGAACAGCATGGCGATGAATCGCGAATCAAGCCGTGCGCCGAGCAACCGCTGATTCAGAAGGGCGAGCATGCAGGCCGGCTCGCACGCGTGATCGACGACGATTTCTCGAACGGTGCCGATCGCCAGGGAACCATATAGCGCCGCTGCGGTCCCCTTGCCGGAAACATCGCCGAGCATGAATCCCAGGCGGCCCTGTCCGTAGGGCAGAAAGTCGTAGAAGTCTCCGCCCAACTCGCGTGCGGGAACATACCCGGCTGCCAAATCGAGGCCCGGCACTTCGCGCGCGCCCGTAGGAAGGAGTTGGCGCTGAATCTCTCGCGCGGTATCGAGTTCGCCGCGCATCCGGCGCTCGTTTTCCTTGGCTTCCTCGAAGAGCCGCGCATTCTCGAGTGCGATGGCTACATACGAGCCAAGTGTGGATAGCATCCGCTCGTGTTCCAGAGTGAAGGCATGCGGCGCCGTGCTTTCCAGATCGAGAACTCCGATGAGGCGGTCCTGCATGAGAAGCGGCACGACGAGTTCGGAACGCGCTTCCACCCCGGTCTCACAGCGGATGTAACGCGGATCTTCGGTGACGTCATTGACCCGCAGGACACGGCGCTGTCCGGCGGCAGTGCCTGTGAGGCCCTGGTGAAGAGGGAGGCGAAGGCGCGCCGCAATCGAATCCGTGGCGCACATGGCGAAAGCGCTCTCCAGGAGTTGCGTCCGTTCATTCCAGAGCATGACGCTGAAGACGTCATAGTTCACAATTTTTCTGACGCGTTCGGCGACGCGGCGAAGGAGCTCTTCGCGGTCAAGGATGGATGTGACTTCGCGGCTGACTTCGTAGAGCAGAGCGAGCGTATTGGCCTGTTCCGGGTGAGATTGGAACAGGCTCTGCGGGACGGGGTCAGCGTCACCCAGCAGCGCAAAAGAGCCGATTTTTGAAAAGTCTTCCATCGTGGCTGGGGCCGCCCGGCCAGCGCTTTATTTGATGTAACAGATTGGGTTGCGTTGCACAAATCATTTTTGCGCCGTGCGCTGCCTTGAGAAGGCACTTGCCAAACTGAACGAAAATTAATCAAAAAGGGAATCGCCGGGGCGCGACTTTGGCTTATCATTTTGTCTGGCAGGCAATTGCCCGGTGAGCACAGTTCCAGAATGAAGCGTACTGCACTTTGCGTCATGGCTGCTTGCCTCGGCGGTAGCCTTCTTTGGCTACCCGATACGGGCCGTTGTATGGCTCTATCCTATCGTGACATTTCATCCGGTACTCGTTTTTCCTCTTCCGGGGAGGATGCGCAGAATGTAGGCTTACGGTCCACATCGGGCATGGTCCTGGATCCTTCCGGTGCTGCCATTGCCGGCGCGGACGTGATTCTTCTCTCCGGAGATGGCAAAGAGCTGTCCAGGATCACCTCAGACCAAGATGGTAGCTTTCACTTTGAAAAGCTGGCTGCAGGAACCTACAAGATCCAGGCACAAGCCGCGGGCTTCCGTGACACGATTGTTGAAGTGAAGCTAGGCTCGCGGGCAACATCTCCGCTTCGAGTGGTGCTGCCGATTGCCCAGCAAAATGAAGTTGTGAACGTGGCCGGAAGTGACGTGTCACTCGTGGTGACCACCGATGTGTCCGAAAATCAGAATGCGAATAACCTGGACCGATCGGCGCTGGATCGCGTGCCGGTGTTTGATCGGGACTACATCAGCATGCTCTCGCGTTTTTTGGATGACAGCACCATCGGGACGAATGGCGTCTCGCTGATCGTGAATGGAATTGAGGCAAACGGGCCGGGAGTTACGCCGTCGGCGGTTCAGGAAGTCCGAATCAACCAAAACCCATATTCGTCGAGATTTGCCCGGCCGGGCCGCGCGCGGTTGGAGATCATCACCAAGGGCGGTACGCCTGCGTATCATGGATCGGTGAATTTTCTTTTTCGCGATGCGGTTTTTGACGCCAGAAATACTTTTGCGGCGGGGAAGCCGCCGGAACAGAGGCAGTTTTACGAGGGCTCATTGACTGGGCCGATCGGCGAGAGCAAGAAGACTTCGTTTCTCTTGTCGCTGGAATGGGACAAGGACAACAACCAGGCCGCGGTGGTGGCCACCGGCCCCAACAACGTGGCCATCAACGAAAATGTACCTCAGGCGATGCGGCACTTTTTTGGCTCTGGGCGGGTCTTTCACGACTTCAACGACAGAGATCACTTCTGGATCGGATACTCCTTCGAGCATCAAAGCAACAATAACGTGGGCGCCGGGGGCAATGTGCTTCCGGAAGCGGCGACGAACACGAGATTCCTGGAGCACGAAATCAACGTTAGTTACCGGCACATTTTCTCGCCGAAGTGGGTGAACCAACTGCAATTTCTTGTCGGCCACTATGACACGCCCACTTTCAGCCTGAATGAAAATCCGCAAATTGTCGTTTCCGGGTTTTTCACGGGAGGCGGCGCACAGGCCGATGCGCGACGGACGGAATATCACTTCGATGGGACGGAGTTTCTTACCTACGTGAATGGCAATCACCAGTTGCTGTTCGGCGTGGACATTCCGGATATCAGCCGGCGGGGCATGGACGACTTCACGAATATGGCGGGAACCTACACGTTTTCCAGCCTGGTGGATTTTCAAGCCAACAAGCCGGGCACGTTCCTAGTGCAAAAAGGGAATGGTCATGTGGTTTTTCTGGAACGAGTGCTGTCCGGGTTTGTCGAGGACACGATTCGCCTAAAGCCAAATTTGTCAGTTTCTCTCGGGCTGCGCTACTACTGGCAGAATTATTTTCACGATGACCCGAACAACCTGGCTCCGCGTTTCGGGTTTGCCTGGGCGCCCACAAAAAATAGCAAGACGGTCCTTCGGGGCGGCGCGGGAGTGTTTTACGACCGCTCGGGCCCGCGGCCGATTGGAGATTTGCTGCACTTCAACGGCGTGAATCTGCTGCGGTTCATCCTTTCGAATCCGCAAAATCCTCCCTTCCTGTTCAGCTATCCGGTGACACCCGCGCAACTGGCAGGAGCACCGACGAGCGTGGTGGTGCTGGATCCGCGGCTGCGAATTCCCTATACGGTTCAATACAGCATGGGAATCGAGCGGCAAGTCACCGCGAAGAGCACGTTCAGCGCAACGTATGTTGGGTCGCGCGGGATTGACCTTTTCCGCTCGCGCGATATCAATGCCCCGCCTCCGCCGAATTTTGTCGTCAGGCCCAATCCAAATCTCGGGCAGGATCGCCAAATCGAATCCGGAGGCTACCAAAAAAGCAATGCGCTGGAGCTGACATTTAGGGGCCGGCCGAGCCGATTTTTCGCCGGCCAGGTGCAATACACGCTCGGAAAAACGTATAACAACACGAGCGGAATTACCTATTTCCCAGGGAACAGCTATTTTGCGGCGGCGGATTGGGCGCGTTCGGACAACGATCGCCGGCACAAATTCGATCTGCTGGGATCGACGGAGATTGCGAAATATTTCTCGGTCGGCGCGGCACTTTCGCTGTATTCAGGAAAGCCCGTTAACGTTACGACCGGCGCGGACGACAACCACGATGGCATCTACAACGACCGGCCCATTTTGCCGGCCGCGTTTGCACGCAACACGATGCACGGTCCGGGCTTGATCAATCTCGATCTCAATGTCGAGCATGACTTTTTGCTTGTGAAAGGGAAGAAGGAGGGCCCGGCACTGACGGTGGGTTTGAACTCATTTAACGTGCTGAATCACCAAAACGATGCGACGTACGTCGGAGTTCTTTCTTCCGTTTATTTCGGCAAAGCCGTCTCGGCTCTTCCACCGCGGCGGATGCAACTGAATCTGCAATTCAAGTTTTGAGCGGTTTCCGCTGTTTTCTCTCGTCTTTATGGAACAACGCCTTGCTGCAGCCGCGCAGCGACGACAGCTCCGTCTCGTCCAATCCATAGCGCTCGATGGCCGCCCGGTATCCCGTCCAATTGAAGGGACGATGGCGCTTCGCCATGGTCCTGAAGAAGCGGTCGAAAAAATAGAAGCCGATGCCGAAATTTTTGTCCATGAAGCCTCTGCTGTTTACGCTGCGGTGATGGATGTCGTGCATCCTTCGCGCTTTCAAGAACCACGATTTCAGGAGGGGAACTCGCGTCATCCAGAAATCCTCGATGTGCATCCTGTCGTGCAGGTAGCTGAACATCAGGGTGGGCCAGACGAGCAGGGTGCAAAGCGCCAGCACCTGGTAGACAAGCGGGACTCCCAGTAGCGCCATTATTCCCCAGCAAATCAAAAGGATGATTGCCGAAGGCCCCAGCCATTCGATCCCCACGTTACCGACGGAAAAGCGATTATCGGTAGCGTCCTGGTAGTCCTCTGCCCGCATGGGTTGCCGAGGGCCATAGATCAAAAAGTGATGGATCAGATGGCCGCGGCTGAGGGCTGGGAACTTGCCGCTATGCAGAAGCCGGTGCAGCCAGTACCCGGCAAATTCCGCGACGACGACGGAGTCCATGAGCGTCGCGACGACTCCGACGAATGTGGCGTGCAGGCGTTGGTAAAACATAGGCGCTTCTCCTTCTACTTCTTCCTGGCGGCTACCGAAGCGAAACACGATACCGCCGTTGAGATGACCCTACGCAGTGCGAACGCGCTGCTCAAGCGACAAGGCACGCCAAGCCGGTATAGTGGAAAGATGTCGCACTATGTCGCGGGAGGCTGTTTCCTGGGGGTTGAAAGCAAAGGACTTGCGAGAGGAAAACGATCGCAGACAGAGCAGGAGGTTTTCTGGGATCGAGGCTCAGACAACTATCTTCAAGGCGAAAAAGTGGAGCGCCGAGATTGCGGAGTATCGGCGCTCCACCATGGTGCGAGCGAAGCGGTGTTGGGAGGAAGCGGGAAGCTATTTCACTTCCCAAGTGTCGCCCGCGCGAAGGAGCTTGCCAAGGTCGCCGCGCCCGCGCTTGGCGATGACGTCTTTGATCTGCTGGTTCATCACGTCTTCGTAGCGTGGCACGTCGCCCCACGCGCGGAAAACCCCGATGGGCGTTGGGAAGTCCGGGCGGTGCTCCATGTGCGAGAGCTGGAAGGCGTATGCCGGACGCGGATGATGCGCATCGTGAACGATCAGATCAGACTCGGTGATGCCGTTGCCGAGTTGCACGACTTCGATGTCGCCGTCCGGTTTCCGGCGGATACCCTTGTCGCGGTTCTTGCCGAAAACCATGGGCTTGCCGTGTTCGAGCTGGAGGACGTGCTCGCTGCGAGCGTCGCGGTCCGTCAGCGAGAACCACGCGCCGTCGTTAAAGATGTTGCAGTTCTGCAAAATTTCCACGTAGGCCGAACCTTTGTGTGCGGCCGCGTGTTTTAGCGTCTCTTTCAGGTGTCCCTGGAAAACGTCAACGGACCGGGCCACGAACGTAGCCTCGGAACCAATGGCCAGCGAAACGGGATTGAACGGCCGGTCCAACGATCCAAAGGGCGTCGATTTCGCCTTCTTGTTGAGTTCCGAAGTCGGCGAGTATTGCCCCTTGGTCAACCCGTAGATCTTGTTGTTGAAAAGCAGCACCTTGATACCAACATTGCGCCGCAGCATGTGGATGGTGTGATTGCCGCCAATCGAAAGCGCATCTCCATCGCCGGTCGCCACCCAGACTTCCAGGTCGGGACGAATGGCCTTGAGACCGGTCGCCACCGCCGGAGCGCGGCCGTGAATCGTGTGGAAGCCATACGTGTTCATGTAGTACGGAAAACGGCTGGAGCAGCCGATGCCGGAGACGATGACAAAATTCTCCTTCTTGATCCCGAGTTCCGGGAAAACGGCCTGCACCGCCGAGAGAATCGCGTAGTCGCCGCAGCCGGGGCACCAGCGCACTTCCTGGTCGGTCTGAAAATCTTTTTTAGTGAGAGCCGGTGGCAGCGTCGCTGTACTCATGGTCGATCCCCCTAAAGTTCCAACATCTCTTCGATTTTCTGTTCCAGCTCAGCTTGCTTGAACGGCCGTCCCTGAATCTTGTTGAGACCGACCGCATCCACGAGAAACTTTGCGCGCAGGACCCACAAAAGCTGGCCCATGTTCAGTTCCGGCACCAGAATCTTCTTGTAGCGCTTGAAGATATCGCCCAGATTCGACGGAAGCGGATTGAGGTAGCGCAGGTGCAGGTGGCCGATCTTGCGGCCCTTGGCACGCTGCGCCTTCAGTGCCGCGGTAATCGCTCCGCAGGTCGAGCCCCAGGCGACGATCAGCAAATCGCCTTCCGGATCGCCGGCGGGAAGCATATTGGGAATTTCCTGCGCGACGGCTGCGACCTTCGCCGCCCGGATGCGCACCATATTTTCATGGTTCAACGGCTCATAGTTGATGTTGCCGGTGGGATCCTGCTTTTCCAGGCCGCCGATGCGATGTTCGAGCCCGGGAGTTCCTGGCACTGCCCATGGGCGTGCCAGAGTCTGCGGGTCTCGCTTGTAGGGAAGGAATCCGTTCGGATCGCTCGCAAACTTCACCGGAAAATCCGGAATATCACTCAACTCCGGAATCCTCCACGGCTCTGCACCATTTGCAAGGTAGCCATCTGAAAGTATGATGACAGGCACCATGTACTTGATCGCGATGCGGCTCGCTTCGATAGCGACCCAGAAACAATCTGCCGGAGTCGACGCTGCGAGTACTGGAATGGGCGCTTCCGAGTTACGGCCAAAAAGCGCCTGCAACAGGTCGGCTTGCTCCGTCTTTGTTGGCAACCCGGTTGACGGCCCTCCGCGCTGGATGTCGCAAATGACCAGCGGAATCTCGACGGCCACCGCAAGTCCCATCGCTTCCGTCTTCAGCGCCATACCTGGGCCCGACGTCGTGGTAATGGCCAGGGCGCCGGCGTACGCCGCGCCGATCGACGAAGTAATTGCCGCGATCTCGTCTTCCGCCTGAAAGGTCATCACGCCAAAGTCTTTGTACTGGGAGAGTTCATGCAGAATGTCCGAAGCCGGAGTAATTGGGTAACTGCCTTGAAAAAGCGTCAGCCCCGATTTCTGCGCCGCTGTAACAAATCCCAGTGCCAGCGCCTGGTTACCGCTCATGCTCCGGTAGAGTCCCGGCGTGAGTTGCGCCGGCGGGATCTCGTAACTGATCTGAAAAGCTTCCGTCGCTTCGCAGTACGAATAGCCGCCTTTGAGCGCGAGCTTGTTCGCTTCCACGAGCAGGGGCTTGGTCTTGAACTTTTCCTCGATCCAGCGGACGGTTGGCTCCATCGAGCGGTTGTAAAGCCAGTAGCACATGCCCAGGGCGAAAAAGTTCTTGCAGCGGTCCATCGACTTGGCATCGAGGCCCAGATGCTCCAGCGAACGCCGCGTCAGGCGCTCCAGTTCAACCGAAAACAACCGGAACTTATCGAGGGAATGATCTTCCAGTGGATTCGAGGTCATCTGCGCTTTGCGCAGATCGTTCTCTTTGAAACTGTCGCTGTTGACGATTAGGATCCCATTAGGCTTCAGGTCAGCAACGTTCACTTTCAGCGCCGCCGGATTCATGGCGATCAACACGTCGATGGCATCGCCAGGCGTGTAAACCTCATTCGAGGAGAAGTGCAGCTGAAAGCCGCTGACACCGGGGATCGTCCCCGCAGGGGCGCGAATTTCCGCCGGATAGTCGGGAAACGTCGCAATATCATTGCCGTAGAGCGCCGCGGTATTGGTGAACTGGCTGCCGGTGATCTGCATGCCGTCGCCGGAGTCGCCTGCGAAACGGATGACCGCCTGATCGAGCACTTCGCGCTTGTGTTTTACCGGTGGAACCTCTGCGAGTGTAGACATTCTTGTCCCAAGCCTCCGCGGATCGATGAACTCCCCCTATCCCCAAGGGGAGTGCGGCTCAATCATTAGGACGAGGCGGTGCGGTGAAAGGATGGCTTATAAGGTAGCCCGCCAGGAGCCGACACCCTGAGGATATCACACCGGGCCGCGCGCGGACGCGGAAGACACCATCCCGCCAGGATGTGTCTTATTTGAAAAGACGGGAGTCACAAGGAGATTCCTGCGTGAATCGACGCCAGGATGCTCAGCCTGCCGGGATATAAATCCGGCGCGCCGTGCGCGATCAAGGAGATCCTGCATGTGCCGATGCTGTGCGAGGAAACTGCGGGTTGCGAGCGACTCTTTTTTGGAATATCTCTGCATGGTTTTGCGCCGTTGGAGGCGTGCAGTGAAAGTAACGCGAAACGAAAATCGTACTTGACGTTCGCTTTCCTTTCGCCTAAAGTGACTATGGGAAAGATTCGTAAAAGGGAGGCGCGCACATGGCTCTGACCAAACGGCAAAAAGAAGTTCTCGATTACCTCGTGGCGTTTGAGACCAAACACGGCTACGCGCCAAGTTTCGAAGAAATTGGCAAAGGCCTCAAGCTCACTTCTCTGGCCACCGTGCACAAGCACATTACCACTCTCGAGAAAAAAGGCTTCATTCGCCGCGGCTACAATCAGAGCCGTTCCATTGAGATTGTCCAATTGCCGAAGTCGGTCAAGGATCAGGTAAACGATCGCAAGATGCAGGAGCTTCCACTGGTGGGAAGGATCGCGGCGGGGCGCCCGTTGGAAGCGGTTGAAGAACGCGAGACGATTTCGCTGGGCGATTTCGCTCGTGGCGGCAATTCCTTTGTTCTGCAGGTCAAAGGGAGTTCCATGATCGAAGATCACATCATGGACGGGGACTTTGTCGTTTGCGAGCAAACCCAGGTCGCCAATGCCGGGGATATCGTTGTTGCGCTGATTGGTGGCGAAGAAGCAACGCTCAAGCGCTTCTATCGCGAAGGCGCGGGCAAGATCCGCCTGCAACCGGCAAATTCCGAAATGGCTCCTATCATGGTGGCCGCGAACGACGTAAAAATTCAGGGCCGTGTCATAGGCGTTCTTCGCAAGTACTAGCCCTGAATCATCTAACTGTTCTCCCCCGCCAACCATCGCCAGAGCGTTTTTGGAGTTTCTCGTCTTTTCGTTAGTCAAGTATCATCGCTCTCCCCGCCATCTTTCCGCGGATAAATTGTTGGTGCCAGAATCCAGTTGCGTGCATCAGAAAGATGTCCACGTTATTCTAGTAAAGCCTTGTGAGGCAACGCGGCAGGGAAGATGATGCGGAAGCTGAAGGAAGGCTCGGCGAAAAGTCCGAAGCCACTGAGGTTGTGAACTTGCCCTCGAAACGCCAAAGCATTCTGATTGTGGATCCCGACTCGGCCTCGCGCCGGGTGCTTGAGGAATTGGTGCGTTCGGCCGGCTATGATGTGGCCGTATCGTCCTCCCAGGCTGAAGGATTCAAGTTTGTTCAAGATGCCAGTATCGACCTTCTGCTGCTCTCCGCCGACCTTGCCGACATCCAGTGCTGTGATGCCCTGGCCGAAGTCAAAGGCAATGCGGCCACCGCGGGGACTCGCGTGATTCTCCTCACGCAGGGCGAGGGAGCTGAGCGAGCTCGGGGTCTCGATCTCGGCGCGGACGAGGTGCTTACGTCACCGTGGGATCCGGCGGAAGTGCTGGCGCGCGTGCGCGTTCAGTTGCGCGAAAAACACGCCTTTGACGAACTGCTGGAGAAAACTCGCATTGCCGATGAAGGCCGCGAAATGGCGCAGACCGCTTTCCAGGCGCTTGCTGTAACCGAAAAGATGACGCGCGATGCTTTTTCCCTGGGAAGGGCTTTGAAAATTGGCGTCTCTGCCCTCTTCGCCGTCGCCATACTCATCGCCGGGATCTTTTTTCTCTATTCCCGGCGTGCCGACAAGGAAGCTAACCGGGCTTTCGCCGTTATCGCCCAGCTCGAGCGTGGCGCTCACCGCCAGGAGCAATTGATGGCGGATGCCCGCAGTGCGCGCGCCGATCTTCAGCAATCCGATGTTCACCAGCAAAAGCAGCAGCTCAAGCAGCAATCGGATGAGTTGCGCCAGAAAATCTCGGGCGCCGGGTCCGGCGACGTGTCCGCACTTCGCACGCAGCTTGAGGAGACGACCACCCGACTCAAACGCGTGGAAGCCGAGTCGCAATCCGCAGAAGAAGTAATCCGTGCGTATGCGCCAAGCGTGTGTCTCCTTCATGTATCCGTTTCCTTCGTCGACCGGGCTTCCGGTCGCCCGCTGCGTTACGGCGGGATCAATCCGGATGGCGAGCCACTCCACGACAGTGACGGCAACCCGGTTTATACCTTGGAAGGCCGCGCACCCGAAGTTCGCGCTGATTTCTTCGGCACCGGATTCATCGTCGGCGAAGGCCGCATTCTCACCAATCACCACGTGGCGCAACCCTGGTGGAAGAATGACGAGCTTGCCGCCGTTTTTAGCCAGGGGCTTAATCCCACCATTGCGGAACTGACAGCCTATTTCCCTGACGCGACTGCCGGGGTTCCCGTCCGCATTTCAGTGATTTCCGAGGAGTCGGATCTCGCCGTGGTGAAAGGTGATTTGTCCGGTTTGAAAAAACCCATCCTGAAAATAGATGCCCGCAAGGAAGCGGCGGTCAGTGGCCAGCCTCTGCTCTCCCTCGGCTACGCCACCGGCATCAGCGCCATTCTGGCGCGCGCGGGAGAAGATGCCGTGAACGAAATTGTCAAGAACACGGGCGGAAAACCGACAGAGGTTGTCAACGAGCTTCTCCGCCGTAAACTCATCCGGCCCCTAGTTACTCAGGGCCATATCGGCGACGTTCTTCCGGACAAGATTGTCTACGATGCGCAGACCACTTCCGGTGGCTCGGGTGGGCCGCTCATCAATCGCGATGGAGAAGTGATTGGCGTGACATTCGCGGTCGTCAAAGGTTTTGGCGGCTCGAATTTTGGTGTTCCCATTCGCTTTGCCCAGCCGCTCCTCAAGCCATGAAGGCCGTTTTGTTTTATGCTAAGACATGGAGCCGAAACGGCGTCTTCCGTTGTCACCTGGAATCAAGGTTCGCCTGCTTGCCCGCACCCGCGCGATCGTCGTTTGTCTGATCGCCGTTCTGCTGGCGTTGCCGGTCCCAGTTCACGCCTACGCTGTTCTCGCTCATGAGGCCATTATCGATGTAACCTGGGAGATGCATATCAAGCCGCTCCTCCTGAAAAAATTCCCGCAGGCAACCGAGGAGGATCTGAGCAGGGCACAAGCCTACGCCTACGGTGGCGCCATCATTCAAGATCTTGGCTACTACCCATACGGCAGCCCCTTTTTCAGCGACCTCACGCATTACATCCGCAGCGGCGATTTCATCCAAGCGCTGCTGCGAGACGCCAAGGATGTCCACGAGTACGCTTTCGCCCTCGGTGCGCTCGCGCATTACGCTGCGGACAACGACGGTCATCGCCTCGGCACCAACAGAGCCGTTCCGATTCTGTATCCCGGCCTCCGGAAGAAATACGGCGACAGCGTTTCGTTTGAGGACAACCGGCTGGCGCATGTGAAAACTGAATTTGGTTTCGACGTGCTCGAAATCGCGCGGGAACGCTATGCTCCGGACAGCTATCACGACTTCATCGGTTTCGAAGTCTCCCGCCCGGTTTTCGAGCAAGCCTTTCGGGAGACCTATGGCCTTGAGTTGAAAGACGTGCTCGTGAACGAAAACAAAGTTCTCAATTCTTACCGCCACGACGTCAGCAGCCTCATTCCGAAAGCCACTCGCATCGCCTGGCACCTCAAGAAAGACGAGATCAAGGACGACATTCCAAACGCAACGAAGAGAAAGTTTCTGTTCAATCTGTCCCGTTCAAATTATGAACACGAATGGGGCAAGGATTACCGCAAGCCCAGTCCGGGCGAGCGTTTGCTCGCATTCCTCTTCAAGTTAGTCCCCAAGTTCGGCCCGCTCAAGATCCTGCAGTTCAGGACTCCTACACCCCAGACTGAACAGATGTTTGAAGCCAGTTTCAATGCCACGCTCGACCGCTATCGTGAACTCTTGACGGAGGTTCGCGAAAGCCGGCTGGACCTGCCCAATAATAATTTCGATGTCGGCGAGAACACCGGTCCCGGAAAATACCGGTTGAACGATGAAGCCCATGCGCAATTGCTGGATAAGCTGACGGAAAACAAATTCGCGAGCGCTACATCAGAGGTGAAAGCGGAGCTCCTGCACTTTTTTGCCGAACCGGATGCGCCGTATGCGACGAAACGCAACGCCAAGGCTTGGGCGAAGGTTCAAACCCAGCTGCAACAGTTGAAATCGGCAATGGTCACGTCTAATCCCGCCAATTCTGCGCAACGTGCCATGCCCGAGTGACCAATTTCTTCATAGGCGTACATCCCGTGGGGCGTCTCCACACTCGGCTCAGAAAAACAATTGGTTCTTTCAATCGAAAAAACTGCAACTGAGTCGCCTCGTCGCCATGAAACAATGTAGAATTTCGCGCGACGCATTGATCGCCTCTGAGATGAAGAAAACGAAACCGATCCGCAAACTGCTCGCCGCCAATCGCAGCGAAATCGCTATACGCATCTTTCGCGCCGCCAACGAGCTCGGCTTGCGCACCGTGGCCATTTATTCGCAGGAAGACCGGCTCGCCCTGCATCGCTTCAAGGCTGACGAAGCGTATCAGGTCGGCGCCGGCAAGGGCCCCGTGGAAGCCTATCTGGACATCGTGGGAATCGTCGCACTGGCAAAAGAGAAGGGCGTGGACGCCATCCACCCGGGTTACGGTTTTCTTTCCGAGAATCCCGCGTTCGCCCGGGCCTGCGAAAAGGCCAGCATCACCTTCGTTGGTCCGTCGCCGAATCTTCTCGAGTTGCTTGGGGACAAGACGGCCGCCCGAAGACTGGCCGCTTCGGCGGGAGTGCCTGTTCTGCCAGGAACCGAGAATCCGGTCAAGTCGGCGGCGGAGGCGCAAAAGGTCGCTCGGGCGATCGGCTATCCCCTCATTGTGAAAGCAGCGATGGGTGGCGGCGGCCGTGGCATGCGCGTCGTCCATGACGCCACGCAGCTCGATGCCCTTCTGGAAGAAGCCCAGGGTGAAGCGCGCTCCGCCTTCGGGGATGCTTCCGTCTTCCTGGAAAAATACCTGTCTCGCGCCCGGCATCTGGAAGTCCAAATCCTCGCCGATCATCACGGTAACCTGCTGCATCTCTACGAACGCGATTGCTCTGTCCAACGTCGGCACCAAAAGGTCGTCGAAGTCGCTCCCGCCGCGAATCTCCCCGTGAGCATTCGCGGCGAACTCTGCGCCGCGGCGGTGCAACTCGCCCGCAAGGCAAACTATCGCAATGCTGGAACCGTCGAATTTCTCTACGACGTTGATTCGCAGAAGTGGTATTTCATCGAGGTCAATCCCCGTATTCAAGTCGAGCACACCGTGACCGAAATGGTCACGGGTATCGATCTCGTGCGTTCGCAGATTCTCGTCGCGCAAGGTCACAAGCTGCATGAGCTGCCTATGGCGTTGCCGAATCAGGAGAATGTTCCGCTCAATGGCGCCGCTCTCCAGTGTCGCGTGACCACCGAGGACCCGGAGAACAACTTCGCACCCGACTACGGAAAAATTTCCACCTATCGTTCTCCCGCAGGCTTTGGTATCCGTCTTGATGGCGGCACCGCTTATGCCGGCGCGATGCTCGCCGCCTATTACGATTCGCTTCTCGTCAAAGTCACGGCCTGGGGCGCAAATCTTCCCGAAGCTTGTCAGCGTATGGACCGCGCCCTCCGCGAATTCCGCATTCGCGGCGTGAAAACGAATATCCCCTTCGTCGAAAATGTTGTGAACCACCCGAAGTTTCGCGCCGGCGAACTCACGACCTCTTTCCTCGACGAATCTCCCGAGCTTTTCCATTTCCCCAGCCGCGGCGACCGCGCCACTAAGCTGCTTTCCTATCTCGGCGATGTCATCTTAAACGGCAATCCCGAAGTAAAAGGGAAGCAGATCCCCAAAGAATTCGAAGCCGCAGTTGTCCCGGCAACGCCTGCCGGCAAACCCCCGGCCGGCACGCGCCAGCTCCTGCAAAAACTCGGGCCAAAGAAGTTCGCCGCCTGGGCGCGAAAAGAAAAGCGCCTGCTCATTACCGACACGACTTTCCGAGACGCGCACCAGTCGCTCATGGCCACGCGCGTCCGCACATTCGATCTGCTCGCCACCGCCAGCACCCTCGCGCATCGCCTGCCGCATCTTTTCAGTTTCGAGACGTGGGGTGGTGCGACTTTTGATACCGCCATGCGCTTCCTGCACGAAGATCCCTGGCAACGATTGCGCGAGCTGCGCGAGCGCGTTCCCAACATCTGTTTCCAAATGCTCCTCCGCGGCGCCAACGCCGTCGGTTACGCCTCCTATCCCGATAACGTCATCATTGAATTTGTTCGCGAAGCGCACGCCCAGGGCATCGACATTTTCCGCATCTTCGATTCACTCAATGCCATCGAGAACATGCGCGTTTCGATTGATGCCGCACTCGAAACCGGCGCCGTTTGCGAAGCCGCCATTTGCTACACCGGCGACATCCTCGATAAGAGCCGTCCGAAATACTCGCTGAAATACTACGTCGCCATGGCCAAAGAGCTGGAAAAACTGGGCACGCACTTCCTGGCCATAAAAGATATGGCCGGACTGTGCAAACCCTACGCGGCATTCGAATTGGTGAAAACGCTGCGGCAGGAAGTCGGCATTCCGATCCACTTTCACACGCACGACACCAGCGGCATCAACGCGGCCTCGGTGCTGAAAGCGGCCGAAGCGGGAGTCGACGTCGCCGACGGAGCTATCGCCGCCATGAGCGGCGGCACCAGCCAGCCGAATCTCAATTCCATCGTCGAAGCGCTCCGCCACACGCCGCGCGACACGCAGCTCGATGTCGACACCCTCAACGAGTGCTCCGACTATTGGGAAACCGTTCGCACTTACTATCTTCCGTTCGACTCCGGTCCCAAGGCCGGCTCGGCGCGCCTGTACCAGCATGAAATTCCCGGCGGTCAGTACACCAACCTGCGTGAGCAGGCTGCCGCCATGGGCCTCGGTCATCGCTGGCGCGAAGCCGAAAAAATGTACGCGGAGGTAAACCAGCTTTTCGGCGACATCGTCAAAGTCACACCCTCCAGCAAAGTCGTTGGCGACATGACGCTCTTCCTCATGGCTAAGGAAATGCGGCCGGCGGACATTCTCAAGCTCGACGAAAAACACGACGTCTCCTTTCCCAATTCGGTGGTCGAACTGTTTTCCGGCGTCCTGGGCGTGCCGCCCGGCGGCTGGCCAAAGAAGCTGCAAAAGATAATCCTGCGCGGCCAGGCTCCTCTCCGCGGCCGTCCCAGTGCAAACCTGGAAGCAGTGAAATGGGAAGAAGAGCAAAAATCCCTTGAGAAGAATCTCGGTCATGCCGTCCGCCGTGACGATCTGCTGAGTTCTTTGCTTTATGCCGACGTTTTCGCCAAATACGACAAATTTCGCCAGACCTATTCCGACGTCAGCGTCTTGCCCACGCCCGCATTTTTCTATGGTTTGAAGTCCGGCGAAGAAATCACCGTGGAGATCGAATCCGGAAAGTCCCTCATCATCAAGTTCTTGACCATCAGCGAACCGCATCCCGATGGCACGCGCACGCTCTTTTTTGAATTGAACGGCCAGCCCCGCGAAGTAAACGTCCGCGACCGCGCGCTGCGGGTGGTCGAGCGCGCTCACCCAAAGGCCGACCCCGCTGATCCCGGCCAGGTAGCCGCTCCGACCGCCGGCGTCATCAGCGGCATCGCCGTGCAAGCGAATCACACGGTGGAACGCGGCGCAAAACTTCTCACTCTCGAAGCCATGAAAATGCAGTCCAATATCTATGCGCCAATTTCGGGGCGCATCCTGAAGCTGCTTGTGACCTCCGGGCAGCACGTTGAAGCGAAAGATCTCCTGGTGACCATCGCGCCGTGAGTTCCGGACAGCTCCGCATACACGAACAATTCCGCTCGCGCTTTCTCCGCAATCAGCGCGACCTCATCGTCTACACGCCGCCCGGATACGCCGACCAGTCCTGGCGCCATTTCCCCGTCCTCTATCTTCATGACGGCCAGAATCTCTTCGATGGCGCCACCTCCTTCATTCCCGGGCAGGACTGGCACGTCGGGCAGACCGCGGATCATTTTATTCAATCTGGCGCGGTCGCCCCTCTGATCATCGTGGGGATGTACAACACGAACGCGCGCATTGGCGAATACACTCCCACCCACATTCCCAAACTCGGCGGCGGCCGCGCCGACCGCTATGCAAAATTTATGATCGAAGAAGTGAAGCCCTTCGTCGATCGCGAATACCGCGTGCTCACCGGCTCGCAATACACCGGCATCGGCGGTTCGTCGCTGGGGGGCCTGGTTTCCCTCTATCTGGGGCTCCAGCATTCGCGCATGTTTGGAAAAATCGCCGCGCTCTCGCCGTCCGTCTGGTGGAATCAGCTCATCATCCACCGTTTTGCCCGGACAGCAACCGTCGAGCCCCGCCCGCGCATCTGGCTGGACATCGGCACACGCGAAGGCCCGCGCATCGTGCAGGACGTCGAGAAGTTCCGTGACGTGCTCCTCGAAAAAGGCTGGCGCCTAGGCCACGACTTGCACTACGAGCGTGTCGATGGCGCGGAGCACAACGAAGCGGCTTGGGCGCAGCGCGTCGGACCGTTTTTGCAATTCCTGTATCCCGCGCGCGAGACCGCTGTATAATCCGCCCTCTATTCACTTGGTTTCCAGGGGGTGATGAATGTCGGAGCACCGGCCTCTCACCATTCTTTGTGTCAGCTCCTACGAAAAGGGTCATGAGTTCATCCGCACCTGCAAAGCGATCGGCTGCCGCGTCCTTCTCCTGACCGTCGAAAAACTTCGCCACGCAGCGTGGCCGTTCGAATGTATCGACGAAGTCTTCACCATGCCGGAAGAGCTTCCGCTGCAGAATCTCCTTTACGCCGTGAGCTATGTTGCCAGGTCGCAGTCCATCGATCGCATCGTCGCGCTCGATGAATTCGACATGGAGAACGTCTCCGCCCTCCGTGAGCATCTGCGCATCACCGGCATGGGCCTCACCGCCGTTCGATATTTTCGCGACAAGCTGGCCATGCGCGAGAGAGCACGAAAGGAAGGCATCCTCGTCCCCGAATTCGTCCACGTTCTCAACCACGATAATCTTCGCGAATTCATGTCCCGGGTTCCCAGTCCTTGGTTGCTCAAGCCCCGCTCGCAGGCCTCCGGCATCGGCATGAAAAAGATTCATTCACAGGAAGAGCTCTGGCCGTGGCTCGACCGGCTGGGCGATCAGCAATCGTTCTACTTGCTTGAGCAATTCGTTCCCGGCGTGGTCTATCACGTCGACAGCGTAGTTTCCGAGCGCGGTATTGCCTTCGCCGAAGCTCACGCCTATGGCACGCCGCCGCTCGATACCTCGCACCAGGGCGGGGTATTTACGACGCGCACTCTTCCTCGTGAAGCGCAAGAAACCACATCGCTCCTCGAAATCAATCGCAATTTGATCGAGGGCCTCGGTCTCGTACGCGGAGTGACCCACGCGGAGTTCCTGCGGTCGCACGCCGGCGGCAAATTCTATTTCATCGAAGTCGCCGCCCGCGTCGGCGGCGCCTACATCTCCGATGTCATCGAGGCCGCAACCGGCATCAACCCCTGGCGCGAGTGGGCGCGGCTCGAAATTGGGGCAGGGAATCAACCTTACGAGCTTCCGGCTAGGCGTGGCGATTACGCCGGCGTCATTGTTTGTCTCGCCCGCCAGGAGCATCCCGACACTTCCGCATACACCGATCCCGAAATCACCTACCGCATCGCGAAATATCACCACGCCGGCTTCATCCTCAAGTCCCAAAGCCACAAACGAATCCAGCAGTTGCTCGATTCTTACGCCACGCGTTTTCAAGCCGATTTCGTTGCCACTCAGCCAGTCCCGGACAAACCAAGCGCTTAACTTGATGTTGGGCCTAGCGGACCTCTTTCTTGAGGCGCTCAACTTCGTCTCTCAACTGGGCCACCCTTCGGGCAATTGAAATTTGGTAAAAACAAAACACAGCCCAAACAGCAATCCACGCACCAAGTAAGTATTCGAAATTGTTCACATACGCTCCTTAAGCAACCGATCGTCTATCCAAGTTGCGGGTCTCAATCTCAAGACGCAGATCACCAAGTTCATAACGCAACCGCTCAAGGCGATAGCGATCTAGGAGAAGGAGGATCATGACTCCGAGTTCAGCAATTGCGCACAGGAGCAGAACTTTGCCCATGGTCGGGTTTAGTCCTGAACCAGGACCGCCGAGAATGACCGGAGCTGGGTGCTGAGTCCTCCAGAGACGGTTTGCCAAATAGACCAAAGGGACATCGAGAAACGCAAAAATACCAAAGATTGCGGAGACCCTCGCACGTCGTTCAGGCTCGTCGACTATTGTGCGGAGCAGAAGGTAAGAGACATACAGCAACCACAGAATAAAGGCGGCGGTGAGTTTCGCGTCCCACGTCCACCAAATGCCCCAGATGGGCTTAGCCCACAACGGCCCCGTTATGAGTCCAATCGTGCAGCATGTCACACCAACTTCAACGCTTGCGACGCCGAGCCAATCCCATTTCGGTGAGCGCGTGGTCAAATAGGTGATGTTGCCGATGACCGCGATGAAAAACGCCGTGAACATTGCGATCCAGCTTGGCACATGAAAATAAAAGATGCGCTGCGCCGCATGCATTGTTCGTTCATCTGGCGCGACGAACAGCGCGGCGTATCCTGAAAGGCACATCAGCACCGCGACGAGTAGCGTGCTCGTGACCGTTCGCTTCATACAACCAGAGACTCCGATTTTGAGTTCCAAGCCCGGGGTGAAGCAAAGCGCCAGGGCTCAACTGTTCCCATCGCTCAGATTAGTTCACTGGCCTGCCTTTAAAAGTGAAAAAAACAGAGACTGTTCCGCAAAGGAAACAGGCCGAGCTTCCAACTACCAGCGAATCCTGTGATCGCTAGCTGACCCGACTCGGACCGCGCCACACCGCGCTTTACATTTGACCTGGATTCCTTCACTATTTTCGTGGACTGCCCACCAGCCGTGGCACGCCCTGTCCCAAAGTCTAGTAACTGTCTGGAACAGCGTCTTCACACTTAGTTTGCCGCGCACCCTTCCGAGGAATACAGTTTGCAGTACCCCGGCCGGATATCTGCGTGGGGTGGTGCTGTCCCTGGGAGGTCCGATGTGGGGCAATAAAAAACCGGATGCACCGCAAGCAGGGCAACCGGATACAAGAAACTTACAAACGAATCAGCCGCCGAAGCCCGCTCCGGCGACTTGGGAGGATAAACCCGCGATGAGTATAGATCCGATGCGTCCATTGGGTGCAACCGCGGACCGCGCCACGGCGCGGCTCGGGGCCAGCCTGCACGTGAAAGGTGAGATCTCCGGCAACGAAGATCTGTTGATCGATGGCTCGGTTGAAGGACTGATTCAGCTCGATGAGCGAAAGCTGACTGTCGGAGCCTCGGCGAAAGTGACCGCCGACATCATTGCCCGCGAGGTGGTGGTGTACGGCAACGTGAAGGGAAACCTTCGCGCGAAGGATAGAATTGAAATCAAAAAGGATGGTTCGGTCAACGGTGACCTGACTACTTCCCGCATCATGATCGAAGATGGCGCCTACTTCAAAGGCTCCATCGAGATCGACAAGAGTCCAGAAAAGGAATCCGGCGGGAATGCATTTGCCCGCAACTCTTCCGCGCCCGCAGCGGCAACCAAGACCATCTAACGCTCGTCCACATTCAGCATTATTTTCGGCAACGGCGTCCCGACCCGGTCGGGGCGCCGTTCGTTTGGAGTGCGGCGGCTTGCCGCCGCTTTTCTTCCATCCTCAACCTGAACCACACACTCGGTCGTCCCCCAATCCAGATCGGAGCCTAGTTCCCTCACGTCCACCTGAACGACCGAAGATATAATCGCACCGACATGCGAAATTCGGGTTAGCTACCCGCTGAATTCTCCCTCCAAGTATTCATTAACTTGACAGGTCCCGGATGCGGCGATTCAGGGACTCTCCTCGGAAATCGAGGACGCGGACGAAACGCAACTCCTCTTCGGCCTTTCGAATCGTGGCGTCAGCTTTGTCGATGCTGCCGCGCCGGCAAATTTGTCCTCGACGGCTCCGGCCATCGCTGCCGCGCCGAGCCTTCAGCCACCGGAAGGCCCGCCTGCTGGCGGAACCTCTGTCATCCTTGCCGGCCAAAACTTCACTTCCCCTGCTCAACTGATATTCGGCACTCAATCAGCGCTGAGCGTCACCGCTTCCGGACCTGCTCAAATCCAGGCGAGCTCTCCGCCGAGCGTCACGAG